>SMVB01171562.1_pt1 | contig 11803 bp, 13 predicted proteins | sample 2456461 | NCBI WGS metagenome assembly SMVB01 (sample SAMN11095934, study PRJNA526329) | marine sediment metagenome | biome: Marine sediment; feature: Surficial sediment; material: Deep marine sediment; isolation source: Hadal surficial sediment | place: Pacific Ocean | collected 2014-05 | depth...
CACCGCGGTTACGGATTATCTTGATAAGATCAAGGGCTATACAAACTTGCCTGTTTGTGCTGGATTTGGGGTGCGCCATGCGGAGCAGGTGCAAAATTTGGGTAACCATGCCAGTGGTGTGATTGTTGGTTCTGCGTTGGTTGAGAAGTTGGAAGCAGGGCAAAACCCTGCCAGGTTTCTGGTTGAGCTTCGAGCGTAACTAAATACAGTTATAATTAAGGGGCCGGAATTGTAGGCGCGCCATCAGAAAATATTTTTTCACGAAGTTGGGTTGCTATTAATTTATGGCCATAACTATTTGGATGCTTTTCTGAGCGATTTACCAGCAGTTTATGTACTGGTTCACCCAGTTTCAGGTAGCTCTCAAGATCCACTACCACACCGGTAATATTTTTTTCAGCGGCACGCTGTAAAAATAAATGGCCCAGCTTCTCTGTGCTACTGGTTGTTGTTTTGTTAAGGCGCAACCAGGCTGCCGCAATGGGTATCCCACTGGCATCGCTTAGTGCTGCCAATTCATCGAAGGCTTGTTGTACTTGCTTAAAATACAGGCCCCATTCTCCCCTCCGTACCGTATCTCTTAATTCTTGCTTGTTTGCAGATTGTCCCCTATTGATGCCCAGCAACCCTTTCAGTTTCAGGGCTACATATGATGTCCAGCCTGTATTTTCATGAGTTAATGGTACAAACGGTTTTTCATGGGGCTCCCAGCGTATCTCGGGCGTAAAGCCGGTCATAACGAACAGAATCATATCCGGGTCATAACGCATGGCTTTGTGATGAATTGTTCCCATCATCTCACCCAGCCCGTAGTTTTCAACGCCAAAATTAATAAACTCGTACCGCGTCGAAGCCGACTCGTGGTTGAATTCCCTCTCGAGTACAGAATGAAATGTATCTTCTACGCTAACGGCCGAACCCATGGTCCATGAACTGCCTATAACAGCTACACGATAAGTTTTCGGGGGTTTGTTGTAGGGGTATTCCTAGTCAGCCAGACCATGTGAATTTGTGACAAAGGGAGCGCCGCGAAAAAGAGTGTTTTGCTCGGGTTTCAGCTCAAACCAGATATCGAGGTTATCCGCAGGTTGCACCAACCCGGAAGCAAAAATATTTACAAACGAATTAACTTTTACCGGATTAAGGCCGGCTACACCAAAGAGATAGACTCTGTATGTCATCTCCAATGCAAAACAAATCATGACTGAAAAAATAGCAATATTTGCCACAATAGCTAATCGAGCACGCATGCATTATTTCCTAAACCGATACTAGTTTGTGCGGTTGTTATCAGTAACCTGCTGTAAACAGAGGTTGAGAATAAGTTTTTGATTATATAGATCAGAAGTTATCAGGTCAGCGTGCGAACGGATACATATCCCGTATTGAATTTGCGGCATAAAAACCGGCGAATGCTCATTCGCCGACATGCAATCATAATGCTTTCGAGCTGACATCCAGTGCCACCAGGGACGTTAGTGACAGGCTATTTAGACTATGCCGGGCCAGGTATAAAGCCCAGCAGCAGATACTCAGCGGGTTGATCTGCGCCTGCGTGTCCAGCCCAGCAGGCCCAGTGCGGAAGCAAATAGCCAGATTGCTGCCGGAACGGGCACGGCTGTAATCATAAAGGCTTGCTCCGCACCACTGGCTGTCACGCCGATACCAACAATGTCGCCATTAGCATTAATGTCGAATGCTTAAGTCAGGGAGACAAGGCCCGTGCCGGTCAGGTCTACGATGGTATTGAGATCAATGAGCGTTAAACCGTCAAAAGAAATCATGGCAGTGTGGATATCACCGTCAGCTTCAGCCATGCCAACGGCGATACCGCTGTCGCTAATTGCATTAAACCGACTGCGGGTTCCGCCGAAAGTGTCAAAAATTGTTATTGATCCGGATGCATCCCAGATCGCTGCCCGATTGGGTGTGTCTATCCCGGTTCGCGCTATACCAACTGATACGCCCAGGTTATTGATGTCGCGGCCACTGCTGTAATTGCCTGGCGGGATAAAGTGGGTAAACGTATTTGCACTGTCCCACTGCCCCATAAATTTATTGCTATTGGTGAACGTATCAATAGAGGCACGGCCAATGATATCACCATTATTATTTATGCCTATGCCCCGACTGTAACCGTTCTCCGCATTCGGTGGTACCAGGTCGGTCATGGTGCCGTCTTCCCACCGGTATGCGTGCATAGACAGCAGGCCGAACGCTGTTTGATTGTTGTAAAAAGAGTTGCCTGTAATGACACCGCTGTCGTTAATATCGTAGGCGCCTGTATAGATGCCGTTTAAATCTCCCAAATCCTGATATCCGTTTACGCTGTCCCACCTGTAGGCGCGGCCGTTGCCGGTAGTATTATTGTTTGCTGCATTTGATCCATTTTAACCTACGACAGTGCCACTGTTATTCACGGCTCGGGCGATACCCTGAAAGCCTAGCGAGGTAACAATCCCATTGTTCCAGATCACCGCTGCGTTTTGTTCGGTGATGGAGTTATAGGATTTGCCGACAACCTGGCCGCTGCCGTTCATGCCGTAGGCACCCGCGTCTCCACCGAGACCGCCTAATACTGCTACGTTGTATTGAATGGCATTGGCTGCCGTACTCAATAAGAGCAGGCTGAGGGCTACAAATTTTTTCACTGATTATTCCCCGTCGGTGATGCGGTTACATCCCGAAAGTAATTAATTATAGGGGCTACCCTGGCGGGTAGAGGCGGGTAGATTAAGCTAACAATAGTAAACTGCTTCTCAAGCGCAACTGTGCACCGCATTATGTTCAATTACAGGTTGGGGTTCAGGCTAGTAGCGGGTTTTACCCCAGCTATTAATAACATCGCCCCAGTTGCTTTTTGCAATCTTAAATGCATCCGGTGCCAGTTCTTCCAGCAATGTGCGGTTTAGCTGTGGATATACCTCTGGCCCGCCTTCTTCCGGCCATTGCCGCGTGGCATCAATGACAAGTTTGCTGGAGGCATAGCGATCATCCTGATTTGCGCTTGGATCAAGCGGCATACCACGTCCTGCAAAAATTTCTGTTGCTGTTGCCGGTGTGTAGCGGGCTCCGACAGCGAGGCCAACTTCATGCCAGTTGAGGACATCAATGTCTTCATCCACGACGATAGTGACCTTGAATAATGGCACGATAGAGGCCAGACGTTTGCCCACTTTCAGGCCCTGACCAGGTTCAGTTTTTTTAATTTTTATGAAACACCATCCGGTGGTGTCGACAGGCTGGTTTATCTCGATAAGCCCGGGGATCATTTTTGAAAAACTTTCATTGAAGAGTGACGACACTGGTGCAGTTACGTAGCCACGGGTAACTCCGGTGAACATGTTCATTAGCCAGGGATCTTTCCGATAAGTGACTGCTGTAATATTCATCCAGAAATTTTCATCTTTCTTGCGCCCCAGGTAGCCATACATCTCTCCGAATGGGCCTTCCGGGAGCATTGCTTCCTGTAACGGCACTTCACCTTCGATGATCATTTCACAATTTGCGGGTACCATGATGTCGTTGGTCTCGCTCTTGACGATGTCAATGGCTTTACCGCGCATTCCTCCCGCAATAGCGAGTTCATCAATTGGTGTAACTTTGGCACCAAACCTGGGCGCTACTCTTGAGCCACTAACCAGCCATACATAGGGGTCCTGGCCCAGGGCAATAGAAATCTTGGCAACTTTTTCACCGCGTTGTTTGGCGGCCATGAGCATTTTCCAGCCCGTTTGATTGGGCTCGGGATTAACCCCCAGTACTTTCGGTCCGCGAATCTGGCAACGGTAGGTGCCGTAGTTCACACCCATTTCCGGATCAGAAGTGAAAACCGAGCCGGTATTGATATACCGACCGCCATCGGCTGGATTACTGGTGATGAATGCGAACTTGGTAATATCTATATCATCGCCAGTTTCAATTACTTGTTTGCAGAGTGCAGTTTCACTGGTTACTTCGATGGGAGTAATTTCCGGAAACTTACCTTTTACCAGCAGATTACGCGTATATGCCAGTGCATTTCGATAGCTCTGGCGGCTGTCGCCCTTGACCGGTTCCAGGCCGAAGGTAATACATTCTGTGTCCCAGTGCCCCTGATGGTTAATGATCAAGGGCCCCTTTATCCAGACACCATCTTGTTTGATGTTCTCAAATATTACAGCGGGGGCATCATACCAACCGTACTTGTCTATAAGCGCATAGATTATGGCCGTGCCTTCAAAGGCATCCTGATCAATTTTTTCAAAACGGAGCAATAATCCATGGGCTTCTATTGCCGCAATATATTCGCGCAATGTATCGAATGGTGCCCGAGGCGCACTGGCTTTGCTTTCTGCACTGGTGGCTTCAGCTGTAGAAACGCGTTTACTGGCCTTCTCGGTATCCATGGGCTCGCAACCCATTGCCGCGACACCCGCCGTAGCAGCCAGAAAACCCCGTCGAGAAACTATGCCGGAGTGGATTGCAGATGGTTGTTCGGTTGTATTAACTGATTCTTTTTTGGCCACGATAGGGTTCCTCAAAAAACAGAGATATTTCCGGCAGGGGTAACCAGGTAGCCACGTTACCGAACTGATGGCGCCACGGCAATGTGATGTATGGTGTGCTGTTCAAACAGTGGCGTCAGGATGATCTTGCCGGGAACCAATTTATTGACAGGTTTACTGGTTATACACCGGTCAGGAGCTTAACAAAGCAAGCTTGGATTGCCGTGGCATTTGTTTAATTTCATGTTCACGCTGCGATGCGCTGGCCCGGTTTTTGGCTACTTCGCGGTACACCAGCTTTACTGGAAGTCTGCCACGAGTGTATTTGGCACCTGTTCCTTCATTGTGGGTTTTTATGCGCGCATCAAGATCACGTGCAATCCCTGTGTAAAGGCTGCCATCTGCGCATTCGAGCATGTAAACGAACCAGTCTGTTGGAGCTGTCACTAGTCGTTATTTAGTTTTTCGTGGCCACCCCATTGTTCGCGGTGAGCCTGCAGGGCCTGGTTTTGTATAGAGGCGTGCCGACTCGATAACATTAATGAATCTGGCGAACATACACGCGCACGAATAATGCCGAGGTCTTCAGCTGCATGGAACAAGCTTGGATACCAGCTGCGCCAGTTGGGCAGCAGTTCTTCCACTTGTGCTCTCAGGTATGCCCTATCGGTCATTTATCTGCAGTTGTAGCGTTGAATATTGATCTCTGATTGCAGCATACCAGTAGTTGCTTGCAGAGACTCATGGGACTGTCGCACATTTTCATATTTTGTGGCGCAAGGTGAGAGTGAGGTATATAGCGGCAGAAATGCCGGATGCGCCGGTAAGCATGCACATGACCATGATCTGATAGCGAACTGCTATTAGCGGCTCTACACCGGACAGAATCTGGCCTGTCATCATGCCGGGTAAGGAAACCAGTCCTACTGCCAGCAGGGCATTCATGAGTGGTATCAGGCCGGCACGATAGGCCAGGCGTCGTGCTTCTGAAATATCGGTACCGCGGGTACATTCTGCCTCCAGCCGCTCGGCGGCCAGACTAACGGTGTTCATTGAACTGGCGAATATCATGCCTGCCAGTGGGATGACCTGCCGCGGTGCGTACCAGGGCTGAATGTCGAGTACCAGGGCAATAATGAGCGCGAGGACGAGGCACCCGCCGAGTGCTATAGCGAGCAACGATCTGCCAAAGTCCTGCCACTGACGTTCCTTGAGTGGCCGCATTGCGATCCAGCTGGCTGCCAGCAGCATGATAGTAATAATCCCGCCAACCATGAGTGAAGACTCGGCCGCAAAAATCCAGTTAAGCAAATACCCGATTAGTGCCAGCTGAATGAGCATGCGGGCTACAGCAACAATGCCGCTGCGGACATCTAATGACCAGCGCAGCATGATAATAATGACACAGGCTACGGGTATGAATGCCAGCGCAAGATTACCAAGCGGAATGATCTGAATGCTGCTGTTCACTTTTTCCAGATGATCATCATCGCTATCTTCATCAGGCTACATCTGTAACCGCAGTGAATGGGCAGTTGCACCATACCCTAAGCGATACAAACTGCTATTAAAGTCTTCTATAGTTGGGCGACTATGGGCATAAAAAAGATGTGTAGCGCAGCTGCAGTCCGATGCCCCAAGTCCTGGCGTGGTTGCTTCTACTTCCGGCATATAGGCCAGAGCATCTGCCCAGTTATGTTCCTGTCGATCATGACCGATATACAGCCATGCCCCGTGCGGGAGAGGGACCTGCCTGATTAACCTGCTGCCGGATCAACCCCAGAGGTGCCGGTCTTTTTCAATTACCTGTGATGGCGTGCCGATAATCAGTGGGTCAGGTCCACGCACAATCTGCAAATTTTTATCCGGGTAGTCCAGTGTACTCAGGAAATGCTGCAAACAGTTCAACCGGGCCCGTTTCTTGTCATCGGACTTTATGATGGTCCAGGGTGCATCTGCTGTATCAGTATAAAAAAACATGGCTTCCTTGGCCTGCGTGTATTCGACCCATTTACCTTTTGAAGCCTGATCGATCGGGCTAAGTTTCCAGTGCTTGAGCGGATCACCCTCGCGAGATTCAAAGCGACGCTGCTGTTCTTCCTGGGTGACTGAAAACCAGTATTTGTAAAGACGTATGCCGGTCCGTGAAAGCATTCGTTCCAGGTCCGGCACCTGGCGCATAAACTCTAGATATTCCAGCGATGAACAAAAGCCCATTACCCGTTCAACACCGGCACGGTTATACCAGGAACGATCAAACAGCGTCATTTCACCAGTGGATGGTAAGTGCTGAATATAGCGCTGGAAGTACCACTGACCCCGCTCTCTTTCGGTGGGCTTCCCCAGTGCAACTACTCGCGCTGCACGTGGGTTCAGATGCTCCATAAAGCGCTTGATTGTGCCGCCTTTGCCGGCCGCATCCCGGCCTTCAAAAAGAATAACAATGCGTTGACCAGATTTCTTGACCCAGCTCTGCACTTTCAATAATTCGACTTGCAACTCTTTCAGATGGGCCTCGTAAGCGGCCTTTTTAATTTTATTTTTATAGGGGTAGCGGCCGCTACGGAATAGATCCGTGATTTTGTCCGGATCATGACGCATATCTGCGAACAGGTGTGCAGCCGTGTCGCCAGGATCAACCGGTGCTTTCTTAATCGACTCGGCTGTTGCCTTTGTATCCGGGCTGATCCTGTTGGCTTGAGGTTGGATTTTTGTCATGCAGTTGCCCCGCCAAATCATGATGGTCTGAACCACCCATTATCTCACTAATATGCGCAACGGTGAATACGCATATACCAGCGCATGTTCTTAGTTAGAAATATACAGTTGATTATAGAAGGGTTGCAACTCAACTATTCTCACCGAATGCTACGCCACAGATTTTCAGGTTCGGCCCACTGTAACAATAGAAATAATGAACAAATTTTATGCTGACAGGTGTCCCTGATACTCCGGTCTACGAGGTAGAAGAGACCAGGTGGCGCACAATAATCGTGCGCTAATGCAGTCGTCGCCTGTATGCAGGCTCCGAGTGAGCAGCAGAAATTGCAGGTACAGCGATTTGGCTGTCATTTATGTGCTCAGGAGCGCAACCGTCTTTATTTGTGCGTAGACAGTTTTCCCTGGTGATAATTGCAGTGCAGCGGCCGATTTGCGGGTAATCCGCGCCAGTAATGTTGCCCCTTTCGCATCCAGCTTTATAAGGGTCTGCGCAGGCCCATCTGCAGTTATTTCGACAACTTTGGCCGCAACAATATTCAGGATGCTGGTGCCGGATTGATGCTCCAGTGTGAGGCTGACATCACGCGCCATAATTCTGACGCGCAATAATGAACTGGTTGGTTGAATTTTTCCGGGTACCAGTAGTGACCCGCCTGCAAACTCGAGTGGTGTGAGGTCGAATTGAGCATCATAAATTCCGGGCTGAGTTTTTATTACAGCGCCCGCATCAAAATCATGGGCTATAGGCAGATCAAAGCGCGTCAGAATTTCATTTACCGGCCCTGCTGCGAGTGACCTGCCTTGTTCCATCAGTATCAGATGATCAGCCAGACGAGCGACTTCATCGGGTGAGTGACTAATATATATAATTGGAATATTAAGTTGATCACGAAGCTTTTCCAGAAACGGCATCAGCTCATGTTTATGTTGCAGGTCAAGTGAAGCGAGTGGTTCGTCCATCAGCAGTAACTTTGGGTTGCTGAGCAGAGCCCTGGCTATTGCAACACGCTTGCGCTCACCACCGGACAGTTGATTTGATCGTCGGTTCAGTAAACTGCTCAGGCCCAGTAGTTCAACAGCCTGGTCAAATTCAATTTTCCGGTCATCAACCGGAACTCGTTTGTAGCCGTACTCTAGATTGCCGCGAACAGACAGGTGGTCGAACAGGCTGGCTTCCTGAAAAACGTAACCTAAAGCACGCTTATACGGCGGTAAAAAAAGAGTTTTGTCCTGCCAAATATCACCTGCGACCGAAATTTTTCCCGTGCATTTTTCTAACCCGGCAATAGCTCGCAAGAGGGTTGTTTTGCCGGCCCCGGATGGGCCAAAAATTACGGTAATGCCCCTGTTGGGAATATTCAGGTCCACATTCAGTTGAAACCCTTCTCGGTCTAACAGCAGTTGAGCTTTTATCAGTGATGTCATGTGCGCAGAATGTAAAAACGACGGTTAAATGCATAGACTGACAGGAGCAACACGAAGGAAAGTACGAGGAGGATGCCCGATAACAAATGGGCTCGACCATATTCCAGTGCTTCAACGTGGTCATAAATTGAAATTGATAACACCTGGGTCGTGCCCGGGATATTGCCGCCAATCATAAGAACAACGCCAAATTCACCGAGTGTGTGTGCAAAGCCAAGTACGACTGCAGTTATGTAACCAGGTCGTGCCAGTGGCAGTACCACGCTAAAAAAAATGTCTATGGGTCTGGCACGTAATGTTGCTGCAACTTCGAGCGGTCGTTTACCAATATTTGCAAATGCATCCTGCAGTGGCCTTACGACAAACGGAAAGGAATAAATTATCGAGCCAATGACCAGCCCGGAAAAAGTGAATGCAAGCGGCTGTCCACCTGCATTTTCAACCAGGCGCCCTATGGGTCCTTTGGGGCCCAGGGCAATAAGCAAATAGAAACCAAGCACCGTCGGCGGCAGAATCAATGGCAATGTAACAATTGCATCGATAACAGGTTTGAATGCTGAGCGTGTATGTGCCAACCACCAGGCCAATGGCGTACCCAGCAATAGCAGTATCACGGAGGTTATTGATGCCAGCTTTATTGTGATCCACAAAGCTGTAATGTCATCAGGGTTAAGCATCAGTTTTTTTCGGCAGCTCTTGGCGGCAAGTCATAACCGTTCTTTGTAATGATTTGTCTGGCTTCAGACGTTAACGTAAATTCCATGAATTGTCGGGCAATATTTGAATTTGTCAGCTGAATAGCCTGTTGCAGGATGGGTGTATACAGTTCCGCAGGCACCAACCAGCGTGACCCAGCGGCCGATTTTCCCCTGCCTGTTAACTGAGAGGCTGCGATAAAACCTAGTTGCGCATTGCCACTATGAACAAACTGAAATGTCTGGTTAATATTCTCTCCCTGTACAAGTTTGTCCTGTAGCTTTTCCCACTGCAGCATTCCTTCCAGCACTTCTTTAGCCGCAGAACCGTAGGGAGCGAGCCGCGGATTTGCTATGGCGAGATGGCGAAAACGGGTACTGGAAAGTATTGCTCCCGTATCGTCCACCAGGCCCGGTTGCGGGCTCCAAAGTACTAATCTCCCCACAGCATAGCTGTAGCGACTATTGGTGATGCCTATACCGGCTTCTTCCAGCAGTATGGGGCGGGTGGCGTCGGCTGCAAAGAAGGCATCGAAAGGAGCGCCATTGATAATCTGGGCGTAGTGCCTGCCAGTAGAGCCGGACGCCAGAATGACCTTGTGTCCGGTTTGTTGCTCGAATGCACGGGAAATTTCGGCCATTGTCGGTGCAAAGTTTGCCGCGACGGCAATACGAATTTGGCCGCCGTTTGCCTGGCTAATACCGGCGCACAACAGGACAATAATTGGCGTCAGGAATCTTCTGAAATAATTGCTCATACCTGGCGGACGATAGTTCAGGATCAGGCGGGCCGCAAGGCGAGTTACGCTGATGGCCTGTGCCACAATAGAGAGCCTGAGCTGATATTAAATAGCAGAGGTTAAAAAAATGGATGATGACATTAAAAATCTGGGTCCGTTAGCGGCTTTGGCAGGCGTTTGGGAGGGGGATAAGGGCGATGATAAAGCGCCCGATGACGATCGCGTGAGTGTTGAGCATAATTTGTTCCGTGAACGCATGACCTTTGAGCCTATAGGCGAAATCAATAATCATGAACAAAGTCTTTATGGGCTGCGCTATGCGACCCAGGTCTGGCGTATTGGCGCAGACGATACTTTTCACGAGGAGGTGGGCTACTGGCTTTGGGATGCTGCCAACAACCAGGTCATCCGTTGTTTTATTGTCCCGCGCGGCAATACAGTAATGGCAGGGGGTACAGCAGAGGCTGATGCCACGAGTTTTGAGATGATAGCGGAGGTTGGCTCGGAGACTTACGGTATTTGTTCAAATAAATTTCTTGCTGAAGAATTCAGAACCGTGCGCTATGAAGTGCGCATTGATATTCATAACTATGGCAGCTTCTCTTATGATGAGAATACGGTGCTGCAAATAAAAGGTCAGGATGAACTGTTTCATCACCGTGACCGCAATACCCTGCAACGGGTAGGTTAGGTGCTGCTGGTTGTCAGTTAGGCAGGTTGTCCTGCTCGATGGGGTAGCCAGCTGCCTGCCAGCCGTTGAAGTCCCCGATCAGGTGGCTGACATTGGTGTAGCCTGCGCTGCTAATGACGTCCATTGCTATTTTGGCCCGTTTGCCACTGACGCAATGGACCACGATTTCTGCGTCCTTCGCAGTCGGCAGCAGTGCCACACTCTCGGTAGGGGTATCAATAAATTCGCTGTGCGCCACATTTAGTGCGCCGGGTAAATGTCCCGCAGCAAATTCATCAGAACTTCGTACATCGATAATAAGTGGCGCAGTGTCAGTCTCGATACGTTGGTAAAGTTCTGCTGCCGGAATTTCAATAATTACATTAGCGACAGCTGTGTCTTCTGGTGGTGCTGCTTCTTGCGCACAAGCTGCGACCAGCAGCATAATTACGCTGTAAAAAATATAGTTTTTTATTTTAATTAGCAGCTTTGCCATGGTGCACCTGCAGGATATTCAGCTTTACTAAATGATACGTGAAAATAAATCCAGTACACCTTGTTTTACGGGCGACCGATGGTGTGAGGCATTGTTTTGCGCCAGTACTTCGTCGCGATGCTGCAAATACCAGTCGTATGACTCGCAAAACATTTCTTCGTTACTGTAGCGAGCCGACCAGCCCAGCTCTGTTTTCGCGCGGGTACCATCAAAATACATGTCCTGGCCATACATTAGTGAGTGGTAGGCTCCCAGTGGGGACAGGTTGAGCGCGCTGGTTAGTTTCATGCCCCAAACAGCAGGTGCGGAGGGTACAGACTTAACTTTGCTGCCAGTCTTTGCATGCTCGCACAGTGTCTGCAGGGTTTGTCGCATTGTTCCATAGCGCTCAGCACCAATATTGTATGCGCGCGGCCCGGCCCGGTCGGCAGCAAGTATGCACGCGGCAGCCAGGTCATCGGCATGCACAAACTGATATTTATTATTGCCGCCGTCAAACACCGGAACATTGCGTCCCTCACGAATCCAGTCGAACAATATCTGCATGATGCCAAGTCGCCCATGACCCA
>SMVB01276810.1_pt1 | contig 11802 bp, 10 predicted proteins | sample 2456461 | NCBI WGS metagenome assembly SMVB01 (sample SAMN11095934, study PRJNA526329) | marine sediment metagenome | biome: Marine sediment; feature: Surficial sediment; material: Deep marine sediment; isolation source: Hadal surficial sediment | place: Pacific Ocean | collected 2014-05 | depth...
GAAAGCTCAAAAAGTTCGGTTTTTGGCCCGGTTTTGGGCCTCTGGCTGCTCAAGTGAGATGCCCCGAATAGTCGATACGCAACCTACGAGAACAAATTCTCGAATCCTTTGGATTCCCGTGGGGCCTCGGCTCCAGCTGTTGGAGGCCATCATGATGAAAGAACCTAGAAAAGTTGGCCTCGCCCTGATCTTCCTCGGCGTGCTGATCATGTTCGGCAACACCACCGAAACCCTGCCGCCCGAGGCGTTCTTTGCGGGACTGATCCTGTATCCGATCGGCGGGTTCCTGTTCTTCAAGGGCAGTCGCGAAGCGATCAACAAGGCCGAAATTCGCGCCGCGCGCATCACAGCACCCCGTCTGCGCAACGAGTCAGCCGAGCAACAAGCCGCAAGGCAGCGCGCAAACATTGAGGCACATGGATCGGTCGACTCCCAGGTCTACGGCAAGGCGGCCCGGGCCGTCGCCCAACCGGCACAACAAAGCCAAACCGGTCAGAGTCCCGAACTCAATTTGTATGAGGTAGACGTAGATTCCGGCGTTCAAGAAAACGCGGCCGACGATTTCAAGGTCGTCACCGACGTGTCTTTCCCGCTCGAGGTGCAGGAGCAAGATTCGCTCGCCGACCAGATCATGAAGCTCCATCAACTCCGAGAGAGCGGCATCATCTCCGAAGAGGAAATGACGATCGCCAAGGCCAAGCTACTCAGCTAAGCCCGCTTGCCCCCTGCCCGATCGGCCCCTTGCGCGAGTTCTTTGGCGAGTTGCTAGCCTCTCGCTCCGCCCGAACTTCCCCCGGAGCTGACTTTGTTGGAAAGCGCAGACCGCCCCCATTCCGATCGATTCCGCCTGATCGCCCCCCCGGTCGACGTCAAACCACCCACGTTCGCCGAAGAAGTCAAAGCCGGCCTGTCCGCAACATCTCGGAGCCTGCCCTGCCGCTTCTTCTACGACCCCGCCGGCTCAAAGATTTTTGAGGAGATCTGCGGCCTGGACGAGTACTACCTGACTCGAGTCGAGCGAAGCATCCTTGAAACTCATGCCCAAGCCCTCAGCAAGCGCTTCGACGAAGACATCGAGCTCGTCGAACTGGGAAGCGGCAGCGCGGAAAAGACGCGACTTCTCATCGAATCGTTCCTGGGCAAACAAAGCAGCCTCGTCTACGTCCCGATCGATATCTCCCAAACAGCCCTGCAAGAAAGCAGCGAATCTCTCCTGCTCGACCATCCGCGGCTCGAGGTCCACGCGATCTGCGGCGAATACGAAGCAGGCCTCTCCATCCTGAACGACCGCCGAACCACACCTCGCCTGATCCTGTGGCTCGGCTCCTCGATCGGCAATCTCCACAAACCCGAAGCCCAGGACTTCCTTGCACAAATCCGCAGCATGATGGGCGAAACCGATCGCATGCTGATCGGGATCGATCTGCGCAAAGATCGCGAGCGACTCGAACGCGCCTACGACGACTCCCAGGGCGTAACCGCCCGCTTCAACCTGAACCTCCTCCTACGCATCAACCGCGAACTCGCAGGAGAGTTCCACCTCGATCAATTCAAATTCCGCGCCCGCTACCTCGAAGACTCCGGCTCCGTCGAAAGTTCGTTGGTGAGCCTGTGCGACCAGGATGTCGCCATCGGCGCCCTCAACTCAACCTTCCACTTCGCAGAAGGCGAAGAAATCCACACCGAAAACTCGTACAAGTACTCCATCGATGAGATCGACACCCTCGCGAACGGAGGCAACATGCACTGCGAGGCGCGCTGGCTGGACGAAGACGGGCTCTACACCTTGAACCTGTTCGCCCCGGGTTCGGATGTTGGTGGGAGTTGATTGGTGGGGTGGTAGTGCGACGGGTTGTGCTTTCGCGGAGGCGATCGGGCTTAGCCAGGAACTGCCGACGGGTCGATCAGGCCGTGTCTCCGCCAACCTAGGCTGAGAAGCCAACTAGCGGCTTTGGCGACGCCTACTTCCTCTTGAGCGGCGCGCGCGCGCAGGGCCTCCAAGCTTGGACGCCAGCCGTCAAACTGGCTGCCCGAGGAGGCCGCGTCGATCATCACCGGAGGAGGATGACCCTCACGCTCTGCAAAGTGCTTGCGAACGTTGAGAAGCACGTAGCGAAGCGCATTGCGCACCTGCCTCGGCGACGTAAGGAGCCGAACGTGATACCGCCCTGCGATCACCTTTCCACTGCGCCGAAACGTCCGATTCACAGCCTTCGCAAACCGCGAAGCGATCGACTTCATACCCCGGGACAGGGCATCTTGAGTCTCGGCCTCGACGATCAGATAAAGGTGATTGTGCTGGATCGAGTACTCCACCAGCCGAAAGTCCCCACGCTCACACGCCTGGGCAAAGGTCTTCCGCACTTCCTTCACCAAGGATCGATTTCGAAGACCCGAAAGACCCTTCACAACGCGCAACGTCACATGAGCAGGCGTGAGTCTATGAAATCTAGTTCGCGATCGATGCGGTTCTTGCCCTCGCCCAAGCTTCTTGGCCCCGGCCCCCTTGCGCGGGCCGCCATGCCCCGACGTCATGCGCTTCTTTTCGACGTAGTCCGAAAACTCAAGTTTCTTGATTACCGCCATGCGAGTATAATGGCAAAACCATAGCCCCAAACAACCCAATATTGAGTCGGATAATTAAAATAAAAAATGGAAACCTACCGACAGTACGCCACCCGCCGGCACCATCTAAAGCCAGAATCCGCGTGTGGTGGGTTCAGGCGAAGTAAAGCGGAGCAACCCCCACTGCCCCAACTACCAGACCCTTGAAACCACAAACCCAACAAACACCAAGAAACGCCGAAATTTTTGTGAGCCATTCGCCTGAACTCACCACACGCTGATTCTGGCGAGCGTCGATCGAAGCCCTAATGCGCCACCCGCCAATTGGCTCCGCACCCAATATCAACCACCAGCGGAACTGCCAACTCGAACACCCCTTCCATCTGCTCCCGCACCAGCGTCGACAGCGCATCGACTTCCGGCTCCGGCACTTCGAACACGAGTTCGTCGTGAACCTGGAGGGTCATGATCACGTCGAGGTCGGTGTTCGCAAGGGCCTCGTCGACACCGACCATCGCCTTCTTGATCAAATCAGCAGCAGTACCCTGGATGACCGTATTGACCGCCATGCGTTCCGCCGCCTGTCGCAACACCCGATTCTTCGAGGCGAGATCCGGGAGATACCGACGTCGCCCAAGCAGCGTGGTCACGTACCCGATCACTTTCGCATGCTTCACAGTCTCGTCGAGAAACCGACGAACCCCCGTATACAGCTCGAAGTAAGCGTCGACGATGCCCTGGGCCTCTGCGGTGGCGATCCCCAGATTGTTCGCCAGACCAAAGGCAGAAGATCCGTAGATGATTCCAAAATTGACCGCCTTCGCTCGAGCACGCTGCTCCGAATCCACCTCGTCCACCGAAATCCCCGCGACCTCCGCCGCAGTCCGGCGATGAATGTCCTCCCCCTTCGCAAACGCGTCGAGCAAACTCTGATCCCCGGAAAAGTGCGCGAGAATCCGCAGTTCCACCTGGGAGTAGTCCGCAGAGAGCATCATGTGATCTTCGGCCGGAATGAACGTCTCGCGAATCCGAATCCCCTCTGCCGTGCGAATCGGAATGTTCTGCACGTTGGGATCCGAAGCCGACATGCGCCCAGTGGCCGCACCGAGTTGATTGAAGTTCGGATGGATGCGACCCGTCTTTTCGCTGATGAGTTTTGGCAGCGCATCGATGTAAGTGCTTTTCAGCTTTGACAACTGACGCCACTGCAAAATCTTGCCGGGCAGCTCGTGCTCCACAACTAGTTGCTCGAGCACCGACTCCGCCGTGGAATAGCCGGTCTTGGTCTTCTTGAGCGGGGTCAAGCGCAGCTTTTCGAACAAGATCACCTGAAGCTGCTTCGGCGAACTCACGAGAAACTCTTCTCCCGCCAGCGCGTAAATTTCCTTCTCGAGGGCGGCGAGGCTCACTTCGTATTCCTGGGACAGGGCGGCGAGCATCGATTCGTCGACTCGCACGCCATTGCGCTCGATGCGCGCCAGCACTGCGGTCAACGGCAACTCGACTTCTTCGAACAACGACAGCAGATCGTCTTGTTCCAGGCGTTGCTGGATCTTGCCCCGCAGCGAAGCCGCCGCGGACATTTGCGGCCCCAACCAGGCGGCCACGTCGTCTACCGGAACTTCGTGCGCCGGCACAGCCTTGGCACCGCGTCCCGCGAGATCTTCCCAGGACTTGATCGATTGCCCGAGGAACTGCATCGCGAGGGGCGCGAGATCGTGGGAGCCGCCCGGGTCGAGCAAGAACGCGCCGATGCGCACGTCAAAACACGGGGGTGTCAGTTCGAGGCCGTGTTCGGAGAACAGGGATTGAACCCGTTTCGTACTCCAACCGAACCACGGTACCGCGGTTGCCGATGCGAACAGGTGCCTCACCGACTCGAGCACCTCTTCGATGGAAAGTGTCGCGTCCTGCGGCCCGCCGAGCGGTAGATCGCTTTGATCGGACTTCGCCGAGGCGATCGGGAGATAGATTCCTTCCTCTCCGGTTTCGGGACCGATCGCCACGCCCACCACCTGTGCGTCGACCACGCTCCCCACACCTTCAACTACCCAGACCAACAGGCTGTCGGCCTTCGCCAACTCGGAGGCGCGCTTTCGAAGTCGATCGAGGTCCCGAACGACTTCGAGTTCCACCTCGGCCGCCACTTCTCCGGCGCCAGGGGCGCCGGCCTTGCGATCCGCTTCGCCACTTCCGTCGTCACGATCATCGCCCACCCCGAGATTCTCGAGCAGACGCGTAAACCCGAGTCGCCGGTAGAGTGCGCTCAATTTTTCGAGATCGGGTCCCGTGGCCGCCAGAGCGTCGAATTCGACTCCCAAGACAACGTCTTCGCGCAGGGTCGACAGCTCCTTTGAAAGTACGGCCAGATCCGCGTGTTCGAGTAAGCCCTCCCGTGCGCGCTTGCCCGTCACTTCTTCTGCGTGGGCGAGCAGGTTTTCCAGGGTGCCCCACTCGCTGATCAGCTTCGCCGCCCCTTTGACGCCAATTCCCTTGACCCCGGGAATGTTGTCGCTGGGGTCGCCGACCAGCGCGCGCAGGTCGAGCATCTGGTCCGGAGGCACGCCAAATTTTTCGACCACTTCGGCCGGGCCGAAGCGGCGGTCTTTGATGCCGTCGACCAACTCGACCCGGTCCGTGCACAACTGCATCAAGTCCTTGTCCGTAGAGATGATCGAAATCAAAACGTCGTCTGGAGCGGAGCGAACCAGGGTGGCGATCACATCGTCCGCTTCGAAGCCCGGTACTTCAATGCATGGAATCTGAAACGCATCGATCAAGTCGCGTACGATCGGGAACTGCACCGACAGGTCTTCGGGAGTGGCGTCGCGGTTGGCCTTGTACTCGGAATACATCTGGTTGCGAAACGATCCCCCCTTTGGATCCATTGCAACGACGATGAAATCCGGCGCCTCGTCCCGGATGAGTTTGTTCAAGATGTTTGCAAAACCGAGCACGGCGTTGCTCGGGGTGCCGTCCGGCGCGCGCAAGCCCGGGATGCCGAAGAAGGCGCGAAAAACCGCGTTGGCCCCGTCGATCACCACGAGGCGTCGCTGTTTCTTGGACTTAGGCTGTTTCGTAGATTTTGCGGTCTTAGCTTTTGCGCTCTCGCGTTTCGCTGCCACGTCGCACCTCGCCTCGTGCTGAGTTCAAGTCTCGGTACCGGCGATGGCTACGACAGCGGCTAGCTCAAGCGGCGACGCGGGTGGTGACGTACTTCTCGATGTCCCCCACCGTGAGCATGGCTTCGGCATCTTCGTCCGAGATTTCGATATCGAAGGCTTCTTCGATCGCCATGACGAGCTCGACCACGTCCAACGAATCCGCCCCGAGATCTTCCAGAATATGACTTTCCGGTTTCATCTCGGCGGGATCGACCCCGAGTTGATCTGACATCAAGCCCCGCACTCTTTCTAAAAGTCCTTCAGCCATGGCTCTCGCCTCCCCATAATTGCTGAATGTCGATTTCGCCGCGAGCATAGGGCATCGCAGCAAAATGGCCCCATGCCTTTGACCAAATCAGGATGCTTCTGGGTCTTGTCGCGAAATCCCGAGCAACATCAAGTCGATTGCGTTGCCAAAAACACCGCGCAGGGGACGTCCCCGCAGTTCCTTGCGGGGGGCCGAGTAGTCGGACTGGATCAACGCGTTCGACGTCGCCCAAAAAATGTACGCGACCTCCCAGGTATCACAGGGAACAAATTCTCCCTCTTCGACTCCGCGATCCAGTACTCCCTTGAGGATCGATAGGCAACCCTCCCAGAGACTCGAAACCTCTCGGATCGCCGCGTCGGGCAGGCCGCCGATCAACGACTGATTGTCGACTGCCCAAAAAATCTGGAAGTACTCTGTGTGGGTGGTCCAGTGATCGAGGTAGAAGTCGGCAATGTTTTTCAGGCACTCGCGAGCCGGGCCGCCGGCTTCCGCGACCTCGTTCATCTTGGCGACGAAGCGCGTTCCGTTCTCGGCCAACACGGCGACGTAGAGATCGGCCTTGCTCTCGAAGTACCGATAGAGTGTTCCCTTTGCAACGCCGGCCTGGGTCGCGACCTCGTCGAGGTTCGCCAACATGAAGCCATCGCGAAAAAAGACATCGCGCGCCGCGTCGAGGATCCGCCGGCGCGACTGCAGTTTCTTCTCTTCTCTCGAGATCCGTTCTTCAGATCTGGCTAAGACGGTTCTCACTTTTTTGGGTTCAGCTTTGCTGAGACCGGTCGCGGGGGGCATCGTCGAACTAGCCAATTTCATCACTCCCTTCGTATCGACAGGCTTCAAAGAGAGCTGTCTGGAGATAGCGCTCACCGTAGTCGGCGATGATCGTCACGATAAATTTATTTTCATTACCCGGGCGCTTTGCGTATTCGATGGCGGCGTGCACATTGGCACCGGAAGAGATTCCGCACAAAATCCCCTCTTCCCTTGCCATGCGCAGGGCCATCTCGATCGAGGCTTCGTTGGAAACCGTGATGATGCCGGTCAGCAGGCTCGGGTCCATCACCTCGGGAATGAAACCAGCGCCAATTCCCTGAATCTTGTGAGGCCCGGGAGCTCCGCCGGAAAGCACCGGGCTGGCTTCGGGTTCGACGGCGATCGATTCGAAGGTCGACTTGCGCTTCTTGAGTACCTGCCCGACGCCCGTAATCGTTCCGCCGGTCCCCACACCTGCGATCAAGGCATCGACTTTGCCGTCGGTGTCTTCCCAGATCTCTTCCGCAGTCGTTAGCCTGTGGACTTCGACGTTGGCGGGGTTGCGAAACTGCTGGGGAACGAATGAATTTGGAATCAGGTCGGCGATCTCGTTCGCCCGATCGACTGCGCCGGGCATTCCCTTGGCGCCTTCGGTCAGAACCAGTTTCGCGCCGAAGGCACGCAAGGTGATCCTGCGCTCGAGACTAAAGGTCTCGGGCATTACGAGAACGCAGTCGTAGCCCTTGACCGCAGCGACCATCGCCAGCGCAATGCCGGTATTCCCGCTGGTCGGCTCGACGATCACGGTCTTGCCCGGCGTGATGGCGCCCGCTTTCTCCGCGGCCTCGATCATCGCCATCCCAATGCGGTCCTTGACGCTGTTGCCGGGGTTTGCGGACTCGAGTTTTACGTGAATTTCGGCCGAGATCCCGTCGGTTACGCGATTCAGGCGCACCAGCGGGGTGTTGCCGATCAACTCCGTGACGTCGCCATAGCTGGCCATTCCGAGCACCCCTTCTCACAGTCTGTCGACCCGCTGCGCGGTCCTTCTGCCTTTCAGGACCGGAGACTGTCCCCGTTTGCCCGTGTTTAGAGTAACCCTCAGCGACTGCCCGTACCTGCCTCAATTTCGAGGGGACCGAAGACTTCTTCGAGCAACACGGTGGCGTAGGAGCCGCTGGGCAGGCTGAACTCGAGTTTGATCTCACGCTCGCCGGCGCTCGTCCGCAACTCCAGGGGACGTGCGCGCAGCGCCCAGCGGGCACCCCGCAGCGAGAGTCCCCGAGGCGGCTTGAGGTTTCCCGGATCGGGAATGCCAAAGAGCATCAGAGCATCCCGTTCTCGCTCGGCCGGGGCCCCAAGGGGCTGCGAAACTTTGGTGCCAAAGATCGGCCCGCTCGGGCTGATCTCGAAGCTTTGCGCCCGGGCATTCTCCGTCTCGACATCCTCGACGCAGAAGGAGCCACCCGAATCGTGCTTGATCGCCAGGTCTCCGACTTCGAACTGATCCAGCGCCAGGGGCCGAGACGCCAGCACGTGATTGAACACCTGTGACTGAAGCGATGACACCAGAAAGCGCGCTTGCTTGCGCTCCTTCGGTCGGGCCTGTCCCTGCAGAATCGCCAGCCCACGCTTGGCGTTTTCTCCGTCGCGTCCAAACCGCTGGTCGCCAAACCGGTTGGGGAAACCCGTGGTCGCAAACCTCTCGAGCTTGTCCTTTGCGGTTTTGATCTCGCTACTCGCCAGGCCCCGCACGAAGATCGAGAAGCGATTCCCCTTCAGATGACCGGTTCGCAGTTTGTGTTGGTGCCGGATCGCCTCGAGCACTCGTGCTCCCTCGACTTCGAAACCGGCAGCGCGAGCCGGGTCGAGATCGGGAATTGAAAACCATTGACGTGCCACCGCAACCCGATCCTTTCTCCCGGCGTAACCGATGTCGCGACGCTTCACCCCAAAGACTCTGGCGAGATCGCCGACAACATCCTCGGTGGTGCGCATACGCTTTTCGATCCGCAAGAAGGTGTGGGAGCCGCTGCCAGTGGCTTCGTATAGCGGGATCTCGTCGACGACAAAATCCTCGGGAGAGGACTTGATGGTGGGCCCGGCCATCAGCGTCGCGCCGTTTGTCGCTGAACCGCCGACACGGGTGCAAAGGAGCGGCGATGCACGGGACTGGCTCCCAGGCGCTCGAGCGCTTCGAGGTGAAAGGCGGTTCCGTAGCCCATGTGACGCGCAAAGCCGTACCCCGGGTAGCGCGTGTCCAGTTCCAGCATGATGCGATCTCGGTAAACCTTGGCGACGATCGATGCCGCTGCAATCGAACCATCGATCGCATCGCCGTGGATCAGCGCTTGTTGTGTGAAGGCGGGCGCTTCGCCCGGAGTCCCGGGTATTGTGCGGGCGTCGACCAGACAATAGTCCGGTGCGGGGTCGAGCATGACGACCGCACGTCGCATGGCTTCGAGCGAGGCCCGGTAAATGTTCAGCTGATCGATTTCCAGATGCGATACCTCGCCGATCGAGATGGCCAGGGCACGCTCCCGAATGGCGAGGTCGAGTTTTTCCCGGGCGCCGCGGCTCAGCTTCTTTGAATCGTTGATCCCGGGCAACTCGACGTGTTCGGGGAGGATCACAGCGGCCGCAACCACCGGCCCCGCCAGCGGTCCAACCCCAACCTCATCCACTCCGGCAATCCGCTGCCAGCCCGCTTCGAACAGCGAGCGCCGCAATTTAAACAGACCGTCTACGCGGTCGCGCTCCTGCTGGGCGATTGCGAGGCGTCGCAACACACTCTTGACCAGGCTCTGCGCTCCGCGCCTGGGATCACCCGAGAGGGCATCGGCAAACTTGCGCAGCTCGTCTTCCGCTTTGAGCGCGACGATCCCGCGCAAGCGTCGGCGCAGCGCGTCGAGTGACTGTGCGGCAAGCGGGGTCGAATCGTCTGGGGGGATCGTCATTTGTCTGATTCGTCGGGTTGGGGGGTTGGCTGGGCGCTTGGTTGCGCGCTTGGTTGATCGACCGGCTCTGACTGAACGTCGCCCAAGTCTACACCCTGCGAACCGGGTTACCCCCGCAAGCCCAACTTGCGTTCAATTGCGCGCACGCGCTTTAGCATTGCGGGTAGCAGCTTGAGCGCCGTCACGGCCCGGTGCCGGCGTCGGCCCTCCATCTGGGGCATGCCGTAGACCCGCGCGTAAGCGGGCACCGACGCCGCGAATCTCGCACTGTCCGTCCCCGATAAACGAGCGGCCAAGGGTCTTGGCCAAGTCTTCGAGTCGGACTTCTGGCACGGCGCGCCGGCTACCGCGCGAGTAGAACGGCGACCGGAGAGGTGCGGGCCACCGCCGCGGCGTTGCTACCCGTAAAGAAATCGGTGATTCGGTTGCGCCCAAATGCACCCATGATGATCAGCCCCGCTCCCGCATCTCGCGCGGCGTCGACCAGCTTTACGTCCGGGCGACCCAGGGTCGAAGAAGTTTCGCGGATCGGATCTGCCAGCCCGCTCACGAGCTTTCGCACTTCTTCGAAGCGAGTGACCGCGCGACCTTTGTCCTTGCTATCGACAAACACATGGACCTGCTCGCCCAGGCCGTTGGCGAGGAACACGGTCAATTTGGCGGCCAGCTTCGAGCCGGGGGATCCGTCGAAACCCAGTACGATGGGTCCGGCGAGCGTCGCCCCCGACGGCACGATGAGCATGGGCTTGGTGGTCTTGCGCGTAACCGCCTCGGCGGTCGCCCCGAACAACCCCCCGCGCACGGCTTCCGAGCGACTGTCCCGCCCCAAGACCGTGAGGCTCGACGCCAGTGAGCGTTCGACGATGCGATCGTCGGCGGTGCCTTGCACGACGTCACAACTCACGTCGAGTCCGGCGCCTCGGGCCCGTTCGCTAAAACGACGCAAGACAGCATCGGCGCGGGCGCGATAAAAAGCGGCCAGTTCAGCCTCGGGAAACGGTGGCAGGCTCATGCCATCGCTCGCGGGCGCGCGAACCAGGCGGTCTTCGATCACCGTCATCGCGGTGAGACTCGCGCCCAGCTTCGAGGCCAACGCGATAGCGCATCCCTCGGCGGCCTGGGCACACTGCGATCCGTCGGTCGCAACAAGAATTGTTTCGATCATTTTCAGCTCCCTACAAGACGTCTGTCCAGAATCTGCGACCCCGAAAGTGCGACCGTCTGCTACCGCGATGATGGGCGAACTGACCGGATCTCTGCTTCCGCCCACCGGTTGAACTTCCCTGAGGGAAGAATCGATCCCCGTACGGGTGCCCGGGGGGCAGAACGAAAGAATACGGAACCCCCGAGGGACACGCAAACGCCGATTCCCCGGGGAGGCAACTCGTGGGCCCAGGCGCCGAAGCGGGCTGCCGAACCCGGCGCTTCTCGATGTTGGTTCGAACTAGGCCGGACAGGGCGTATAGTCCGAGCGACTACTTCGCGATCGAAAACAAATCGACCCGGTAGGAGAAGCAGCGACCCGATGGCGATGGACGCTCTCACGACTGCGTTCGGCTTGAGAGAACGCGCCGAACGCGTCCGCCGTATCAGCGTCACCTTCGGAAAAATCTACCTGGGCATCAAGACCACCCAATGGGTGGCCAAGTACATCGACCCGCCGGACATGCAGAGGCGTTGGTCGCGTCATCACAAAGAGAGTGCCAGGGCGATCTACCAGACCGCGGTCGATCTCCAGGGCCTGATCCTCAAGGGCTGTCAGTTCATCGGCTCGCGAGCGGACATCGTCCCCAGCGAGTACGTTGACGAACTCTCGAAGCTGCAAGACCGCGTGCCCCACCGCCCCTACGATGTCGTGCGCGATTGCGTAGAAGAAGAACTCGGTGCTCAGCTCCACGAGATCTTCAGCGAGTTTTCCAAAATTCCCGTCGCCGCCGCCTCCCTGGCCCAGGTACACGAAGCCCGATTGAAGACCGGAGAACGCGTCGCGGTCAAGGTTCAGTACCCGGAGATCGCCGACACGGTCAATTCCGATCTCGCCAACCTGCGCGCCCTGTTCGGAGCCGTGGGGCTGATCGAACAAGACCTCGAC
>SMVB01288121.1_pt1 | contig 11799 bp, 10 predicted proteins | sample 2456461 | NCBI WGS metagenome assembly SMVB01 (sample SAMN11095934, study PRJNA526329) | marine sediment metagenome | biome: Marine sediment; feature: Surficial sediment; material: Deep marine sediment; isolation source: Hadal surficial sediment | place: Pacific Ocean | collected 2014-05 | depth...
AGCCAGGAAGAACTTTTCCACACTTTCAACACGTTGTACCAGTCCCGCAAGCAAATTGTGCTGTCTGCGGACTGCGGACCGCGCGAGATTCCCAGCTTGGAAGACCGCCTGATTTCGCGGTTTGGCTGGGGCCTGGTCACGCGGATCGACCCGCCGTGCCTGGAGACGCGGATCGCTATCGTCCGCAAGAAAGTTCGCCGGCGAAACACGCCCATGCCTGATGCCGTGATCGATTGGCTGGCGGCCACCGTCGACACCAACGCCCGCGAACTGGAGGGCGCCATCACGACGGTGGACGCCTACTGCCAGGACCTCGGCGTGGAGATCGACCTCGCAACCGCGCAGTCGGCGTTGTGCTCCGATTCGCACGTCGAGCGGGAACGCGTGACGATCCCCGCGATCGTATCTCTGGTGTGCGAACACTTCGGTGTGACCAAGACCGCGATACAAAGCAAGCGGCGCACGAAGTCGATCGCCTTTCCGCGCCAGATTTGCATGCACTTGGCACGGGAGTTGACGGACCACAGTTTGGGCGAGGTAGGCCGGGCTTTTGGCGGGCGGGACCACACCACGGTGCTGCACTCAACCCGCCGCATCGAAGCCCTGCGCCGGGACGATCCCGATCTCGCCGCGACGCTGGAAACCCTCAAGCGCCGCATCAGGGCAAGAATCACACCTGAGCGTGGATAACATGTGAGCAAGCTTGGCTCCGCCAGCGCGAGCAAGTGCCCAGCCCAGCCGGAAGCCGTTTAGCTGTGACACAACCGGCCACCCGTGACGCGGCAGATCACAGGTTTTCCGCTGTGAATGGCGCTCCAATCTTGCGGCAACTTCATGTATAATGACGACCTGTGTTTCGCGCTGCCGTGAACCGAACATTTTCACGGTGCATAGTACGAATACATATATAAGAAGAAGAAGACTTAGTATATAGGACGCGTGTGCCCCCCGAACTGCAACCGTAAGGCGAAAAACTTATGAAGTTCATTGTTGCTCCACAAACGCTACTGAGCGGATTAAACATCGCCGCCGCCGGGTCGGCTTCCAGGACGCCCAAACCCGCCTTGCAGGGAGTCTTGATAACTGTCCAAAAGGATGAAGTGCTCTTGAGCGCGACGGATCTGGAAATGGGGGTGCGGGTGCACCTCACTCAGGTCGAAGTCGAGCGCGAGGGCCAAGTGCTCGTCCCGGTCGCCAAGCTCCTTCAGATCGTTCGGGAAAGCGCGGACGAGAGCATGGTGTTGGAGGTCGAGGAAAATACGCTGCACATTCGGGGCAGTGACAGCCACTTCAGCATGTATACGGGCGACCCTGCGGAGTTCCCGCCGGTGTCGGAGTTGGAAGGCGATGCTGATTTCTTGATCAGCGGCGGGACATTGCGGCTGATGATCGATCGCACGCTGTTCGCCGCGGCCAAGGAGAGCACGCGCTATGCGATCGATGGGTTGCTGTGGAGCTTCAAGGGCGATCAGCTCAAGGTCGTTGCCACGGATGGGCGGCGGTTGGCGCTGGCAGATGCGCCGATACAGAATTCGTCCGGGGGCCAGGCCGAAGCCATCGTACCGGCCAAGGCCATGAACTTGATCAGCCGGGTGGTGGGCGATCCCGAGGAGTCGTTTCAAGTGAAGCTGCTGTCGAATCAGCTGTTGGTCAGATCGCCGCGGGTGACGGTGTCTTCCGTCCTGCTGGAGGGCCATTTTCCGAAGTATGAGGATGTTATTCCGCAGGATTGCGATCGCACGGTCCGCGTGTCGGCTCCGGCGATGCTCAGCGCGGTGCGGCGGTCGGCCTTGCTGACTTCCGAAGAATCCAAAGCAATCCGGCTGCGCTTCGACGATAATAAGTTGGTGCTTACGGGGCGCGCCCCGGAGCAGGGCCAGTCGTCGGTGCAACTCCCACTGGCCTATGAGGCCGAGCCCCTGGAGATCGGCTTCAACCCGAACTTTCTGATCGACGTGTTGAAGGTATTCGATGATCAGGAAGTAAATCTCTCGCTGAAAGATGCCAACCGCCCGGGGCTCTTTCGGGGCGACAATGACGACTTCATGTATGTCATCATGCCGGTGAATTTGTCTTAGCGTCGGGACTCCGGCTGGCGGCCGGAAGGCAGTGGAGTGACCTTGTGGCGTGCGATGACGAGAAATTGCGAATGATCTGTGAAGCCAAACAGCCGCGGCGGCAGGCCGTGCCGATCGGGCAGGTACTGCGCGATCATCCGTGGCGGCGCAGCGCGTCGGCCGGGGAATTGGCCGGCCGCCTGAGGGCCGCCGTTGATGAAGTGGTGGACGAGTCGTTTCGTCAGCATTGCCGGTCGGTCACATTGCAGGGCAGTACTTTGATGATTGGTTTGGACGACCCGGGACGTGTCGCCGCATTTGGGAGGCAGTATTTGTTTGCGTTGCGTGCCCATCTTGCCAAGGCGCTGCCCGAGGCCCGCGTGTTCGACATTCGATTCCGCGTGTCTCCATAGAGAATACAGGAAATGACGAGCATGACTGAAAGCCAGGATTCCGGCACCGAGGTTCAGGCGGAGATTACCGATCCCAGTTCAGCGGGTTCGGGAGAGGCGCTGCCGCAGGCTGATGACCCTTATGACGCGGGGAGCATCCAAGTACTGGAAGGCCTGTCCGCGGTGCGGCATCGGCCGGCCATGTATATCGGCGACACTGGGGCTTCGGGCTTGCACCACTTGGTTTACGAGGTCGTGGACAACGCGGTCGACGAAGCCATGGCGGGTTTCTGTCACAACGTGGTCATCAAACTGGGGGCGGACGGGCGCTGCCTGGTCAGCGACGACGGCCGAGGAATCCCGGTGGGGCCGATGAAGCACGAAAATCCCAATCTCAATGGCCGGCCGGCGCTGGAGGTCGTGATGACCGTCCTGCACGCGGGGGGCAAGTTTGACCACAACAGCTACAAGACCGCGAGCGGCCTGCACGGCGTAGGCGTCAGTGTCGTCAACGCTCTGTCCGAATGGTTAGAGGTCGAAGTAGACACCGATGGTAAGACCTATGCCATGCGCTTCGCGCGGGGTGAGATTGACTCGGACATGGAAGTCATCGGCAGCAGCACGCGAAGGGGCACGCGGATCGAGTTTAAGCCCGACCCGGAAATCTTTCCGGAGTGCGAGTTCAAGTACGAAACCATTGTGGCGCGCATGCGCGAGTTGGCGTATCTCAACAACGGTCTGAAAATTCGGATCATCGATGAGCGAACGGGCAAAGAAAAGGAGTTCTGCTTCGAAGATGGCTTGCGGCAGTTTGTCGCGTATCTCAGCAGCGGCCACGAGGCAATTCATAAAGACGTCATTGTTTTGTCCGCGACGGAATCCGACGGCGACTTGGTCTGTGATGTGGCCTTGCGCTGGACGGACAGCTACGCCGAGAACTTGCTCGCCTTCGCGAACAACATCAATACCATCGACGGCGGCGTGCATCTTTCGAGCCTCAAGACGGCGCTCACTCGAGTGATGAATAACTACGCCAAGAAAGCGAACTTGGTCAAAGGCGGCACGAGCGTCACCGGCGACGACTTCCGCGAGGGGCTCACCGGGATCATCTCGGTCAAGCTGGCCAACCCGCAGTTTCAAAGCCAGACCAAGAACCGCCTGAACAACCCGGAGATCGGCACGTTTGTCGAGCAGGCCGTCTATGAGCAATTGACGAACTATCTGGAGGAGCATCCGGCGGACGCCAAGCGGCTGGTGCAAAAAGGGATCCAGGCGGCGTCGGCCCGCGAAGCGGCCCGCAAGGCCCGGGATCTGGCGCGCAAGTCGGCGATGCACTCCGGCGGCTTGCCGGGCAAACTGTGGGATTGTCGCACGCGCGATCGCGACAGCAGCGAGTTGTACCTGGTTGAGGGCGATTCGGCGGGCGGCAGCGCCAAACTGGGGCGCGATTCGCAAACTCAGGCCATCCTTCCTTTGCGCGGCAAAATCCTGAATGTTGAAAAGGCGCGCATCGACAAGATGCTGGCCCACGACGAAATCAGGACCATCATTCGGGCGGTCGGCTGCGGCATCGGACAGGAAGATTTCGACGTTGACAAGCGTCGCTACGGCAAGATCATCATCATGACGGATGCGGATGTCGACGGCAGCCATATTCGCACGCTTCTCTTGACATTCCTCTTTCGCCACATGAGGCCGCTGATCGAAGAGGGCCACGTCTTCATTGCCCAGCCCCCGCTGTACTTGCTCAAGAAGGGTAAGAAGGCGGAATATGTGCTGAACGACCGCACCATGAACGAACGGCTGGCCCAGTGGGGCCTGGAGGGCACGACGCTCCAGATTGCCGACGGGCGCGCCATGGCGGACACGGAACTTCGGGAGCTGATCGGGCTGGTGGACGCGATACAGGAACAAGCCAAAATTATCCGCCGCAGGGGCCTGGGTTTTCAAGAATTGTTGACCAAGCACCGCGACCCGGCGCAGGGGTTGCCGGTGCTCATGGCCGACGTCTACAGGCCGGACCAGCGCGAGCCGCAGCGGTACTTCTTCTACAGCGAGTCGGAATTCAAGAAATTCCGCCAGGACGAAGAGGCACGGTTCGGCACGGTTGACGTCGCGGACAGCATCCAAACCTTCAGCACCGGCCGAAACGGCAATTCTGAACAGGCGGCACACCGCATCGTGCGCACCGAACTCGCCGAGTGCGGCGTGCTCGAAGAAGCGTTGGGCAGCCTTGGGAAACTGGGCTTCACCGTCGAGGATCTCTTCCTGAAGCAAGAGGAACTCGTTACCGGCGAGTTGACTGCTCCGAAGTTTCATTTGAAACATGACGACCGCGAGCCGCTGCCCGCGGCGAATCTGATGGGCCTGGCCGAGGCCGTGCGCGAACTCGGCCGGAGCGGCGTTTCCATCAAACGCTTCAAGGGCCTGGGTGAAATGAATGCGGATGAATTATGGGAAACGACCATGGACCGCAGCAAGCGAACGCTTCGCAAAGTCGTGGTGTCCAGCAATCCTGAGGATGCTGAGCAGTTCGACCTGGACGCCCGCGAGGCGGATCACATTTTCAGCATTTTGATGGGCGACAATGTGGAGGCGCGACGAGAGTTCATCGAGACCAACGCCATCAACGCGACCAACCTGGACGTCTAGCTCCAAGAATGCAACCGCGGAGAGCGCAGAGTGGTGTTGACAAAGAAGTTGCAGCCCAATATGAGCCGGTATGACTTCGGTGGTGTGCATCACGCGTTGTTCGGCGTCGGCTTCGCTAAGTTCTTTCCTGCTGCGTCTCTGCGGCCTTTGCGTGCTCTGCGGTGAACTATCCGGGTTCGGCGCGTCCGTGCCGATTGGCTTCCCTAAGGGGTGACTTGTGCCTTCCGACGAAGAGCCACTTTTCTCAACGAAGAACTGGACTTGGCTCGCGGTGGCGATACTGCTCGGCATCTTTTTTGTGTTTCTGCCGCCGATCACGACCGAGCAAGACACCCTCTATCGGACGTTCACGCCATTGGTGGTCATCAAGGCCCACATCCAAAAACGGTATGTGGAGGAAATCGGTGACGCGGAGCTGGTCGATGGCGCCATTCGAGGCATGGTTCGCGCGCTGGATCCCTACAGCGCGTACTTGTCGCCCCGGGAGTATCCGATATTTGTCGAGCAAATGGCCGGTGGCTATGTGGGCATCGGCGTGCAGTTTGACGCGCGTTCCAATCGACTGCTCGTGACCAGTCCTCTGGAGAACAGCCCGGCCTATAGCGCCGGTGTGCGGGCCGGCGACGAAATCATCGAGATATCCGGTTCCCCGGTAAAGCCAGAGAACATTCTCAAAGATTCAGAGCGGCTTCGCGGCGTGGAGGGTTCGGTGGCCCATTTCAAGGTCCGCCGCCCGCCGGGCGGCGAGACGATTGAATTCGCGGTGCGCCGTGAGCAGATTCGAACGCGCAGCGTCAGCGGGTTTCGGAGGCGTGCGGATACGACGTGGGACTTCATGATCGATCCGGAGCACCGCATCGGATATATGCGCATTTCGGCGTTCTGGGATAACACCCTCGAGGATCTGGATGCAGCTGCGGCGGAGCTGTCGAGCCAGGACGTGCGGGGATTGATCGTCGACGTGCGTTTCAACCCCGGCGGCGAGCTCAGGGTGGCGGGCGAGGTTGTGGACCGCTTCCTGTCGGAAGGCGTGATCGTCAAGACGAGGAACCGTCGCGAGGTTGAGGATATTCTCTTCGCAAGCCCGGAAAACACGTGGCCGCCTTGGCCGGTCGTGGTCCTGGTGAACCGGGCGTCGGCCAGCGCCGCGGAAATCCTCGCCGGAGCGCTTCAGGATCACAAGCGGGCCACGATTGTCGGCGAGCGCACGGTCGGCAAAGGGAGCGTTCAGACGTTGATCCCGCTCGAGGACCAGCAAAGCGCCCTGCGGCTGACCACCGCGTACTATTATCTTCCCAGTGATCGGTTGATTCATCGGCGCCGGGATGGCGGCGGCGATTCCGAGTGGGGGATTCCGCCGGATGAAGTCGTCGAGTTGAGCGAGGAAGAGATCGAGGCGGTTTGGAAATCGTGGATGGAATCGGGAATCATCCAAAACGGCGCCTCAGGCGGAATCCAGCAATCGATTCTCATTGACCGACAGCTCCAGCGGGCATTGGAGATTCTGCGCGATCCATCATGACAGTCGTATTGGGCATCGAAACTTCCTGCGATGAAACATCCGCCGCCGTGGTTATCGACGGTCGGGACGTGCGCAGCAATGTCGTACTAAGCCAAGTGCATTTGCATCGCAAGTACGGCGGCGTTGTGCCGGAGATTGCTTCGCGGGCGCATTTGGAAATGTTCGATCAAGTGATCGCCGAAGCGCTGGACGATGCCGGTGTGCCGCTGGACGAAATTGACGCAGTGGCGGTCTCGAGCCGCCCCGGATTGGTGACTTGTTTGATCATCGGCGTGACCGCTGCCAAGGCGCTGGCGTGGTCGATCGGCAAGCCGCTGCTGGCCGTCAATCACGTGCATGCGCACGTGACCAGTTCTGCGATCACGCTGGCCGATCCGCCCTGGCCTGCGGTGGCACTGGTTGTCTCCGGCGGGCACACGTCGCTTTATTATCTCAGCGATCCGACGCGCATCGAGCTGATGGGCGCCACCACCGACGATGCTTGCGGCGAGGCTTTCGACAAAGTCTCTTCCATTGTTGGGCTCGGTTATCCCGGCGGCCCGGTGATCGAGCAAGCGGCGGCGAAGGGCAATCCGCAGGCGATCGACTTTCCGCGCACCATGCTCAAACGCGGTTCGCTCGTTTTTTCATTTTCGGGCATCAAGACAGCCGTGCTCTACCACGTTCACGGTGTCGGCAAGACGTCCGGCGGCCTGGAGAAGCTCAGCGGCGGGGAAATCGCCGACATCGCCGCGAGTTTTCAAGCGGCAGTGATCGATGTGCTGGTCAAGCAGAGTATGCTGGCCGTGGCCCAGGCCGCCGCGAATACGCTTCTGGCCGGCGGCGGCGTGCTGGCCAATTCGGTGCTCCGAAGCGGGTTGCAGATCGCTTGCGCCAACGCGGGCATTGCCCTGCACCTTGCGGATCGTGCATATTGCACCGACAATGCCGCTATGATCGCCGCTCACGGATATTATTTATTGCAGGCCGGGCACGTCTCTCCACTCGACGAGGATGCCCATTCTGCGGAGACGAACGAACTGATCTTTTCACGATGAATACGGATTCTCTGCGACAACTTCTCAAGCAAGTCAAATCGGGCAAAGTGGGCGTGGACGACGGCTTGGAGCGCCTCAAACATTTACCCTTCGAGGATTTGACCTTCGCCAAGATCGACCATCATCGCGCGCTGCGCTGCGGCTTTCCTGAAGTCATTTACTGCGAAGGTAAGACCATCGAGCAAATCGCCGCGATTTTTGAGAAATGCGCCGCTACAGGCGTGAACGTATTAGCGACCCGGGCGGATCAGCAGGCCTACGAAGCGATCCACAAAGTACTTCCCGAGGCCGAGCACTATGAACTGGCCCGCTGCATCACGCTGCGGCAGACTGAGGCGAAAAAGAGTACGGGCAAGATCGCCGTCGTATCAGCCGGCACAGCAGACCTGCCCGTGGCGGAGGAAGCCTGCGTCACCGCCGAAATCATGGATCAGACCGTGGTGACTTTCTACGATGTCGGTGTCGCGGGGATCCACCGTTTGCTGGCCCATATGTCCGACCTTCAGGATGCTACCGTCGTTGTGGTCGTGGCCGGCATGGAAGGGGCCCTGCCCAGCGTGGTGGGTGGCCTGGTGTCGGCCCCGGTGATTGCCGTGCCCACCAGCGTGGGTTACGGCGCAAGTTTCGGCGGGCTGGCGGCGCTGCTGGGCATGCTCAACAGTTGCGCCAATAACATTGCGGTTGTGAACATCGACAACGGCTTCGGCGCCGGCTGTCTGGCGAGCACCATCAACCGCCTGGCGGAGCGCTGAAGCGGATGTGTCCTCTGCCCAAACTGCCCGATCGCCCCGCCGACGCCCATAAGGGACAATTTGGCCGTGTTCAGATTATCGGCGGCAGCATCGGCATGGCCGGTGCACCGGCGCTCGCTGCCCTCGCCGCCCTGCGCAGCGGCGCCGGCCTGGTGCAGGTCGCCTGCCCGCGTGAGGTGCGCGCGACCGTCGCTGCCCTGGCGCCCTGCGCCACGATCGGCCTGTTTTATGAATCCGACAAGTTTGACGCCACGGTGCGCGCGGTCGGCCCGGGATGTGGCGACTCGCTTTCAACCAAGGATTTGCAATGGATCCTCAGCGAAGGCCGCACGCCGGTCGTCATCGATGCCGACGGGTTGAATGTTTTGGCCCGGATCGATGACTGGTGGTCGCAGATCGATCAGAATGACGTGCTCACGCCGCACCCCGGCGAGATGAAACGGCTGCTCAAGAAGACGTCTCTCGACGCGACCGAATTGAAACGGCCCGACCTCGCGCGCGAAGTGGCTCAGCTGTGCGGCGGCATCGTGGTGCTCAAAGGCCATGAAACGGCTGTGTCCGACGGTGAGAAGAGCTACGTCAACGACACGGGCAACCCGGGGATGGCCACCGGCGGCAGCGGCGACGTGCTCACCGGCATGATTGCCGCCCTCATCGGCCAGGGTTTGTCGTCCTACGATGCAGCCTGCGTCGGCGTCCACATCCACGGCCTGGCCGGCGACATCGCCGCCAAACGCATCGGCCAGATCTCCCTCATCGCCACCGACCTCATCGAAGCCCTGCCGGAAGCGTTTCGCAATCACCAGGGAGCGAGCGCGTGTTGATCGCTCGTGATCACCTCGCAGCGTGCTCTAGTTGCCGCTTTCCACGATGACTTTGGCGTCACGCATCATGACCGGGTGCACCTCACAGAAATACACAAACTCACCCGCGTTCTCGAAGGTGTGTGTGAACGTGCCGCCCTGCCCGAACTGCCCCGAGCTGAAGATCGCCCCCAGGTCTGCGTCTCCGGGATTACCTGAAGTGGCGGTGTGAGGCACAATGTCCTGATTGGTCCAGGTGACCGACTCGCCGGCCTGGATGGTGATCTCCATGGGGTCGAAAGCGATCGCCTGCATGAAGACTTCATTGGTGCCCGGATCGCCTCCTCCGCCGCAGCCTTGAAAAGCCAGCCCTCCGGAAACGACCAATGTTGCCAGGATCAATCCAAAAATTGCCGGTTTACGCTTCGTGGTCATGAGATTCTCCTTCAAATCAGATAGTGACGTTGCCTCGGCCGTCTCTCGGTTTCTATGAAGTCTCGCGTCGGGCGGTCAAGATCGGCTCCGGATCAGAGACCGTCAGCGCCGATGCGCGATCGTTCTTAAAGTCAAAGCGGATGCGGACCGCCGGGGCGCCGGCGGGGTGGAACTCATTCTTGCCTTGATAGAACAAGCGGCGCGGGGTTCCATCGGTGCCGCGCTTGATTTTCAGAGACCCGTCCCGGCGAACGCCCACTTCGATTCTGTTTTCCTGCCCCGGGCCGAACGAATACACGCCGATGTAGGCCGCCTTTTCTTCTTTGGAGAGCGGCTGCGAAGTGTAGCCGATGTCCGCGTCGCCGAGCGACGTGAGATACTCGACGACCGGCAATGCCCGATCCCCGCCTTGGCGCGCGTGACTCAGAAGCGTGATTCCGTGCGGGCCGAGCGTGCGTTGTATTCCGGGGTTCGCTTCGACAGAGGCTTTGACCACGCCGAGCTGGCCGAACATCGCAAACGTGAAAATGTTCGGCCGGGCGCCGTGGGCGATGAGCAGTTCCGCGATTTCGCGGCTCCCAGTGTGTGAGGCCGCTCCAAGCGCGGTTTCCCAATCGCCGAAGCCCCAATCCCAGGCGGCCTTGGCCAGCGCGGGGCGAGCTTCGACAAGTTCGCGAGCACGCTTGAGGTTGCCGTGCGAAACCGCCACCGTCTCTTTGACCCGTTGGGGATCCTGAGACGGGAAATAAGGATCGCGCCCCGGCGATTCCTCATGGTGCGGGGTGTCGTCCGCAGCCGCGCCCCTCGTTGGGATCAGCACGGAAGCGGCCCAGAGTCCCGGAACGGCAGTGACGAATGTTCGACGAGACAGATCCTTCAGCATGAGACACCCCGTGTTTAGATATTCGTGGAATGAAGCTGTCGGCGTGCTGATTTGATGAGTGAACGACACGCGACGCATCATCCCCGGCCCGCTATGATACTAGCCGAGCGCGACCACCGAGGCAAATTGTCCGGCCTATCGACCGCGATGAGCATATTAGCGTGAGCCTAATGACTGAAGTACGAACGAGCAGCTGTACTTTCGAAGATGTGCTTGTAGCGCGGGAGCTCGTGTATCGCCAGCTGCACCCAACACCGCTGCATGCCTATGCCGGACTAAGCGAATTGGTCGGCGCGGATGTTCATGTCAAGCATGAGAATCATCATGCGGTGGGCGCGTTCAAAGTGCGCGGCGGGGTGAACTTGGCAGCCCATTTGGCGCAGTCCGGCCAGACGATGGGCCTGTACACTGCTTCAACCGGCAATCACGGCCAGTCGATTGCTTTCGCCGGCAAGGTCAGCGGCCTACCCGTACGTGTGGCCATGCCCGAAGGGGCCAACCCGTCCAAGGTCAGCGCGATCCGTGGGTTGGGCGCGGAGGTGGTCATCTACGGTCGCGATTTTGATGAAGCCCGTGAGTGGATCAAGGCCGAGGCTGAAAGGGTCGGGGCCCGCTTCATCAGCCCCACCGATCCTGAGCTGATCGCCGGCGTGGGCACCTACACGCTGGAGATCATGGAATCGCTGCCGGATGTGGAGGTCATCATTGTGCCGGTCGGCGCGGGCTCGGGTGCGTCTTCAATGTCGCTCGTGGCCAAGACTATCAATCCGAATGTCCAGGTCATCGCAGTTCAAGCGGAAAAGGCTCCGGCGATCTATCAATCATGGAAAGCCCGCCGCACCCTCGAGGGCGAAATGCACACCGCCGCTGAAGGACTGGCCACGCGTGTGGCCTTTGAGAACACGCTGACCATGATGCTCGATCCTCAAACGGGCATCGACGATTTCGTGCTCGTTTCCGAAGAGGCGATGCAAGAAGCCGTCCGACTATTGCTCGAACACACGCACAACATCGCCGAACTCGCCGGCGCCGCCTCGCTCGCCGCCGCCCTGCAACTCAAGTCCCGTCTGGCGGCCAAGAAAATCGTCCTGGTCCTCTCCGGCGGCAACCTCGCTATGGATAAACTGCGCCGCATCATTGCATGAAGCATGATCGGCCGCGCGGTTGTTGCGATCCTGAACAAAGCACTCCCTGGCGGTCATGCCTCTGATTCTCACTCTTCCCGTTCGTAGAATCAGGTTCTGTTTGCCACCAGCGTTAGCTGGC
>SMVB01219901.1_pt1 | contig 11798 bp, 10 predicted proteins | sample 2456461 | NCBI WGS metagenome assembly SMVB01 (sample SAMN11095934, study PRJNA526329) | marine sediment metagenome | biome: Marine sediment; feature: Surficial sediment; material: Deep marine sediment; isolation source: Hadal surficial sediment | place: Pacific Ocean | collected 2014-05 | depth...
CCGCACCGAGAACCTGGGTCGCCCCAAGCAGCGACTGGTCGGCCTGCGGCCCGATCGCGACCTGTTGCCGGACGCCGGTGCCGAGGTCGTGGACGCCGATGGCAAGGCCGTCGGCGCGGTCACCTCCAGCACGCTCAGCCCCATGCTCGGCGCGGTCCCGATCGCGTTCGCGATGATTCGCCAGGCGGCGATGGACGGCCCGGTCCGGGTCGCGGCCGAGGGCGACTTGACCGACGCCGTCATCGTCCCCCTGAAGTTTCACGAGGTGCAGGCATCATGATGAGTAACGGCGGCAGCGGCTTCGAGTGGGTGTTGCTGGGCATGGGCGGCGTGCTCACGCTGGTCATCGCCGGTTTCTTTCTCTTCGTGCTCACGCGCAAGGACGACAACGACACCGATGGCTGACGCCGCCGACATCCGGGTCACCGAGGTCGGGCCGCGCGACGGACTGCAGAACGAATCCGTCGTCGTGCCGGTCGCCGACAAGATCGCCTTCATCGATCGCCTCTCGCGCAGCGGCCCGGCCGAGATCGAGGTCAGCAGCTTCGTGAGCCCCGACCGGGTGCCGCAACTTGCCGATGCCGAAGCGGTTTTCGCGGGGATCACCCGTGCGCCGGGCATCGTGTACTCCGCGCTGGTACCAAACGAGCAGGGACTGGGCCGCGCGGTGGCGGCCGGCGCGGACAGGGTCTCGCATTTTACGGCCGCATCGGAGTCGTTCTGCCAACGCAACACCAACGCCTCCATCGACGAGACCTTCCGCCGGCTCGCGCCGATCGTGGCCGGCGCGCACGCGGCGGGTATCGCGGTCGGCGGCTACATCAGTTGCGTCGTATCCTGCCCCTACGAGGGACCGATTGACCCGAAGCGAGTCCGCGACGTGGCCGCGCGGCTCCTCGACGCCGGGGTCGATGAGATCGATCTCGGCGAGACCCTCGGTGTGGCGGTGCCGGGCGATATCGAGCGACTGTACGAAGGCCTCGACGGCGTGGTGCAGCCGGCCCGGACGACCTTGCACATGCACGACACGCGCGGCACGGCACTGGCATGCGTCGCGGCGGCGATCCGGATCGGGGTCCGCCGCTTCGACGCCTCGTGCGGCGGGCTCGGCGGTTGCCCGTACGCGCCGGGCGCGGCAGGCAACCTCGCGACCGAAGACCTCGTGTACTTCTGCGATCGAACGGGGTACGCGACAGGGATGGATCTCGACGCGCTGTTCGAGGCGGCCCGGTTCGTCGGCGGTGTGCTCGGCCGCGCGTTGCCGGGCCGCGTGTTCGGGGCGGATGGGAAGAAGTAGCTTTCAGCTTTCAGCTGTCAGGTCGAGATTGCTCGGACGACAAGTAGTTTCGAGTGTGCCTTGATTCACGCACGTCACGGCGAACGAGGTGTCCTGCACAGGCTGACAGCTGAAAGCTGACAGCTACTGGCTCTTCTTCTTCACCCCCGGCCCGAACGTAATCACGTTCTTGCCCTTGCGCTTGGACTGCAACGCCAGTTGATCGGCGTGTCTCAGCAGGCTCGTCGCGTCGTTGCCGTCCCAGGGGAACGTGGAGAGACCGCCGGAGATGCTGAGCGTTCCGGGCGCGTCGAGGCCGAGCTTCGGGAACCGCATTCGGCACACCTGGTCCTGGAACCGGGCGGCGATCGCCTCGACGGTTTCGGGCGGGTTGGAGCCCGGTTCACGCGGCCCCTCGAGGTCGGCGAAGACCACCACGAACTCGTCGCCGCCGATGCGGCACACGCGGTCGCCGGCACGGATGACCGATTCCAGCAACCGGACGGTCTCGCGGAGCACCTCGTCGCCCGCGTCGTGGCCGAAGTCGTCGTTGTAGCGCTTGAAGTCGTCGATGTCGAAGACGAGCACCGTCACCGGCCGCCGCGAACGCGCCGCCTCACGAAGCACCTGCTTCATGAACGACTCGTAGAACCGCCGGTTCCACGCGCCGGTGAGCTCGTCGCGGTAGGCCATCGTCCGGTACTCGCGGTACCCGTGGTCCAGCGCCATCCACCGCGCAAGCCACTGGGCCCAGGGTCGCAGCTGGCGTGGCTCGGCCGTGGACGATGACAGCATGCCGTAGCACCGCCGGCGGAATCGCAATTCGACACAGGCACCGCCGCCGGGCGGCGTGTCGGTGACCGCGAGATCCGACCAGCCGGTCTGCTGGATCATGAGCTGCAACGCACGGTTCCGCAGCCCGGACGGATCGGTCAGGATTGCCTCGACCAGGTCGGTGTCGCCGAGGTCCTCGGCGGGCGGTGCATCCGGGGCCGCCGCCGACGCCTCCGTCGCCAAGGCGGGCAGGGGCGCCGGATCGACCGGCATCGACTCGATCAGCGGCGCGTCGTCCTGGATCGTCTCGGTGGTCGTGGCGTCTTCGATCGCGTCGGCGAGGGCCCGGCTGCCAAGTGGTTGGACGAGCACTTCGTCGAAGCCGTTGGGCCCCTGCATCAACCGGGCCTGCTCGTCGTCGTTGGCGGCCACGACGATCAGCCGTACCGCCGGGTCGATTCGTCGAAACGCCTCGACGGCGATCGACGCCGGGTTGCCGATCATGGCCGCGGGGATCACCACCGCATCCACCGGCTCGGCGTCACCGGCCACCGTGACTTCACCGATCGCGTCGAACAGGTTGGCCGCGTGAACGACCGTCCGCGCGACGTCGCCGAACTCCTGCCCGCCGACCACGACCACGCGACCGCGGCGGGAACGGGATTTTGGGTTCGATGTGCTCATGCCTCAAAGGGGATCCGTGGCCGGTTCGTCCGGGCTCTTCGGGCCTTTCGTGTCTTCGGTCGGGTGGGGCGGTTCCGGGGTCTCAGTCGTTTCCGTGGGTTCGGCGGCCGGACGGGTGTGAAAGTCACCGTCCAGCAGCATCGAGATCTCGTCACCGGTGATCTGCCGCGCGTCGTGGTCGTCGTCCCGGCCCGCGGTCGGTGCCTCCGGGGTCGTACGCATTTGGTACGACCGCGGGGCCGCGTCGTTCGTCCGGGCCGCTGGTCCCCGCGCTGCACCGCCGTTATCGGAATCGGGCTCCACGACCAGCGGCGTCAGCTGGCCGTCGTCGAAGGTCCACAGGGCCGCCGTCGGGACGTATCGGCGGGCGGCCGAGAGCATTGCCGGCAGCTGCGACCACCGGGACGGCTCGACGACGACGAGTGCGAGACCGTTGGTCGGGCGTCCCCACGCGCGACGCTTCGCGCCGAGACGATCCAGCAGGCACAACTCCGCCAGCGCCGGCAGCGGGTCGCTCGACAGGTGCGCGGCCCACCCGCGCGCGCCGAGCTGTTCGCGGGCGCGGTTGCCGCTGGCGGTTGAAGCCAGCAGGACGCACTTGGTTTCGTGAACGATTGACATGCCGGAACCCGAGGCATTCTAGGTTCGACGTCGCCCGGGTGGCACGGCCGAACTCGTCCGCCCACCGGCGGACGAGTTCGGCCGTGGTTTGAGGTCGCTCCACGGCCGACGCCGCTTCGCGTCGTCAACCGTGCCACCCCCGATCGCGCGTTTGTCCACGGGTGGCACGGTAGAGCTCGTCCGAGCTCTGCCGTGGTTCGACGTCGCTCCACGGCAGAGCTTCGCTCTACCGTGCCACCCAATTCGGAGGGCCGTACGGAGCGCTCAAATGAGCAACAGCCGGGCGATCGTCCTGGCGGCGTCGGGCGCTGGCCGGGCGTGGAGGGCCGCCCGCATCGACCGAATGCGGGGTCTGTCCCGCATGAGCTCCCGCAGCGTCGAGCCGGCGCGGGCGACGTTGGCGTCGGTCTCGACGGCGTCGGTCTGGACCACGGCACCGCCGGCGGCGACCATCGGCGCGGCGTTGCGGTGCTGGTGGCGATCCCCGTGATGGGGGTAGGGCAGGAAGAGCGTCGGCACGGCGTTGGCCCACGCCTCGGCGACCGAGCTGGCCCCCGCGCGGCTCACCGACAGGTCGGCCGCGCCCCACGCGGCACCCATGCCGTGCAGAAACGGGTGGACCGTCGCGGTCACCCCCGCGGTTTTCCACGCAGCCCGCACAATGTTCTCGTCGCCGGCACCCGTGAGATGCAGGACCTGCCAGCCCGCAAAGAGATCCGGATCCGCGGCCGCCATCGCGGTGACCAGGCCGTTGATGCTCCTGGAGCCCTGCGACGCCCCGGTGACAAGCAGCGTGGGCAGGTCCGGATCGAGCCCCAGCCCGGTGCGGCACGACCGGGCCTCGGACGATGCGACCGCGTTCTTGCGAATCGGCATGCCCACGACGCGCTCGGCGAAACCGGGGCGGTCGGTGATCTCGATCGCGGACCAGACGCGGCTGCAACGGCGGGCGATCCATTGGTTGGCCTTGCCGGGCGGGTCGTCGAGGTTGATCAGCGTGACCGGCGTGCCGGTGCGTTTCGCGGCCGACACCACAGGGGCCGCAACGAACCCGCCCATGGCGACAACGTGGTCGATGCGACGTTGCTTGATCTCCCAGCGGGCGGCCATGCGGCTGCGGACCCAGCCGCGGGCAAATCGCGCGAGCCCGCGGGGCCGCACCGAGAACGGCGCCCCGGGGATGGGCTTGAAGTCCACGTTCGCCTCGGCGAGCATCGTCGTATCGATGGTCCGCGTGGAGCAGAGAAAGACGACCTCGACCGACGGATCCAGTTCGACCAGCCGCTCGCCGATCGCCAGCGCCGGGCTGATATGCCCGCCCGAACCGCCACCGGCGAATAGGAAGGTCCGCGACATCACTGAAGAGAAAGGGACCCGGGAGAAAAGGACCCTGGGTCCTTTTCTCCCTCTGGGTCCTTTTCTCCCCTGTCCATTGCAATGAGCAGCCCGACGCAGAAGGCCGTGAGAATCCAGCCGGTGCCGCCGGCGGAGATCAGCGGCAGCGCGATGCCCTTCGTTGGAGCCAGTCCAGTCACGACCGTCATGTTAATGAGTGCCTGGAACCCGACCGTCAGCAGGATGCCCAGGCCGAGCAGTTTTCCGAACGGGTGGGTGACCCTTGTGATGACCGAGAGTCCGCACAGCAGCAGCGCCCCGTACAGGCAGATGACGGCGATGACGCCGATCAGGCCGAGCTCCTCGCTGATGATCGCGAAGATGAAGTCGGTCGTGTCTTCCGGCAGGTAGCCGAACTTCTGGACGCTGTTGCCCAGTCCGCGACCCGCCACCCCGCCGCCGGCCACGGCGACCATCGACTGGATCACGTGGTAGCCGATGCCCTGCGGGTCCTGCCAGGGGTCAACGAAGGCCCGCACCCTATCGATCCGGTACGGGCTCACGAGCACGGCCGCCACCAGGCCCGCCATGCCGGGCCCCGCCAGCAGCGCCACGTACGCCAGCCGGGCCCCGGCCGCCACGAGGACGCACACGCTTACGGCCCCGATCAGCACCGCGGTGCCGAGGTCTTCGGTCGCGATCAGCCCGCAGACCAGCGCCACCAGCAGGATCGGCCGGATGAGCCCGCGATTGAGCTGGCCCATCACCGCCACGTGCCGCGCCGCGTACAACGCCAGCACGACGACCATGGACCACTTGGCGACCTCGCTCGGCTGGAAGCCGGGCCACAACCAGCGTCGGGCGCCGTTGACCTCGCGCCCCACGCCCGGCAGATGGACCGCCAGCAGCAGTATCACGACGCCGATGACGATCCACGGCAGCAGGCCGGCCGACGACGCGACCCGGTACAGGCGATCCACCGGCAACTGCGAGGCGGCGAGCAGCATGACCATCGCCAGGGCCGCCAGGAGCGTCGTGCGTCCCAGCAGGATCCCCGTGAGCGACACCGGCTCGGCCGCACCGACGGTGAGCCCCGCGGAGTTCACCATGATGACGCCGACTGACAGCAGTGCCGCCGTCAGCAGCATCAGGCCGTGCCTGGCTCGCAGCATGTTTGGGCCTATCGGTCGCGGCCCGCGACTGCCGCCAGAAGCGCGGCGACGTTGTCGGCGGTGATCGTCGAGCCGGGGTCGATGGCCGCGGCGCGCAACATGTGCACGGTCGCCTCGGCGTACCGGCCCTCGCTGGCCAGGACCACGGCCAGGTTGGTCAGGGCCCGGTGATTGTGCGGGCGGGCCTCCACGGACTGCTCCCACAGCGTCACGGGCTCGCGGTACATCGCCGCCCGCCGCCAGGAGACCGTGGACAGGCACATTGTGGCGGCCGTCAGCAGTGCGAATCCTGTGAGGGCCGGTCGGCGGAGCGGCTGCCCGCCGAAATGCCTGCCGACGGCGTTGACGAGCGCGGCGCCCCCGGCCGCGGCCAGGACCGCGAGCCCCGCCAGGGCCAGGTACACTCGGCGATCCGCAGCGACTTCGGTCGCGATCGGCACGATGGACGACGTCGGTGCGAGGACCACGAAGAACCAAGCGGCCGGGTAGCCGATCCTGGGCCATTTCACGAGCACGACGGCGGTTAGGCTCACCAGCCCGGCCAAGACCAGGGCCCACGGTGCGGCCTCGGCGAGGGTCAGCGTCCGCGGGAACCCGTAGTCGAGCAGGAGGCCGTTCGGCCAGACCACCCGGCCGAGGTACTCGACGACGACCACGCACTGGTTGAGGCCGTACTGCCAGGCCGTCACGCCGTGGCCGAAACCGACGGTTTCCGATCGCGGGCCCGTCACCGACAGGGCCAGCAGCACTACCCACGTCGCCGCGAGCCCCACGTACAGCCCGCGGCGTCGGGCAAACACCTGCCGCCAGGGCTCGTTCCTGTAGGCCCAGTCGTAGAGCACGACCAGCAGCGGGGCCGTGACCATCGACTCCTTGCTGGCCATGCCCAGCCCGCAGGCGACGATCGCAGTGACTGTCCAACCCCGGATGGACGCGTAGAGCGTCAGCAGGAAGAACAACGCCATGATCGACTCGGTGCGCTGTGTTATGTACGAGACGCACTCGGTCTGCAGGGGGTGGACGAGCCAGAGCAATGAGGCTGCAAAGGCTATGTAGCTGGGTGGCACGGTTGACCCGCCGCAGGCGGGTCGGCCGTGTTCTTGGGCGTCGCACCACGGCCGAGCGAGCTTCGCTCGCTCAACCGTGCCACCCAGGATGCTCCTTCGGACGATCCCGAACAGCAGCAACGCGGAACAGATATGGACGGCGATGTTCAACGCGTGGTAGCCCCTGACGTCGAGCCTGCCCAGCGCGTAGTTGAGCGCCAGCGTCGCGTTGACCACAGGCCGGCCGGCGGTTGGGGTGTTGGGCGGCGGGGCCAACGTGGCCGGGCCCACCTGCCGGATCGAAGCGTTGTCCACGATCGCGACGGCGTCGTCGAAGATGAACGGGGCTGCCAGCGTGTGCCAGTAGAGGCCCACGCCCACGGTGATCAGCGCCAGCAGCAATGGCCACACGTTGCGTTCGGGCGGGTTCACGTCTTGGACAGCCCCTGCCTGGCCCCTACGATGCGGGCGATGAAGGTCTACCTGGAAACCTTCGGCTGTCAGATGAACCAACTCGACAGCGAGTTGGTCCGCGGCCAGCTCGCCGCGTTGGGCTACACGTTCACGACGGATGCCGGGGAGGCCGACGTGGTCCTCTATAACACCTGCTCGGTCCGCGAGCAGGCCGAGAACAAGGTCCTCAGTCGGGTGGGGCTGATCGCCCAACGTAAACGCGAGGGCTCGCAGGTGATCCTGGGGCTGCTGGGCTGCCTGGCCGAACGCGAGGGTGCCAGGCTCCTGACGCGGTACCCGCAGATCGATCTGCTGTGCGGGCCGGGCGAGCTCGACCGGCTGCCCATGCTCATCGACAACGCCATGCGAACCGGTGCGGTCGAGGCCGCGGACCGGGTGGCCCTGGCGGGCAACCGGAGCCGCCGGTCGGCCACGCTCTCGGCGGCGGCCGACAATTTGGAGCTCCTGGACCTGTCGCGGTCGTTCGACCCCGACCTTGGCCCCGACGGCGGCCCGCGACGCAGCGCCTATGTCCGCATCACACGGGGCTGCAACAAGTTCTGCACCTACTGCGTGGTTCCGTTCACCCGCGGGGCCGAGATCCACCGGCCCCCGGACACCATCGTCGACGAATGCCGGCGGCTGGCCGACCATGGCGTGATCGAGATCACGCTGCTGGGCCAGACCGTCAACCACTACCGCTATACCCATGGGGTGGCGATCGGCCCCCAGGGGCGCGAAGCCCCACAGGTCGGGCCCGGGGCGGCCGCGTTCCGGCCGGGGTCCCGCGCCGGGGACGGCCGCCGCGTGACGACCTTCGCGGACCTGCTGGGCCGCATCCACGAAGCCGTGCCCCAGGTGCGGCGGTTGCGGTTCGTGACAAGCTACCCGCGCGACTTCGGCGACGACATCCTGCAGGTCATGCGTGATTGCCCCCGCATCTGCCGGTACCTGCACGTGCCCGCCCAGTCCGGCTCGGACCGCGTCCTGCGGCTCATGAACCGGGGGTATACGCGCAATGAATACCTCGACTTCATCGACCGGGCCCGGGGTTTCCTGCCGGACGTCTCGATCGCCGGCGACCTGATCGTGGGCTTTCCCACCGAGACCGACCACGACTTCGAGCAGACCCGGAGCCTCATGAAGCGGGTGCGTTGCAAGAACAATTTCATCTTCAAGTACTCGCCCCGGCCCGGCACGTCGGCCTGGGGCCGCCTGCCCGACGACGTACCGGACACCGTCAAGCGGGAGCGCATTAACGAACTGCTGGCCCTGCAGGCCGGGATCAGCGAGGCCGTACACGCCGAGCAGGTCGGCCGGGTCGTCGAGGTCTTCGTCGAGGGCGCCAGCCCGAAGGCACGCGCGGCCTCGCGGGGCGGCGGGGGCGTCGAACTGGGCTGGGAACGGCAGCCGGAGCGTCTGCAGATGTCCGGCCGCACCGCCGGCGACCTGATCACCGTCTTCGACCTGCCCCCGGGCGAGTTGGCACGGCAGGCCCAGGGGCGGATTCTGCCCGTACGGGTCACGGGGGCCGGAACGCTGGTTCTGTACGGCCGCCTGGAGGCCCCGACCCGGTCACCGGCCGAACACGGCGCCCTGTCGGCGCGAGCAGCAGGGATTACCCAGTTTGAAATGTCTGAAAGCGCTGACTTTGGGTCTTGACGGCTGGGGGTATGGGTGTATGTTGGGAGCGGAAGTGAAGGACGACAGGCGCACCGCACTGGCGGTGTTCCTAACGAAACGGTTGGGGTCAAAGAGTTAGAGCTAAGAAGAAAGGTTCCTGAAAATGAAGATGAAAACTCTGTCTATGTTGGCAGGCGTCGGCGCACCTCTGATCGCCACGGCAACGGCTTCGGCCGGTTTCCTCGGCATCAAGGTCGTCGCCAAGGACAACGAGTTCGGCCTCCTGGTCGCCAACGTCTACGCCGAGTTCGATCGTCCCGGCGAGGACTTCATGCAGGCTGTCGCTGGTACGGCGAACGCCCCGCTGCTGATCCAGATCGGTGGTGGTGGTGTCTTCTACAACAACGCGTTCGGCAGCAACATCGCTCCCAACCTCGCGTTTATCGGGATTGCCCCAAGCCTCGCGTTCGACACGTTCGTGACCATCGGCGCCAAGGTGGACAACCTGCCGGACTTCGGTGATGCGACCATAATCACACCGGGCCTGCCGAACCTGACCGGCACCCAGATCTCCACGGACGCATCCGGTTGGGCGGTCACTCCGCTCGATGCCCAGTGGGACCCGTTCAACTCGGATTACGGCGGCCCCGGCAACGGCCAGATCCTCATCGGCCAGTACTCGACGATTGACAACGGCCCTGGCACCACCATCAGCGGCACGTTCCTGATCCAGTACATCACCAACGGCGACAACCAGCAGAGCGTGGTGAGCTTCTTCCTTGTCCCGACACCGGGTGCCCTCGCCTTGCTTGGCGTAGCCGGCCTGGTCGGTACCAGACGCCGCCGACGCGCCTGACGCAGAGTTTTCTTTGATCCCGATACGTCATCCGTCGCCGGCTACCCGCCGGCGACGGTTGTTTTTGTTGTGCCGGGCATGTCCCGCAACTTGGAGGTGCAAGTCCTCTGGAGGCCCTGATGACGGGAACTCCTAGCCGATCGCAAGGGCGTCGTCGCGAGGCGGGGTCTGAAGGAAGCGTAAGGCAAAGCCGTGGCCCGAGGAACACGAACCGCATGAGGCGAACGACCGATGGGCGAGGAGGCCAAAACATCCAAAGCCCGATGTCATCCGGATCGGTCGAGCGTATATGCGGCGGGTAGATGCGGTGAAGGTTGCGTGACTTACCCCGGGAGGTCTGCTCGCCTGCCTTGAGCTACCGACGCTGCAAAGCGTCGGGATGGGCGTGCAGAAGTCAGCCGAGGCCATAGTAGTTGCCGGCGCACGGCAACGAAGGGCCGAACATGAGTTGCCGATTCGGCACGAGGAGTTCGATGACCCGACGAGACGCAGAGACGAAGGCTGAGAAGCTGGAGCCACCCCGGAGAGCAGGCGGCGGAACCGCTGAGGGTACGGGCTTGGAGCGTCATGCGGTCACGGCACCGATCGAGCACGCCGATGAGGAGGCAACGTCGCTCATGGGGCAGGTCGTGCGTCGCGAGAACATGCTCGCAGCGTACAAGCGCGTGGTGCGGAACGGTGGTGCCCCGGGCGTCGATGGATTGTCCGTCGATGATCTTTGGGAACACTGCCAGAAGCACTGGGCGCAGGTTCGGAAGGAACTGCTCAGCGGAAGCTATCGTCCGCAACCGGTCCGGCAGGTAGAGATACCCAAGCCGGGCGGGCAAGGTGTGCGGACGCTGGGCATTCCAACGGTTCTGGACCGGATGATTCAGCAGGCCCTGCTGCAGGTCCTGACGCCCATCTTCGATCCAACCTTCTCGGAGGCAAGCTTTGGCTTCCGTCCGGGACGAAGTACGCACGGCGCGGTGAAGGCCGCGCAGGCGCACATCGCAGCGGGTCATCGGTGGGTGGTCGATATGGATCTGGAGAAGTTCTTCGACCGCGTGAACCACGACGTGCTGATGGCACGGGTGGCTCGACGTGTGAAGAACAAGCGTGTGCTGCGTCTGATCCGCCGCTTCCTGCAAGCGGGGGTGATGGCCGGTGGCGTGACGAGTTCACGCTCCGAAGGCACACCGCAGGGAGGTCCGCTCTCTCCGCTGCTGTCCAACATCCTGCTGGATGATCTGGATCAGGAACTGGAGCGTCGCGGGCATCGCTTCGTCCGCTACGCGGACGATTGCAACGTGTACGTCAAGAGCCACACGGCGGGCGAGCGCGTGCTCGCGTCGCTCGAACGGTTCTTGGCGAAGCGTCTGCGGTTGCGAATCAACCGGGACAAGAGTGCGGTGGCGCGTCCGTGGAACCGCAAGTTCCTCGGGTACAGCGTGACCGTGCACCGGCAACCGAGACTGCGGGTGGCACCGCAGTCGGTCCGGCGTCTGAAAGCCAAACTCCGCCCGCTGCTGCGGGCGGGTCGAGGCAATTCACTCCTCTGGATCTGTGGTGAACTGAGCCGCGTGCTGCGCGGCTGGGTTGCGTACTACCGGCTGTCGGAGGTGAAGGCGAGCTTCGAGACGCTGGACCGGTGGATCCGTCGCAAACTGCGCTGCATTCTGTGGCGTCAGTGGCGACGCCCCCGCGTCCGGTATCGTGAACTGTGCCGCCGCGGCATCGATCCGGACCGGGCACGCCGCTCGGCCTGGAACGGACGCGGTCCCTGGTGGAACGCCGGGGCCAGCCATATGAACCACGCCATCCCGACCCGTACGCTGAGAGCCATGGGCTTGCTCAGCCTGCTCGACGAACGGCGTCGCCTCGATGGCATCGCCTGAACCGCCGTATACGGAACCGTACGTACGGTGGTGTGGGGGCCGGGGACGGGCAACCGCCCCGGCTACCCGGTGGTGGCACGG
>SMVB01230093.1_pt1 | contig 11796 bp, 9 predicted proteins | sample 2456461 | NCBI WGS metagenome assembly SMVB01 (sample SAMN11095934, study PRJNA526329) | marine sediment metagenome | biome: Marine sediment; feature: Surficial sediment; material: Deep marine sediment; isolation source: Hadal surficial sediment | place: Pacific Ocean | collected 2014-05 | depth 0-1...
CAACAGCGAACGGAAGGCCTCCTCTCCATCGACGGCGCTCCGCACTTCGAACCCCTGACCGGCTAGATAGCGGCTCAGCAGCCCGCGAATCCCGGACTGATCATCGACGACCAAGATCTTGCGGGGCACCGACGCCGCCGCCGGGATCGGCTCGCCTGGCGTGGTGTGCAGGGCGTCGAGGGGGCTGTCGAACTCCAGACCGAGCAGCACGCCATCACCGTTGCTGCTCGACCGACGGACCTCCGCCCACACCGTATCGGGGGTGACGCGGCCGGTGGCCATCGGAAAACGAGCGATGCAACGGCTGCGCTCAGGGACCCAGACATCGGTCACGACGGCACAGCCTCCGCGGCTGACGTCACGCGTCGTTCCCGTCAGATTGCCCTCGAATTCATTGGCGCCGCCGACGCCCGGGACGAACGCCAGATGGACAGGGAGCGCGAGCCCCGTACGCGGAAAGCTACGTCGTTCGTGCATGTCTCACCCGTGTTCGGTACCGGCTACGTGGTTCCCTCCGATAACGTCCGCGCCGGCCTCGTTTCCGCCTCACAAGGAATGATACGGAATGAGATCCGCGGCCCGAAGATCAATCGTGCGGGCAGCGTGGTTGCCGCTGCCCCACGGACGCCGCAGAATAACCGCATGGGACTCGCGAAAAGGCGAAAACATGGCCCGAGACGCCGCAGAACATGTTTCCGGCGGCCTGGCGGCCGGCCCTTACAGCTCCTTGTTGCCGGCGCCACAGCGCTCCTGGCAGCTTGCTCCGGGGCCGATCCAGCCACGCCGGGCATTACGCTCGAGCCGCCGATGGCGACGTTTGTCGGCCGCCGTGCCTGCGCCGACTGCCATGTCGAGCAGAGCCAGCGCTGGCAAGCCTCGCAGCACGATCGCGCCATGGAGACCGCGAGCGCCGAAAGTGTGCTCGGTGATTTCGACGACGTGTCGTTCGAACATCTCGGCCGCCGAACGCGTTTCTTCCGCCGCGGCACGGCATTTTTCGTCGAGGCCGACGGCGAAGACGGGGGTCCGGCGGAGTTTGAGATCGCCTACACGTTCGGCGTCGAACCTCTGCAGCAGTACCTGGTCGAGCTGCCCGGTGGACGTTACCAGGCGCTCGACGTCGCCTGGGATTCCCGACCGCGGACAGAAGGTGGGCAACGCTGGTTCCACCTCCAGCCGGACGCTCTCTACGAGTCCGGTCACCCGCTGCATTGGACCGGGATCGCGTACAACTGGAACTTCATGTGCGCCGACTGTCACTCCACCGGTTTTGTGAAGAACTACGACGTCGTCAACGATCGTTACGAGAGCTCGTTCGCCGAGATCGACGTTGCCTGCGAAGCGTGTCACGGACCCGGATCGGTGCATGTCGACTGGGCCACGGCCCTGTCGGCCGCAGACAGGGTGGGGGAGGCGGCCGGGGTTGCGGCCACGGCCCCGACGCCCGAGCAACTCGGCCTTGTCGTCGTGTTTCCGGGCGTTGCCGACGCGGCGTGGCCGATCGACCCGGCCACGGGACTGGCGGCGCGGGTGCCGGAACGCATATCCCAGGCGGAGATCGAAACCTGCGGACGTTGCCACGCACGGCGGGCGGCGATTACGGCGGACTACCGGTTCGGCGCGCCGCTCACTGACTCGTACCGCGTGTCGCTCCTTGATCGCGGTCTGTATCACGACGACGGTCAGATCCTCGAAGAAGTCTACGTGTACGGATCGTTTCTCCAGAGTCGCATGTACCAGCAGGGTGTCTCGTGCAGCGACTGCCACGAGCCCCACAGCCTACAGCTCTCCAACCAGGGCAACGCGCTGTGCAACCGTTGCCACCTGGCCGAGAAGTTCGACGCCGCCGAGCACCATCATCACGAGGTCGGCTCGACGGCGGCGGCGTGCGTGTCGTGTCACATGCCGGCTACGACCTACATGGTCGTCGACCGACGCCACGACCACAGCTTTCGGGTGCCGCGACCCGATCTGAGCGTCCGCTTCGATACGCCGAACGCCTGCGACTCATGTCATGCATCCGAGGGAGCGAGATGGGCGGCCGACGCGATCGCCGCGTGGTTCGGTCAGCAGCGACCGGCGTCGTACGTCGAGCTGCTCGCTTCGGGACGCAGCACGGCCGCGGGCGCGGCAGCCGATCTGCGGACACTGGCGGCCGACTCGGATGCGCCCGGGATCGCCCGGGCCACCGCTCTGGCGGCGCTGCCGATGGCGTCGCAGGCGTCGATTACCGCGCTCGGTGACGCCCTCGGCGATGCAAACCCCTTGATTCGCATGGGGGCGCTGCTGGGACTCGAGGCCGCTGATCCGGTCACGGTGATGCGCTTGGCGCTGCCCTTGGTGCGCGATCCGGACCGGTCGGTACGGCTTGAAGCATCTCGCTTGATGGCGACGATTCCGGTGCAGCAGATTCCGCCTCCGCAGCGCGCCGCCGTCGAGGCGGCGATTGCCGGGTATCGCGCCGCCCAGAACGTCAATGCAGACCGCGCCCAGTCGCATCTGAACCTCGGGTGGCTGGCCCTGCAGCAGGGCGATCGAGTCAGCGCCGAGCAGGAATACACGACGGCGCTCAAGCTGGAGCCCTATTTCGTTCCGAGCTTCATCAACATGGCCGACCTTTACCGGCTCACCGGGCGCGATGTCGAAGCCGAAGCGTTGTTGCGGCGGGCGCTCGACGTCGCGCCCGAGAGCGGCGACGTGCGCTACGCGTTCGGCCTGTTGCTGGTGCGGCTCGAGCGTCTGGACGAGGCGGTGGGGCAGCTACGTCGAGCGACCGAGCTCGCGCCGGACCAACCGCATTACGTCTACGTTCACGCCGTAGCGGTTCAGGCCGGCGGCGATGGCGCCGGCGCGGTGGCGCTCCTCGACGAAGGGTTGGCGCGTTACCCCGCGGACCGAGAGCTGTTGTTCGGCGCCGCCGCCTTCAGCCGCGATCTCGGCGATCGGGATCGAGCCGTCGGATACGCGCGAAGGCTGGTGGATCTGGACCCGAACGACCCGCAGGCGGCGGCGTTCTTGCGGGAGCTGGAGTCGCAGGGGAGGTAGCGATCGTCGTTGGAGTCGGTGCCGTCGAATCCGGCGGCGGCGAAGAGACCGGGGTGATTGCCCATCCGGATTGCCACTCGGTAGAATAGGCCCACCGTTGTCCCCTCCAGATGGCTCCCGATTGAGGAAATCCGATGCGAAGAGTGTTCCTGGTGATCGTATGTTTGCTGGCCACCGGCGTTGTTTTGATCTCCCTGAACGGCGGTGCGACGGCCGCCGGTGTTGCGGATGAACGCTACTGGCCGCAGTGGAGGGGGCCGAACTTCGACGGCGTGGCTCCGATCGGGGACCCGCCCATTGAGTGGTCCGAGACGAAGAACGTCGCCTGGAAGGTGGAGATTGCCGGCAGCGGTTACGCGACGCCGGTGATCTGGGGAGATCTCATCTTTATTCTGTCGGCGGTGCCGTCGCCCGCCGGTGATATGTCGCCAACCCTCGATTCCGCGGGCGTTACCCATGACGAGGCCGAGGCCGAGGGCGCGGCGGGCAGCGATGCGCCGATCGATCCTGGCCTGATGGGGCAGCCCGCGCAGCCGCGCGGACAACGCCAACGGCGAGGAGGGCGACGCCGAGCCGAGCCGCTGGAAGCCATCGACTTTACCGTCATGGCGATCAGCCGTGCCGACGGCAGCCTCGTCTGGAGCCGCGTCGCGCGCCACGAGACGCCCCACGAGGGCAAGCAGGTCAACAACAGCTGGGCGTCGAGCTCGGCGATCACCGACGGCGAGCAGGTGTTCGCGTTCTTCGGCTCGCGCGGTCTGTACGCCTACGACATGGCCGGCAATCCGCAGTGGGACGTCGATTTCGGCGAGATGCAGATCCGCGGCGGCTTCGGCGAGGGCGCAACACCGGTGCTCCACGGCGACACGCTCGTCGTCGTCTGGGATCACCAGGGCGACTCGTTCATTGCGGCACTCGACAAGAACACCGGCAGCGAGCTGTGGCGTCGACCTCGCGACGAACCGGAGTCGTGGTCAACGCCGCTGGTGGTCGAGTTCGATGGGCGTGCCCAGGTGATCACCGCGGGCGAGAACCGCACGTACAGCTACGACCTGGCGACCGGCGACTTGGTGTGGGAAGGGCCGGGCCTGACCGTCAATCCGATCCCGTCGCCGGTCGCAGCCGATGGCATCGTGTACCTGATCAGCGGCTACCGCGGCGCCGCGTTGCGCGCCGTGCGGCTGGCCGACGCACACGGGGACATCGGTGATTCGCCGGCGATCCTCTGGGAGCACAACCAGGACACGCCCTACGTGCCGTCGCCCTTGCTGTACGACGGCGTTCTCTACTTCCTGAAGAGCAACTCACCGATCCTGACGGCGTTCGATGTCGTCGCCGGCCGGGCATTCTATGGCCCGCAGAGGCTGGCCGGCGTACAGGAAATCTATTCATCTCCGGTGGGTGCCGCCGGCCGCGTCTACCTTCTCGGCAGAGACGGCAGCGCGCTGGTTATCGAGAGTGGGCGCCGGTTCAACGTGCTGGCGACCAACAGTCTCGACGATGGGTTCGAGGCCTCTCCGGCGATCGTCGGCAACGAGCTCTATCTGCGTGGCCGGCGGTTCTTGTACCGCATCGAGGAGAACAGCTAGCCCGCATATCTCAACGCCACCCGTTGAGAAGTCCGGGCTAGTCGCCGTCGTCCAGCAACTCGGTGAGCCAGCGGTCGATCGTGGGGATATCGGTGCTGTTACCGAGCTCGGAGAGAAATGCTTCGCCCGCGGCGGAAACCTCGGCGTAGCGTCGAGCGCCGTCGATCCCGGTAGACAACATTCCGGATTCGATCTGCCGGCTTACCGGCCCGGCGACCATCGTCAGAGCGCTGAAGATCGGATGCGTCGTCGGCACGTACCAGACGTGATTACGCGCGTCCTCGTAGATGCGCCCGGCCATCTTGACGCTCTCGACGACCTGCAGCGCCTCCTTGGTTTCGGTTCGCATTCGCCCGCTTCGGAAAACTTGTTGACTCGTAGCAGATAGTAGGTGCGGCGCCAAATGTAGCAGGCAGGGGTGAGCGAGGATAGCGGAAGCGGGCCTCGCAGCCCGCGAACGTGGAGCGAGGCTGTACTAATCTGGGCGCCATCCCCGGAGCGATTTCGGCGCCCGGTGCGGCCATGAGCAGAACGAACCTTCACAGCTGAGACGCCATGAAACGGATGGGTGCCACCGTTGTTCTGACCGGCCTCGGGTATCTCGGTGGGCCGCTTCTGGATCGTCTCGCCGTCAGCGCCGCCGTTGGCCGCATCGTCGCGGTGAGTCGGGACCCGGACCGTGGTGCGGCGCGCTGCAACCTCTCCCGGTTGAGTGCGGCGGCGGTCGGTGTGGGGGCTGAGATCGAGCACCGGCCCGCTGACTTGTCGCATCCGGAGCAGATCGCCGGCATCGTCGAGGAGGTCTCGCCGGACCTCGTCATCCACACCGCTTCGTTGCAGACCTGGTGGTTGCTCGACTTGTTTCCGCCCGCAGCCCAGGTACTGAAGACGGCGGGGTTCGGGGCCTGGCTGCCGCTCCACCTGGTGCTCGCCGTGCGCCTGATGGAAGGGCTGACGGCGGCGGGCTACGAGGGCCACGTCATCAACGCCGTCTATCCGGACGTGATCAACGTCGTTCTCGGAAAGATGGGCATGGCGCCTACCGTTGGGGTCGGCAACGTTGACGAAGTGGTTACGAAGGTGCGTATGGTGGTCGCCCGTGACCTCTCGATCGAGCCGCACGATCTCGATGTCCGCCTGGTGGCGCATCACGCGCTTCAAAGAGCGGCGTTTCGCCGGCCGCAGGGGCGAGCGAGTGCCGGTACGGGGCCTGTCGGTCGCCGCAACGACGATCAGCTACCGCCCTACTACTTGTGGGTCGGCCAGCAGGGTCGGGACCTGACCGAGCAAGCCGATGCTCGTGGCGCCTTGCTGGGGCCATGTCCTCTGCCCGACGGGCCGGGGTGGGCCGGCTTCACCGCCGCCTCCGCGGTCGGGCTCGTCGGCGCCTTGCTCTCCGAGCGTACCTGGCGGATGCACGCGCCGGGCCCGGCGGGCCTTCCGGGCGGTTACCCGATCGACGTCGGTGGCGGCAAGATCGTCGTGTCGGAGATTCCCAACCTGTCGCTCGACGAGGCAATTTCGATCAATGAACGCTCCCACAGGTTCGACGGAATCGAGACAATAGAAGAAGATGGGAGCGTCGTGTTCACCGAGGAGTCGGCGGCGGTGATGCGCGACGCTCTCGGCTACGAGGGCAAGACGTTGCAGCCGGCAGAAGCAGCCGATCGCGCCGACGAGTTATCGAGGCGCTTTAGCGAATACGCGCGGCGACACGGCGTCGACCTGGCGGTGTTCGCCGGCTGACCGTCGCCGGTAATGAGCGGCTTCGATCGTGAGTTCCTGTATGCGCGGATTGAGAGGGAAACGAGTCCTGGTGACCGGCGGCGCGAGTGGGATCGGCGCCGGGACGGTCGAGCGCTTCATATCGGAGGGCGCCATCGTTTGCATCCTCGACATGAACTCCAAGGCTTGCGAGCGTCTGAAGAACGACCTGATGGCGCTCGCCGGCTTCGTGGTCTGCGACGTTCGTGACCGGGAACAGGTCGAGGATGCGTTCCGGCGGGTGATGGCGCAGATCGGTGGTATCGACATCCTGATCAACAATGCCGGCGTCAGCACGCGGCACGGGTTCTTGCACATCACGCCGGAGGAGTGGGATCGGGTCGTGGGGACGAATCTGACCGGGGCCTTTCACGTCGCGCAGCTAACCACTCGGCACATGGTCGACGAGGGGCACGGCGGTGTGATCCTCAACACGGCGTCAACGAACGGCATCATGGGGTACCCGCTGTATGCGGGCTACAACGCCAGCAAGGCGGGCCTCATCTCGTTGACCAAGACCATGGCTCTCGAGTTGGCGCCCACGGTGCGGGTGAACGCGGTGGCTCCCGGCTACGTCATGACGCCGATGCAGGAGCGCGAGTACACCGGCCAGATGCTGGACGAGGTCAACGCCAAGATCCCGTTGCAGCGGCATGCCCGCCCGCAAGAGATCGCCGACCTCTTCGCATTCCTCGCTTCCGACGAAGCGTCGTATGTTACCGGGCAAGTGTTCACGATCGACGGCGGTGAGATCGCGGGAGGCTTGGCGAGCCGCTGACCGCGTCCGAAGCCGGCTTCGGACCTGACCAGACCCACACCGTTGTCACCGCAGCCTGTTGGAGCGAGTAGCCAGCCATGAGCCGTAGCACCGACAAATCGAAGGCACTGTTCGAACGCGCTCTCCGCGTGATGGTCGAAGGCGGTAGCTCGCCTTCTCGTGGTCCTGCGAATTATGGCGCCTATCCGCTCTTCATCGAGCGTGGCTCCGGCGCACGTGTCTGGGATGTCGACGGCAACGAGTACATCGACTGGATGCTCGCCTACGGCGCGCTGCCGCTCGGCCACGCCCACCCGGCCGTCGTCGAAGCGATCGCCGGCGCCGTGTCCGGTGGCAACTTGCTCGCTGCGGCGACCGAGGTCGAGATCGAAGTCGCCGAGTTGATCGCCGCGATGATCCCCGGCGCCGAGAAGGTGCGTTTCGCCAACACGGGCACCGAAGCGACGATGGCGGCAATTCGGCTGGCGCGGGGCATGACGGGTCGTCCGAAGTTCATCAAGTTCGAGGGCCACTACCACGGTTGGTACGACGATTTCCTGGTGAGCGCCCACCCGCATCCAGTGGCCGCGTTCGGCCACCGCAACGACCCGATCAAGATCGCCGACAGCTCCGGGCTCAACCGTCGCGCCCTCGACGACACCATCGTCGTCCCGTGGAATGATGTTGGTGCCATCGAGCGCGCCATCACCGACAACCGCGGCCGCGTAGCGGCGGTGATCACCGAGGGCGTCATGGCCAACATCGGCGTGATCCCGCCGCGCGACGGCTACCTGAAGGCGCTGCGCGAGATAACGCGCGCCAATGACGTCTTGCTGATCCTCGACGAGACCGTGACCGGATTCCGGATCGCGCCCGGTGGTTGCCAGGAATACTTCGACGTCGGCGCCGACATCGTTACCTTCGGCAAGGGCGTCGGCGCCGGCACGCCGGTGGCCGGGTTTGCGGGTCGGGCCGACCTCATGGAGGGCCTGGCCTGGGGCGGGGTGCTGCACTACGGAACGCAGAACGCGTCGCGCCTCGGAATGTTCGCCGCCGCCGCCAACCTGCGGGAGTTGCGCAAAGATGACGGTGCCGCGTTCACCCACCTGTGGCGCATCGGCGAGGCGCTATGCACCGGCTTGCGCGATCTGTTCGCCGCCAAGGGCGTCGGCGCCATCGTGCAGAACGTCGGTCCGATGCTGCAGATCATGTTCACGGAACGCGAGCGAATCGATGATTTCCGCGACTTCTGCGCCCACGTCGACCGCACCGCCTATCAGCGTTTCGCCTGGAAACTGTTCGAACACGGGATCTACATGAGCCCGAGCGCGGCGCTGCACTCGGTCGCCTGCGTCGCTCACACGGATGACGATGTCGAGCTCACCTTGGAAGCCGTCGAGCGGGCGCTGAGCGCCTGCTAGGGTCCATGGGCGAGCGGAGTCTAGCCGGCAAAAGCGCGATCGTGACCGGCGCCGCATCGGGCATCGGCAGGGCGGCGGCCGAGTTGTTTGGCCGCGCGGGCGTAGGAGTGGTTGTGGTTGACGTCGATCGCGCCGGGGCTGCGGTCGCCGAGACGATCGAATCGGCCGGTGGCATGGCTCGTTTCATCGAAGCTGATGTGACCCGCCGGAGCGATTGCGGCGCCATTGTCGAGGCCGCACGGGGTGCCTACGGCGGGGTCGATATTTTGGTCAACAACGCCGGGATTACCCGTCGCGCGACGATCCTGGAGACCAGCGAGGCCGACTGGGACCGCATCATGGAGGTTAACGTGAAGGCGATCTACTTGCTCTCCGCGGCGGTGATTCCGCTGATGATCGCGCGCGGCGGCGGCTCGATCGTCAATACGGCCTCGGGATGGGGCTTGGCCGCCGGGCCCCGCGCTGCCGCCTATTGCGCCTCGAAGGGCGCGGTCGTGCAACTGACCAAGGCGATGGCGATCGATCACGCCACCGCCGGAGTTCGCGTCAACTGCGTCTGTCCCGGCGACGTCGACACGCCGATGCTGGAGTCGGAAGCAAAGGACCTCGGCGCGTCGCCAGCCGAGTTTCTCACCGCCGCCGCGGCGCGCCCGTTGCGGCGCGTCGGCTCGCCCCAGGAGATCGCCGCGACGATTCTCTACCTGGCGGGAGACGACGCCGCGTTCATCTCCGGCACCGCACTGGTGATCGACGGCGGTGGCCTGCTCGGTTGACTCGCGACTACGTGGCCCAATGACCGGCAAGGGCGCGTTAGCCACCCGTTGAGAAGTCCGGGCTAGCCGTCGAAATATGTGAGCTCGTCGATCAATCGAAAAACGACCGCGTCGAGTGCCACCTTGTGTTCTTCGATCGTCCGTTCTTTCATTAGGCCGTTCGGAAGTTCCGGAAACGTCATCCCCACTGGAGACCAGCCATGAGACGAGGTTTCGTGCGACTCGCCCGCCGCTCCCTGCCGTGCGCACTGGGCGCGATCTTGTTGATTGCCGCGGCTTCGTGCGCCGGCGGCGGCGGCGAGACCGAAGCCGACGCCGTCGAGACTCCGGAGGAGCTCGAAGCCCGCGCCCGCGGGATCCATGAGAGGGTGATCACCGCCGATACCCACAAGGACATCTCGCCCAACTTCGCCCCCACCGACGGTTCTGACGGCGAGGATCCCAACGAGCGGGCCGGCCGCAAGGTCGACCTGCCGCAGATGCGCGAAGGCGGCCTTGACCTGGTTTTCTTCGTCGTCTACGTGGGCCAGGGCCAGGGCAACCTCGACGACGAGGGCTACACGAACGCGCTCGGCGCGGCGATGAGCAAGTTCGACGGCATCCACCGCATGGTCGACGAGCTGTACAGCGACCAGATCGGTCTCGCGACCAGCGCTGCGGAAGCTGAGCAAATCGCCGCCGAGGGCAAGCTGGTCGCCGCCATCGGGGTCGAAAACGGCTATCCGATGGGCGACGACATCGCGGTGATCGCGCGCTTCAAGGAACTTGGCGCCGGCTACATGGGGATTACCCACAACGGCCACAACCAGCTCGGCGATTCGAACACCGCCGGCTGGTACGGAACCGAGGAAGAGCCGCAGCGGGCGCTGCACGGCGGGCTCAGCGAGCTCGGCCGTGCAGCGATCGCCGAGATGAATCGGCAGGGGATCATGGTCGACATCTCGCACGCCGGCAAGCAGACGATGATGGAAGCGCTCGAAGTCTCGCAGGCGCCGGTCATCGCGTCGCACTCGAGCGTCACCGCGTTGCGCGACCATCCTCGTAACCTCGACGACGAACAGCTACTGGCATTGAAGGAGAACGGTGGCGTCATGCAGACAGTGGCGCTCGGCAACTATGTGAAGGACCCGGCGCCCCGTAACGACGCGATCGCGGCGCTGCGCGAGGAGATGGGCCTACCGGCGGCGCGTGGCCGTGGCGGCCGTGGAGGCCGCGGAGGTGGACGACGGGGCGGCGGTGGCCGCCGCGGCGGGGCGGCCACCGAGCAGCCCGAGCTCAGCGAAGAAGAACGCGCCGAGCGTGAGGCTTTGCAAGCCGAGTTCGAGCGCCGCGTCGCCGCGGAGATCGATCCCGATCTCGGGCCGGCGAACGTGCAGGACTTCGTTGACCACATCGACTACGTGGTCAACCTGATCGGCATCGACTACGTCGGGATCAGCTCGGACTTCGACGGCGGTGGCGGCATCGAAGGATGGGACAATGCCGCCGAAACGTTCAACGTCACCCACGAGATGGTCAAGCGCGGCTACACCGAGGAAGAGATCGCCAAGGTATGGAGCGGCAACCTCCTGCGGGTCTGGCGTGAGGTCGAAGAGGTGGCGCAACGTATCCAGGCGGAAGAGGGTAGGTGAGCCACGGCCCCCACGCCGCCGGCGAGCCGCCGAGTGAGATCGTCGAGATCCCGATCGACGGGACTCTTGACCTGCATCAATTCCGTCCCGGGGATGCTCGGGATGTCGTCGGAGACTACCTCGACGCCTGCCGCGACAAGGGGGTGCTCGACGTGCGCATCATCCATGGCAAAGGCAAGGGCGTGCTACGGCGCATCGTGCACTCCGCGTTGAACGACCGCGACGACGTTGACTCGTTTCGTTTGGCCACCGATTCGGGAAGCTGGGGAGCGACGGTCGTGAAGCTGTTTCCAAGGTCCCGGTCGTTGCATGGCAACGATGCCGCGAATCTCATCGCCCGGTTGCGACACGAAACTCCTCGAGCTCCCATCCCGGCGTGCGTCGCAAAGGGGGAGCGGTGCAGCTGAGCTCGTTGGATTGGTTCGTCGTCGCGTCCTACGGTTTGATCGCCCTGTTCACTGGGTTGTATTTCGCCCGTCGCGCCGGCACCGATATGCAGGAGTTTTTTCTCTCCGGCCGCAAGCTTCCCTGGTGGCTGCTCGGCACGTCGATGGTGGCGACGACGTTCTCGACCGACACACCGAACCTGGTCACCGACATCGTGCGAACGGGCGGGGTCAGCGGCAACTGGCTCTGGTGGGCTTTTTTGATCACCGGCATGTGCACGGTGTTTTTCTACGCCAAGCTCTGGCGGCGCTCGGGTGTGCTCACCGACATGGGCTTTTACGAGCTCCGCTATTCCGGCAGACCGGCGGCGTTTCTGCGTGGTTTCAGGGCCCTGTATCTCGGTGTTTTTTTCAATGTCATGATCATGGC
>SMVB01259963.1_pt1 | contig 11796 bp, 13 predicted proteins | sample 2456461 | NCBI WGS metagenome assembly SMVB01 (sample SAMN11095934, study PRJNA526329) | marine sediment metagenome | biome: Marine sediment; feature: Surficial sediment; material: Deep marine sediment; isolation source: Hadal surficial sediment | place: Pacific Ocean | collected 2014-05 | depth...
ATCCGTAATATAGATATGGTCGTTGCCCATGAAAATCTGACGGATACCGAGCACCCGAGGGCGCGGGCTGTAATAGAGCTGTGCGCGATATTTGCGGATGCCGGTGCGGGGGACGAAGCCCATCTCGGCATTGAAGTCGTCGCCGATATCGACATAGTCTCCAAAAGCGCTCGCGCGATCCGTAGCCCATTCGGCATGCACGTTGATCAGGTGGTCGGAGCCTTCGAGTCCTGGCGTGTAACTCTTCGCGAAAAAGCCGTTCACCGTGGCGTTCTCGCTAAAGGCGAGGTTTAGGTCCGCGACCGCGACCTGGTTTCTGCTTCCTTCACCGGCGGGCGTCTTGTCGAGAAACATGCCGCCCACGGAGCTGCGCGCGAAGATGTCCTGTTTCACCCGCACCGCGGAAAAACCCGTTTGCGGGATCGTCTCGTCTTCGACCGCTGTATCCGCGGTCACGATGTGAAACGCGCCGAGCTCGGTGCCGTTCAGCTTTCCCGTCAACCGCGCGCCACCGATGATTCCGATCTCGTCCCCGTCTTCAGAGAGCCCGATATTGCGGCTGAAGAACAGCAGCGTTCCCGGAGGCTCGAAAGGCAAGGTGGTCTCTCCGATTTGAAACAGACCTGCATTCTCGAGGAAGAACTCCCGTTTTTCCGGAAAAAAGAGCGGGAAGCGGGTGAGGTTGACCTGTTGTTGATCCGATTCGACTTGGGCGAAGTCCGTGTTGACGGTCAAGTCCAGATTCATCGAGCCGCTCAACGCAATCTTCGCATCGAGCCCGCCCGTAATCGAGAGATCGGTATCGCTCGACGTCTCGGTTGCCTGCTCGGCTCCGCTGAGCGCGTAGGGCTTGAGCTTGAGCCGGCCGCCGGGCCGCGCCCGCTCGATCCCGGTGAGCTGAGCGTAGCGCGACGCGCGAAACCTCGCGTTGAACCCCCAATTCGGAGAGATGAACGCCCAATAGGACTGCTCGCGCGTGCGCGCCACGAGACGGCCGAAATTGATGCCCCATCCTTCAGCGCTCCCCGGATTGAAGCGCAGCGTGCTGAAAGGGATGGCGATCTCCGCCGTCCAGCCGCCCTCGTCGATTGTGGAGGCGGCTTGCCAGACGCCGTCCCACTCGAAGTTCTGGACCGCGCCCTCGTTGCGCGCGACGCCGTCGAGCCGCGCGCCCACGGGGTTCGTCGCGAAAAAGAACGCGTTCCGTCCGTCTCGGAACGTATCGAGAAAGATCTCGAAGTTGTCCTCGGCCTCGAGAAGCGCGTCGCGGCGATACTCCGTCCCAACGATCCGGTCGGGCTCGGTGTCCCAGAGACGAGCCCCGATCAAAAGTACGTCACGCGTGTAGACGACGCGGACTTCAGTGCGCTCGGTGGCGGGCTCCCCGGCGCGCGGCTCCGATTGAACGAAGCCGGTGAGGACGGTCGCGCTTTGCCAAAGCGGCTCGCTCAACACACCGTCGATGCGCGGGAGCTCCTCGACCTCACGCGCGCTCACCGTGAGCTCTCGACCGTCTGGGGTCTGAGCCGCGAGCGCGGCAGGGGCCGCGGGGATAATGACAATGAGAATGACAAGAGCGACGGATATCAGCAAGCGGAGCTACTCTTCGAGCACGTATTCGAAGACCATCCAAGATACTGCGAGATAAGAGGTCGTGCAGCCGGCGAGAAGCGTCACCCATGTGCCCGGGTCTGACAAAGGATCGACGTCGAAGAGAAGCCGCGTGGCCTCGGCTGCCGCGATGATGATGGGAATAGCGAAGCTGAAGAGCAGCATCGGCAGGAGCACGTCGCGCATCGTTGTATTGGCGGCGACCGCCGCGAGGATGGTGCCGAGCGCGGTATAGCCCAACGTTCCGAGAACAAGAACGAGGCCGAACCAGGCCAGGTCCGAGCCTGGAAGGACTTCCCAGACGTTCAAATTGAAAAAGACGACGAAAAGCGGGAGGACAAAGATCTCCATCGCGAGTATGAAGAGAAGGTTCGAGAGAAGCTTTCCAAAATAAATCGCGCTCCTATCGACCGGAGCGAGCATGAGACCGGAGAGGCTCTGATTCTCGCGCTCCCCCGCGAAGCTCCGATTGAGCCCGAGCGTTGAGGCGAAGATGAACGCGGTCCACAGAATACCGGGGCCGAGCTCTAGTGCGCGCGTCTCGTCGAGCGCGAGCGTAAAGTTGAAGACGACGAGCACGAGCACCGCGAAGACGAACATCGAGGAAACGATCTCTTTCGTGCGTAGCTCTTTGCGCACGTCTTTCTCGAGGATGGCGAGCACGACGCGCAGATAAGAGCTCACTTTAGCTCCCGCGAGCTCGTCTCGAGAAGGAGACGGCGGAGCTCGTCAACCAAATGGGCGGTATCGTCAGTGTCGTCCGTATGGGTCGCGTCGAAGACGATACGCCCGCCGTCTATGAGCAATACGCGATCGGCGAGGGCGACGCCGCGCTCGATGTCGTGGGTAGCAAGGAGCACGGTGACGTTCCGGCCCTTGATTTTGATGTCGTTCAGAAGATTGTCGAGCCGCTCGGAAGCGACCGCATCTAGACCGGTGAAAGGCTCGTCGAGCAAGAGCAGCTTGGGCTCGTGCACGAGCGCGCGCGCAATGGCGAGCCGCTGCTGCATGCCGCGAGAGAGACCGCGCGCAGGAGAGTCCGCCCGTAGCGCGAGGTCCGCCCATTCGAGTAGCTCGTCGACGTCGCGCGAGGTCCCATAGAGCGACTTGTAGAACTCGAGGTTCTCGCGCACGGTCAGATCGGCATAGATAAAGCTCTGATGGCCCACGAGCCCGATCTTGGCCCGCATGGAGCTCGTGAGCTCGTCGAGCGGCTTGCCGTCGTAAAAGAGCTCACCGGAAGTCGGGGTCATGAGGGTCGCCGCCACCCGCAGAAGCGTTGACTTCCCAGCGCCGTTTCTACCGAAGAGCACGTGGCAACGGCCGCGCGCGAGCTCGAGATCGATTTCCTTCAGGACGGGGATGCGTCCGAACTGTTTCGTCAGACGCCTGGCCGCGAAAACGGCCGCGTCCGAGGCCATGTCCGAGGCCGTGTCAGTTTGTGTCGACCCCAAAAAAACCTCAGTGGGCGCGTCGCGTCGAAGACGGGTAGAGCGCGGCTAGAAGGCCGTAGCCGAGAGCCGCCGCCATCAAGATGACCACGGCCCATTTCGACGCAAGGGTGGGATCGGTGAGGCGCGTCACGGTGCCGCCTGTAGTCGCGGCGGGCGGTGCTGCGCCCTCGCCGCTCCCGCTTCCAGAAGGCACGAGATCTTCCGCCACGGAGCTACCGCCCGAAAGCTCGAAACGGATGGGATCGCCGGCGGCGACGTCGCTCTTTCGAATCGCGAAAAAGCGCCCCTGCGGCTCGACCCCAAGAATCTCCCAGCCCTCGGCCTCGACGTTCATGTCGGGCGGGGCCAGGAAGACAAGAAGCTCTGGGAGCACGTGGAAACTTTGCGCGTCGACGCCGTAGCGGCCGCCGGAATAGCTCACTTCGTACGAGATCGCCATTTGTGTCTCACCCGGCTTGAATGCGGTCTTCGTCACGTAGCCGGGGCCTGTCGCGATGGGCGAGGCGGGCTGCGGCACGGGCATCCCGCTCGCGCCTGACGCCGAGACCGAATGGAGAGACAGAAGATCGTTCGTCGGCAAGTTGAAACGAAACGTGCCGTCGGGGTTGTGATAGGTGCGGGGAGGAGAGCTCCGATTCTCGATGACGAAAACTTTGTCGACAAGGAGCTTGTCGTTTTCGCGGCGGTAGAGAAATCGCGACGTTGTGATCTCTAGAACATTGTCGTCCCACTCGTGGAAGGTATCGTAGACGGTAATCTCGGCTCGCGCTTCGTAGCCGCGACCGAAGTCGATCGGCTGGTTGTAATTCACGCCCGATGACGTCACTTGCAGAAGCATCGGCCGCTGGCCTTCCAGTTCGATATCGGTGATCTCGAAGCGGCCCGAGACGGCGCCGAGCTCCTGGACCGGCGTCATCTCCCCGGCGAGGCGATAGAGCGTCACTTTTTCGCCCGATCCCGGGCCCCCGGTGGTGCCGTTCACGAGCTCCACGGTCAAAATGCCGCCTCGCGGCTGCGGCGTGGCCACGCCCACCGAGAGCACCATGGCGAACGTGAGTGCAGGAAGCTTCATGCGTCCACCTGTTCGCCGCAGGCGTTGCAGAACTTGGCCTTGGGCGGCAGCGTTTCGCTGCAAGCACCGCACTGGGCTTTGAAAGGGCGCCCGCAATCGAGGCAGAACTTCGAGCCCTTCGGGTTGGCTTCGCCGCAGCTCGCGCAAGTCATCGTATCCGCCTTGCTCTTGGGCGCCGTTGTTTTGGATGCAGCCGACCCTTTCTTCCTGCGCTCTTGCTGTTGTTGTGGCGCGAGCTCGCCCATCCGGATGATCACTGCCGAAACTTGAGCCATGTAGTCGTTGCGTGAGGATTCGTAATCCGCGTCGGTCAGCTTGCCGGAAGCTTTCTCGAAGTCCAGGTCTTTGATGTTGCTCAAGATCTGAGTTTTTTTCTCTTCGAGGTCGCGGAGCTCGCTTTGGGTCGCATCGAGCCCGATCGGCTCGGGGGCTTCGCTCGCGAAGACGGGATAGAGAACGAAAGCGACGACAACGGCGCCGAGAGTAGCCAGAAGGGCGAGTATCAACTCAGATCCTGGAGCTCTTTCTCGATGCGGGCCCGGTCGGCGGCGCTTATAGGCGTGACCACCGCGGCGGCGACCGTCTGCTGTCTCCACGCGCGGAGCACGCGGCCGATGACGAGGGCGCCGAAGACAAACGCGATGATCGGCATGATCCAGGCCGTCAAGTGAAAGCCTGTCGTGGGCGGCGCCGACAGGATCACGAGGCCGTAGCGCTCTTTGAACTCCTCCACGATGCCCGCGACACTCTCGCCGTTGCCGATCCGGTCCCAGATCTCTTCACGAATAGGCCCGGCCGAATGGCAGTGCTCCATGGAGCAGGACGAGATCGTCTGATTGCAGCCGCATTGGCACATGAGCGCAGCGCCTGCGGCACGAAACTCCGGACCGTGAGCGCGTTCTACCTGGGCGAAGGCGCTCAGGGTCAAGAGCAGGATGACGGCAATGGCGCTAAGCGACTTCATATTTCTTCTTGACCTGAGTGGCCACTTTTTTCTGGGACTCGGCTTTTCTCGCGAGCTTCAGCTCGCGTTTGTCCGGCACGAGAGTCACCACGGTCCCCAGGAACAGCACGATGCCACCGATCCAAACCCAGCGCACGAGCGGCTTGACGTAGACTTGTACCGTGGCCTTGTTGTCGTCGGTGACGCTCGCGAAAATGAGATAGACGTCCTCCACGAAGGTCGCATGCCGCCGCACTTCGGAGGTCGGCTGCTGGCTCGCGAAGTAGAAATGCTTTTGCGGCTCATAGGTGCCGACGAGCTTACCGTTCTTGCGGAGCTCGAGCTCCGCGGAGAGCCACTCATAGTTCGGCGTACGGCCCTCATTCAGAGCCACGAGCTTCACGTCGTAGCTCTTGATTTGGATCGACTCGCCTGTGGCGAGGTCGGCCTTCATGTCGGTGTCGAAAGCCAGGCCGGCGATGCCGATGAAGATCAACACCATCCCGAAATGGACGATGTAGCCGCCGTAGCGACGCGTGTTCACGAGCGTGAGGTCGACGAGCGCGCTCCTATAGCTTCCTCCCCGATGGGTCTGTCGCGCCCGCGCCCCCTTGTGAAACTCCAGCACGATCGTCGTGGTCACGAAGGTCGAGAGCGCAAAAGTCATGAGCGGCGCGGGCTGTCTCATGCCGAGCGCGAGAAGGCCTAAGAACGTTGCGACACCGACAAGGCACGGCCAGGTAAAGTTTCTTCTGAGGCTCTCGAACGATGATTTTCGCCAAGCGAGGAGTGGCCCGATGCCGGTGAGGGCAAGAAGCGCGAGGCCGATAGGGATGTTGACCTTGTTGAAATAGGCTGGGCCCACCGTCGCTTTTTCGTCGTAGAGCCATTCTGACAAGACGGGATACATCGTGCCCCATAGCACTGCGAAGGACGCGATCAGGAAGAGCAAGTTGTTGAACAAAAAGCTCGATTCCCGGGAGACGATGGAGTCGAGCTCATTCTTGGACTTGAGCTCGGGGAGCCGGTAAAGGATGAGGCCGGCGCAGAGAACCGCGGCCACGAGGATGAAGACGAGGAAGATTTGTGCGAACTCAGATTCGGCGAAGGCGTGCACCGATGCGACCACGCCGCTGCGCGTGAGAAACGTTCCGAAGACGCAGAGAAGATAGGTGATGACAACGAGCGTGACGTTCCAAATCTTGAGCATCCCCTTGCGCTCCTGGATGATGACGGAGTGCAAGTAAGCCGTGCCTGTGAGCCAGGGTAAAAGCGCAGCGTTCTCGACCGGGTCCCATGCCCAATAACCGCCCCAGCCGAGCTCGACATAAGCCCAGCGCCCACCGAGGATGAGGCCGGTGCCGAGGAAGAACCAAGCGACCAGCGTCCAACGGCGGGTCGAGGTGATCCATTCGGCGCCGAGGCGGCCCGAGGCGAGTGCGGCGACGCAAAAAGCGAAGGGGATGACGAAGCCGACATAGCCGATATAGAGAATCGGCGGATGGATCGCCATGAGGGGATGCTGCAAGAGCGGGTTGAGGCCGCGGCCATCGACTGGAGCCCAAGATTGTGCGCCGCCGGCCGCGGTGACGACGGCGAGCTCGACGAACGGGTTGCAGAGCCAATAGTTCAAATAGGTGAAAAAGAGTGTGATCATGCCGAGCGTCGCGACGACATAAGGCATGAGCTCGCGGTTTTTCTTCTGGTTCGTCAGGATCGTGATGGCGGTGAAAACAAAAATGAGCCAGCTCCAGAACAGAAGCGAGCCGTTATTGCCCGCCCAGAGCGCGGAGATCTTGTAGAAGAAAGGAAGATCTCGGTTCGAGTAGCTCGCGACATATTCGAAGCGAAAGTCGCTCTTGAGAAGAAGTGTTACGAGCGCGAAGCAGGCCACGGTCGAAAGGGCGGAGCATGTCAGAAGGGCGCGCTCTCCGCTCTTGACGAGGCGCGAGCTCTCGCGGCGAACGCCGAGGAGGGAGGCGACCACTGCGTAAGAGGCGAGCACGACGATCGCCATGAGTGAAAAATTGCCGAGATGATGCATCGGGTTCGAACCCTTTTTTACTACCTAATGAAAGGCGTTATGAAATCGTCCCACCGAGGCCGGGTTATTCGGCGACCGTCGAGCCTTCTGCATAGGCGGCCTCGTATTTCGATGCGCATTTCGCTTGCACGAGCGTTGCCTCGAACGTTCCCGTGGAGGTCATCGTGCCTTCGGCGACCGCTTGGGCGCGATCGACGAGGGTGTCGGGAAGCGGGCCCCGGCCGATATATTTCACTGGAAGCGTCTCACCTTCGTAGTCGATCACGAACGTCACGACGCCCTCGCCGTGGTGCTCGATCGAGCCTACGACTACATTGCCCGCGACACGCACACGGCGTCCTTCGACCCTTTGACCCATGGCTTTGAGCTCCGGGACGGTTCGGTAGTAGGCCTTGCTCTCCTGCATGCCTGTAATCGCGAGGGCGAGAACGGCGCATAGAATAACGGCGGTTCCAACAACGAATTTGAGTTTTTTCGTGATCATGGCTTGAACTCTCCCTTGCATTATACCGGTGCGCCCTCTGCCACCGCAAGCAAAGGCCGTAACCTTATCTTGTTGAATTTGTGGAAGTTAAGGGGTTAGACGGAGATCTCAGCCGATTCCGGCTTCGAAAAGGCCTCTCGATCCGAATAATCGAGCTCCACTTTGCAGCAGCGCCGGCACACCGGGAAGATTCCGTGCTCCAGGAGCTTCTTGCGGAGCTCGACATAACGCGGGCTGTTCCAGACCTCGGACAGGCTTTGCTCCGCAAATCTCCGACCTCGACGCGGATGAAAGGGCGGAAATGCACTTTGCCGTCATACGTGATGCGCCCGCCGAAGAATGGATAGAAGCACTGGCCTTTGAGGGGCCGATTGGGCGTGTAGTAGTGCTCGAGATCTTGCATCTTCTGCCCCGGGCGCCAGTTGATGGTGATGCCTTTGGCTTCGGCGTAGGCGACCGCTTTCGCGAGCACGACCGGCACTTCTTGGGGGTCGAGGCCAGGATCCTCGGTAACGTGGGTGCTGATGACACTCGCGTCTTCTTCGCCGATGATGTCGATTGAACTTCCTTCGCGGTCGCGAACATATCTTGCGGACGAGGCTCTGACGCGGTGCGGCCATGGCTCGATTATATGTTGTTAAGTTTTCGATGGCTGCGCTAGGCTCGAGAGCGCCTCGAGATAGTCGGCCACCATGGCCTCTGGGCTGTGCTCGCGCTCGACGAAGGCACGCGACTCGAGGGCGAGATCGCGGCGGCGCTTTTCGTTGCGGATCAAATCTATCAAATCGCAATAGAGGCCGTCTTGGTCGCCTTCGAGGCTTGTGCGCGCGACCACTGAGCTTGGGAAATCTGCGGCGTGGATTTGGTCCGTGACCATGACGGGGCGGCCGCAGGCGAGAAGACGGAGGAGCGTTGCCGAGGTTTCGCCGGCGGAAGGGTAGCGGAGGTTCAAGCAGATATCGGCGGCGAAGACATGGGGCCAAAAATCTTCTTCCGAGACGCGCCCGGCGATATGAACGGCGTCCTTCACGCCGAGCGCTTCCGCTTCCGCGGCCGCGTCGTAGTGGTCCACTTTGTCGCCGACGAGCATGTAACGCGCATCGACCCCTCTCGCGCGGAGACGCGCGAGTGCTTTGAGCGCCATCCCGATGCGCTTTTCGGGCGTCACGAGTCCGAAGGACGCCAAGAGCAGCCCGTGACCGAGCCCGAGCTTCTTGCGCGCCTCCTCGCGGCTCATCGGGATCGGGAGTGGCATCCCCATCCGCACGCGCGCGACCTTTGCGGCATCTACGTCCGGGCAGCGCTCTAGGATTTCATCGCGCGCGGTCGAGCTGTGCACGAGCGTCAGCGAGCTCCGGCGAACGAGGTGCTCGTAAAGCGGGTAAGCATAGAGAAGCCGCCCACCCCCCATGCGGATCGCGATCTCTGCGATCGTGTCGCCGTTGTCGGGATAGGCCTCCATGACTTCCTCGCGATAGGCGTCGAGCGAGGCAAGGGCTTCGTCGCGTTTGTCGCGATTTCCCAAATCCGCGCGGTAGGCGCGCATCATGGGGCTCTCGAGATAGCACCTCAAGCGCGCATGGTGGAGCACGAGGTCGTGGAGCACGAGCACGCCGGGCCGCGCGAGCATCTGGGGGTAGAGAAAATCGTGATGCGCGCTATTGCCTACGTGGTACATCGCGAGCCCGGTAGCGCCCGCCGTCGCCGTCGCGGCATCGTGAACCGGGAACGGCTGCTTGCGAGCTTCACCGTCGCAGTAAGCTTCGACTTCCCAGTTACTCGCTTTTTCGAGCTCACGCAGCAAGAGCTCGCTGTAATCCGCAATGCCGGTTGGCGCCGGCGGTAGCGGCGTGAAGACCGAGAGCTTCACGCGGCGCTTTCGGGCTTCCGCGCTTCGATGAGAAGGATATCTCCGAAATTAATGCGGACGCGGCGGTCGTGTAGCCCTAGCCAGCCCGTCGCTTTGTGGGCGGGTCCTCCGAGCGGCCCGAGAATCTTGCTCGCCCGCTCGACAACATAGCCGAGCTTGAGCGTTTTCGATTGTGTCGACATCCCGAGCACTTCGAACCCGGCCCGCCGCACCATCTCCGCGAGGCTCTTGCGGGTGAAGTAATGAAGATGCATCCGCATGAACCACGGCCAGCGGCCCCGCATCACTCGCGCCATGAACCCACCCATGTTCACGGTCGTGAGAGCGAGAAGACCGCCCGGTTTCAAGAGACCATGCGCTCGCTTCAAGCTGTGGAGCGGATCTTGAACATGCTCCCACACGTCCCACGAGGCCACGACGTCGAAACTTGCGCTCTCTGCTTCGAACTCGTCGAGCATTCCGTTGAAAACAGTGAGGCCCATGGCCGCCGCTTGCTCCGAGGCCCAGCGAGACGGCTCGATCCCGGTCGCCTTCCATCCGCGCTTCGTAGCCTCGTCGAGAAACAAACCGACCGAGCTTCCGATCTCGAGGAGCGTTCCGCGGCTCACGAAAGGGTGGCGCTCGATCCCTTCGATGGCCCGGCGAAAGTCTTCGCGCCGTTCGGGCTCGGACGCTCTGTAGAGTTTGTCGTGGACGTCTCTATAGGACTCTTCGATTTCCGAGACTCCGCCGGGCGGCTCCGCACGGGCGAGACCGCAGCCGTGGCAGGTGAAGATGTCGTCATGAACGGAGAGGTGTGGGCTCGTGCAGGCGAGCTCGCTGCTCTCGATGGGAGCGCCGTTCGGCACGTTCGAAGGGTAGAGGAGCACGGTGCGCCGGCCGCACAAAAGGCACGGCGGCGCTTCAGGAGCTGAGGGCATTCGAACGTTCCTCGAATTCCCGCTCGACTCGTTTACGGTCTCGAAGGGCACTCCCAAGTGCGACAAAGGTCTCGAGGATGTACTTCATCGAGCTCCGGATGTCGACCGAAGAGGACTCGTCCGTGTAGCGCGTCGGGATGGCCACTTCTTCGATGCGGAAGCCCAGGAGCACGGCGCGGATGAGAAGCTGTGAATCGAACACGAATGCGTCGGAGAAATCCTTGTAGCCGACCAGATCGAGAAATTTTCGGGAATAGGCCTTCATGCCACTGTGAAGCTCGCTGAAGTGGGTCCCGAGAAAAAAATTCTCTACGCCCGTGGTGAAGCGGTTGCCGACATAACGATAGAGCGGCATCCCGCCATCCATGGGGCGGCCGCCGTCCTTGAACCGTGACCCGAACACGAAATCTGCCCGGCCCGAAGCGATGGGCTCGATGAGCGCGGGGACGCATCCGGGCGAATATTGGTAGTCAGGGTGAAGGAGCACCACGATGTCGGCGCCTTCCGAGAGCGCCCACTCGTAGCAAGTCTTCTGATTACCGCCATACCCGCGGTTTTCCGTGTGCCGCCGCGTCTCTAGCCCGAGCCCTTCAGCGACCTCGACGGTGTTGTCGGGGCTCGCGTCATCCACGACCAGCACCTTGTCGTAGCATTCTATCGGAATCTCCCGATAGGTCCGCTCGATGGTCCGAGCCGCCTTATAGGCGGGCATCGTTATGATCGTTCGCATGTAGGGGTACCTGCGGTTCGGTGTAGGCGCCACTTATGTTATGCGACTCCCCGGCGTGTTTCAAACGGATTTCATGTACCCTTAAGGCGCGATGCCACCAAAGATTCCTCTCGTGAATCTCGAAGCCCAGTACGAGCCGATCCGCGACGAGCTTCTGGACGCTCTCACGCGCTGCCTCGACAGTCACAACTACATCCTTGGAGAATCCGTCGAAAAGCTCGAGGTGGAGATCGCGCGGCGCTCCGGTGTGGGCTTTGGGTGGGCACTTCTTCCGCCACCGATGCGCTCCTGATGGGTTTGATGGCCCTTGGCGTAGGCCAGGGCGATGAAGTCCTCACCGCGGCCTACTCCTTCTTCGCGACGGCGGGCGTTATCGTGCGCTTGGGCGCTCGGCCCGTCTTCGTCGATATCGACGAGACCACGTACAACATCGACGTTGCGGCACGAGAGCGCAATCTCGGAGGCAACGAAGGCCATCATGCCGGTCCACCTCTACGGGCAATGCGCGGACATGGACCCGATCCTCGAGCTGGCTCGAGCGCGCGGCCTCCCGGTCGTCGAGCACGCGGCTCAAGCGATCGGCGCGAGCACTCGCGACGGGCGGCAGGCGGGGAGTCTGGGTACCGTTGCCGCGTTTTCTTTCTATCCATCGAAGAACGAGATCGTCG
>SMVB01333365.1_pt1 | contig 11796 bp, 7 predicted proteins | sample 2456461 | NCBI WGS metagenome assembly SMVB01 (sample SAMN11095934, study PRJNA526329) | marine sediment metagenome | biome: Marine sediment; feature: Surficial sediment; material: Deep marine sediment; isolation source: Hadal surficial sediment | place: Pacific Ocean | collected 2014-05 | depth 0-1...
CGATCGGTCTGCGGCTGCACGGGCTGGCGTACCTCCTGCCGCACAACATCGAGGGCGACTTCAGCATCGTCGTCCAATCGCAACTCCTGCACGCGGGCGCGGAGAACCCGGTGGACGATCCCCAGTTCGGGAAGTACCCGCTGCTCATCGCCCGCCTCGAGCAACTCCTCCCGGACCAATGGGCGCGCGAGCAGGACCCCACACCGCGCGGGCTGGAGGCTCACCTCGAGGACGCGATCGCCCCGGTACTCCAGGTCCGGCGCGTCGTCGCCTTGATCGCGCTCGTGATCGTGCCGGCAACATGGCTGCTCGCGCGGACCTTCATGGGCCCCTGGGCCTCGCTCCTCGCCGCGTTCCTCGCGGCGACGAGCGTCCTGCACCTGTTCATGTCCCAGCAGGCGCGCCCGCACGGCGCCTCCGGTCCCCTCGTCGCACTCGCCGTCGTCGCCTGTCTGCGCCTCTTGAAGCGCGGCGACATCCTGTCCTACCTGCTCGCCGGGGTGGCCGCGGCGCTGGCGATGGGCGCATTGCAGAGTGGGTTCGCCGTCGGGTTCTCGATCGTGGCCGCGTGCCTCTTCGTCGTGCGCCGCGAGGGGCTCGAGACGGCGTGGAGGCCGCTGCTCCCGCTGGCGGTGATCCTCGCGTCCTTGCCCCTGTTCTATCCGTTCGTCCTGTCCGACCGACCGGATGCCCCGGGCTCCCAGCTCGAGTTCGTCGAGGGCGGCATCCGCCAGGCGGGACACTTCCTCCAATACCGTTTCTTCAACGGCCACGGCTTCCTCGCGATCGCAGAGTCGATGTGGTCGTTCGACACGCCGATCGCGATCCTGATGCCCGTCGGGCTACTCGCCTGGCTCCTGACGCGACGGCGCGCGGGCGCTTGGGACAAATGGCGCGAGCTCGCTGTCGTGATGGCGTACGTCGGCCCTTACATCCTCGTCATCGGGATGTACCAGCGGACGTTCGAGCGCTTCGTCATCCCTCTGCTGCCATTCTTCATCTGCCTCGCCGTCTACGGGCTCGTCCAGTTCGGTCGCTTCCTCGAGGCCCGGCTCCCGCGACCAGCGTTCCGCGCTGCGGCGGCGGCGGGAGCGCTCGCGTTCGTCGTCGTCCCCGGCGCGATGGCCGCGAAGTTCTCGTACCTGCGCGGCAAGGCGGACACCGAGACGGAAGCCGCCCAGTATCTCGTCGAGCACACAGAACCCGGCGACCGCATCTACAGCCTGCCACTGCACCTGATCCCGCTGCTCACGACGGAGGAGGGCGTGCGCGTCGATCGCATCTTCGCGCCCCCCCACTACCCGACGTCTCCCTACTGGTGGTCGTACCAGTTCCGGATGCCGGAGTCGTCGAAGACGGGCCCGCGCTACTCGATCTTCCAGATTCCGATCTGGAGCGAGAAGCACCGCTCGCACCTGAACGCCCGGCCCGTCGAGTACCTCCGCAGCCTCCGCGCCAACTGGTTCGTGATCGAAGCGTACGAGCAGGGCCGCCACCACGCGGAGCTGCACGCGATCCACTCCGCCCTGATGCGCATGAAATCCGCCGAGCACGTTGCGCGGTTCTCCCCCGACTCGGATCCCGAGTGGACGGAGATGCCGATGACCCACGGCGGCATCGTCGCCGTGCAGAATCCCCACTTCTATTGGCGGCTCTTCCGCGCGCGCGCGTACGGTCCGGTCGTCGACGTCTTCCGGATGCGGAAGTAGGCGTGTAGTACAATGGGTTGGATGGACACCGGTCGACCCCGTTGGAGAGAGCGCCTGTTCGCGGCGACGATCTCCATCGTCGCGACCCTCGCCGTCGTCGAGGTCGTCTGCCGCGTCGCGTTTCCGCCCCAGGCGCCGATCCGGTTCGAGCAGGAGGAGCAGCTGCTGACGCAGATCGGCCTCGCGCAGTTCGCCGAGGCGCTCGTCGCCGACCCGGAGATGTTCTGGCGCGTCGCGCCGGGCAGCACGCTGCCGCCGAGCGCCGGTATCAACTTCGGCGTCCTCGCCAACGGGCAGCAGCTCCGCGAGGAACACGAGATCCCGCTCGCGAAGCCGGCCGGCGAGGTCCGGATCCTGTTCCTCGGCGACTCGTGCACGTTCGGCGCCGGCGTCGAAGTCACCGAGACCTTCCCCGCGTTCGTGGAGCGCTACCTCGCGGAGGATGTCCCCGGCACGCGCTTCGAGTGCATCAACGCCGGCGTCCCCGGCTACAGTCTCTTCCAGGGCTGGCGCCTGCTCGAGACGGAGGGGCTCGCGTACGATCCCGACGTGATCGTCCTCAGCTTCGGCTCCAACGACGCGGTCGCCTGGGACAATCTGAGCGACCTCGAGCACTACGAGGAGGCCCACCGCCGCCCGCCCGCGCCGATCGGGTGGAGCCGGGCCGCGCAGCTCGTCTGGAAGCGCATCCACGCGCGGCCGCCGGCCGAGGAGAAGCGTTCGCGACTGAAGCCCCGGGAGTTCCGTGACCTCCTCGCCCGCGTGCGGGACCGCGCCGACGAACGCGGCATCGCCCTCGTCACCGTCGTGTGGACGTTCCAGCACGTCGCGGTCGGCAAGGAGGGGGCCGAGCGCAGCCGCTTGCAGCGCGCCCTCCTCGACTTCTCCAAGAACAACCGCCTCGTGTGCATCGACACCGAGCCGATCTTCACACGCCTGTGCGCGGAGCACGCGCCGGGGGACGTGTACTTCGACAAGATGCACACGAGCGCGCTGGCGAACGCGGCGGTGGCGCGGGAGATCGCCGACCGGCTCTTGGAGTTGTTCCGGTAGCGGCCGCCGAGGAGCGCCAGGCCCGCGTGGGTCCGGCCCTCGACGCGGGGTGCGACACGGACCGGTCCTCGACCGCGTGGACGAAGTCGCTCAGACGGACTCCGGAGGGGAACCTCGGCGCGGCCTGCCGGCCACCGGGAAGCGCTCAGGTGCCCCGGGCCGCTCCTGCGTTGCGCTCGAGCGTCAGCGACCGCGTCTCGCGCAGGCTGCGGATCAGCTCCAGAAACTCTCCGAAGGGCACGACCTCCTGTTCGCGCGTGGCGCGCCTGCGGATGGTGACGGTGCCTTCGTCCCGCTCGCGATCGCCGGCGATCAGCATGAACGGAATCTGGTCGTGTTGGGCCTGCTTGATCTTCTTGTTCATGTGGCCCGGCTCGTCCATGTTTCGCACCCGGAACAGATCGGCCTTCAGCTCGCGCGCGAGCTTTCCACAGTACTCCGCGTGCTGCTCGCGGATCGGGATGACCGCGACCTGCGACGGCGCGCACCAGAGGGGGAACTTGCCCCCGTAGTGCTCGATCAGGCCGCCGACGAAGCGCTCGAAGCTGCCGAGGATCGCGCGGTGCACCATGATCGGCCGCTTCTGCGTGCCGTCGCGGTCGGTGTAGGTCATGTCGAAGCGCTCCGGCAGGTTGAAGTCGCACTGTACGGTCGAGTTCTGCCACTCGCGGCCGAGCGCGTCCTTCTGCTTGAAGTCGATCTTCGGTCCGTAGAACGCGCCCCCGCCCGCGTCGAGCTCGAGCGGCATGCCGACCTTGTCCGCCGCCTCGCGCAGCGCCGCGGTCGCCCGCTCCCATATGTCATCGTCGCCGATGAACTTCTCCGCGGGCTTCGTCGCCAGGTAGGCGGTGTACTCGTACCCGAAGGTCTTCAGAATGAAGTCGGTCAGCTCGAGCACGCCCGCGATCTCGTCCGCGAGCTGCTCCGGGGTACAGAAGATGTGGCTGTCGTCCTGGGTGAAGCCCCGCACACGGAGCATCCCGTGCAGGGCGCCCGAGCGCTCGTACCGGTACACGGTCCCGAGCTCGGCCCAGCGCAGGGGCAGCTCGCGATACGAGCGCCCGCGGCTCCCATACATGAGGATGTGACCGGGGCAGTTCATCGGCTTGACGCGGTAGGGCATCCCGTCGATGGTCATCGGCGCGTACATCATCTCCGCGTAGTGCTCGAGATGGCCGGACTTCTCGAAGAGCTCCTCGCGCAAGACGTGCGGCGTGTACACGGGTTCGTAGCCGCGGCGGATGTGTTCCTCCCACCAGAAGTTCTCGATCTCGTGGCGCACGATGCCGAGGCTCGGGTGCCAGAAGATGAAACCGGCACCCGCCTCCTCGTGGGTGCTGTACAGGTCGAGGTCCGTGCCGATCCGGCGGTGGTCGCGCAGCTTGACCTCTTTCAGCCACTCGAGGTGCTCCGCGAGCTCCGACTCGGTCCAAAAGGCCGTCCCGTAGATGCGTTGCATCATCGGGCGCTTCTCGTCACCGCGCCAATAGGCGCCGGCGATGTTCAGGAGCTTGAAGTGGAAGGGCCGGTCCAGGCTGTCGATGTGCGGCCCCTCGCACAGGTCGGCCCAATCGGCGTGGCCGTAGAAGCTGATCGCCTCGTCCTCGGGAATGCCGTCGAGGGCCTCGAGCTTGTACTCCTGTCCCCAACCGAGCAGGCGCTCGCGCGCGGCCTCGCGCGAGACATCTTCGCGCTTGATCTCGGGCGATTGCCGCGCGATGCGACGCATCTCCTTCTCGATCCGCTTCAGGTCCTTGTCCGTGAGCGGTTCGGGCAGGTCGAAGTCGTAGTAGAACCCGTGTTCGATGGACGGGCCGAACCCGTACTGAACCCCCGGGAAGAGCTTGCCCACGGCCGAAGCCATCAGGTGCGCGACCGAGTGCCGCAGGGTCGAGAGGGGGTATGGCTCCTGAGTCTCGGGAGCCGCCTTGGATACGGACATCGCTGTCTCCGACGGGAAACCGGTGCTCTCGAGCCCCCACCTGGGACCCTGAGGTCGCGCCGCTCCCGTGACGACGCGGGCGAAGAGTCTAACCCTGGACTCCTGCGATCCAACGGCGGAAGCACCGTGACGTCGATTCCCCGCGTCGCTCGGATATCGGTGCGGTTCTCAGGGCCCGCGCCCGCGCCTCCGTACTCGAGGCGGTCACCGCCATCTCGCTCCGCCCCCCGCCTCGGAACGTGGACGCCGTCGGGCCGGTGCCGCCTGCCGCCCGACCGTGCGAGACGCCGCGCACGAGCTCGGGGAACATCCGCGCCGCCCTGAACGACATGCGCGCGCACGGATCGGCGCTAGACCGGACGCCAGCGCTTCACCTCGAACTCCAGCGCGATCCCCGTCTTCTGCGCCACCAGATCGCGCATATCCTCCATCAACGTGAACACGTCCGCCGCCGTCGCGTTGCCACGGTTGATGATGAAGTTCGCGTGCAGGGGACTGACGATCGCGTCGCCGCGCGCGAGCGCCTTCGCGCCGACGTCGTCGAGGAGCTCACCCGCGGAGCGCCCACCCGCGAGCTCGGGATCGGGATTCTTGAACGTGCAGCCCGCGGAGCGCTCCGTCACGGGTTGCACCTTGTTCTTCTCGCGCAGGTAGTCCTTCATCCGCGCCGCGACCGTCAGGCGCGGCTCGGGCCGGAACTTGAGCACGACGCCCACGACGACGCGCCCGCCGAGGCCCCCATTCCTGTAGGTCGGCGCACACTCGTCGCGCGGGAGGTCGCGCAGCTCGCCGTCCGGTTCCAACACGCGTACGGACTCGACCACGTCCCACATCTCACCCCAGCGCCCGCCCGCGTTCATGGCGACGCCGCCCCCGACGTTGCCCGGCACACCGACGAGCCCCTCGAGGCCTGAATAGCCGAGGTCGCGCGCCGCGCGCAGGAGGCTCGGCAGGGTCGCGCCGCACCACGCGACGAGCCGCGGGTCCTCCGCGGGGTCGGGGAGCACCATCGCGCTCGGGGGCGCGAGCGCGGAGTGCTCGTCGCCCGCTTCGTCGCCCGCCGCGAGCGGCCGGAACACGCGCCGCAGGCGGTCGGTCCCGATCACGACGCCGGGGAGCACACCGTCGTCGATCGCGATGTTCGCGCCGCCGCCCAACACGCGCGGCGTGACGCCGAATTCGAGCGCCGCGAGCCACGCCTCGCGCAGCTCCTCCGGCGTCGCCGGCTCGAGCAACCACTCCGCCCGGCCGCCGACCCGAATCGTCGTCCTAGCCGACAGGTCCGCGAGCGGCAGCGCCGCGCAGGGCCAGGTAGCGCTCGAGGTCATCCTTGACTCCATCCACGTCTCCTGCGCCCAGGACGAGCGCCGCGCCGCCTGGGCCGATGTCGCGTGCAAGCACCCGCGCCGCCTCGCGCACGGGCCCGCCGTACGTCACGTCGACGCCGGCGGCGGCTAGCCGGCGCACGAGCTCCTCGGCCCCCGCCGCCTCCGTATCGATGGGAGCCCGCGCCCCGTACACGTCGGCGATCACCACACGATCCGCGCCGCTGAGCGAGTCCACGAAGCCGTCGAGGAACCGCGCGGTGCGGCTGTGCTGGTGTGGCTGAAAGAGCACGTGCAGCGTCTTGCCAGGCATCGCACCGCGGGCCGCCTCGATCGTCGCGCGTACTTCTGTCGGGTGATGCGCGTAGTCGTGCACGACTTCGATGCCACCGTGCGTGCCCCAGGGCTCGTACCGGCGCTCGACGCCGACGAAGGTGGCGAGCTCCTCTGCCGCGTGGCGCGCGGCTGCGCCGGGATCGAGATGCCAGGCCTCGGCCGCGAGACCGGTCGCGAGCGCGAGCGCGAGGGCTGCGTTGTCGACGTTGAAGCGCCCGGGTACGCGCAGCTCGACTTCCGGCGCGGCCCAACCGGGACCGCGCAGGCGGAATCGGTAACAGCCCTGTCGCCCCGGCGCATGGTCGACGCGCAGCTCGCGCTGAAGCCGCCAGACGCGGCAGCGCGCGGCGCTCGCGATGCTCTCGGGCACGTCCTCGCCGAGCACGAGCAGTCCACCGGCGGGAACGCGATCGGCGAACCGGGCGAACGCGCCCTCGAGCGCGGCGAAAGTTCCGTAGTAGTCGAGGTGATCGGACTCGAGGTTCGTCACGATCGCGCCCGCCGGAGCAAGCTGCAGGAACGAACGATCGTACTCGCAGGCCTCGACCGCGAACCAGCCCCCGGGATCCGGTGCGATCGCGTTCTCACCGAGCACCCGGTTCGTCCCGCCGACGAGCGCCCCGGGTCCGGGCGCGGTCCGACCCACGGCGGCCGTCACCCCCGCGAGCGCGTGGTAGAGCATCCAGGCGGTCGTCGTCTTGCCGTGGGTCCCCGCGACGGCGAGCGTCCGGCCCGCGGGCGACAGGCGTGCGAGCACTTCCGCGTACTTCAGGACGGGCAGCCCGCGCTCGCGCGCCACGCGCACCTGTGGGTCGTCGTCACCGATCGCCGCGGTCCGCACGACTGCGCGGGCGTCCTCGGGGAGGTCTGCCGCGCGGCTCTCCCCGAGTGCGACAGGTACGCCGAGGGCTTCGAGCGAATCGATGAATGCCGAGCGCGCGCGGTCGTAACCCGACACCTCGTGGCCGCGCCCGAGGAGCAGCTTCGCGACCCCCGAGAGGCCGGCCCCGCCCGCGCCGAGGAGGTGCACCCGGCGGGCGAGCCCGGGCACGAGGCCCGGCGCAGCGCCCGCCTCCGGGGCTCGGGGGTCGCCGCGACGATCGTGAGGGGTGAGGTCGGCCACGGCCATCATTCAATCGCCTGGGAAGGCCCGGTGGAAGCGCGGACCCGCGGCGAATTCACGCGGGGCGAGCGGGCGCGCCGCGCCGGAACGGCCCTCGGGGCCGATGGATCCGGGGACAGCGCGCGGGCCGAGCCTGCGAACAGGCATGCGGGCAGGCCCCCGAGCCGCAGCCCGGGCCATGCTGCGAGCAGCGACGTGATCAGGCCGAACGCGAGCGGAACCGTCGCCACCCACTCCTCGAAGGTAGCCCGGCGCGCGACTCCGGGTTCCGGCGGCCCCGGCCGAGAATCGTCCCGAGCGTCATCGTGATGAATCATCCTGGCTAGACTCCCCTCCCGTGCTGCTCTCGCACTCGCACAAGTTCCTCTTCGTTCATGTCCAACGGACCGGCGGCGGCAGCATCACGCGCGTGCTCGGTGAGTACGCGCACGTGCCGCCTTCGAGCCGAATCCACCGCTACCTCTCCAAGACGGGTCTCGTGCGCGACCCGCTGAGGATCCGGCTCACGGCGCACGAGACCGCCCTGGGCGCGCGGCGCCTCCTGCCGCGCTCGATGTTCGACGAGTACTTCAAGTTCGCTCTTGTGCGCAACCCCTGGAGCTGGCTCGTCTCGCTGTACTCTCGGTACGGCACGACGCAGAGCCACCGCCACTTCAAGCAGGTATCGCGCATGAGCTTCGTGGAGTACGTCGACTGGGAAGTCGCCCGCGACAAGCGCCACCAGCACAGGTTCGTGTGCGATGGGAAGGGCGCTCTGATCGTCGACTTCGTGGGGCAGCTCGAGACCTTGCACGCCGATCTCGCAAGCGCCTGCAAGCGTATCGGAGTGGAGCCGCCGTCCGAGCCCCCGCCCCGCGTCGGGGCGCGCCCGCACCCGGACTACCGCGAGTACTACGACGACACGCTGCGCAGCAAGGTGCGCGCGCACTGGCACCGCGACGTCGAGCTCTTCGCGTACGACTTCGGGTGACGGATGCGGCACCGCGCCGCCTGGGAAGGGCCTCCTACGCCATCGTTCCCCTGCGTCTCGGTCGTCCTGCGTATAGGACTTCCCGCGGATTGGCCCATGCTGGTGAACGGCGCACGGTGGGGCGCGACCCTGGGGGCAACGTCCCGTGCAGACAGGCCGTGCGCCAACCCCAACCGGGGTGTTCGGGGTTGGCGCGAATCGAGAATCGGACGTGATCGACGCCTTCGCGAAGGAGCCCGTCTCCAACGGCAGGATCGCCGCCGCCCTCGAGGAGATCGCGGATCTGCTCGAGATCGAAGACGAGAATGCCTTTCGCGTGCGCGCCTACCGGCACGGCGCGCGCGTGGTCCGCGGGTCCGCGCGGGGCTTCGCCGACATGGTGGCGCTGGGCGAGGACCTCGCCGACCTCCCGGGGATCGGTACTTCCCTCGCGGAGAAGATCGAGGAGCTCGTCCGGACGGGTCGGCTCGCGTACCTCGACCAGGTCGAGGGCCGGACGGCGCCGGGCCTCCGTGAGCTGCTGGGGCTCCCCGGGCTGGGGCCGCGCAAGGTGAAGGCCCTGCGCGACGGGCTCGGGATCACGACCCTCGAGCAGCTGGAGTCGGCCGTGATGCGCTCGCGCGTGCGAGGCGTGCCCGGGTTCGGCGCCAAGACGGAGGCGCGGATCCTCGCCTCGCTGGAGCACCTCCACCGGCGCCCGGTCCCGCACGTGCTGTGGCCAGCGGCGGAGCCGCTCGTGCTCGCTCTCACCCGTCACATGGAGCGCATCCCGGGTGTGACCCGGGTCGCGGCGGCGGGTGACTACCGGCGCCTGCGCGAGACCGTCGACCGGATCGAGCTCCTCGTCGCCGCGGGTCGGGACGCGCGAGCGACCGAGCGGCTGCTCGAGTACGAGGGCACGGACCGCGTCGTATCCCGCAGCGCGAAGCGCGTGAAGGTCGTCCTGCGCAACGGGCTATCGGTCGATCTGCACATGGTCCCCGCGCGAAGTTTCGGGGCGGCACTCTTCGCCCACACGGGCTCGGATGACCACGTCGCCACCGTGCGCCGCTTCGCCTCGAAGCAGGGGCTCGCGCTCGACGAGCGTGGTGTCTTCCGCGGCGACGCACGAATCGCGGGGCGGACCGAGCGCGAGCTCTACGAGAGCGTGGGGCTCGGTTATATCGAGCCCGAGCTCCGCGAGGACCGCGGCGAGGTCGAAGCCGCCCGGGCCGGCGCGCTCCCCGAGCTCCTCACGGTGGCTGACATCCGCGGCGATCTGCACGTGCACACGAGCGTGACGAACGGCCGGGACTCGCCGCGCGCCATGGTCGACGCGGCCGCCGAACACGGGTACGAGTACGTCGCGATCACCGAACACACCGCATCGGCCCGCGTTTCCCACGGGCTCGACGCGGAGCGCATGGCGCGCCATCTCGACCGGATCGAGCTCCTGAACGACCGACAGGATCGGATCCGAATCCTGAAGAGCGCCGAGGTGGACATCCTGAAGGATGGCTCCCTCGACCTCCCGCGGCGCATCCTCGACCGCCTCGACTTCACGGTGAGCGCAATCCACTCCTACTTCGACCTCTCCGCGGCGCCCCAGACCGAGCGCATCCTGCGCGCCATGGACGACCCGCACCTCAGCATCCTGGCGCACCCGACGGGGCGGCTCATCGACCGGCGCGATCCGTACGCGGTCGACTTCGAGCGCATCCTCGCGGCGGCCGCCGAGCGCCACTGCGCGCTCGAGATCAACGCGCAGCCCGAGCGTTGCGACCTGTCCGACGTTCTGGCGCGCGCCGCCCGTGACGCAGGCGTCGCGCTGGTCGTCGCGACCGATGCGCACCGCAAGGAGCAGCTCGATTTCATGCGGCTGGGCGTGGGGCAGGCGCGCCGCGCCTGGCTCACGGCCCACGACGTCCTGAATACCCGCTCCTGGAAGGACCTCGAGCGCTTCTTCGCACAACGGCGCCGATAGGAGTGCTGCCCGGCTCCAGGTCGTTGGACCGCGCACGGGCGGTGCGTATAACCGCAACATGCGAGTCGCCCTCACGCACATGCGCCACGCGGAGACGGGCGGCACGGAGCGCTACCTGAACCAGCTCGCGGCGGCGCTCGCCGTGAGCGGGCACGAGGTGACCATCGTGTGTCGCACGCACGGCGCGGCGCCCCATCCCGACGTGCGCTTCGTCGTCCGCCACGACCTCGCCATCGGCGCGGGCTGGCGTATGTGGGCCTTCGCCAAGGCGTGCGAGCGCCACGTGCGCGAGACGCCGTACGACGTCGTGTTCGGCCTCGGGCGCACGACCACGCAGGACGTGCTGCGACTCGGCGGCGGCTTGCACGCGACCTACCTCGAGCTCGCCCACGGGGCGACCCTCCACGGGCCCGAGCGCTTCCTCGGACGCGGGCTGAAGCACCGCCTCGCCCCCATGATCGAGGCGCGCGCGCTCGCCCCCGGCGCGTACCGGCGCATCATCGCGAACTCCGACATGGTGAAGCGCGACGTCATCGCACGCTACGCCGTCCCGGCGCACGCGATCGAGACGATCTACAACGGCGTCGACCTCGAGCGCTTCCACCCGCGGAGGCGCGCAGCCGAGGGCGCCGAGCTGCGCGCCGAGCTCGGGCTCGGGCCGGAGCACCGCGTCGTGCTGTTCCTCGGGACGGGCTACGGGCGCAAGGGACTCGACCTCCTGCTCGACGCCTTCCCGACCCTCGCGCGGGAACGCCCGGAGGCGCACCTCGTCGTCGTTGGCTTCGACTCGGCGCGGCCCCGGTACGAGGCCCGGGCGAAGGCGCTCGGCCTCGCGCAGCGCGTCACGTTCCTCGGCGGGCGGCCCGACGCCGAGCGCTGCTACGCGGCGGCCGACCTCTACGTGCTCCCGACGCGCTACGACCCGTTCGCCAACTCCACGCTCGAAGCGCTCGCCAGCGGCCTGCCGGTCGTCACGACGACGACCAACGGCGCCGCGGAGATCCTCGCGCACCGCGCGAACGGCTCCGTCGTCGCACTCGCGGACGGCCGCGAGGCGCTCGCCGCCGAGCTCTCGTTCTGGTGCGACCCGGACCGCCTGCGCGCCGGCGCCGATGCCGCCCGCGCGCTGGCCGAATTGCACAGCGCGGCCTCGAAGATGGAGCGCACGGAGGCGCTACTCCGCGAGGTGGCCGACGAGATCCCTTGAAGGCCGGCGGGGTGGGCCGAGGCGCCGACGCGCTCCTTCAAGGGATCGAGTCCTGCTAACGATGTGGGCGATCAGCGGCGGCCGCGAAGCGGCCGTCTGCCTGCATCGCCTTGTCAGGCAGCACATTCACCGCAACGATCGTGTCGAGTTCCTCTCGCGAAGCGGGGC
>SMVB01357532.1_pt1 | contig 11794 bp, 6 predicted proteins | sample 2456461 | NCBI WGS metagenome assembly SMVB01 (sample SAMN11095934, study PRJNA526329) | marine sediment metagenome | biome: Marine sediment; feature: Surficial sediment; material: Deep marine sediment; isolation source: Hadal surficial sediment | place: Pacific Ocean | collected 2014-05 | depth 0-1...
ATCCGGGCCAACATGGCCGGCATCCGGCGCATCTTCGACCGCTACCTGGTGTTCGGAGACGGCCCGACCGATGCCATCATGATCGACAACGCCGACTGGCTGGACCAGCTTAAATATGTTGACTTCCTGCGCGAATACGGCCGCCATTTCTCGGTCAACCAGATGCTCGCCTTCGATTCGGTCAAGCTGCGGCTCGAGCGCGAGCAACACTTGAGCTTCCTCGAGTTCAACTACATGGTGCTCCAGTCCTACGATTTCCTGGAGATCAGCCGGCGCCACGACTGCGTGCTGCAAATGGGCGGCTCGGACCAATGGGGCAATATCGTCAGCGGAGTCGATCTGGGCCGGCGGCTCGATCGGATCAGCCTCTATGGCCTGACCTCGCCGCTGATCACCACGTCTTCGGGCGCCAAGATGGGCAAGACCGCCCAGGGCGCGGTCTGGCTCAACGAGGCGCGGCTTTCGGCTTACGATTACTGGCAATTCTGGCGCAACGTCGAAGACGGCGATGTCGGCCGCTTCCTGCGCCTGTTCACCGAGTTGCCCGAGGCCGAAATCGACCGTCTCGAAGCCCTGGAGGGCGTCGAAATCAACGCGGCCAAGAAGCAGCTCGCCGACGAGGCGACCAAGCTGTGCCACGGCATCGCGGCGGCCGAGGCCGCGGCCGAGACCGCGCGCCGTACCTTCGAGGAAGGCGCGCTGGGCCAGGACCTGCCGACCATCGAAGTGCCGCGCGACCGGCTCGCCCAAGGCATCCCGGCCTACGAGCTGCTGAAGGAAAGCGGCCTGACCGCCAGCAATGGCGAGGCGCGGCGTCTGATTAAGGGTGGCGGCGGGCGCCTCAACGATGCGGCGATTGCCGGCGACGACCGCATGATCGATCTCACCGACCTCAACCCGGACGGTCTGATCAAACTCTCCGCCGGCAAAAAGCGCCACGCCCTGGTGCGTGTGGTCTAACGATCGGGCCGCTCGGGCAGGGCGCTGGGCTTGTCCGTGCCGTTCCCGCGGTTGCCGGTGCCGCTGAACATGGCGCGCAGGAATCCCGGCGCCAACGCCGAGAGCGGATTCACGTCGACGGTCGGATCGTCCAACGCGCCGGTCATGCGATAGGTTACGGCGAACAGGCCTTCGCCCTCCCCGCCGGTCAAGATCGGGCCGAGCAGGGGAATCATATTCAACACCCGATTCACGGAATAGGCCGGCACCGCAGTTCCCTCGAATTCGACCCGGAATTCGTCGAAATCGATTTTGCCGCGGGCGGTGAGGCCCAACGCCGGGCCATAGGCGCGGAGCAGCTCGGTCTCCATGATCCCGTCGGTCAGGGTGAAGGCGCCGATCAGGCGGCTGAAGCGAATACCCTCGCCCTTCATGGCATCGTTGATGCCGGTCAGCGAGGCCACGGTCAGCAGGCGCACCATGGCCGGCGCATCGACCAGGATATAGTCGCGCGCTTCGATGCGTGCCTCCAGCGGCGCGTTGGGTATCGGGCCGGCGCTGGTCCCGACGATGGCGAGCCGGCCGCCATGGATGGTGTCGAACTTGCCGAGCGCACGCAGCACGGCGCCCATGTCGTTGGATTCCATGACGAAGTCAAAGGTTCCGTTTTCCTTGGGTCCATAGTCGATTCGGAGCGTTCGCGGTTTCGGTTCGGTGGGCGAAATCCGAACCTCCTCCTCCGGTGGCGGCGCAGCTTTCGCCTCCGGCCGATCGATACCGCGGTCTTCGGTCCCCGGGAACCGTAAATTGCGGCGCTCCCCGGGCGGCGGATCCGGGCTCCACAGTTGCGGCGGCAACTGTGCCTCGACCGCGATTCGCTGCCAACCATTGCGGCCGCGCCGGAGTTCCAAGGCGACCGATTCGATGAAGCGTCCGGGGCCGAACTGGATCTCGCTCAGCTGCGGCGCCACCAAGGCGAATGGCGTGAAGACATAGGGCTCGGTCCGGGGCTCCCGAAACGGTGGCGCCTCGGCCGCTGGCTTGTGCGGCAGCGCCGGTCCTTCGAGACCGGATACGGCCGCATCGGGCGGTATCGCCCCCGGTGCCGCATCCGGTGCCGGACCGCGCGGCTCCGGCTCCCGGGATTCCAGCGGCCGCGCCTTGCGGGCATCCTCGCCGGAGAGGAACGGCGCTGCGTCGATCGTGCCGCCACCGACGTAGACGGCGGTCCCCTCGCCCAACCAATCCACGGTCACATTCTCGAGCTGGGTGCCGTCGAAGGTGAGACTTTCGAGGGCGAGCGAGGCGACATTTCGGCCGCTGTCGTCGAAGCGCCCGCTGCCGCGCCCGCGCAGTGTGCCGGCGTTGACATCGAAACTCTCGATCGTCGTAAATGTCAGGTCGGCCAATCCCAAAGTCACCTCGGCGTTGCCATCCAGGCCAGCGGCCTTGGTCCAGTAGATCTGCGGCAGCGAGAGCTTGGCGTTCCGGAGATCGATGCTGGCGTCCAGACGGCCGTTCTTGTCGGAATCGCGCAGATAGGTGAGATCGACGGCGACCGGACCTTCCAGGAACGGTGAAAAGTCGAGTCCAAGAGCCTTGCGGCCGGCCGCGTCGATTTCCGGAATTCGGGCCTCGAGCCGGCTCCGAATCGGCGCGCCTTCCTCGAAGTTCTCGTTCCAAACGATCTCGATCGGCACGCCGCCGAAACGCAAAGGGCCGCGCAGCTCCATGGCGGTCTTATCGACGGTCACGGCGAGCCGGCCCTCGGTCGCGTCCTGGCCGAGCAGAAAGCGGCGGATGGTCGCCTGCTCCAACTGCGCTTCGGCCGAGACTCCGATATTGTCCAAGGTGGTCCGGACATAGATGGGGACGTCGAGTTTCAGGTTGCCGCTAAAGCGCCCCTCGACGCCTGCGGGATCGATGCCGAGTTTGCGGACCAGGCGCAGCCGGTCGTGGTCGAGCAGCTCGAGGCCGTTGCGTAGCGGTCCGCCGAAATCGAGGTCGATCTTCACCGTCGCCTTGCCCGCATCCAGTCCGACGATCTTGACGACACCGGATTCCACTTGAAGGTCCTGAAGCTGCGCGGCGCGGGAGGTGAAAGTGAAGGACTTGCGATCGAAAACCGCGGTCCCCGTAATTCCGGTCGCCGGCGGCATGGGGCGCCAGTAATGAAGCTCGAGGTCGTGGTAGCGCATGGTGCCGTCGAGGCGGCGCAGCTCGATCCGGTCCAAACGCCCCTCTGGAATGTGCAGCGCCGTCTGCACGCGGACCTCGTTAATATGTCCGCGCACGATGTTGCGCACGACCCATTTTCGGCCCGGTTTCAGGGGCAGCGGCCAGTAGCGGTCGAGATCCGAAACATTCAGGCCAGTCACCACTACCTCGGCCCCGATGCTCAGGTCGCCGCCGAAACCCGGTCCCGCCGCCGCCAGAGACATGCTGGCCGATATCTCCGGCCCTGGCTGCTCGGGCGTGCCCCACTGCACCGACAGCGTCTCGATATCGATCTGCCGCTCGGCCACGATCGCCCGGCCGCGGAGCGCGAACCGGCGCAGATCGAGCGGTTCGGCAAAAGTATCCGGTGCCTCGAAGCGCCCGTTGACCGCCGCGATTTCGAAATCCACGGACTCCACCCGGCCATCGACGCTGAGTGCCGCCCGCAGGGTCCCGTCGAAAGTCATGGCCAGCCCGGCCAACGGCTTTAGCCGCGGCAACAGCGGGATCAGGGCCTCGGATTGCAAGCCAACGAATTGACCGCTTACCTTGATTCGGTCGCCACCTCGCGGAAACAGGAAATCGCCACTCAGTCTGGTCTGCGATTCCCCGACCGCGAGCACCATATCGACTTCGCCGGCCAGTCCGGCGGAATCGCGGCGCAGTTCGATATCCGCGACCGGCGCCCGCCAGACCAGGCCGAGCCTTCGATCGTCGATGATGACCTGGCCGCGCCGGATCCGCACCGCGGACAGAAAGCTGAGCGGCTGGCCGACGTCGGGCTCGGACATGAGCTTCCGGATGATCGCGGGCAGGACCTCGGAGAACTCGGCGCCGGATTTCGCCGCCGCTTCGCCGGCCAACTGGCGCACGATGGCGAAGCTCCCGTCGGCATCGCGTGCAAGGCGGATGCGCGCACCTGTGACCTCAATGACGGTCGGCGCAATCACACCTTGAACCAGCGCGCGCAGACTGAGCCGGACCACAACATCGGGAAACGCCGCCACCACGACCCCGTTTCGGTTGCGAATGCGCAGATCGCGGGTATGGAACTCGATGGCGCGCCGTTCACCGGCCCAGATCAGCTCGGTGTGACCGATCTGCACGATGAAACCGCTGTCCAACTCGTCCAACGCCGCCTCGATGTGGGGCGTGAGAAAATCGATCCGGACCGGCTCCTTCGACAGGCGCCACAACGCCACGACGGACAGCAAAACCACCACCGCCAGGGTCCCGGCGATGACCTCGAGTACGATGCGCGTGCTTTTGACGATCATGCCGGCCAGTTAACCGAGAGCCGGTGCGGCAGCATTATTGAGGGCATTCGTGGCGCCCTTGACCCCGGCGCCGGGCTTACGCAGTGTTCCACCATATGAGATTGGATGGCGCGCGGTGACGGAATTGTTCTTTCAGAATTCACTGGAATGCCTACCCAGGGTGGCCGACGCCGCACGCGCGGCCAGGGGGATGGAAGACTGGGCCGACCGGCTCGCCAATCTAGAAGACCCCGGCCTGACCGGCACGGCCGAGCGCCTGGCCGGCGGTCCGGCCGGACGGTCTCTCTTGGAAGCCATATTCGCCAACAGCCCGTTTTTGACCCATTGTATTCTGTCGAATATAGGGGGTTTTATCCGGATTCTCACCCTCGGTCCCGATGCCGTCCTAAGCGAAGTCCTGGACCGGCTCAAGGGCGAACTTTCCCGCGAAACCGATCGCGACGCGCTGATGGCCGCCCTGCGCCGCCTGCGCCGGGAGGCCGCATTGCTGATCGGGCTGGCGGACCTGACCGGGCATTGGCAGCTCGAACAGGTCACCGCAGCGCTTTCGGTCTTTGCCGATGCGGTACTTTCCGTGGCGCTCCGCCACCTGCTGCGCGCCGCGGCCAAGCGCGGCGAGATGGAGCTCGCCGATCCGGAATCGCCGGAGCGCGACTGCGGCTATGTGGTGCTGGCCATGGGCAAACTGGGCGCGGGCGAACTCAATTACTCCTCCGACATCGACCTGATCATGCTGTTCGACCCGGAGCGGGCGCGGCTCGCCGGGGGCCGCGACCCGGGTAAGGATTTCGAGCGCATGACCCGCGATCTGGTGCGCCTGCTCGAAGAGCGTACCGGCGATGGCTACGTGTTTCGCACTGATTTGCGCCTGCGCCCCGACCCCGGCGCCATGCCGCTGGCGATTTCTATCAACGCCGCGCTGACCTATTACGAGAGCATGGGCCAAAACTGGGAGCGCGCCGCCATGATCAAGGCGCGCGCCGCGGCCGGCGACCTGACGCTCGGCGCGACATTCCTGGCCGAACTGCGTCCCTTCATCTGGCGCAAGTACCTGGATTTTGGGGCGATTCAGGATATCCACTCGATCAAGCGCCAGATTCACGCCCACCGCGGCGGCGCCCGGATCGCGGTCGAGGACCACGACATCAAGCTGGGCCGCGGCGGCATCCGCGAGATCGAGCTGTTTGCCCAGACTCAGCAGCTGATCTGGGGCGGACGCGAGCCAGGCCTGCGCAGCGCCAAGACTCTGGAGACGCTCCACGATCTGGCCGCGGCCGGGCACATCGATGCCGCGGCAGCCGAAGAGCTTGGCGAATCCTATCGCGAACTGCGCCGCATCGAGCACCGGCTGCAGATGGTCGACGACCGCCAAACCCAGCGCCTGCCAAGCGACGCGGCCGGCATTGCCCAGATTGGCGCTTTCCTCGGATACGACCGCCCCGAGGCGTTCCGGACCGCGTTGCTGGCGACCTTGGGCCGGGTCGAGGCGCACTATGCCGAGCTGTTCGAAGAGGCGCCGGCGCTGACCCCCGGCGGCAACTTGGTGTTCACCGGCGGCGAGCCGGAGGCGGGCACCCTGGCCACCCTGGAAGGGCTTGGTTTCAAGGAGGGCGAGAAGGTCTTTCATCTGGTGCGCGCCTGGCATCACGGCCGGCACCGGGCGACCCGCTCGACCCGGGCGCGGGAGATCCTGACCGAGCTCATGCCGACGCTGCTGGGCGCGCTGGGCAAGACCACCCAGCCCGATCTCGCGCTGGCCAAGTTCGACGAGTTCCTCGCCGGCCTGCCGGCTGGGGTGCAGCTGTTCTCCATGTTCCACGCCAATCCGCGCCTGCTGGACATGCTGGCCGAGATCATGGGCGGCGCGCCGGCGCTGGCCGAGCGGCTGAGCCGCAACCCGGCACTGCTCGACGCGGTGCTCTCGCCCGGCTTCTTCGACCCGATCCCCGGGCGTGAGGCGCTGACCGGCGAACTTGCCGCGGCGCTCACCCAGGCGCGCGACTTTCAGGACGTGCTCGACCTGGCGCGGCGCTGGGCCAACGACCGCCGGTTTCAAGTCGGCGTTCATATCCTGCGCCACCAGGCCGACGTCGACGAGGCCGGCTGGGCGCTGAGCGACATCGCCGACACGGTGCTGGCCGGGCTCTACCAGCCCGTGCTCGACGACTTGGCCCAGGCCCATGGGCGGGTGCCGGGGCCGGGGCTGGCGGTGCTCGCCATGGGCAAGCTGGGCGCACGCGAGATGACCGTGGCCTCGGATCTGGACCTGATTTTCATCTATGAAGCCGCCGCGGGCGCCGAGAAATCCGACGGCCCCAAACCGCTCGCCGCCAGCCATTACTTCGCGCGCCTGGCCCAGCGCTATATCAACGCGCTGAGCGCGCGCACCGCCGAAGGTCAGCTCTACCAGATCGACATGCGCCTGCGGCCCTCGGGCAATGCCGGCCCCATCGCCACCAGCTTGTCCGGCTGGCGCCGTTACTACGAACAGGAGTCCTGGACCTGGGAACAGATGGCCTTGAGCCGGGCCCGGGTGGTGGCCGGCGACCCGGACTTGCGCGCGCGCATCGAAAATACCATTGGCGAAATCCTGACCGCGCCGCGCGACCCGGACAAGCTGTTGGTGGACGTCGCCGAGATGCGCGCCCGGATCGAACGCGAGCGCCCGGCACAGACCCTGTGGAGCGTCAAGTTCCTGCGCGGCGGCCTGACCGATCTGGAGTTCCTGGCCCAATACCTGCTGCTGCGCCACGCCGAGGCGCACCCGGAGGTGCTCGACGGCGCGACCCAGACGGCTTTCGCCAAGCTGGCCAAGGCCGGGCTGATCGGCGCCAACCTCGCCCAGCGCCTGATCGAGGCGACGCGCCTGGTACGCCAGGTCCAGGGCATGCTGCGCCTGACCGTGGGACCGGCCTTCGACGCCGACAGCGCCACCGAAAGCCTCCAAGCCTCGCTCGCCCGCGCCGCCGGCATGGCCGACTTTGCAGCCCTGCGTAACGCCCTCGCCGCCAGCGCCGGCGAGGTCCACGAATTTTTCATCGACACCATCGAAGAACCGGCGCGCAAGCTGGGCGCGGACCTTGGGGAGACAAAGAAACCATGACCGATCATCAGGTGTTCGAACTTGGCGATCTGACGCTGCAAAGCGGCGCCAGGCTTCCCGGCGCGCGGATCGTCTACACGACCTATGGCACCCTGAACGGCGAACGGTCGAACGCGATTCTCTACCCGACCTCCTACAGCGCCCAGCATGCGGACATCGCGTGGTTGATCGGGCCGGACAAGGTGCTCGATCCGAGCCGCTACTTCATCGTCATCCCGAACATGTTCACCAACGGGCTGTCGTCGTCGCCGAGCAACACGGAGATGCCCAATGGGCCCGGCAGCGGTCCCGGCCACTTTCCCAATATCACGGTCGCCGACAACGTGCATGCCCAGCGCCGCCTGTTGATCGAGGCGCTCGGCATCGACCGCCTGGCGCTGGTCTACGGCTGGTCCATGGGCGGGCAGCAGGCCTATCACTGGGGCGCGCTCTATCCGGAGGCGGTCGCGCGCATCTGCGTGGTCTGCGGCTCGGCCCGGACCGCGCCCCACAACCAGGTCTTCCTCGAAGGGGTCAAGGCGGCGCTGACCGCCGATGCCGCCTACCGCGACGGCTGGTTCCACGAGCGGCCCATTCGCGGGCTCAAGGCCATGGCCCGGGTCTATGCCGGCTGGGCGCTGTCCCAGGCCTTCTACCGCGAGGAGTTGTGGCGGGGGCTGGGCTACGGCACGCTTGAGCAATTTCTCGTCGAGTCCTGGGAGGCGCAGTTCCTGCGCCGCGACGCCAACGACCTACTGGCCCAGATTTGGACCTGGTGGCACGGCAACATCAGCGACAACGAGCTTTATGGCGGCGACCTCGCGGCGGCGCTCGGCGCGATTACGGCCAAGGCCCTGGTCCTGCCCGGCCAGACCGACCTCTATTTCAGAGTCACGGACAACGCGCGGGAGGTCGCGCTCATGGCCAACGCCGAGCTGCGCCCAATCCCCTCGATCTGGGGCCACCGCGCCGGCAACCCGCGCGACACCCCCGAAGACACCGCCTTCCTGCGAACCGCCGTCGCCGGCTTGCTGGCGTAATAAATAGGGGTCAGTCCCCTTTATTTCTCGCTTTTTACTTTTATTACAGTATGATGGCCCCATGCCTCGAAGCGCACGAGCCTTGCCGGGCGGTCTCTGCTACCACGTCATCAATCGTGGCAACGGCCGCGCCCGCGTGTTTCACGGCGAGGCCGACTATCGCGAGTTCCTCAAGCTGATGGCGGCGGCTTGCGAGCGCCTGCCCCTGCGCCTGCTCGCCTACTGCCTGATGCCCAATCACGTTCACTTCGTGTTATGGCCGCAGGAGGACGGCGAGGTCAGCCGCTGGATGCAGTGGCTCATGACCACCCAGGTCCGCCGCCACCACCGCCGCCATGGCACGGACGGGCACCTCTGGCAGGGCCGCTTCAAGGCATTTCCGATCCAGCGGGACGAACATCTGCTGTCCGTGCTGCGCTATGTCGAACGCAATCCGCTGCGCGCCGGTCTGGTCGCGCGCGCCGAGGACTGGCCCTGGTCGAGCCTGGGCGACTCGGAGCTGGAGGACGCGGCGCCGGGTGGGAGCCCGCCGGACCCGGCGCTTGTGCCGACGCTGAATGCCGGGCCCCTGCCGCGCCCGCCGAACTGGCGAGACTGGGTCAACGAAGCCGAAGACCCGGGCCAGCTCGCGGCGCTCCGGCACAGCGTCAATCGCGGGGCGCCCTGGGGCGGTCCGGCCTGGACCGGGCCCACCGCGAAACGTCTCGGAATCGAGGCAAGCCTGCGCCCAAAAGGCCGGCCCAGAAAAAGAGATACCCATTAACATACCGTTTTAAATGAAAAAAGACAGAATTATAGGGGTCAGTCCCCTTTTTTTATCGCTGGCGGAGGCGGCGGTTGCGGTGTTGCGGACCGGCGATCCGGGCGCGAAGATGCGCCTGAGCCGGCGCATTGCGGCGGCCTGGTCGGCGGGCGAGATCGCCGAGATTGGCGCGGCCGAACCGCCGATGCGGCCGGCGCGGCCCAAGGTCCCCGAGTTGCGGCCGCCGCGGGAGATGCCGCGCCGCAATATCGGCAGAGGACCCAAAGGCGGTGTGGCCGGGCGCCGGGCGCTGTATCACGCCCTCGCCCACATCGAACTGAACGCCATCGATCTGGCCTGGGACATCATCGCGCGCTTCTCTGGCGCCCGCTTTGCTGGCGAGGCGCTGCCGCGCGGCTTCTACGACGATTGGGTCAAGGTCGCCGACGACGAGGCGCGCCACTTCGCGCTGCTGACCGAACGCCTGGCCGCGCTCGACATGGACTACGGCGCGCTGCCCGCCCACGACGGGCTCTGGGAGGCGGCGGAAGCCACCGCCCACGATCTGCTCGCGCGCCTGGCCGTGGTGCCCCTGGTCCTGGAGGCGCGCGGCCTCGACGTGACCCCCGGCTTGATCGAGAAGCTCGCCGCCGCCGGCGACACCGAGGGCCGGGCCATGCTCGAGGTGATTTACAAGGACGAGATCGTCCACGTCGCCACCGGCAAGCGCTGGTTCGACTGGCTCTGCGCGCGCCGCGGCCTGAACCCGGAGGCGGCCTGGCGCGAGTTGGTGGCGCGCCACTTCAAGGGCGCCATCAAACCGCCGTTCAACGCCGAGGCCCGGCTCGCGGCGGGCCTGCCATCGTCATTCTATGAAGCGACGGCCACGGTATCGCCAGGGGCACCGGGGGCGCCGGGGGTGCCGGGGGCCAAACGAACCTCGGATCGGCCCGATTGAGTCATGCGCAGCGGCTTCAAGTAACGCCCGTCGCGCAGGAACACCATCGGCCGCGCAAACAGCCCCTGGATTTTGCGGCGCAGGGAAATGATGTTGATCGGCTTGACCATGAAATCATTGGCGCCCGCGCCGAGCGCATTGTGCAACTGGGCAGCCGTTGCGTCCGAGATCAGGATCAGCACCGGCAGGTAGGGATTGGGACTGTCATGGGCGCTGCGCAGCAGGCGCGTGAACTCGATGCCGTCGAGCGGCGCCATGTGCAGATCGCAGAGCACCAGATCGGCGGGGAAATCTTGCAGCTTCTCGATGGCGTCGGCACCGTCCTCGGCCAATTCCACGGTCTCGACCCGCATTTCCTGGAGGAACCGCTTGAGCATCTGACGCACGGTGCCGTTGCCATCGACCACCAGCACCTTCAATTCCCGCATATTCACATAAATAAGGGACACAATCGTCTCCTTCATTGTCTTTCAGTGTGCGATGCAATGCCGATCCCGTGAGTGAAATCAATAACCGCAAAATCACATCAGATTTTCGTTCTATGTTGAAATACTCATACACTATACTAGTTTTTTCTGCAATACGTTAATTATTTTTTATGTAATAATTATATTAATGGTAAATTTTATTTGTGAAGTACGGATTTATTGCCCTAATTAACAGACAATACTTCATACATTTACTATATTATCCGGCCATCATGCCCTAATTTCGGCGGCCTCACGGCAACGTTTCGTCAATCATGATAGGGGAGAGTCTGCCGCGAGGGCCGCTGCGGGAGGTGGCCCAGGAAGTGGGAGACAATCCAAGCGTGCAGCCCCTGTCTCGACCTACCCCGGCGGCGCCGGCGGGCGCTCAGCCCGGTAAAAAGCACGGTCTTTGGGCTTGGCTGGCGAGATTCGCGGCGCGGCTCATCGGACCCGTCATTGGGGGCTGCCCGGTCCCATCATTGGCGGCCGCCCGGCCCTGGGGCGCCTGGAACGGATTGGCTGCCGCGGTGTTCGAAGCCTTGCGCCAGGGCTGTTCGCGACGGCCCTGTGAGGCTTACCGGTCCTCTGCCGCCGATTCCACCGCGGCGGCGGAATCGCGGTCCAGCTTGTGGGCCAGCGAAGCTTCGAGAAATGCGTCGATATCTCCGTCCAGCACGGCCTGAACGCTGCCCGTCTCCGCGCCGGTCCTGAGGTCTTTGACCATCTGGTAGGGCTGCATGACGTAGGAGCGAATCTGGTGTCCCCAGCCGATGTCCGATTTGGACGCGGCCTCGGCCTGGGCGACCTCCTCGCGTTTGCGCAATTCGAATTCGTAAAGCCGGGCGCGCAGCATCTTCATGGCTGCGGCCCGGTTCTTATGCTGCGAGCGGTCGTTTTGGCACTGCACCACGATGCCGGTCGGCAGATGGGTCATACGCACCGCGCTGTCGGTCTTGTTGACGTGCTGGCCGCCGGCGCCGGAGGCACGGTAGGTGTCGATCCTGAGTTCCTTGTCCAGGATCTCGATCTCGATGGTGTCGTCGATCACCGGATAGACCCAGGCGCTGGC
>SMVB01096160.1_pt1 | contig 11793 bp, 9 predicted proteins | sample 2456461 | NCBI WGS metagenome assembly SMVB01 (sample SAMN11095934, study PRJNA526329) | marine sediment metagenome | biome: Marine sediment; feature: Surficial sediment; material: Deep marine sediment; isolation source: Hadal surficial sediment | place: Pacific Ocean | collected 2014-05 | depth 0-1...
AACCACCTCTTACAAGGTGGCGTTGGATTATTGAACGAGGAGAAATATAATTTGTTATTTTCAAGTATAGTATTTTTTATTTATATTTGTAATCTATTCCCAAAAAGAGAACAAATATGTGCCTACAATAGGAATATAAGAAAAAACTTAAAAATATAATATATTGATATACTGTATATTAAAATATTTATACTCACAGGTTCGAATCCTGTCGCGATCACAGATAAATAAAAAAACCAATCAGTTTTGAACTGATTGGTTTTTTTTATTTTTAGAAGCGTTATAAGTTTACTTATATAAGATTTTAAAAATAAAAAAGACAAAAATCGTTAGATTTTTAGGTTTTCATTTTCAAAATGGATTGCATTTAGGATCAACCCTAGTTAATCCTATCACGATCACAAAATAAGCCTGACACGAAGTGTTGGGTTTTTTTATGAAACACCTTTTGCAATGAAATTGTATAAATGTGTTTATGAAAAAAGTATATGAGCGAAACGAATCAGGCTTTATGATTGTACAGTATAAGCTTTAAGGATCAAGAACTAATCCTACCATAATTACATCAATTCACCCATGCTCCGAAAAGTCTATGAACCAATAGTTATTGCGTTTGAACAACATTAATCAATCCAAATATTTATACCTGTGTTTTACTTAAATATGAAAAAATAGTTTGTAGCACAAAAAAAGGCTCAAACCCGATGGTTATCGGGTCAAGAGTATTTGCTTTTACTTTGTTTTAGAACTATATTGCTTAATTTTACTCAAAGGAAAGCGGAGGTTATATGTTTTGGTACTATTACGAGCTATAATTCTTCATAAAATCATCTAAAGTCAAAGTTGGGATCATGTTTCTAGACTTATAATGTTCCTTATAGGTTTCATAATTTCTTCTGGCAAATCTGCCAATTTTTTTAGTTGTATTTAATTCATTTTGTAATTTTATTTTCATAGTATAAGTTTTTGAGGGATTAACTTTCCTTATGATCTAAATATCAATGGAATAGTAATATTACAAAATTTATGCTAAATGACCAAATAAAAATTAAAAATCGATTAAATAAACGTATATTTTGTCAATATTTTGCATTATAAAGGCCAAAACCCAATATTTAATATACTATGATGGATAAATTATGGAATTAATCTTAATGTAATAATCGCTTAAATCTTAAAAAAACAATAGGATCAATCCAATTTTTGACTTAAAATCTCCTCAAAATCCTCATTTCTTAATTTCTCTAAAAACAATAATTCCGCACTAAACTGCCAGTCAAAGTTAATGCTTTGATTGGCCAAATGAGCATGATGATCCTGATCCAAAATATAATTATCCGGTTTTGTAAGAATGCGGGTTTTACTATAAACTACCTCTAATTCCCTTCTCAATACTTCAAATTCTTTTGGAAGTTGATGGATACTTTTCATGGCATCCATTTCTTCTTCTTCATTTTGAGCCTGATCATAAGCATTTAATAAGAGTAAAGCGTTCGAAGAAAACTGAACCAGTTTATTAACCTGTTCATATACCTCCAATGTATAGTTGTTTCTGATAGCTTTTGATTGCATGTTTTTTATTTTTGACGCTACAATTTTACCGGTTTCCATCGCATTCTTAGCCTTCTCAACACGTTTTGCATATTTTTCACTCCATGTTCCTTTGTTATTTTTATCCGGAAAATCAATCACAGCATCTTCTATTGGATTTTCAGACTTTCGTAAATAATTTCTTTTGTTGCCTTTTAATAGCGAATTTTTCCAAAAAGCTACAGGTTCTTCCAATTGATCTATAAAAGAAAATGAAGAATCCTGTAAAGTATAGGAAAATTCTCTTTGTCTATAAGCCGATTTAAGTTCCTTTTTGGTTCTTTTTTCTCCTGACCATGTATACTCAGCGAATGCAATAATCCCTCTGTTATACAATTCAAAATGAGGTGAATCATCATCCCATAAAGTCAATAACAAACCATTTAATTCATTATTTATTGAAGTATTGGCAAAAGCTCGGATATTGTTCATATTACTTTCTTCCTGAGGCATTAAAACCCATCTGGTCTGACCCGCGGTAGCGCCCATTACCTGAAATCCGTTCTTTCTAAACCAGGCCATAGCCCTGTCATTACCAATGGCCTCAGAGTCACTGTAATTCCACCTCATATAGATGCAATTTTTAGGAAACAAATCTAAGAACTCAAGTAATTTATGTTCATTTTCAGCCCAGATACTATCGACTTCCTGTTCAGTTAGTTTTGTATTGAACATGGCCTTATACACCCCTGCCTGTTTTAAGGGCATATCATCCCAGAAGATTGGAATTCTATTATGTTCTTCAGCAAATTCAGCAACTTTATTCAACCAGCCGAGTTGCAATTCCAAGGCTGATTTACCACTATTGCGACCGGTAGTATGAACTTCATCACCGCCTACGTGTAAATATTTGCCATGAGGTGTTGCTTCTATCGCATCTAAATAAAGATCAAATTGAACCTCATAGGTTTTCGGATCTAAAGGATTATATGCCCAATCGCTTTCGGGATCGTCACGAAGGCCTTTGTACGCATCCAGTTTCAATACAAATGAAGAATGTCCCAAACCCTGAATCAAAGGACTGATCTCAATATTTCTATCCATGGCATAATCACTCAGTTTTATCCATTCGGTTATGCTCAAAGCATCATCTGATCCAATAAGTGGCTGTCTTTTATATTTGATCTTATCCTCCATTTCAGCAATGATGCCATTTACCTTATAGCTAGCCAATTTATCGATCAATTGATAATAGTATTCTGTCTTTTCCATATGGTGCTTCATATCCAACTGAATGGCCCGATAAGCCAAAAGTGGATAATCCTTAATCTGAACCAAAGGCAATGCTACATCCTGTTCTAAAGCATCTTCACTAAGTTGTTCAAGGGTCATAAAGGCATATAAGAGACCTGCCCGATCCTTGGCAGAAATCTGTATCTGATTGTTGGTAATGTCCAGTGTATAGCCCTCCGGTTTGATATCTGAAGACCCATCAACATGATAACTGATCTGAGCCTTTGAAGGAACGTTGGTCACTTTTATATTTTTTAGAATCATTCCTAGTTTGGGAAGTTCTACTTTTTCTTTGGCAAATACATATTGAAGATCAACAGGTCTCAGTTCACTGGTTCCTGTAATGACAAATTCCTGTGGCTGTGGTAATAACTTAAAATTACCGGGTTTTTCAATGGCAGAATTACACGAACTTAAGATAAGAATACATCCTAAAAGGTAAAGGGTTTTAAATATTTTCATCGTCAATATTGAATTAAAACTAATAATATGGTTACTATGCCACAGATTTTACTCCAATGAGCACTTGGTTAATTAAAGGCCGAAAGATAATAAATTTGATACTAAGGAAGTGACTCATTCAAGCACAAAAACAAGTCTATTTTTCCTGGAGATCAAATGAATGTTATACGTTAAGATCCCTTATTTTTAGTTAATCTTTTAATAACTGACAAATTTTTCATCATACTGTTTTCAACAAAACTAACATTTATTATCAGTTGCTTTTTCTAAATAATAAATAGTTTACAAGACCGTATAATTTTTCAATGGAGCTTCTAAACTGAAATTCAAATAGAATTAATTAACTTTGCTTCACAGTGGAAAATCAACCGCGAACTTAAACATACCAATTCATACACAAAGACATTGTGTAACCAAAAAAAGACCAAAATACATGCAAATTCCGTACGATCAAATGCAGGATGTACTTTACAAACTGTTTATAAAATATAATTTTCCTGAAGAAAAGGCGAAATCTATAGCCAAAGTTTATTCGGAAAATTCATTAAGTGGTGTAAATTCTCATGGAATCAACCGCGTACCTCTTTTTATTGAATATGTGGAAAAGGGTTTGGTAAAAGTAGATGCCGAGGCAGAAAAAGTGGAAACTTTTGGCAGTATAGAACGATGGGACGGTAAGCTCGGTCCAGGTATAATCAATGCGGTAAAGTGCACAAATCGGGCAATAGAATTGGCAAAACTTCATGGAATGGGAATGGTAGCATTGCGCAACACCAATCACTGGATGAGAGGTGGTTCTTATGGATGGCAGGCGGCAGATGCCGGTTGCATTTCTATTCTTTTTACCAATACGCAACCAAACATGCCACCCTGGGGTGGTAGGGATAGCCGATTAGGGAACAACCCATTTATTATATCAATACCAAGGGAGAAAGGACATATAGTATTGGATATGGCGATTTCTCAATTTGCATTTGGAAAGATCAATGACTATAAGCTGAGAGGTGAAAAGCTACCTTATATGGGTGGTTGGGATGAAAACAACGAGCTATCTAATGATCCTGAAAAAATCTTAAAAAAGGAACGTGGATTACCAATTGGATATTGGAAAGGATCTGCACTTTCAATGGTTTTGGATATGTTAGCCACCATATTATCAGCAGGAGATTCTACTTATAAAATAGGACTGAAGGGTTATGAAACAGGGGTTTCTCAAGTGTTTCTCTGCATTTACCCTGAGATATTCAAAGAAAATAATTTAAAGGAAAAACTCCTCAACGAAATTATTGATTATGCGCATGATGTAGAACCCATGCATCCAGGAGGAAAAACTTACTATCCCGGAGAACAATCCAAACAAAACAGAGAAAGGAATTTAAAAAATGGAATTCCTGTAACTGAGAAAGTTTGGAAAGAGGTTTTGGATTTGTTGGAATGAAACTAGTTTTATTTATTTTCTATTGACAATAAATCCTCTGGTTTCAGCGCTTCAGGTGTTATTCTTATTTTATAGATGGCCCCTTTGTACCAAAACACTTTATTTTGCCTGACTCCAATGGAGGATTTTCCTTTTTTAAAAGGTAAAAAAGTTAACTCTCCTTTTAGTTCTGTTTTTCCATTAATTAATACTTCAACACTTCCATTATTATTCACCATCGCAACATTATACCATTCCGTCAGAGGATGCAGTTTCGAGGGATCAATTAAAATCAGTTTTTCATCACCACTTGAAACAAATCCATCAACATACCAGAAACCATTCTCCGTAAGTCTTGTTTCAAGCATTATTCGTTCACCATTCAATTCGCCCAAATGCAGAAAACGCTGTTCTTTGAGTCCATCAATATCCGGACGCATGATAACTTCTACAGTGAAATTTGACAGATGCAATAATGGTGTATAGTCTAAAAATATCCCGTCATCAACACCATCAAATAATACGGCTTTGCCATAAGGTGAATCAATGATTTTTGGGGCACCAACTATGGTTACTTCCTTCGATGTATGTGAAATAAAATCGCTTATTAAAAATTCAATCGGGGTATTGCCAATATTTTCCTTTTCATGGTTTTGACCAAAAATTTTTAAAGAGGCTGTAAGGACAACACCAATAAATAAAATAACCAGTAAATTTTTTATCATATTATTTTCCATAAAATTAACATTTTAATATTTTTTACTTTGAACTCTCCTCGCTTTTAAGTCGTTCATTCAACCATGGATATTTGCCCAGTTCTCTTCTTTGTTCTTCCGTGGCTAAGCGATCCAGAGCTACCTTTCCAAGTCTGTCTTCCACCTGTTGATAGTACAAACTGGCCGGTTTTACTCGAATATCGTCCTCTTCAGAATTACCAGACCCGATAACCCAAGAAATACCTCCCGGAGGTGCTTCTACTTGAAATTCCGGGGCAACACAGTTGTAGAAACAAGTTTGTGTTCCTGCCCAACCATGGCCGGTTCCGGAATTGCCCCGAAAACGGGATTCCATGGTTTGTTCCGATTTCACATTATCATACAAATTTCCAACAGCATACCTGTGATGTGGGCCGGCATGTTGTTTGGAATTGAATCCGATACAATCAACAAAAACATTGGGTCCTGCCGTTTTCTTCTGATTTACAAATTCGTGGCGGCCTTCAAACGTAACACACCGCTGCACCAGGTTTAGTTGCCCATCAATCATAAACGGGTAACGACGTCCACCATTGATTCGTGATGCGTGGCCCAGATTGACACAATCCTGAACCGTGGCCCTTTTTCCCGAGATGGATACCAATGACCATCCAAAATAATTTCCAGTTACATTTCGCACCCATGTATTTTCAGTATTACTTTTGAGATGGATAGCGTTCCAGGCATGTGTTTCAGCTTCGATCGTTTTTTTGGGATCACCGTAAGGATGATCTGGGATAGGTGCTGCAAATTCTGAAACCAAGCGAAGATTTTCAATGCCGATCTCGCTTATGCGCCCCGGAGTTTCGTAGTGGTAAATGGCGCCACCACCATACTTTGCTTCCATTGAATGTACGATGGGTGCATCGATAGTGATCCTATTACCCTCAATTCCTGTTATCCCGCGTTCGAAATAAAAGTCGTATTCTCCAGCTTTCCATTGTTGTGTGAAATCAAATTTCTTCCCATCTTCGGATAATGGAATACGCTCCACAAAGTCATCCCAGCTCTCATTCTCTTCTTGCAGAATATAGTATTGGCTGTCGTAACCCAAACGCTGATAGTAGAAACCTGGTGCTTTGCCATCTTTTAACCAAGATATATCGCGAATCCCCGCCCATCTGGGTTCAAGTTTATCGCATCCAATAAACTTTATCCAGTTTGTTGTAGAAGGCCGATATACAACAATTTTGTCACCGGGTTTGTAATTTGAAGCCGACCTCACCTGAAAAGAAGATCTACCGACAGGAACATAAATATCTGTTATCTCCTGTCTGGAATCTATTAGTAGTTTTATTTGGCCTGTCGCTGAGGTATATCTATGACTAGTATGAGCCTCAAGTGAATCATATGCCGGTCCAACTGTAATTAAAGTCCGTTTGTATTTGTAGTCGTCGTATCCTGTGGCAATGATAACAGTGCCGTCCGGCCCGTTTCCCTCTCCACGAAGAACAATACCGCTATAATTGATGGAAAGTGTGCCTTCGACCTTATAGATACCTCCCTTTAGCAATAATGCTCCCCGGTGACCATTTTTGTCGAGCGGAAGCGCCCCCAGATTGTCCAGTGCCTCTTGAATGCGATGCGTATCATCACCCTCAATAGATTCGAGTATGATTTTCACGGGTACCTTAGGAATTGCCCTTTCTCCTGAATGATAACCAACATAAGAAAAATCAGGGAGACGGTTTCCCAGGGAATCTTTATTGTAAGCAAGCTTGCCTTCTTTATCCAGATAGAACAATTTGCTTGTTGCCCGCTCAATGATGGTTTGAGCATTCAAACTTAAACAACCAAACAGTAAGATAACTGATACAAGTATGTTGTTCGATATTTTGAAACTTTGTTTTTTACACACTGTTTCTATCATAGTTAAAAGTGTATTTTTTATAAATTTTATGTATTTATTTATTAAACTGAGTTCGACTTAAAATATTTGAGTGTCATGATTCCTAACGTCGAACTCTGACATATTTTTGCAACTTTCGGGTAGTTGGTTCTCCACCATAGAGATTACCGTATTTATCAACCGTAACGAATTCCGATCCATTACCCCTTTTAACACGCGGATCACCGGCTGGCAGCATGATGAAGTTATGTACCCATCCCTTATGGGCATCCCCAATTCGTATCCCCATTTCATAACCGGGATTCTGTACATCATCGGATTCCGAATCTGAAACATAGATATTGTCCTGATCATCGAAGAATACTCCACTGGGTCTTCCAAATTGAGTCCACTGAGCAATAAAGTTACCGTCCTGATCAAATATCTGCAAACGGTTATTAAATCGATCGGCAACAAATAACCTGCCCATGGAATCTATGGCCAGTCCGTGGAATTGTCGGAACTTACCCGGACCATATCCCGTTTTTCCCCAGGACTTGATAAACGTTCCGTCACTGGAATATTTCATGATACGGTTGTTCGTATCATAATGATGTCCGTCAGCCACAAAAATGTCTCCATTATCACCTATAACCACGTCGGAAGGTGCATTAAATTCGTATTTTCCGGATCCGGCAATACCCGGATTTCCGAGTACCATCAGAACTTTACCGGTTGGGCTAAATTTGACAACCTGATGTCCCCGCGTACCTTCGGGTTTTCGTTTTTCATTGACGGCATCTGTTACCCATACATTCCCATCAGCGTCAACATCAATACCATGAGGCCAGATGAACATGCCTCCACCAAAGCTTTCCACTACATTGCCTTCCTGATCGAACTTGAGTATTGGATCCAAATCCGAATCGAGGCATTCGTCACCGAATCTTTCCCGTTCTGTTGCATCACAGCGAATTATTGCCCAGATGTGTATACCATCAGGATCGATGTCAACATCTCCAACGGCTCCCATAATTCTTCCATCAGGTAGCTTGGCCCAATTTTCGACCACTCGATATGGATTTGGATAGGACTGTGCAACTATTTGAATTCCAACAAACAACAAAATAAACAACACGATTCTTTGAACTGAATTTATGCTTACTTTTTTAACAATTAAATTTCTCATACGTTATAGTAAATGTATACTTTTATCAATTAAACTGTAATCTCGGAGAATCCTAAGGAATCACCTTTATATCTTAGAAGGACAAAAACACTATAAAAAACAATAAGGACTTTTTTCATTACAGAATTATTTAGATTGTAGTTTGAGCATTTCTTTAGCATATCGTTTTCCTAAAAGTCGCTGACTTGCAGCATCAAAATGAGTACTATCAATAGTGCTTGTACGATTTGTTTTAATCACGGCTGTATTTTTTATTTTTGCAGGCAACTCCAATATCATGTCATTAAACCCTTCCCGATGTGGCTTATCACTAGATAATTGTCCAGCTATAAACGGTAAATCAGGCATGCCAAAATCCTTGCGCAATGCCCGAATAAGATCCAATAATTTAGGCATATAAGATTGGTATCTTGATGCATCGGTCTCTCCCTGATGCCAAAGTATACCTTTTAATGATCCAAATTTTATGGCTGATTTTGAACACTCTACGGCTTCTTTATAAAATTCAGAGCCCGGTGCCCATTGGTCAATACTGGTGCCGCCCTTGGCATTCACGACCAATCCGATTTGTTTGTCAGAAGATTAAGCCATTTCATGTGCAAAAGTATAGCCCGGATTTAACTTCTGCATGGATAAAGCTTTTCGAATCGACGAATATTTATTTAATGGATTTGCTGCCTTTTCCCAGACATTCCCATTAATGCCTTTATATAAAAATACATTATTTAAGGTATCCAGATCTTGAGATTCAATGGTTGCTCTTCCTGCCATATTTGATTGCCCAATGAGCAGATAAATATCCAAGTTTTTAGGCTCTACATTTTTATAAGCTTCAGAAACATTAAAATGAACTAACGAAGTTTGTGCATTCAACTTGATGCACATAGCAGAAATTATGATAGCAAGTATAATTATTTTATTCATTATATCTAGTCTATCAAGCTACAGCATAAAATCTTCACGAATCGGGCTAAAAACATCAACAAGCACCCCTGCAGCTGTGCAAACAACTCCATGAATAGCATTGGGTCGGACAAAAAAACAATCTCCTTGTTTCAATAATTCGGTTTTTCCGGCAATGGTCACTTCAAAAGATCCGCTTTCAATATAAGTCGATTGGGTATGAAAATGACTGTGAGGATCACCGACACCTCCTTCTTCAAATTCTACCAATACCATCATCATATGATCATTATATCCGGTTATTTTTCGCTGGATCCCAGGGGCAACATTTTCCCATTCCTGTTCTGAACTTTTTAATAAAGATTCGCTTGTGTATTTCATCTGTTTATATTTATTTTATTATTGTTAGTTACTGTTTTTAATTGAACTGACCTTTTACTTTTAAGGCATCTGAGATGCTTCCATTTTTAAATTTCAAGTTTTTTATTGAATACAATCATTCTTTTTTTGGGCTAAAATCGTTTTATTTATGTTGAATTTGAATCATATTGATAAGATTAATACTACTAATATTTAAAATTTTATTCGAATTCATTCATTGGGACATCCCAAAAAACCGGTGTTTTAACCGCCGGATAAGGTTCAATATCAAAGTTACTTATTACTTTTTTATCGAAAAAATATTGGTCGGAAAAATCCAGCAGTGCTAACCAGTCAGCAACTCCCTGAGCATGCCCTCCTGTTCTCCAGTTCATGGCAATGTTATCTTCTACCCCAAGCCATTTATATACTTTCTTTGCTGCTTTATGTGTAAGGTGAGTTCCAAAAGGATTTGCCCAATAATCCTGCAAGGCATGTGCATTGAAGAATGCCCGTGGTGCTATGACAGCTTTCCCGAAATGCGCATCAAATGGAATCCTTGTTTCATATCCAGCCAGATTAAAATATTCTGAAGTCCACCAGTGTGGATTGGCAATGGATGCGTGACCAATGGTTTGTTCGTCCTGTCCAAGTTCAAAATAACGATGGCTGGCAGTTCCGCCAAGGCCCGATGAATTAGGAGCGGTAATTGCAATTCTTTCGTCGTAAATACCACCACAGTATGCGGTTTTACCTCCGCGAGAATGCCCAGTCACAACAATTTTATCTAAATCCACAAAATCAAGTGTTTCGAAATAGTCGATAATTAATTGGTATCCCCAGGCCCATGCAGCAATGGTTCCCCAGTCGTAACCAGGGTATAAAGGAAAAACTCCTTTGCTTTTTGTAAGTTCAAGATTTTTATCGTCCGGACTAAGATCAGTCCGCACATATTGACACATGACGTATCCTCTTTTTATAGCCTCCCTGTTAATTTCATCCGGTATCTTATTGATTTCCCTATCGTTTTTTATGATAACAGGAAAGGGTCCATTTCCTCTTGGTTTAATCAATCCAAAATGAAAGTCCAGCGATTTTCCATTTTCGTTCAGCGTTAATGTGTATAATTTCCTGATAGCAGTGTCATCGTAAATTTCTTCAGACAAAGTTTCTTTGATCACAATGTCTTCCGGTGAGGGCGGCATTTCACCGTATTGATAATGAGCTAGCATGGCTTTGATATATAGTCTTTGTTTTTCCCATTCCTGTTTGGAAGTGACTCTTTTTCCATCGGATTTTAGAAAAGGATCCTGTAATCCATGTTGCCTTTTCAATTGTTGAACTGGCTTAAATTCAATAGAATTCGTTTTTTGTGCAAATAAAGAAATGCTTATCAACAGTAGGATACTCATCCCAAGAACTCTCGTTTTCTTAATTATATTTTTGATTTCCATTTAACTTATCTTTTGTAGCCTTTATTTTATTTTGTCTAAACTGATCTTGCTTTAAACATTTTTATTTATTTTGATTAATTTCTGTTTTTTTTTATAATCTATTTTAAGTGTTTATTCGCAAATTTGATATATTGCTCCCAATCATACTCCGTAACATCATGTTTTCCTGTACGGATATGATAGCCTATGGTATTTTGAATTGGTTCGTTTGTGTTTGGCATCTCACTGGTTGTAATACCTTCTTTATCAAACAATTCATATACAGGTGTTGCATAATATGCTGAAAGAAATTCACCTTTGGGGTCTGCCCATCTATCTTCTTCGGCACTTGCAATATATACCGGCCTGGGTGCCATTAGTGCGATCAGCATATGTTGGTCAATAGGCAATCCATTGACATTATCATTGTAGGCATCATAATTCTTACAACACCAATGCGGGAATCTGGTATTCATTCTTTTTACCGTTTCACCGATCTCTCGCCTTGAAAGCGCAGCACCTCCACAACCCGAATTATTTGATATGACAAGGGCAAATCTTTCGTCAGTTGCGCCAGCCCATAAGGAAGTTTTACCGAGGCGTGAATGCCCCATTACAATAAT
>SMVB01176498.1_pt1 | contig 11792 bp, 8 predicted proteins | sample 2456461 | NCBI WGS metagenome assembly SMVB01 (sample SAMN11095934, study PRJNA526329) | marine sediment metagenome | biome: Marine sediment; feature: Surficial sediment; material: Deep marine sediment; isolation source: Hadal surficial sediment | place: Pacific Ocean | collected 2014-05 | depth 0-1...
CGTTGCGGACCCGGGGGCGGTACCCGGCGCCTCCACCATTTTCTTTTGGCACCCGCGCCAGGCGGGACCACATGGGGGCGAAACAGGATCGACGCGCGTGGTAAAGGCAGCGCTTTTGCCCGGTATGATACCACCGTTATCGGGTCACACTCTATGTGCGAACGACAATGAGTACGCACTCGCTGCTTAGATAAGCAAGCGCGGCCCGGGGGGCGCCGGGCAACAGAAGCCCCCCACCTCTTCCCCTCCCCAGAACCTCGCCGCCGGTGGGTCCAGCCGTCCCCGGCCGCGCGCGTGGAGTCTTTTCTCGCGATTTCCCGCGCATCGGGATGACGGCGGCCCGCCCAGGGCGTATAATTAGCGATGCCCGGCCACCGGCGCCGAGGCGCGCCACAGGAGATTCCCGTCCCGCCATGGCCGACACCCCGCTCAATTACGAAAAAATAGTCGAGGACGCCATGCGCGGCGTCGCCCGGGAAGCGCTTCGGGAGGTCGCGTCCGGCGGCATGCCCGGTGATCACCAGATCTATATCTGCTTCAAGACCGGCGCGCCGGATGTGGCAATGCCGGATCACCTCCGCGCCCAATACCCGGAAGAAATCACCATCATCCTCGAACACCAGTTCTGGGACTTATCGGTGGACGAGACGGGGTTTTCCGTCGGCCTCGCCTTCGCCGGAAAACGGGAACACCTGCACGTGCCTTTCGCGGCGCTCACCAGTTTCGCCGATCCCTCGGTGGATTTCGGCCTTCAGTTCGCCAACCCCGAGGACGCAGAGGGTCCGGCGCCCAAAGGCGGCAAGCGGCCCGCAGCCGGCAAGGCCGGGGGCGAGGCAGCGGCGGGCGGCGAGGAGGCCGGGAAAAAAGTGGTCTCCCTCGACCAGTTCCGCAAAAAATAGCGCGCCACATTGCCGCGCGCGCCAATCGAATCGGGCCCCGGGCCCAGAACTGGAAGCAGACAGAGATGCCGGAATTCATTCATGAAACCATGTTCCCCCTGGCCGAGGCGGATACCCCATGGCGCAAATTGACCGGGGATTACGTCAAGACCGAGGAATTCGGCGGCGCGCCGGTGCTCAGTATCGACGGCGCGGCCTTGACCGAACTTTCCCGCGCCGCCTTCTTCGACATCGCCCATTACCTGCGCACCTCGCACCTCGCCCAGTTGGCGGAAATCATGGCCGACCCCGAGGCCTCGGACAACGACCGCTTCGTCACCTATGAATTGTTGAAGAACGCCAATATTTCCGCCGGCGGCATCCTGCCCATGTGCCAGGACACCGGTACCGCCATCATCATGGGCAAGAAGGGGCATCGGGTGATGACCCGGGGCGACGACGAAGCGCGCCTTGCCGAGGGGGTGTTTCGAACCTACGCCGAGGATAACCTGCGCTATTCCCAACTGGCGCCGCTTTCCATGTACGACGAGGTCAATACCGGCACCAACCTGCCCGCCCAGATCGAGATCTACGCCACCGAGGGCGAAGCCTACGACTTCCTGTTCATCGCCAAGGGCGGCGGTTCGGCCAACAAGAGCTTTCTCTATCAGGAGACCAAGGCGTTGCTCAATCCGGATTCGCTCATTAGCTTCGTCGACGAGAAGATCCGTACCCTGGGCACCGCCGCCTGCCCGCCCTATCACCTGGCCATCGTCATCGGCGGGACGTCTGCGGAACTGACCCTGAAGACCGTGAAACTGGCGAGCTGCCATTATCTCGACGGCCTGCCCGAGGCGGGAAGCAAGTCCGGCCACGCCTTCCGCGACCGGGCGCTGGAGGAAGACATCCTCAAGCTGACCCAACGGACCGGCATCGGCGCCCAGTTCGGCGGCAAGTATTTTTGCCACGACGTGCGGGTGATCCGCCTGCCCCGCCACGGCGCCAGCTGCCCCGTGGGCATCGGCGTCAGCTGTTCCGCCGACCGCCAGGCGCTGGGCCGCATCACCGCCGAAGGGGTGTTCCTGGAGCAGATGGAGATGGACCCCGCGCGCTTCATGCCCAATATCGACGAGGCCAGCCTGGCCGGCGATATGGTGGAGATCGACCTCAACGCGCCCATGGCCGACATGCTGGCGGAACTGACCAAGCACCCGGTGAAAACCCGGCTTTCGCTGAACGGGGTCCTGGTGGTGGCGCGCGACATCGCCCACGCCAAGATCAAGGAGCTTCTGGATTCCGGCGAACCGATGCCGGACTACATGCGGAACCATCCGGTGTACTACGCCGGGCCCGCCAAGACGCCCAAGGGCATGGCGTCGGGCGCCTTCGGCCCGACCACCGCCGGGCGCATGGATTCCTATGTCGATCAGTTCCAGGCGGCGGGCGGGTCCATGATCATGCTGGCCAAGGGCAACCGTTCGGCCGTGGTGACGGCGGCCTGCAAGGCCCATGGCGGGTTCTATCTGGGCTCCACCGGCGGGCCCGCGGCGCGTCTCGCCCAGGACTGCATCAAGAAAATCGAAGTGCTGGAATACCCCGAGCTCGGCATGGAAGCGGTTTGGCGGATCGAGGTTCAAAACTTCCCCGCCTTCATCATCGTCGACGACAAGGGCAATAATTTTTTCGCCTCTCTCACCGAGAAGCCGCCGACCAATGGCGAAATCCTATCTTTATAACGGGCCCGCGCGCGCACCCCTGACCTTAGCGCTGGCCCACGGCGCGGGCGCGCCCATGGATCATGCGTTCATGGAGGCCATGGCGGCCGGAATCGGCGGCGCCGGATTCCGCGTCGCGCGCTTCGAATTCCCCTATATGGCCAAGCGCCGCGAAGACGGCAAAAAGCGGCCCCCCGACCGCGCCCCGGTGCTGCGCGCGGCGTGGCAAGAAGTGACCGACGCCCTGGGCCGGGATCGGCTGGTGATCGGCGGCAAGTCCATGGGCGGGCGCATCGCCTCCATGATGGCCGACCAATTGGGCGTGCGCGCCCTGGTCTGCCTCGGCTATCCCTTCCACGCGCCGGGCAAGCCCCTGGACGGGCGCGCCGATCACCTACGGGCCATAGCGACGCCCACGTTGATCGTCCAGGGCGAACGCGATCCCTTCGGCACCCGCGACGACATCGCCGGCTATGCCCTGGGCGCCAAGGTCAAGGTGCATTTCCTCATGGACGGCGAGCATTCCTTCAAGCCGCGCAAGAAAAGTGGCCGCAGCGAAGAGGAAAACCTCGCCGAGGCGGTGGAAGAAGTGGTGGCGTTCATGGAGAGAATCGCCGCGTCGTGAAGGCGCCCGAGCCCTTCGCCCAACGGATGCAGGCCTTGTTGACGCCGCTCGGCCCGGTGCGCTTGCGGCGCATGTTCGGCGGCACCGGCATTTTCATGGATGACCTGATGTTCGCCTTGATCGCCCGCGGCAAGCTCTACCTGAAGGTGGACCCCATGAGCGAAGCCGAATTCGCGCGCGCCGGGTCGACACCTTTTACTTACCGCCGCCAGGGCCGCGAGATTTCCATGTCCTACTGGTCGGCGCCCGACGGCGCGCTCGACCACATGGCGGCTCTCCTGCCCTGGGCCGAGGCGGCGCTTGGCGCGGCGCGGCGGGCCAAGGCCAAGTGACGCTGCGCCGCCATTCGGTGCGCATCGCCGGCCATCCTACCTCGGTGTCCATGGAGGACGCGTTCTGGCAGGAGATCCGCCGCGCCGCCGAGGAACAAGGCATCAGTACCGCGCGCCTGATCGAAAGGATCGACCAAGCCCGAATGGCGGACGCGAGTTCGGCCACACTGCCGCCCAACCTGTCCAGCGCGCTGCGCCTCTACGTGCTCGCCCGCCTCCAGGCACGGGCCGGGAAGGGCTAGCAGGCTGCTGAAAATCTCTGCTTCGTGGCCCGATGCTTCGAGACACGCGCTACGCGCGTTCCCCGGCATGAGGAGAAGTCGACACGCGCTGCGCGCGTTCCCCGGCATGAGGGTAAGTTATGGAAATACATCATTCCTTATCCTGAGGAAGGCCCTGAAGGGGCCTGTCTCGAAGGATGGGCAACTTTTTCAGCAGCCTGTTAGAGTACTTCCGGGCCGCGGGCGCCTGACAATTTCCCGACCCCGCCTATCGCCTGAGCAGGTCGAAGATGCCCCGGATGAACTGTTCCTTGGTGGACGGCTGGGGCTGGCCCGTGCCGTCCGTCGTGCCGCCGTCTTGGGGGCGCCGTCCCATGAACTGGTTGAGCAGCGCGCCGGCGGCGCGGTTGGCGAGCCAGGCCTGAAGGGCGTTGGCCTTGATGATGCGCCGGGGCGCGTCCAGAGGCCCTTTCACGCGCAGGCCGAAGGGCGGCGCCTCGGCGTTGCCGGACAGGCGGAACTGCACGTCGCCGTCGATCAGCCAACGCCCCAAATCGAGCATCAATCTGCCCGAGCCGGTGCCGCCGTCGGCGATGATCGAAACGTCGTCGGACCGCAGCACGCCGCCCTTGACGGCAAAGGTCCCGGCCAGCTTAGAGAACCGCGTGGTGCCGCCGGCCATGGCGGTCCGCAGCAGGGTGAACAGCGAAACCGCATCGGTGAGCCGGACGATCCTTTGATTCACCTGGGCCAGGTCGAAGCCTTTGACGGTGCCTTCGGTGACACCGAGAGAGCCCGACCCGGCCAGCGACCGGGCAATGGCCCTGGAGCTCGCCCCCCGTCCCGACAGCGATATCTTGAAATCCACCTTGCCCTTGGCGATATCGATATCCGCGGCATTGAACATCGCCCGCTTCAGGTCCATGCGGGCGACGTCGAGATCGAGCCGCACGCGCATGGCGCCGCCTGCCCTCGCGGGCGCGGCCACGCCTCCCGTCATGTGGAAAGCCCCGCCGACCATGGTCCCGGTGAGGCGGCGAATCTCGAGCCGGCCCTGGTCCAGGGTTAAATCGAGGCGCGGCCCGGCCACCCGCCAGCGCCGCCAGGTCATGGCGCGGGCGCGGATGCGCAGGTCGGCGTCGATCAGTTTAAGCATTTCAAGATCGATGGGCCGATCGGACCAGGGCGGCCCGCCGCCGGCCTTGCGCACGCCGGCCCGGGCGCGGATGCCCTTGGTCTTATTCTCGTTCCGGCCCGGGCCCGAGAGGAAATGATCGACGATGATGTCATTGCCCTCCAGGTCCGCCTTCAACAAAGGCCGCGCGCCGGCAAGGCTCAGGGTGGCGGTTCCCGTGAACCGGGCCTGGCCCAACCGGGCTTTGAACCTATCGAGCTTGAGATCGAGCCCCGCGCCGAGCACCCTGGCGGAGACTTCCATGGGCCCGCGCACCCGTTTCTCGGGGCTGAAGCCGGGATCGAAGAGCCGCACGAAGGTCACGAAATCGGGATGGCTTGCCCGGAAATCAAGCTCCACGCGCGGCGCCGTGGCCAAGCCGGCCAGGGTTCCCTTGGCGGTAATCTTGACTTTGCCCACGGCCACATCGAGGTCCACGCGGAGGCGCGCCGCTTCGGCGGTCAGGCGGCCTTGGATGGTCAGGGGGCGGAGCTTGGCCACCGCCGCCGGGATGGGAAACGGCGCCAAACGGTAGAGGCGGCGGGGGTCCTTGGCCGACAGAAGCAGGGTCATATCGGGAACCGGCGATTTATCGAGCCCGCGCACCACGCCCTTGGCTTCCACCCGGGCGCCGGCGAAAGAGGCGATGGTGAGCTTGGCCAGCTTGAGATCGCCGCCGATCAGCGTGCCTTCCATGGCCAGCCCGTCGATGCGCGCGCCGCCATAGGTTGCCCGGCCCACCAAGATGTTGAAATTGGCGTCGAACGCGCCCAACGCACCAAGCCCGCCCTGGGCGGCGGGCGCCCCCTGGGCACCGGACGCCGGCTTGCCCTTGGCCCCAGAGGCGGCGGCCGCCGGGGCGCCCTTTTTCGGCAGCCCACCCTTTTTCGGCAGGTAGGCATCGAGGTTGAGGCGATCCACCTTGAGCCGGACGCCGATGGCGATCCGTTGGCGGAGCGCCACCACCAGGCCGCCGGTCACCTTGGAGGAATCGAAGCGCAGGTCCAGGTCTTGGAGCTCCATGCGCTGGGGCTCGAACCCCAGGCCAGCCCGGAAGCGCACCTTGCGCAGGCGATCGCGGGGCAGCGCCCGGTCGTCGCCGCCCAGCCAGCGCACCACCGCGTGAAAATCGCTCGAATCCAAGCGCACTTGCCCATCGAAGCGCGGCCGGCCTTTTTTCGCCTTGAGCCGGCCCGAGATGGTCACCTCGGTACCGCCGGGAAGACGGGCGGAGAGGCTTTTGATCCTCAGCACCCCCTTTGCCATCCGCATGCGGACCCTGAGGTCGCGGACCAGCCCCTTGCGGAAGACGATGCCGTCGATCCCGGCATCCAGGGAGACGCTGAGATCACGGGGCAGGGAAAAATCAATCTTGGCCGCCTTGGTGTCACCCTTCCCGGCCGCCTTGGCGTCACCCTTCCCGACGACGGGCGCCGTGCCCGCGGCGGCGAGCCAGCGGTCGAGGTCGAGACGGTTGATCTTGAAGGTGCCATCGATATTGGTCACGGTGCCCGGCGCGATGGTGATCGCCCCGCTGAGCCGGGTGCCGCCCACCTCGGCGGCGATATCGTTGAGGGACAGGGTATCGGTTCCACCGGTGATCCCGGCGGTCAGGGTGAAGGGTTGGGCCAGCGCCCCCCCGCGCTTCGATGGGCCCGCCCCGCCGCCGCCGGCGGCGCGGCCGAGCGCTTCGATCAAGGCGCCGAGATCGGGCCCCTGGGCGCTGAGCTTTCCGGTGACGGTGGGCCCCGGCGCGCCGGCGGTCACCATGCCGGAATAACGCAACTTGGCCTTGGCGCCCAGGAACCGGGCCTCCACGGTCAGCTTGGTGGACGCGCCGGATTCGATGCGGCCGGACTGCAGCTCGAAACCGATGGGCACGCCGCCGATGCGGAATTCACCGCGCGCGGCGAAGGGCCCGGACAGGGTGGCGGCGGCGATCCGCGCGTTGATGCCATCCACCCGCTGGACCGTGCCTTTTTGCGAATCGCGGAAGCTCAGCGACCCCGATTCGATGATCACCTGCTCCAGGCTGATGCTATCCCCGAGGCGCCCGCCGCCTTGGTCCAACCCGCCGCCGGGGCCCGGCGCGGTCCGCCGCGGCTCCTTGAACTGCCAATTTACCCGCCCATCGGCCAGCTTCTCGAGGCGGATATCGGCGCCCCGAAGCACCACCGAGCGCACCACCACCTTGCCCGACAGCAACGGCCAAAAGGCAACTCGGAGGTCGAGGCCGGCAAGGCGCACCATGTCGGGATCGGCGGCGCCCGCGAGGTTGGACAACCGCGCCCCGGCGAGGGTCAGCTTGGGTGCGGGCAACAAGGCGACGTCGATGTCGCCGTCGATGGAAAGCGTCCGGCCGGTGGCCTTGCGGATTTCGGCGGTGATCTCCGCGCGGTAGGCGTTCCAATCGATGAAGCTGGGCGCCACAAGGGCGGTAGCGACGGCCAAAACCAGGACCGCCAAAAACCCTATCAGTATCTTCTTCACGTGCCTGTTCCCGGCTGGGGCAGATCCGGCCAAATCGAACCCATTGACCGGGATGTGCCCTCAATGCGCGCCAGCCCACCAGGGCACCGGTGGAGAAATACCCCATGGGACTTGCAGCGCCAACGGATATTTGCGTTAATTGAACCTATAAAATATGGCGGATTAAAGGTAGCATCCGACATCGGGCCAAGGTTGCGCCGCGCGGAGGCCGGCCAGGCCCCGGGCAGGGACGCCGAGGCAAGAGGAGCTGTTCACCAATGGGTGACGTGGTCAACCTCAATCAGTACCGCAAGAAGCGCCAGCGCGACGAGAAGTCCCGAGCGGCGCGGGAAAATCGCGCAAGGTTCGGGCGCACCGGCGCCGAGGCGTCCGGCCAACGCCATGAGGCGGAAAAAGCCGGCGATGAATTGGGCCGCAAGCGCCTGGTTCCAGTTACCCAGGACGATCCTCAGCCCAGACCCGGCGCCAACCGCGAACCACCCGAAGACGGCACCCCTAGCGCCGGCTGAGGCCGCCGCCCATCGAGTCACGCGCCAGGGGCTCCCTCCTCCGCGCCCGCGTCGGTTTCTCCGGCCCGGCCGTAACCCCCGCCGCCCGGCGTTTCCATCACGAACACGTCGCCCGGCCCCAGGACCATTTCGGCGGTGGCGCCCAGCACTTCCTTGCCGCCATGGGCGCGCTCGATCCGGTTGACCCCCTTGGCGCCGTCGCCGCCGCCGGCCAGCCCCGGCGGCGCCACGGCGCGGCGGTTGGACAGGATCGCCGCGGCCATGGTCCGGAGGAAACGGATGCGGCGCACCACGCCGTCGCCGCCGCGGTGCGCCCCCGCCCCGCCGGAGCCCCGGCGGATGCAAAAACTCTCCACCAGCACCGGGAAGCGCCATTCCAGGACCTCCGGGTCGGTCAGGCGCGAATTGGTCATGTGGGTTTGCACGGCGCTGGCGCCATGGAAAGTCGGCCCGGCGCCGGCCCCGCCGCAAACGGTTTCGTAGTACTGATAGGTCTCGTCGCCGAAGGTGAAGTTGTTCATGGTGCCCTGGCTCGCCGCCGCGCGGCCCACCGCGAGAAGCAGGGCGTCGACCACGCATTGCGAGGTTTCCACGTTGCCCGCGACCACCGCCGCCGGCGGCTTGGGGCTCAGCATGGAGCCTTCGGGGATGATCAGGCGGATCGGCCGGAGGCAGCCGTCGTTCATGGGGATCGGCGCCTCCACCAGGGTCCGGAAGACGTACAGCACGGCGGCCCGGCAGACCGCCTCGGGCGCGTTGAAATTGGTGGCGGACATGGCCGAGGTGCCGGTGAAGTCGACGGTGGCACACCGCCCGGCGCGGTCGACGGCCACGGTGACGTGGATTTCGCTGCCGTCATCCAATGCGATCACGGCGCTGCCTTCGGCCAGCCGGGCGATGACCCGGCGCACCGCTTCCTCGGCATTGTCCTGGACGTGGCCCATATAGGCTTCCACCACCTGGAGGCCGAACATTTCCACCATGCGTAAAAGCGCACCCTCGCCCCGGGCGCAGGCGGCGGCCTGGGCCTTGAGGTCGGCGATGTTCTGGTCGGGGTTGCGGGCCGGCAGGACCCCGGCGCCAAGGCGCGCGCGCATGGCGTCCTCGCGGAACACCCCGCCCTCGACCATCAGCTCGCCCTCGAACAACACCCCCTCCTGGTCGATGGAGGTGGAGTTGGGCGGCATGGAGCCGGGATGGCTGCCGCCGATGTCGGCGTGGTGACCGCGGGCGGCGACGAAGAACAGCACCGCCCCGCCGCCGACGCCGAAAACCGGGCGGATGACGGTGATATCGGGAAGATGGGTGCCGCCGTCATAGGGCGCGTTGTGGATATAGACCTCGCCCGGCGACATGGCGGCGCCGGACCCACGGGCCCGCATCACCGCGCGCACCGAGGAGCCCATGGAGCCCAGATGGACCGGCATATGCGGCGCGTTGGCGATCAGCCCGCCGGTGGCGTCGAACACGGCGCAGGAGAAATCGAGCCGCTCCTTGATATTGACCGACCGCGCGGTGTTGGCCAGCACCGCCCCCATTTCCTCGGCGATGGACATGAACAGGTTGTTGAATACCTCCAGCATCACCGGGTCGGCCCGGGTTCCCGGGGCATGGGCCCGGACCGGCGGCTCGGTGCGCTTCAGGATCAGGTGGCCGAAGCCGTCCACCTTGGCCGACCAGCCGGGCTCGATCACCGTGGTGGCGCCTTCCTCGAGGACCAGGGCCGGGCCGGGGATCTCATCGCCGGGGGCGAGTTGGGCGCGGGCGAACAGGTCCACCGGCAGGGCCGCCCCTTGGCAGACCATAACGCCCCGGGCCGCGGCCACCAGCGGCCCGGCGCGGGCGGTCGCGCGGGTCAAATCGTCGGCGCCGATGCCCGATGCGCCGACCGCTTCCACCGACACCGCGCCGGCCACCAGCGGCTCATGGGGGCTGGTGAAGCCGAACCGCGCCTGGTGGGCGGCGGCGAAGGCGGCCAGGATCTCGTCATGGGAGGCAAACGGCACCTCCAGCGCGGTATCGGTGCCGCGATAGCGAAGATGCACGCGCCGCGCCACGGTGATCTCGCCATCCGCCACCCCTTGATCGACCAGCGCCGCGCGGGCCTCGGCCCCAAGGGAATCGAGGCGCCGGGCCAGGGTGTCCATCAGCTCGTCCGTGAACACCTCCTCCACCGCCGCCTCGCCCAGCGCGCGCTGGTCGGCCAACCCCATGCCCAGGGCCGACAGCACGCCGCCCAGCGGATGGATGAGGATCTCGGTCATGCCCAGCGCGTCGGCCACCCGGCAGGCATGCTGGCCGCCGGCGCCGCCGAACGACACCAGGGCGTAACGGGTCACGTCGCGGCCCCGCTGGGTGGAGATTTTCTTGATGGCCGCCGCCATGTTGTCCACGGCGATGTGCAGGAACCCCTCGGCCACCTGCTCCGAACTCATGGCCTTGCCGGTCTCCGCCTCGATCTCGCGCGCCAGGCGAACGAAGCCGGCCTCGGCGGCGGCGCGGTCGAGCGGCTGGTCGGCGCCGGGGCCGAACACGGCGGGGAAGGAATCGGCGCGGATGCGGCCGAGCAGCAGGTTGGCGTCGGTGACCGTCGGCGGCCCGCCCTTGCGGTAGCACGCCGGGCCCGGATCGGCGCCGGCGGATTGCGGCCCCACCTGGAGCCGGCCGTCGTGGAAATGCAGGATCGAGCCGCCGCCCGCCGCCACCGTATGGATGGCCAGCATGGGCGCGCGCATGCGCACCCCGGCGATCTCGGTCTCGGAAGTTCGCTCATAGGCGCCGTCGAAATGGGCGACGTCGGTGGAGGTGCCGCCCATGTCGAAGGTGATGACCCGGTCCATGCCGGCCAGGTTCGCGGTCTTGACGGCGCCGACGATGCCGCCGGCGGGACCCGACAGCACCGCGTCGCGGCCCTGGAACCGCCCGGCCTCGGTCAGGCCGCCGTTGGACTGCATGAACATCAGCCGCGCCCCGCCCAGCGCCGAGCCCACCCTGTCCACGTAGCGCGCAAGGATGGGCGAAAGGTAGGCGTCGGCCACGGTGGTGTCGCCGCGCCCGACCAGCCGCATGAGAGGGCTCACCTGGTGGGAAACCGAGACCTGGGTGAAGCCGACGGCGCGCGCGATTTCGGCCACCGCCAGTTCGTGATCGGGGAAGCGCCAGGCATGCATGAAAAGGATGGCGCAGGCCCCGATGCCCGCCCCATGGGCCGCGGTGAGCCCGGCCCGGGCGGCGTCGAGGTCCAGCGCGGCGATCTCCTCGCCGCCGGCGGTGACCCGGCCGGGCACCTCGAGCACCCGGCAATGCAGCAACTCGGGCAGGCGGATGTCCAGGGCGAACAACTCGGGGCGGTTCTGGTAGGCGATGCGCAACGCATCGGCGAAGCCATCATTGGTCACCAGGACCACCGCCGCGCCCCGGCGTTCCAAGAGCGCGTTGGTGGCCACCGTGGTGCCCATCTTGACGGCCTCGATCTGGTCCCCGGGGATGGCCGCGCCGTCTTCCAGGCCCATCGCCCGGCGGATGCCCTCGATCACCGCGTCGTCGTAATGGTCGGGGTCCTCGGACAGCAGCTTGAGCGCCGAGATGGCGCCGCCGGGCGCACGGGCGACGACATCGGTGAAGGTGCCGCCGCGGTCGATCCAGAACTGCCACATGCTTATTCAACCAACTGGTTTAGTACGGGGAAATTACGCGTCCCTGGTATCGTACCGCGCACCAGGGCTTGCCCAGGATTCGGCAAAGCAAGCCCGCTCTCATCTGCGTGATCATAGGGGGGACGCTACCGTCTTGCCAAAAAATTTCCTATAGTGTGTCCAAGGGAAAGGTTACCCGATCAAGATCGACCA
>SMVB01069350.1_pt1 | contig 11790 bp, 6 predicted proteins | sample 2456461 | NCBI WGS metagenome assembly SMVB01 (sample SAMN11095934, study PRJNA526329) | marine sediment metagenome | biome: Marine sediment; feature: Surficial sediment; material: Deep marine sediment; isolation source: Hadal surficial sediment | place: Pacific Ocean | collected 2014-05 | depth 0-1...
AGAGTGAAGTCCGACGGAACTGGTGTGGACTTGACCAATGCCAAGATGGCGATTAATCCCTTCTGTGAAATCGCCGTAGAGGAAGCCATTCGCATCAAGGAGGCGGGCGCTGCCGAAGAAATCATCGTCATCTCTATTGGTCCACAGGCTTGCCAGGAACAAATTCGAACCGCATTGGCTCTAGGCGCGGACCGTGGAATCCTGGTTCTAAACGACGAGCAGGTAGAGCCGCTAGCAGTAGCCAAGGTTCTCAAAGCCGTGGTGGAGAAGGAGCAGATCGACCTGATTATTCTAGGCAAGCAATCCATCGATACCGATAACAATCAGGTGGGCCAAATGCTGGCGGCGCTGTGCAATTATCCCCAGGGCACCTTCGCCTGTAACGCCGAATTAAAGGATGGCAAGATAGAGGTCACCCGTGAAATAGATGGCGGGGAGCAGACTGTGTTGTTGGACCTGCCTGCTGTTGTGACTACCGATCTGCGCCTCAATGAGCCGCGTTATGCCTCGCTACCAAATATTATGAAGTCAAAAAAGAAGCCGATAGATAGTATGACGGCGGCTGACCTTGGCGTAGATGTCAGCTCCAAGCTAAAGACGCTGAACGTATCAGCACCGGCCAAACGTACGGCGGGTGTCATCGTCAAGTCGGTGGAAGAGTTGGTGCATAAATTGAAGACTGAAGCTAAAGTTATATAGGTGGTAGATATGTCCATATTAGTAATCGCTGAACACGATAACAGTTCACTAAAATCAGCTACCCTGAATACCGTCACCGCCGCTCTGGCTATTGGCGAAGACGTTACTATTCTGATTGCCGGGTCGGCTTGTCAGGATGTTGCCGAGGCGGCGGCAAAAGTAGCCGGGGTGTCGAAGGTCGTGGTAGCAGATGCTGCAGCCTACGAGCATCAGCTGGCGGAGAGTGTAGCGCCTTTGGTGGTTGAGCTGGCCAAGGCCTATTCCCATGTCCTGGCGGCGGCAACGACGGCGGGCAAGAACCTGATGCCCAGGGTGGCCGCCTTATTGGATGTGGCTCAAATATCCGAAATAGTAGAGATACAATCCCCCGATACCTTTGTGCGCCCTGTCTATGCAGGCAACGCGATGGCCACGGTGCAGTCCGCGGACTCCATCAAGATCATCACCGTACGAACCACGGCATTCGGTGAAGCTGGAGGCGGAGGCAGTGCCGCAATCGAAGCCTCGGACTTTGTGGTTTCTCAACAACAGTCGACTTTTGTCAGCGAACAGCTATCTGCTTCGGAAAGGCCCGAACTCACTTCCGCCTCGATAGTAATTTCCGGTGGTCGGGGCATGCAGAGCGGTGAGAATTTCGTGCTGCTGGAAAAAGTCGCCGACAAGCTGGGTGCCGCCATAGGGGCATCGAGGGCCGCGGTAGACGCCGGCTTCGTGCCTAACGAGTTGCAAGTGGGTCAAACCGGTAAAATAGTTGCTCCAGATCTCTATATCGCAGTCGGTATCTCCGGCGCCATTCAGCATCTCGCTGGCATGAAAGACAGCAAGGTGATCGTCGCCATCAACAAGGACGCAGAGGCGCCAATCTTCCAGGTCGCTGATTACGGTCTGGTGGCGGATCTGTTCAAGGTGCTGCCGGAACTGGAAGCCGCGCTGTAGGCATTTCGAGCAAACCCAGATACAAAAAAAGCCCGTCACCGGGCTTTTTTTTACTTCGTTTTTAGACGTTGGAGTCTACTAAAGAGTAGACGCCAGCAGCTTTCTAGCTATTGGGCGTCAGCATTCTGGCTACTCTGTTCTGCCAACTGGCGACGCTTTACCTCTCTCGGGTCATTGGACGCCCTGCCTGCGGCCTTTACAGGCGCTGAAGTGGCGGCTCCACTGTCCGCTGTCGGTTTCTGGCTGGCAGCTTTTGGGCTCGCTGGTTGTTTCTTAGCAGCAGTAGCGTCACTGTCGTTTGCCGCTGGCTTAATTGCCTTTGGTCTGGGTTCAGTTGCCGGTCTCACTGCTGGCGTCTCTTTAGCTGCTGGTGCCGCCGAAGCTTCCACTTTCTTAAAGGGCGGCTCTACGTTTGCCGTCGTCGCACCGACGTTGCCATCTACTTCCTTCACAGGCGCCTTGCTAGCGGTGTTGCCGGGTGCGCCGGTTTCTACTGCTGAAGCCTCGGGTCTTGAAGCAGGGGGCTTTGCAGCGGCTGGCTTCCGTCTCTGCTTTTGAGCTTGCTCACTCGTTGGCTGCCCGGTTTCTTCCTTAACTGCAACTGCTGGCGTAGGCTCTAATTTTCTCTCAGGGCTGCTCGTAGTGTCTGTTGTCGGGGATTGAATCGCGGTGTTAGTCGCAGTGTTCGTGGCAGCTGTACTAGCGACGCTATCAGCTGCGCTGGCCTGCGGGCTTCCTGCTTCGGCTTGTGGCTTCAGCTGGGAAGGTGCTGGCTGCGTCGGTACTACGCTTACATCCTCTCTGCCTTGAACCGGTAATTCGGCTTGGGAACTCGCTGCCTGCGAGGCTGTTCCATCACGTTGCTCAGGCCTCGGCCCGCGCTTGCGTTGACTGGTGTTTCTAGGCCGTTTATTTGCAGGCCTGCGTTGTGACTTCTGTTCGGACCTCTCCGTCGATGAACCCTCTGCTGATCTTTCTTGCTGGGAGGCTGAAGACTGTCTTTGGCTGTCTTCTCTTCCCTGGGTTTTCTTCGCCGATGCTTCATTGCCACCCCTGGCACCTGCTTGACTGCGACGTTGCTGGCTCTGCTGTTTGCCTGACCGGTTATCGCGGCGCTCATTACGCTGCTGTGATCCGCCCCGGGATTGTTGGCTGCGCTGCTGAGTACGGGAACTGCTTCGATTCCGGTTGCGGCTGCCTTGCTGGCTTTTTCGCTCCTGCTGCTTGTTTTTCTTCTCGGATGAACCAAACAGGCTAGCAATTAATTTGGCGAAGAAACCTTTCTTCGGTGGAGGAGCACGCTTTGTTGGCACATTGCTGACAGAGGGCTTCTGCACGGCGGCTTCCTTAGCCTGTGGTTTTTTGATGTTAGGTGCCGGCTCAGGCAAGGCTGTGACATCCACTTCATAGGCTTCGGATTGTTGATCGATGCCGGTAATTTTGTAATGTGGGGTTTCCAGTTCCGGATTGGAGAGAATGACTACCTTGGTATTACTCTGCTGCTCTATTTCGCTAAGAGCCGAACGCTTCTCGTTCAGCAAGTAAGAAGAGACTACCAGTGGAACCGTAGCCCGAACCTCTGAGCATTTCTGCTTGTTGGCTTCTTCCTGCAATATGCGCAGAATCGACAGCGAAAGGGACTCGACGTCTCTGATAGAGCCTTGTCCGCTGCAGCGAGGGCATATGATAGCGCTGGTTTCTCCTAGAGAAGGGCGCAGTCGTTGGCGGGACATTTCCAATAGCCCAAAGCGTGAGATACGCCCCACTTGAACTCTGGCTCGGTCCGGCTCCAGGGCTTCACGCATGCGGGTCTCAACGTCCCGCTGGTTGCGGGTGGAGCTCATGTCGATGAAGTCGATAACCACCAGGCCGCCCATGTCTCGCAGGCGAAGTTGTCTGGCTATCTCGTCGGCGGCCTCGAGGTTGGTATTCAATGCCGTTTCTTCGATATCGGCTCCACGAGTAGCGCGTGAGGAGTTGATGTCGATAGAGATCAGTGCCTCGGTAGGATCGATAACGATGGATCCGCCGGAAGGAAGTTTAACCTCTCTCTCGAAGGCGCTCTCGATCTGGCTCTCGATCTGGTAGCGATTAAACAGCGGAATCTTGTCTGAATACAGTTTGATACGGTCTTCGTACTGCGGCATGACTTGCCTGATGAAGGTGATCGCTTCTTCATAGGATTCTTCGGTATCGAAGAGCACTTCGCCGATGTCCTTGCGCAGATAGTCTCGAATGGTGCGAATGATGACATTGCTTTCCTGATATATCAGAAACGGTGCCGGTTTTCCGGCGCTGGCTTCATGAATCGCATGCCAGAGTGCCAACAGGTAATCCAGATCCCATTGCAGCTCCTCTTGCTCCTTGCCAACACCGGCAGTGCGCACGATCATGCCCATGTCGTCGGGGATTTCGAGGCCGCGTAGCGCCTCTCGCAGGCTGGATCGCTCGTCGCCTTCTATGCGACGGGAAATGCCGCCGGCCTTGGGGTTGTTTGGCATCAATACCAGATAACGTCCAGCCAGGCTGACGTAGGTGGTGAGGGCGGCGCCCTTGTTGCCACGTTCTTCCTTCTCTACCTGGACAATAAGTTGGGTGCCTTCCGGGATTAGCTCCTTGGGATTGCTGCTCTTGGCACCCTTGGCGTAGTACTGGCGGGATATTTCTTTCAGTGGCAGGAAGCCGTGTCTCTCGGCGCCAAAATCCACAAATGCCGCTTCCAGGCTGGGCTCGACGCGGGTGACTTTACCCATATAGATATTGGCTTTCTTTTGGATGCGGGTGCGGTTCTCTATATCCAGATCGTAGAGTCGCTGGCCATCCACGAGGGCAACACGAAGTTCTTCTTCCTGTGTTGCATTGATCAACATTCTTTTCATAATAAGTTCACTTTCTGTTAGTCCAGATTAGTAAACTCAGGTGTGATATTCGTGGCGGGCTCGTTAACTGTCAGCCTTTGTCAGGCCTAATCAAGGGGCTAAATCTTGCCGATTTATGCCCCGTGTAGACAACGAGTCAAGCAGAGGGATGGACTGTATTTCAACAATAACACTTACTACTAAACGCCAATCTCGACTGCTGGCATTCGATTTTGCTAACTGTGCAGCCTAAAAAAAGGCCTTCTGTATTGCATCTAATGTATTGTTTTAGCTGAAAAATCTATCTTACTGCTGCTTTATTACCCTGCTGCTAATGTCTGGCCTATGGCTCAGTGTCAGCGGGGTGCTTCGAATAGGAATTCCTGAGTTTATCTGGTTAATCATCGGGTCACGCCTTTAGCTGCATGACACAATATATTTGTTTAATGGGTTGGCAGAGTCTGCCGCTATCTGCTAATTGCGTTGTTAGGGCGATTAGTCTTATGGAGCGATAAGTCTGCCTCTATGGCCTTTACCTAACTAGGTAGACTAATAGACGGCCAGTATGCGAATGTCTTTAACTACTGATTTGTTATCCCCGGTTAGGGAGCTTAACTGCTCATCGACGACATCCGTCTATCTGCACTGGCTTAAATAATGCCGTTACTCAGCAGATCACACCTTTATACAGCGGGTGCATGGCGATGGAATATAGCAGCAATATGGTAGCGACTCAATTGCTGTGGGTCTTTTTACGAAAAAATTTCCAAAAAAACAATGACCTGCACGGCGCGCGAAAAAGCTTGTTTCGCTCACACAGTCAGCGCCGCAGATACGCCAGCAAGACAGTGCTGCGGTATTTCACCGTAGTTTTGCTGTGCTTTCACTGTGCTTTCACCGTAGTTTGCCGCACCTGGCAAGTGCCCGGGGGTACTGGACTTCGGGGTAGCGCCGCTGGCTTGATTAAACAATTGGCCTGTGTTTAGAATAACCGCCCATGTGGCTTTGCCGGTACAAGGACACAAGATTAATAATATAGCTGGCGAGTAGAGGCAAGATCGATGACCATTTATTCCTACAGCCGGACTTCCGAGTTGGAAGCCGCCTTAGAGCAAGACCAGCTGGATGCGCTACTCGAGCCTGAATTACTGGCAATTCAAACCTATTGTCTAAGCAAATCCTGGTTCATGACAGAGAACCTGAGAGAATCAAATTGCGATTGGGGGCGCGAGTTTGTTAAGCGCGATGCGGCAAAAAGCCTGCTTAATTTACTCCAACCTGGCGATGTTATTCTGTGCAGCAAACTTGAACGCATCTGCAGTTCAAGTCATGAGACCCTAAAGCTTATCGAATTACTGAGACAGAAATCGATTCAATTGCATGTCGTCGAGCTGGGTGGTGACATTACCAACCCCGAGTTTCAAGTTAATTTCAGCAAGGTTGCCCAGCTCTTTTCAGCCTTGGAAAAACGCAAGTCAATAGAACGTATCAAGTGTGTTAAACAGCGTCAGCGTAAACAGGGTCGTTATCTGGGTGGCAGCAGGCCATTCGGTTACATGATTCATGAAAATGGCCGTCTGATCGAAAACCCTATGGAGCAGCGAGTGCTCAAACGCATCATGGATTTGAAGAAAGAAGGAAAATCCCTGCGCGCGATTTCCAGCGAAGTCTCAACTCCAGTCATCCCGATCAGCTTCAAGACCGTGCAGAGGTTATTGCAGCGTCACGCTCAGTGATCTTAAGACGAATAAAGTAGATACCCACCTGAAGGCTTGGTCATGATTAAACCGTTTTCACTGTTCGTGGGTCTGCGTTACACGTTCACCCGAAAACGTAATTTCTTCCTCTCCTTTGTCTCTCTTATTTCAATGCTTGGCGTGAGCCTTGGCGTACTCATTCTTATTGTCGCCCTGTCGGTGATGAACGGTTCGATATCCACTCTGCGCAACGAGGCACTGAAATCCGTGCCGCATGTCACTGTTTCGGGCGATGTAATCGATGCGGACTGGCGTGAGTATGTGGCAATTGCCAACTCTTCGACACAGGTTCTGGCGGCGGCCCCCTATCTGCAGGGTGAGGCAAACTTGCGCTATCAGGGCCAAAACAGCTTCATTAGTCTGCGGGGGATAGACCCTGCGCTGGAAGGGTCCGTGGTCAGCAATCCTGGCAATCGTTACCAGAACCTGCTCGATCTGTTGGCAGAGACCGACGATGGAATCATTCTCGGCACACAGTTGGCCAGTAGTCTAGGAATTTACGGCAGCGGCGAGCTCAGCATTACCTCTCTAGGGAGTCTGTTGGCACGGTCTCTATCCGATGCTCAGGGCTTCAAGGTCGTCGGCACTGCCGACTTCGGTTTTTATGGCAATGGCAATACTGCGCTGATCAACCTGAATCGAGCAAAGACAGTATTCGTAAGAGACCCCGGCGTCGATGTAAAGTTGAGGCTTAAGGTAGATGATGTGTTTGCTGCCGAGACTATCGCCATCGATGCCTTCGGCGAGCTTGTCGAGTCTGAGGCGCTTGAAGTACAAGCCTGGTTTGACGCGCAAGCCAATCTATTTAATGCGCTGAGAATGGAGAAGATACTCACTAGCTTCATGTTGTTGATGATTGTCATTATCGGTGCGGTAAACATAGTCTCCACATTGGTCATGGTGGTTTCTGACAAGGGGGCAGATATCGCTATCCTGCGCACCATGGGAGCAAGTAGAAGTACCATACTGCAAATATTTATCATCCAGGGGCTGGTGGCCGGCATCATCGGTACCCTGGTGGGCGCCGTATTAGGTGTGCTCCTGGCTGCTAATATCACAGATATCAGCCTTATGCTGGAACGGTTGATTAACAGCGTCTTTGTCGATGCCAATGTGTATCTGATTTCACATTTGCAGACTCAGATCGACTGGGATGAGGTGTTGCTGGTTTGCCTGGCGGCACTGTCGATCAGTTTTTTGGCAACGCTGTATCCCGCCTATCGAGCCAGCAAGATTCAACCGGCTGAGGTCTTACGCTATGAATGATTATTTCCTGGAAGCGATGTTTTTTGATGAATTCTAAACCAACAGTTCTTGCCTGCCATCAGCTTGAGAAAACATACTCTCAGGGGCCTCAGCTGGTGCGGGTATTAAAAGGTATCAATCTCGAAATTGTTGCCGGCGAGCAAATAGCCATCGTCGGCAGTTCCGGTTCGGGTAAGACGACGCTGCTGAATCTGCTTGGCGGACTCGACCTGCCCAGCTCGGGCAGTGTCACAATCGCCGGCAAGGATCTGGCGACAGTCAACGAAACCGAACGGGGTTTGCTGCGTAATAAACACCTCGGTTTTGTCTATCAGTTTCACCACCTGCTCGGCGAATTTAGCGCACTGGAGAACGTCTGCATGCCATTGCTAATCGCCGGCATGGGCATTCAGTCTGCTAGCGACAAGTCGGCGGCAATCCTGAAAAAGGTTGGCTTGGGGGAGCGCTTCGAACACAGGCCTTCCGAGCTTTCCGGTGGCGAGAGACAGCGAGTCGCAATAGCGCGCGCACTGGTTACCGAACCCAAGTGTGTGTTACTGGATGAGCCAACGGGCAATCTCGACAAGCATTCCGCTGCGGATATTCACAAACTGATGAATGAGCTGAATGCCGCTCTGGCGATTAGCTTCATCGTGGTGACTCACGATGAGCAGCTGGCCAACTCTATGCATCGCAAGCTGACATTGGAAGACGGTGTCCTGAATGAAGGATAAGCCGGTTTCGATTCCGCGCTTTATCGCATGGCGTTACATCAGTGTCGGCAAGCGCAGCCATCTGGTTTCATTCATGTCGGCGATATCCATTTTTGGCTTAAGCCTGGGCATAGCAATACTGATTATTGTTTTATCGATAATGAATGGCTTCGATTATGAGATGAGGCAGAACGTTCTCGGCATAGTGCCACATATCACAATTAGCTCAGAAGAAAACCTAAGCGCGGCAGACTGGCAGCGAATAGTCGATATCACCGGCGAAAATCCGCGAGTATTGTCTACCGCGCCGGTGATACAGGCGGCGGGCGTTGTTGCCACGCGGGCCGCCTACAGTGGTGTCGTTATCAATGGTATCAATGCCCAGGCCGAAGCGGCTTCGTCTGCCATCGACAGGTTCATGACAGCAGGGAACCTACAAGCATTACAGCAGACCCGCTGGGGTATTATTGTCGGTGAGAGTCTGGCGGATTCACTTGATGTGGAGATAGGCGATAACATCGATCTGTTTTCTTCCACGATTTCTCTCAACCCGATTACACCCCTGGCCTCCTTTCGTGGCTTTGAATTGGTGGCGGTGTACAAGGTTGGCAGTGAAGAGCTGGACAACGGCGTGGTGATGATAAACCTGGCGGCGGCGCGGGCACTGCTGCGCCTGAGAATGCCTTACAACGCCTTGCGAGTAAGAACGGTCGACGTGCTACTGGCCGATGAGATTCAGGCCGAGTTAAATCAACAGCTACCTGGCGGCATGATAAGCCAGAGCTGGACGGCAACTCTGGGGGGGATCTACGAAAACATCCAGTTCTCGCGAACCATAATCAGTTTCATGCTGTGGTTGCTGATCGGGGTGGCGGCGTTTAATTTAATCGTGAGCCTGATCATGATCGTGCGGGACAAGCGCGGCGATATCGCTATCTTGCGCACTCTGGGTGCCAGCCCGAAGACTATCAATCACATCTTCATGTGGCAGGGTTGTCTTATTGCATTGCTGGGCATTGTTATCGGCGTAGGCCTCGGCATAGTAGGCTCCCTGAATGTAAGCCGATTGGCCAGCGCCATCGAAGACCGGTTTTCTATCCAGCTATTGAATGCCGATGTCTATCCAATCGATTTCCTGCCTTCACAGCTAAGCATGGCGGACGTCGGCATTGTATCGGCGGGAGTTTTTCTGCTTTCGCTGCTGGCCACGGTTTATCCGGCAAGACGAGCGGCGGCAATTCAACCGGCTGCCGCCCTGCGCTCTGAATAGAAAGCTAGGGAGCCTCAGACCACGCAGAGTGGCCAACTGTGATCAGAGGCTCCCTAGGTCATTTGCCGCTGAATTCGCAATAAGCTCAGGTCTCCACTAGATTTAAGCCTCCTCAAGTCAAAATCTTTAAAGGATTAAGGATGTTGTCGTGGCTAAGTTGCTGCTGGGCTATTGCCTGGGAATAGCAGCCGGTGTCTATGTTACGGCCATCACCGGGACGCTGCTGATTGCGGTCGCTGCTACTTTGCTTGGTGCTGTGGCTGCTGCTGCATTTTCTGATGGTGGCTCTCGGTTGCGCTCTGTTTTTCTACTGCTGAGTTGCTTTGTGCTGGGTTTTGCCTGGCATTTATTCTGGGCTGTTAACATTCTTGGAGAGCGCCTGCCTGCGGAACTGGAGGGGGTGGATCTACTATCTGCGGGTGTGGTGATTAGCCTGCCCGAGAGAAATACAAACGCGCAGCAGTTTATGTTTTTCCTGACTGAGAACGAGGCAGGCTTTACGCGGCGCAAGATTTTGCTCAATTACTACGGCGATGCAATGATCAAGCCGGGCCAGCGCTGGCAATTTTTGCTGCGTCTGAATCGACCCCACGGCTTTGCCAATCCCGGCGGTTTCGATTATGAGGCCTGGTTGTTTCAACAGGGAATTTCCGCTAAGGGCTATGTCCGCCGCAGTGACGACAATCGCTTATTGCCGGGGGGGAATGGCTTGACGCTGTCTGTGGTCGGCGTGACCGCATCGATCCGCTTCAATCTCAGGCAGCGACTGCTGGAGCTAAGGGGGGAGTCCAGGTTCATCGGTGTGATTCTGGCCCTCACCCTGGGTGATAAAAGTCGGCTGCGACAGGCGGACTGGCAGCTACTAAGCGACACCGGCACCAACCATCTGTTTGTTATCTCTGGCTTGCACATCGGCATGATTGCGGGTTTTTGCTTCCTGCTGGTCAATTACAGTTTGCGCTGGATTCCCTATATCACGCTGCGCTTTCCAGCGCAGAAAGGCGCTGCCCTCGCGGCTATACTCGGCGCGTTACTGTACAGTTTGTTGGCGGGGTTTGGCATGTCCACCCAACGGGCCCTGGTCATGCTGGTGGTATTTATGAGCAGCTATATCGGCCAGCGACGTACCTCCGTTTCCCTGCGCTTCCTGCTGGCCCTGACTCTAGTATTAAGCCTTAATCCTCTAGCAATGCTGAATGCCGGTTTCTGGTTTTCGTTTCTCGCGGTTGCGGCGTTGCTGGTCTGCGTCGATGGTGGGACAACGGGATTGAGCTCAACGGCAAGGCAGCCTGTTGAATCGAGTCCGGCGGCCCGGCTCACGGCGTCTTTTGTCTCGATTGCTGGCCGCGCCATCAAGCCTCAGTTCATCGTCTTTCTCGCGCTGGCGGCGCCGCTACTTTACTGGACCCAGCAATTCTCGCTGCTTTCGCCGTTCATTAATATAGTCGCTATACCGCTGGTAGGGCTCGCGGTGGTACCCCTGTGTCTGCTTGGCCTGCTGTTTAGTGGTGTGCCGCTGGGAGAGTGGCTGCTTCTGCTGGCGGAGAAGTTGCTGCTTTTTCTTTTTACCACTATGCAATGGCTGTCGAGTCACAGCCATGACTGGTCACTGGTTCAGACCGCCGTGCCTGGGTTGGCGGTGTTGATTTTCTGCCTGCTCGCCTCGGTGTTGATTCTGTTGCCCAGGGGGGCGATCAATCGGCTGCTGTTGCTGCCACTACTGCTGCCCCTGTTACTGCCTGCCCGGGCCATTACGCCATCGAGAACCTTGTCGCTGCATGTGCTGGATGTGGGGCAGGGGCTGGCGGTTATTGTGCATACCCAATTCCAGGGCCAGGCCCACACCCTGGTTTATGATGCGGGGGCTAATCTCAGCGCGGAATTCAACATCGGCAGTGCCGTGCTTGCACCGGTGTTAAGGCGCTTGCAGTTAGGCAGGGTGAACCGGGTGGTTATCAGTCATGGCGATAATGATCATGCCGGGGGTCTGTCTGGTCTGCTGTCATCGATTGCGGTGGATGAAGTCTATAGCAGTAATCCCCAGCTCAGCTCTTCGCTGCCGGTGCAGGCGTGTCTGGAGGGACACAGTTGGCATTGGGAGGGCATTGAGTTTCGCTTCCTGCATCCGGGCCAGCCGCAGCAAGGGACAGTGCGGGCACGTAGCGAGAACAATAACTCCTGCGTGTTGCAGATTCGCATCGGCGACCACAGCATCCTGTTGCCCGGCGATATCGAGACCTTGGTAGAACGTGAGCTGGTTATTCGCTACGGTGATGCATTGGCGAGCACTATTCTCATCGCTCCCCATCACG
>SMVB01117831.1_pt1 | contig 11788 bp, 5 predicted proteins | sample 2456461 | NCBI WGS metagenome assembly SMVB01 (sample SAMN11095934, study PRJNA526329) | marine sediment metagenome | biome: Marine sediment; feature: Surficial sediment; material: Deep marine sediment; isolation source: Hadal surficial sediment | place: Pacific Ocean | collected 2014-05 | depth 0-1...
CGATGTTGGTATCCGTTTCGGCTTCATTGAACTCGATATTGCCGCCGAATACCCAGTTATCGTTAATTGCAAAGTCCAATTCAACAAACAATCCGGTGATATGTGCGTCGCCCGCGTTCGCGACAATCGCCTGCCACGGCTGGCCGCAGACCCCGGCAATTGAATCGCTCGGGTTGGGGCAGGCAGTTTGTGATGGGTCAACTAGTTCAAGCTGGTAGCCATCCCAGGCCATGTGGTAGAACGTGGCATTGAGACGGCCTCTGCCATTGGCGAAGCCCGAGCGAAAACCCATCTCATAATTGTCCATCGTATCGGGTAAATAGTTGACCGGGAAGAATGGTTGACCGCGCGCACGATTGATACCGCCGGGTCGTGTACCCTGCGTATACAAAGCATAAATCCTTTTATCGTCAGCAAAGGACCATGACAGGGAAACCTTGGGAATAAACTCTTTATCTTCCTGCTCATGCGTCGGAGGGCGGCCAAATTCCAGGCGAAAGGCCCTGGAAGCCGCATCACTGGGATCCGGCTCGCCATTCAGGCCGATGTCACCCGGGTGATCGACGAAGAAGATGTTGTTATTGGTGCGCTCGAAATAGCGCCCACCGAGAGTGAGATCCCAGGCGTCGTTGATGTGCCAGGTGAATTCGCCAAACACGGCCTTCTGCTCAAATTCGGTTTTGTTATCAGAGTACCAATGCGAAGTTGCCTGCGGGTATGTCGCCGCTGAGCCGTAATAGTTCGAGTAATAATATTCCCAGAAATCCAGCGAAGCGGAATTCTGGTAAATGTTCTGGCTGCCATCACCGCCCCTGGTCGGCGTTGCGAAAGGGGCCTGCCAGGTATCGTTAGCGTCTTCGTAATAGAAACCGGCGATCCAGTCAACTTTGTCGCCCTGGTGGGAAAGCCGGATTTCCGTCGTGAACTTGTCCTGTTGCGCCGGGGCGTAGTAGGAACTGAAAAAGTCACTGTCAACTCTTTCTCCCCCGCAGTAAACCGGCCACCATACAATGTAGTTGGAATCCGGATTTTTCCAGTAGTACGGCAGGTAGTTCGCTGTATAAGCGGTGTAGTTCTGGCAATAACGCTGCGCCCAGTAGTGTGCATAGGCGGTGATGTCTTGCATTTGTTCGATTTCACGATCAAAGTAATTGACCGCGCCAACCAGTTGTGCGAAACCGAGATCGCCTTCGATCACCATGGAATACATCTGGTACTCGTCATCGCGGTAGTCTTTGTGGAATCGAACGGTTTGTAAATCACCGACGAACGGGTCGAAATCGTTTCCGGCACCCGATTTGGTGTTCTGTGTTAAAGCGGTAAACGTCGCTCGCCAGTCTTCATTGATTTCCCATGCAAGAATGGCCCTGGCGCCGTAAATATCGGCATCGTTCCAGTTCTTCTCCACAGCATTCGAGTTATCCAACGTACCGAAACCGGCCGGATAGCTGGTTTGACCTGTAGGAGCCGTAAAAGGAATTGCGGGTGAGTCGGGCGTATGGCCAAAGACGTTATCGATATAGCCGCCGTCGCGATCACTGAAGCCAACCAGGCGCAATGCCAGTTTGTCTTCCACCAGGGGAAAGTTGAAGACAACCGAAGCGCGGTAACTCTCATCACTCTTGGAACCGCCGCGAAGCTCAAAATCAACGATTGCTTCGAATTCGTTCATCACCGGCTTGTTGGTGATGATACGCAGGGTGCCGGCCTGTGCATCGGAACCGTACAGGGTTCCCTGCGGGCCCGAGAGCGCTTCTACTCTCTCGATGTCGACCATGCGTATATCGGGCTGGCTACCGGTCGTTGTTACCGAAATTTCGTCCAGGTAAACCGAAGACGTTGACTGTGCAATAAACCCTTGCCCGGTGATCGCGCCACGAAATACGATCGTACTCGAGCCCGCGCCGAAAGTGAGTACACTCATTGATGGTATGAAACGTGAGTAATCCTCCATTCCCCTTGCACCCATTCTGGCCAGTGATTCGGCCGTGAGCGCCTGAACCGTTGCTGAGATGTCCTGCACACTCACGGCACGCTTGGTCGCGGTAACAATGACCTCCTCGAGAAGATAATCGCTATCGTCGCTCTGTGCCAGAGCCTGTTGGGTTGGAGTTATTGCCGTTGCGATGGCGCCGGCAAGAGGTGTGAGTAAGTTCTTTTTGCTAAGTTCCATGCATTTTTGCCCCAGTCTGTCTACGTTATTTGGGTCTGTATCAGAATGCAGCAACCTATTTACTCGAGTACGGAGTTCCTGACAGGTTAATGCAGCCAGTTACCAGCCCATTTTACCAATCGTATCCCCCGCCACAAAAGCAGGAACACGAAATCTTGCTTTATTATTCCGGTAAATTTTGCACAAGGCTACAGTACTGGTTCCAGTATTTCAATCAGTTCTCCCAGGTGGTCTTCATAATGACGCCACAGATTTACAGAAGTAGAATAAATGGGTTGGCGCACCTGTTCTGAACTGGCTGTTTTCACGGCCCGTTCGGTTTCATGGAAGCGCAGGCAGTTTTCCTCGAACGGCAGACTGCAGAAATCGAGAATCCTCCTGACCTGGCCCTCCAGGTCCCCGACGACGTCTTCGTACTGGACATCCAGCGTAAAACCCGGTGTAACCCGATTCCAGTGCTCCATCAGTCGGTGATACTGCAGGTAGTATTCCCCCAGTTCAGTGAGGTCGTAGCTGAACGGCTGACCACTTGCGAAAAGCTGCTTATAAGTTCCAAAACAACTGTCGAGTGGGTGGCGCATGGCGTTGATGATCTTGGCGCCGGGCAATACGATACGCAGGAGGCCGATAAAAATGAAATTATTCGGGTTCTTGTCGATGAAGTACGGTGCACCCAAGCGAAATTTGCGCGTGGATTCAATGTAATCGCTCCCGATTTTCTTCCAGTTATCCGCCGACAACCCGGGCAGGTTATCCGGATAACGCAGCCGCTCCTTACTGAAGCGGCGAATCCTTTTCGCCACCCGGGGAAGATCACCCAGTTCAAAAGTACCATCGACCAGGCTGTGGCTGGCCAGAATCTGTTCGATCAGCGTGGAACCTGATCGTGGCAGGCCAACGATCAGGATAGGCGAATCGTCGTCGTTCCCCATGCCTTCACGCTGGCGGATGAACTCTTCATCCATGATCTCTATGATCCGGTCAACGCCGACTTCCGTTTCGACCGGATCATAAACCTCGGATGCTCTGCGCAGTTCGTTGCATTGTTCGAAATGCGCAAATGCCTGGTCGAAATCCTTTCGAGCTTCATTTTCCAAGCCCAGGGCATTGTGGATTTCCACGCGGGATTTATCCTCCAGCCGATTGTCATCCAATAAAGCATGCATGGCTGTCACTTCGTGCTCTTCAAAGTTGAAAGTCTTCAGGTTCGCAAGGCTCCAGTAAGCCTCGGTGTGGTCCGGTTTGACCGCAATGGTTTTGCGATACATTGCCACGCTTTCGTTTTGCCGGCCGACAGTTTTAAGGTGGTGCGCCAGCGTGCACATGGCGCCCGCCCTGTTGGGTGAAATTTCCAAAGCTCGCTGATAAGCTTCAATGGCTTCTTCGTGCCGGCCCATCGATCCATAAACACTCGCAATCAACATGTGTGTTTCAGCTGCTTCCGGCGCCATTTCAAGCACCTTCGAAGCACAGTCCAGGGCTTCGTCGAGCTTCTCCCGTTCACGCAGCACGTTGGTCAGGTCGACCCAGATGCGGCCGTAGTCCGGTGCAATTAAAGCCGCATGACGGAGGAATACCTCCGCGTCCTTGTAGCGGTTCTTTTCGGCCGCCACGCCTGCGAGCAACCTGGCTGCTTCGACATGATCAGGATCCTTTTTCAAAATGTTGCGATACGCTTGTTCTGCTTCCTGCTGCTTACCCGACCTGTTCATCTCTTCGGCATGCCGGATCTCACTTGCATACGCCATCTTTTTGCCCGGACCCTCCTTTCCTTCAGCTTGCAGCGGCGTTTGTGGTGCGCGGTCGCTTAGTTCACGCGCCCGCTCAATTTTTGCCTGAACGAACGATCGTGTTGGATCAAGCCGCATTGCTTGCTCGTAGGCCTTGATCGCAGCCTCCGGATTTTCACGTAGCAGCAACAAGTCACCCTGCAGGTCGTGCGCCAGGGCGAAATCCGGGTGCTGACGGATGACATCATCGATCAGCCGCTTGGCGGCATCGAATTGCCGCAGAACCAGGTTTGCTTTGGCTGCGAGACACATCAGGTTGGCGTCGCCGGGGTATTCCCGCAGGGCGGCCTCGCAGGCGGACACAGCTTGGTTGGTATTCCCGGATTTAAAGTGTCCGAGCGCCTCCTCATATCGAAGTCTTTGCAGGGGTTCAGTGGAAATGTGTCACTCCAGAGATTGGTTCCAAAACAGAAGTTCACCACAGAGCACCGGCAATTTCCAGTTTCTCAAATATGGCATCATAGGGTCCGGGTAGCTGCATCAGAGTCGGAATCCCACATTTTGAAGAATTTCAGAGAAGCAATCTATACGAAGAATTTCGTTTTGACAGCGGAATGTTTCCTGCGGCCGGAAACGAATGCCGAGGCGATTCGTCTACAGGCGGATGTGTTGCGTGATTCCATTGATGCCGTGATACTGACCGACAATCAGCACGGCCAATTGCACATGTCAAGTCTCGCGGCAGCCAGGCTGATGCTGGACAACGGCATCGATCCCGTCATGCAACTCAGTTGTCGTAACCGCAATCGCATTGCGCTTCTGGCGGACCTGCTCGGCGCCTCGGCGCTCGGTGTGAGCAACCTGCTCCTGGTGCGTGGTGACCGGGTGCCGGATGGGTTCGATCCACGCCCCAAGGCGGTATTCGATATTAAGGCGAAGGAGCTGATTGCTACAGCCTCAGCAATGAATGAGGATGAAAGACTGCGTCCCCTTCCGGCTTTCTTCATTGGAGGCGTGGTGACTCCGCACGGCCCCAAGCCCGGCTGGGTGCCCACCAGGATGATCGATAAGGTGAACTCAGGATTGCATTTTGTGGTAACACATCTGTGCATGGACGTTCAGTTACTGCGTGACTATGTGAGCCACCTGATAGGGAACGAACTGACCAGGCGTGTTGCGGTAATCGTCAGCACGGCAGTCCTGTCATCCGCGGAAGACGCATTGTGGCTGCGCAAGCACAGGCCGAACGCGTCCATCCCGGACTCACTGGTGAAAAGGCTTCAGTCAGCCGCGAACCCGAAGCAAGAAGGTGTAGCGATCTGCAGCGAACAACTGGCTGAATATTCAACCATCCCCGGCGTTGTTGGTGCAAACATAATGGTGTCGACCGATTTGGAGATGATTCCGGAAGCCATCAGCGCAGCTAAACTGGACGAGAAATAGTTTCGCATGCAACAGCCCATGACCTCGCAGCAGTTAGTCAAAGATGTGTTTCGCCTGGTCCGTTCCGGTCAGCTTGAACTGGCGGAACAAGAGTGTGCTTCCATGCTCGTCGATCATCCGCGAGACGTCAATCTCATCGGCCTGCACGGTGCGATACTTCTCAAGCTTGGAAACAGGGAAATGGCACAACAGGCCTTGCAGAAGGCTGTAGCCCTGGAGCCTGAATTCGCCAAGCCTCATGAAGACCTGGGCAGGTTATTCCTGAGCAGGAAAGAACCCGAAAAAGCGGCCCACCACTTTTCGCAGGCCATTCGACTCGATGGCGGCCAGGCCGCCGCTTACAGCGGCCTGGCCAGCGCTCTGGCGCAACTGGGCAGATCAGCCGAGGCCAAGGCTGCCCATCAACAGTTTATCAAGCGGTCACCTGTCGCCAGCAAATTACTTGAAGCAGACCAACTGCTGCGTGACGATGACAGCCTGGGGGCGGAGCGGCTGTGTCATGATCTGCTGAGAAAAGAGCCGGAGAACACCCAGGTTTTGCGCATGCTGGCTCGAATTGCGAGCGATGACAGCAGATTCGTTATTGCCGAAAGACACCTGCGGCGTGTTATCGAGCTGTCACCCAATGAGTATTCACCACACACCGAGTTGGGCCGGTTTCTTCTCGAACAAAGCCGCTTTCCGGAGGCTATCGAGATGTTTGAACACGCGGCCTCGTTGAATGACAGCATGGCGGATAACTTCCGTTTTCTTGGGGACGCCCTGGCCGTGATCGGCCGGTCAGCCGATGCGCTGACATCTTATCAACGCGCACTGCAACTACAGCCCGAAGATCCACAGGCGCTGGCGGGACAGGGGCATATGTCGCGCATTGCCGGCGACAGGGCCGATGCGATTTCATCGTATGAAAAATGCACAGCGATGCGACCAGAGTTTGGCGATGCCTGGTGGAACCTTGCGAGCGTGAAGGGCTATCGACTTTCAAATGAACAGGTACAGACGATCCGCAGCCAACTCACATCAGATGACATCAGCGCCGATTCTGAAGTTGGTATGCGCTTCGCCCTGGCGAGGGCATCGGAAGCACGGGAAAATTTTGATGACGCCTGGCGGGAGTACAGCCTGGGGAATTCCCTGAAACGCGAGCAAATAAACTATGACCCGGTACAAACCGAGGTGACGCACGACGCCATCATCAAACAGTTTACCGGTGAATTCCTGGATCGCGGGAGGCCGGACACGGTTTCGCAGCACACGCCGATTTTTATCCTGGGCATGCCGCGGTCGGGTTCAACGCTGATTGAGCAGGTCTTGTCGAGTCACAGCAAGGTCGAAGGTACAGGGGAATTACCCTATGTTGTCATGCTGTCCTCGTCGCTGGGGGGGCAGCGCTCGGACGGGCTGCGTTACCCGGAGGTGATATCCGAACTGACCGAAGAGCAACTCGAGTCGCTCGGCAAGGCCTATCATTACCATTCGAGTGTCCATCGCAAGCAGAACTTGCCCTTCTTTACGGATAAAATGCCGGCCAATTTTTCACATGTCGGATTAATCCATATGATGTTACCGAATGCGAAAATCATTGATGCACGCCGGCATCCAATGGCCAACTGCGTCGCGAATTTCCGCCAGTTGTATGCGCAAGGAAAGAACCAGACCTATGATCTGGTCGAACTGGCCGAATACTTCCTCGAGTACATCAGGATCATGGACCACTGGCAGGAAGTCCTGCCTGGCAGGGTGCTGCGTGTGGATTACGAGGAGGTGGTGGCAGACCTTGACGGGCAGGCCCGGCGGCTGCTCGATTTTTGCGAATTGGAGTGGGAAGACGCGTGCCTGGACTTCCACAACAACCCCCGGCCCGTGAACACCGCGAGCGCCGAGCAGGTGAGGGAGCCCTTGTACACCGACGCCGTTGATTTCTGGAAACACTACGAGCCGCAACTCGAACCCATCAGGGAAATACTGGAACCGGTATTATCGCGCTAGCTTCCTAGCGCTTTCACCCCTTCCTGTCCATTGTTCATGGGTCGATGAACAGGATGAGTCTGGCGAATGTCGGCTTTACCCGAAAGCGGCCCTTCAAATCACTGGGATGGCCCCGACCTGGGTGCCCTTCATTTCAAATTAATTGAAGCGGTTAAACCTCTGCTGGTTGTAGGCGAGGGTGTCTCCCCGTACGGCGCGGGACATGCCTGGCACCACTTCGAACAACGCCTGGGTTTTGCGCCTATGATGGTGGAAATACACCGGCTCAGCCGTATTCAGCTTTCAAATTACACCCACCTTGTTATGACAGATGGCAACTATTCTGCGATCGGCACAAAACTGAAAAAGGCCATTTCTGATTGGGTGCTTGCCGGCGGTATTTTGATCACTGCGCAAAAAGCCAGCACCTGGGCAGAGTCCATTTGCTTTTCAGGCAAACCGGAAGGTTGCAAAAACGAAATAGAGAGTGATGACGACGAAGCTATCACTGACCGGCCATATGCCAGTTACCAGAACGACAGAGCGCAAAAAATTATCGGTGGTGCAATTGTCTCAACCAGTATCGATCTGACCCACCCGATAACATTCGGTTATCAACGCCCTAATCTACCGGTCTTCCGCAGAGGAACCACCCTGTTGAAGGCCAGCGATAACCCCTACTCAACCCCGGTTCCATACTCCGAAACACTGCTATTGGCCGGTTTTATTGGTGAGCAAAGAAAGGCAGATATGAGTGGCCAACCGGCCGTAATCGCCGAGAGAAAAGGTGCCAGCCTGGTGGTGCGGTTTGCCAATAACCCGCTGTTCCGGGGCTTCTGGAGAGGTACCGAACGACTCTTTAATAACGCCCTTTATATGGGCCAGGTGATCACAACGACTGAATTGCCTGAATAAAGACTGTTTTATCAATATTTTGCGCCCAATTTTAGCCCAAAATATGGCAAACTATCGGTCGGTCAGAAAATCATCGAACAACATTTAGGAAAGAGGGACGTATTTAGACAAGGGAAGAACCAGATAATTTAACAACAAACAGGCCGGCAAAATGCCAGGATATTTATAGGCAAGCGCTGGCCAGTCGTTATACCGCGGGGGTAAATACGACATGTCGTTCTTCGAAGAACTGAAGCGCAGAAATGTGTTCAAGGTAGGCGTAGCCTATGTCGTTGGCGCCTGGCTTCTGATCCAGCTCAGCGATATTGTTATCGATAATATCGGCGCCTCGCCTGTAGTCCTGCAAATTATCTTCCTGGTTCTGACAATCGGTTTCTTTGTCACCCTGTTTATCGCCTGGGCATTCGAGATGACCCCCGAGGGGATAAAACGTGAGGCCGATATTGACAGAAGCCAGTCGATCACACCTCAGACCGGCAAGAAGCTCAATAATGCCATCCTGGTATTAATGGCGGTTGCGATTGCTTACCTGTTGTTCGATAAATTCATGGGGCCAGGTTCAATTACCGCTGACGACGCGATCAGCTCAACGGTCCAATCTGCACCGGTAATTGAACCTGACCCCATTACGACCATCACCCGCAAGTCGATTGCAGTGTTGCCGTTCATCAACCGCAGCAAGCTGGACGAGGATGAATTCTTCGTCGAGGGCATTCACGATGACCTGCTGAGCAAGCTGGCACGTATCGGTTCGCTCAAGGTGATCTCTCGCACCTCGATGATGCGCTACAAGAACACCGAGAAGTCGATTCCCGATATCGCCCGTGAACTGGGCGTTACGACCATCATGGAAGGCGCGGTGCAGCGCTCCGGCAACCAGATCCGAATCAACGTGCAGTTAATTGATGCACAAACCGATGAGCACTTGTGGGCAGAAATCTTTGACCGGGAAATGACTGCCGAAAACCTGTTCGCCATCCAGAGCGAAATCTCGCAGAAAATCGCCGAAGCACTCAAAGCCACCCTGTCACCCGAAGAACAACAGCGTGTCAGTGACCGGCCAACCGAAAACCTTGCTGCCTACAATGCTTTCCTGCGTGGACGACAATTAATGGCACGCAGAAATTCTGAGGACCTCGATCAGGCTGGCAGGGAATTTGATCGTGCAGTTGAACTGGACCCGGAATTTGCCCTTGCCTGGGTAGGCATCGCAGACACGGCGAATTTGCGTACGGGTTACAGCAACCTGAATGTGGTTGAATCCATTCAGGTGCAGGAAGACGCAGTGGCCAAAGCCCTGGCCATCAATGATCAACTCGGAGAAGCTCATCTCTCACAGGCAATAGTACACTGGAACTTTGAGCGTTTGGACGAGGCCGAGGCGAGCTTTAAAAAAGCCATTGAATTAAGCCCCAATTACGCCACCGCTTACCAATGGTATGGAGATTTTGTTACACGCTGGCCGGCCAGGGCCAGAGAGTCTCTGCGACTCACTGAGCAGGCGGTTTCGCTGGATCCACTCTCATCCATTCTGCGATACGAAATTGCCGAAAAGCTGATTAACCTCGGCCGATTCGATGAGGCGGAACGCCAGGTCAAAGAACTGATGGAATTTGACCCTGAATTTCCCGTTTCCCTTGCTGCGATGGCAGACATCATGGGTGCAACCGGCCGGTTCGACCAACGAATCCTGTGGCAACGCAAGCAGTTTGAACTGGATCCCGGTCTCATCACTTCGTACATTGACTACGCCTTAACGATGCTGGACCTGGGGAATATAGAATCTATCCCCGGCATCCGGAAGAAAATGGAAGCCATCGACGACCAGCACTTTGCCCTCGGTCTCGTGGATATGTTCGAGAGCATGTACCGGCAAAACTACAAGGCAGCGCTCGAGACCGGGAACTGGGTGAATGATCAGATCGGCAGGCAGCCATTCTTCCAGACGTTTATGGGTTTCCTGCACATCATGTCCGGCGACTATCAACTGGCGCGCAAAGCGTACGAAATCGCCCATCCGCTGTTATTTGACCGCGCAACCCAGCGCGCTGGCATAGAACAAAACTCTAATGGTTGTGTCGTCGGCTGGCTGATGATGCAGACCGGTGAGGAGAGCCGGGGTCGCGAACTGATAGCGATGACCCTCGATTATCTTGAAAATGAGTTGCCGAACTACATCGAGCACGCCGACCGTTACGGTTACGAAGACTGTTACCTGGCCCGGGGTGATAATGAAAAAGCGCTGCGGGCTTTCGAAACACGCGTTGCCCATGGTCACATTACCAACTGGTGGATGTTTACCTTCGCGCCCTGGGTCGAACCCCTTCGGGGTGAGCCGCGCTTCGAGGCAGCGATGCAACAAATTCACGACCGCGTTGCCCTGCAAAGGGAAAACCTGGCACGCATTGACGCAGAGGCCGGCCCATGAAGTTTATTCAAGAACTAAAGAGCGAGTTCGAGTTAAGGGGTCAGAGTCAGGTGCCAGAGTGAAATATTTTGGGTAAAACATTGCTCTCGCCCCGTTGAACTCGCAGTCGAAAGCAGTCCTTCAGGCACATTGATAGCCATGCAATAACTCATGTCCCTGAATAAAGCCGGTTCATTCAACGGCAAGTGTCTCAGGTCTTTCATCAGCTACAATGGAGTCATGGTCACGCTGTGCGACAAGACCCAATCTCCGCGAATAATTCGTCTGTCCTGGTCTCAAGGCGTGTGGCTGTGGGCGGATTATTTCACTCGACATGCTGAATAAGCGCGCCACTGAATACGATGTCATCATTATTGGTGGCGGCCACAACGGCCTGACCTGTGGCGCCTACCTGGCGCGGGCCGGCAAAAAGGTGCTGGTGTTAGAGCGCCGTCACCTGATTGGCGGTGCGGCGGTCACTGAAGAATTCACGCCCGGATTTCGGACCTCAACTTTTTCTTACGTGATGAGCTTACTGCACCCCAAGGTCATACGTGACCTGGAATTGCGCGACCTGGGTCTGACGGTGTTACCGGCCAACGATGTGTTTTGCCCACTGGGGAGAGACGATTTCCTGATTTTCAGTGGCGATGTAGCCAAGACCTCGCAACAGTTCGCCCGTTTCTCGAAAAATGATGGCGCTATCTATCCACAATTCGATGTGTGGCTTAACGAAGCCGCAGATATCGTACGCAAGTTGTTGCTGGACACCCCCGTCGACCCGACGCGCCGTGACCTCAAAGGCATGCGCGAAACGTTCGGCCTGTTATGGAAATACCGCAAGATCGGTAAGCGCTTTTATCGGCTGGTCGACTTGATGACCATGAGTGCTGACGATTTATTGTCCCGCTGGTTTGAACACAGTGTCACCCGCGCCACGCTGGCCTATTATTGTTCAATTGGCACCTTTGCCGGGCCAAAGTCCCCCGGTTCTGCTTACGTCGTACTACACCACCTGATGGGCGAACACGAAGGCGCGGGCGGCTGGGGCTTTATCCGTGGCGGTATGGGCGCTATCAGCGATGCGATTGCTGCCAGCGGTCGTCGTCATGGTATGAAAATAGTGACCGATGCCGACGTGGCACGCATAGA
>SMVB01106998.1_pt1 | contig 11787 bp, 12 predicted proteins | sample 2456461 | NCBI WGS metagenome assembly SMVB01 (sample SAMN11095934, study PRJNA526329) | marine sediment metagenome | biome: Marine sediment; feature: Surficial sediment; material: Deep marine sediment; isolation source: Hadal surficial sediment | place: Pacific Ocean | collected 2014-05 | depth...
GAAGCACGAAGGCGATTCGAAGCGCAGTTTACGACCGCTCGTTTTCGCGAGAGGTTCTTGTCGGCGTTGTCTCGAGCATCGTGATGGGAGCTTGTAACTCGACGGGAGCGGCATTCGAGCGAAGTCACGCTCGAGAAAGAATGTAATGCTTCTACCAAGCTTCACGCATAGCGATCGAGCCGACGCATTCTTTCTGCGGACGCTTTTTCTCGGCGTCTTTGTCCGTGGGTCTGATTTCGAAGAATACGATTCGTACGTCGCCGACTGCAAGCAGTTCGTCCACCAGCAGGATGGGCCGCGACGGCGAAAGCCAACATGTTGTTGGGCGTCTTCGCGAATGCTACGATTTTCGAGAGTGACTCGACATCGAAACAAGATCGGAAGTCATTGGGTGGAGTCACGCTCCTCGATCGCGGCATAGCTCCAATAGCGCGTTTTGGTGACGGTGTTGTTGCTGACGCCGATGTCAACAAGTCCACGACGGCGGCTACGTTCCTATGAAGCTCGATCGCCGCCCTGCATGACGCTGAGGCGTTACCAAAACACGTCGACGATCCCGGAGTCGGTTATCCCTTCGTCTCTCGTAATCAGAGGTAGGTTCCTGGTGGACGCCGCCGCGACAATCGCCGCATCAAATATGTCGTCATTGATGTTGAACTTCATGGCCTCGCCGATGTCGGAGAGCTCTAACGAAGCGAGATCGAAGCCGGCCTGCAGCAGCAAAGTCTCGGCCCATTGCGTGACCGGGTGAGCAAGACGGATTCGACCGATTTTCTCGAGAATGGATATTTCCCAAAACACCACAGCGGGAACCAGGATCTGAGCGCGAGAGGCATCTGCAGCACGGAACGCTCTTAGAGCTTTGGCCGAGAGTTGACGATGGCGCCGGCTGGCATACCAGACGAGTGGATGCGTGTCCGTCACATAGACGGCCACGCGCTATCCACCGAGCTTTCGGGACGACCGCAACACCGATTTCTGGACGCTAGCGCGAATGGCCTTTGACCCTTCTTCGAGTGAGCCCAAGAGCTCCATCGAGCCTACTAGCTCCCAGTCTGTTAGAAAACGCTGAGCGGCTGCCAGTTTCGACAGGGCTTCGGCGTGACGCTGGTCGGGCACGGCGCGGCCGGCCTCCCACCGCCAAACCGTGTTCTTGGGAACGCCAAGCAATTTTCCAAACTCTGATTGTGTCCGCTTGCCACGGAGATATCGGATGAGTGACGATGTCCAGCGAATCTCCGTCTCAAACTGCTCTGCTCTGTTCGTAGCCACTTCGCAAGCTCCGGTGAATCAATATGAAGTCTACGCGTCAAGTCTACAACGCAAGTGGGTAGGGCTACAAACCTCTCTGTCGAACTGACGAACTGGAAAATCGCAGTGCTTCGCTGCCGCGAAGGTTCGGCGGGTGAAATCTTGTAGGCGTGGATTCCCGATCTGCATCTGGAAGGAGAGGACCTGTCCTTCATCATCATTGATCCGCCCCGGACGGTAGGCCCGTGCGGTTCCGTGACGAAAACGAGGGTGACGCACGCGAGACCGTTCCGGGATTATACGCCCAGCAGGTTCAGGAGCTCCGAAAGGGCAAATATCGACGGCTCCGGCGACGCGACTTTCGTGACCGCAAAACTGGTCAAGCAGCTTCCCGCCACTCGTAGCGATGGTGAAGGCTACCCATTCTCGGTAGCGCCACGACTTTGGCCCTGGGTGACGAGCGCGGCGTGATCGGTCTTTCGTCCGGCGTGTCTTTACCGAGCCCCAAATGGCAGCGGTCCTCGTGATAGTAGGTGATGTAAGCTCGCACGAGTCGGACGAGATGGCGCTCGCCTACGACGTGCTCGAGGAGCTCGCGCCGACAGCTGCCGATCCAGCGCTCGGCGGTTCCATTTTGCCAAGGGCTGCGATACGAGGTGCGTAAGTCCCTGATTTCAAACGCGGACGGATATTGATGAGGGACAGGCCACAGCGGAGCCGTCCTCCAATTTGGTTGCGGCTCCGCCGCGCTGTGCCTCTGTGGCCATCACTTTGGTTGCAGCGTTGGGCGAAGTTAGGGCCTAGTGCGGGCTTCGCAGTGCCACTCCGCTTTGCGACACATGACACCGTGACTCTTCGATAGCTCGTAGGGCCGCCAGGGCGATTCCGGTGGCAGGATGTCGAAGCTCAAAGCGTCGTCGATCTCGTCGACATGTTGCATGAAAGGTATGCCGAGAAACAATTTCAGCCGGTAGCGCCCCGGCACGAAAGTCGGCGCTGCGAGGCGAACGCGCAGGTGACAGGCATCCGAGGAAGGCAGTTCCGCGACCGCGTCGTCGACGTTCATGAGGCTGAGCACCGGTCGTCCGTCATCTGCACAGAAGATGAGCTCGAGCACCAAACCGCGCAGCGTGTTTTGGGCGGACGGGGACGTCGTCTCGACCGAAAGCTCGATCACAAGATCGCGATCGCAGGCGACGGCGCCCACGGGGGAGTTGCTCTCGTCCAAAAGGCGCGCGTCGGTGATTCGAGCCCAGCCCGCGCCGCGCCTCGTGGCGGTGTCGAACCGAGCGACTTTTCCATCGCCTTCGCGCGTGCTCAAATAGTCTCGGACGACGTCGCTCGCGGGGCCGAGCCGAACGCCTCGGCCTTCGTGAAGCAAGAGCGCCGTCTCGCAGAGTTTTTGAACGGCCGCGAGATTGTGGCTCACGAACAAGACCGTGCGGCCACCCTGGGCCATCGCGTCGAGCTTGCCCAGGCATTTTCGCTGAAACTCTGCGTCGCCGACCGCGAGCACTTCGTCCACGAGCAGAATCTCTGGATCGAGATGGGCGGCGACGGCGAAAGCGAGACGAACATACATGCCGCTGGAATAGCGTTTGACGGGTGTATCGATGAATCGCTCGACTTCGGCAAAGTCCACTATCGCGTCGAACGAACGATCGATGGCCTTCTTGCGCATCCCGAGAAGCGTGCCGTTGAGGTAGACGTTCTCCCGGCCGGTCAGATCGGGATGGAAGCCCGTGCCGACTTCGAGAAGGCTTGCGACGTGTCCCCGTAGCTCGACGCGGCCTCGGGTCGGTGGCGTGATCCGCGAGAGGATCTTCAAGAGCGTGCTCTTGCCTGCGCCGTTTTTTCCAATCACGCCCAGCACTTCGCCGGGACGGACTTCGAGATTCAAGTCCCGAAGCGCCCAGAACGTCTCGTCCTCAGAAGACGGTTCGGCTGAAAGCGCTCGGAGCCGACGAAATGGCGTCGCCACGAGCTTGGCGAAGGCTTCACGCACGTCTCGAGGCCGCGCTGCGGGGCCACCTACGCGGTAGCGTTTGGCGAGGTTCTCGATGCGGATCGAGGGCGTGCTCATGATTCAGACAAGGTCCGCGAAGGTGCGGTCCATGAGGCGAAATTGCCAGAAGCCAGCGATGAGCAAGACGACGCCGCTCGCGAGCGCTATGGCGAGCGACGACCAATTGAGCGGTTCCCCTAGCGCCGCGCTGCGAAAGCCCTCGATGACACCGACCATGGGGTTGAGCTCGTAGATGAGCCGATAGCGCTCCGGGACGATGCTCCCGGGGTAGACGATCGGGGTCGCGAACATCCAAATCTGGATCAAGAACGGCGTCGCGTGCTGGATGTCGCGGTACTGGACGTTCAAAGCGGCCAGCCACATGCCTAACCCGAGTGCCAGTACGGCGGTGACAGCCGTGAGCGGGAGGAACAGGAGCGAGCTCGCGGCGGGGACCATTCCGTAGGCGAGCATGATGAAAATCAGTACGACCCCCGCGATCAAGAAATCGACGAGCGCGGCGAGGATAGCGCTCAGCGGTATCAGCACGCGCGGAAAATAAACTTTGGAAAGGAGGTTGGCGTTGCCGACGAGGCTTGCGCTACAGCGCTGCACCGAGCCCGAGAAGTAGCCCCAGGGCAAAAGGCCTAAATAGGCGAAAACTGGATAGGGGATGCCGTCACTCGGCATCCGAGCGAAGCGGCCGAGGAAGATGCTGAAGACGACCATGGTCGCGAGGGGTTGGAGAACCGCCCAGAACACGCCGAGAAAGGTCTGCTTGTAGCGCACCGTGACCTCACGACGCACGAGGAAGTAGAGCAGGTCTCGATAGTGGAGAAGGTCCGAGAGCTCTCCCCAAAGTGGGCGCTCTCCCGGCTCGATGACCAAGACGGTCTCCGGACTGCTGTGGTCGAAAGACATCACGGTCGGATAAGGAAAATCAAAATTGGAAAAGGGTGTGCTCAGAGAATACAGCATTTTCTACTGGTCGGCACGCACGCGTCGGGATTTACACCCATTTGTCCGTTACGTATAATTAGTTCAAAGCTTTAATCATCCAAATTAAATCTATACCGCGGCGAATCGCCGGTTCCGGGACGAGTTTGACGCTCGGTCTTACGGGGGGGCTTCTCTAGCCAGTCGACCTATGAACATTCTCGGCATCAATGCCTATCACGGAGATGCGAGCGCTGTCTTGATCGCGGATGGGCGGCTCGTCGCCGCGGTCGAAGAGGAACGGATTCGGCGCGTGAAACACTGTGCTGGTTTTCCTTCGGAGGCGATCCGCGCCTGTCTTGCGATCGCGGGTATCACCGGGAAAGAGATCGACCACTTCGCGATCTCGAGAGATCCGAAGGCTCACCTAAGCCGAAAGTTTCTCTACGCGCTTCGCAGCAAACCAAACGTTTCGTTTCTTTGGGATCGCCTGCGCAACCGGTCCAAAGTGCGAGGCGTTGTCGAGGAGGTCGCGCACACGCTTTCACTTTCACCCGTACACGTCCGAGCGCGCTTTCACGATGTGGAGCACCACCCGGCACACTTGGCGAGTGCTTTCTACGTCTCGCCCTTCGAGGAGGCGGCGGTCTGCGCCATCGACGGCTTCGGTGATTTCGTGAGCACGTCCATGGCTCATGGAAAAGATAGTACCCTGGACGTTCACGGCCGCACCTACTTCCCGCACTCCCTGGGGCTTCTCTATCTCGCGTTCACGCAGTTCCTCGGCTTTTTGAGCTACGGGGACGAGTACAAGGTCATGGGCCTCGCACCCTATGGCGAGCCCGAATATGTAGAGGCGATCGGAAAGCTCGTTCGGCTCGAGAAGGACGGACGGGTTTCACTCGTCATGCCCTATTTCCGCCACGGCTCCGAGAAGGTGGTGATGACCTGGAGCGACGGGGCACCGACGCTCGATACGGTTTTTACCAAAGAGCTCGAAAAGCTGCTCGGCCCCGCGCGCAAGCCTAACGAAGAGGTGACCAAGCGGCATCACGCCATAGCTGCGTCGCTCCAAAGCGTCTTCGAGAATGCAGCCTTTCACGTTCTGAGAGCGCTGCACGAGCACACAGGGTCGAAACGGCTCTGCCTCGCTGGTGGATGTGCCATGAACAGCGTTGCCAATGGGAAGATTCGCGCGGAGACGCCCTTCGAAGACGTTTTCATCCAGCCTGCAGCTGCCGATAACGGTACCGCGCTCGGCGCGGCCTATTACGTGTGGCATCAGGTTCTGAACAAGCCCCGCGGGTTCGTAATGGAGCACGGCTATTGGGGAACCGCCTTCGACGATGCCAGCGTGCTCGCGGCTTTACATGGACAGGGTGGCGAGCTCGAGCGCGCCTGCGCAGCTGAGCAGATGCGTGAGCCTCACGCGCTGACCGATTGGACTGCGGAGAAGTTAGCGGCGGGGAAGGTCGTCGGCTGGTTTCAAGGCCGCATGGAATGGGGAGCGCGAGCGTTGGGCAATCGCAGCATCCTCGCGGATCCGCGACGCGCCGACATGCGCGACATCTTGAACGCGAAGATCAAGCGTCGCGAGAGCTTTCGGCCTTTTGCGCCGTCGATCCTCGAAGAGCGGCTGCACGATTATTTCGAAGGCGCCGTCCCCGACCCGTTCATGCTTCAAGTCTATCCCGTTGCGAAAGACAAGCGTAGCGCATTGCCGGCGGTGACTCATGTGGACGGCTCCGGGCGAGTGCAGACGGTCAATCGGGAGCAAAACCCGATCTACCATCGGCTCCTCGAAGCTTTCGAAAAGCGTAGCGGCGTTCCGGTGCTCCTGAATACCTCGTTCAACGAGAACGAGCCCATCGTGCACGAGCCACATCAGGCGATCGACTGCTTTTTGCGAACGGATATGGACGTGCTCGTTCTCGGAAGTCATGTCCTCGAGAAGCGTGCCGCGGTCGCGGAAACGAGACAAGCATCATGAAGAAACCGCCGATCGATCTCGGCTCGAAGCGGATCGTGCTCACGGGCGGGGGTGGGTTTCTAGGCCGCCACGTCTACGAGGAACTCGTCTCGCAAGGTGCTTTGAACGTCGTTGTCATACGTTCAGCGGAATATGACCTCACGGTGGAAGCGATGGTCGAGCGGCTCTATCGCGTCCACGCGCCCGACATCGTGGTCCATCTCGCTGCTGTCGTCGGGGGCATCGGCGCCAATCAGGAAAATCCCGGCCGCTTTCTCTACGAGAACCTCATCATGGGCGTGCAGCTCATGGAATATGCGCGCCGAAGCGGCGTCGAGAAGTTCGTGAGCGTCGGCACGATTTGCTCTTACCCCATGCACACGCCGGTGCCCTTCTCTGAGGACGACCTCTGGAACGGCTATCCAGAAGAAACGAACGCGCCTTACGGTCTCGCGAAGAAGATGCTCCTCGTGCAAGGGCAAGCCTATCGAGCTCAGTACGGGATGAACGCGATTCATTTGTTGCCGGTTAATCTCTATGGACCGTGGGACAATTTCGATCCCGAGAGCTCCCATGTGATCCCAGCGCTCGTGCTCAAATGTCACGAGGCGATTGAGCGTGGCGACAACGAGATCGTCTGTTGGGGCGACGGATCGCCGACGCGAGAATTTCTTTTTGTCGAGGATTGTGCACGAGGCGTTGTCGGGGCGACGATGCTCTATGACAGCGGCGAGCCCGTCAATCTCGGCGCCGGCTTCGAGATCTCAATCAAGGATCTGGCAACGCTCATCGCCGAGCTCATGGGCTTTACCGGCGAGATTCGATGGGACAAGACGAAGCCCAACGGGCAGCCGCGGCGCTGTCTGAGCGTCGATCGGGCCGCAACTGCCTTCGGCTTCCGCGCGACCACAGAGTTTCGCGAAGGCCTTTCGAGGACCATCGAGTGGTTTCGGGAAACCCAGCTCGTGAAGAGCATTGTTGCGGAGCAGGTGAGGCGCTAAGTGATGCGGGTCGTCTTCTTCAACCGCTCCTACTACCCTGATCTCGGTGCGACGGGGCAGCTTCTCACCGAGCTCACCCAAGACCTCGTGCGGGACCATGATTGCGAGGTTACGGTGGTCGCCGGTCCTGCGCCGGGCGTGGACGGTCCTCGCGGTTGCGGTCTCAGTGTTTTGGAAACGCATGAAGGCGTCACGATCCTTCGCGCCAAGGGTACGCGGCTCGCTCCGAGAGGCTTCTTGGGACGCTTCGTCAACTACATGTCTTACTTCCTGGCGGCGACGTGGGCGAGCTTCAAACTCCCGCCGGCAGACGTTGTCGTGGCGCTGACCGATCCGCCGATCATCGGGCTCGTCGCGTGGATGACGGCCAAACGGATGGGTGCGCGCTTCGTCTTCTTGTGCCAGGACGTGTTCCCCGAGGTTGCGAGCCTCCTCGAAGACTTTCGCAGCGAGACCGTCAACGCCGTGCTTCAGCGCGTGAACGTCTTTCTCGTGGCTAGGGCCGACCGCATCGTCGCACTCGGTGAGTGCATGAAGCGCCGGCTCGTCGACGGCAAGAACGCCGATCCAGAAAAGATCACCGTCATCCAAAACTGGGCCGATACCTCGGTGGTGACGCCGGGCAAAAAGGACAACGCCTTCTCTCGAGAGCACGGGCTCGAGGACCGATTCGTCGTCATGCATTCGGGCAATCTCGGGCTTTCGCAGAACCTCGACATGGTTGTCGAGGCGGCGGCGCAGCTCGCACCGCGCGAGGACATCCTGTTTCTTCTCGTCGGCGACGGCGTGAGGCGACAGGCTCTCATGGATGACGTGGATCGCCGCGGGCTGAAAAACGTTCTCTTTCTTCCGTACCAGCCGAGAGATCGAATGCCGGAGTCCTATGCCTCGGCGGACCTGTTCATTGTTTCGTTGAAAGAAGGGCTTGCGGGTTACATCGTGCCCAGCAAGCTCTATGGAATCCTGGCTGCGGGCCGCGCTTATGTCGCGGCGGTGGAGCCGGAAACAGAAGTCGCCTCGATTGCACGGGAATATGAGTGCGGGGTGGTCGTGGCCCCAGGCGACGTTGGAGGAATGGTTCATGAGATCACGCGGCTTCACCGCGATCGAGAGCTCACCAAGAAGCTCGGCGACCACGCTCGAAGAGCCGGTGTTCAGTTCGACCGCCGCAAGCAAGCTCGAGCCTATCACGACCTCTTCGAAGGCGAGCTCCTCGAGCCAGGTGCTCGAGCCCACGCCGCTTGCGAAGCGAGGCCTTGATGTCACTCTTTCAGCAACCGGGCTTCTGCTCGCGACGCCCCTTGGCATGCTCATAGCACTTGCAATCAAGCTCGGAGATGGCGGTCCGATTTTCTTCGTCCAGGAACGGGTGGGCAAAGGCGGCAAGCATTTCCGGAGCTTCAAGTTTCGGTCGATGATCCCGGACGCGGATGGCGCAGAAGGTCCCGTGCAGGCAGAAGAGCACGACCCTCGCGTGACTCCGGTAGGCGAGGTGCTTCGCAAGACGGCGATGGATGAGCTGCCCCAACTTTGGAACATCTTCCGCGGAGACATGTCCTTTGTCGGCCCTCGAGCGCTCGCGACCCACGAGGCGGAGACCCGCGGCGGCAACTCCGTGGCGCTCTCGGCTATCCCAGGCTATCGCGAACGCCACGCGGTCGTACCCGGGCTTACCGGGATCGCGCAGATATATGCGCGGCGTGACATCCCGCGCCGGCAGAAGTTCTGTTTCGACCGTCTCTACGTTGACAAGCGATCGTTCTGGCTCGACCTCAAACTCATTTTTCTATCGTTTTGGATCACCTTCCGCGGCAAGTGGGAAGTAAGGGAGAAGAAGCTCTGACCGTTAAAGATGAATTTGACGTTCTCATCGTTGGCGCGGGCCCGGCCGGGTTGACCACTGCCTCGAGCCTTGCCCGGGCGGGCTTTCATGTCGGCGTGCTCGAAGAGCATGTCGAGATAGGAAACCCTGTCAACTGCAGCGGCATCCTCGGCGTGGAAGCGTTCGGCCGTTTCGATCTGTCGTCACGTCTCATCCGCCACAGCCTCGACAGCGTGGAATTTGTCTCGCCGAGAGGTCTGCGCTGGGAGTTTCGAACCGACAAGCCGCTCGCCCATGTCGTCGACCGCGGCGAGTTCGACGCGGAGCTCGGTGTCGCGGCGCGCAAGGCGGGAGCGACCGTCTTGTTGGAGCATCGCGTCACCGACATTCGAACGGTCTTTGGAGGCGTCGCCGTGACGGCGTCCGAAGGCTCGGACTTGGAGCCGCGTACGCTGACCTCTCGCGTCGTGGTGGTTGCAACGGGCGCCGGTATGCCGCTTCTGAGCAAGCTCGGCTTCAACGACATTCCCGCCAAGCTCTTGGGTGTTCAAGCCGAGTTGGATCTTCCCGCGTCGCAAGTAGAAGTCTATTTCGGGCACAAATGGGCGCCGGAAGGCTTCGCTTGGATCGTCCCTCTGGGGCGCCGCCGCTCGAAAGTCGGCCTCCTGTGTCGCCGCGACGGACCTCGTGTACTCGAGCGTTTCTTGTCGCGGCCAGACATCGCGGAGCGTATAGACATCAACGGGCCGGCCACCGAGATCCGCACGAGCGTCCTTCCTCTTGGGTTCCTGTCGAAGAGCTATGCGGATCGGGTCGTCGTCGTCGGCGAGGCCGCGGGCCATCTCAAGCCCACGACTTGCGGAGGTATTTACTACGGCATGCTGACGGGAGAAATCGCGGCCGACGTTATCGCGTCTGGGCTCGAGCAAGACCGGCTCGACAGCGCGTCGCTCGGCGCGTACGAGACGCGGTGGCGGGACCTGCTGCAGGACGAGATCGAGACCGGGCTCAAGCTCCGGCGGAGCTTCAAGCTCATGAGCGACTGGGGTATCGAGCGGCTCATGTCCCTGGCTCGGCACGAAGGGATCGCGAGCATGATTCGGGAAAAGGCAAATTTCGACTGGCACCGCGGCTTGATTGACGCGGTTCTTCAAAATACGACCGTAGGTCGCATTCTGGGAGCCGCATGATGTGGAGCTTTCGTCTCACCCTCATAGCGCTGCTCATCGCGGCTCCGTCCGGCGCCCAATCCGTGGACCTCATCGAAGAGCGCCTCACCGACGTGAGAAGCGGATTTTTCGAGCTCGGTCCTTTCTATGCCACCCCTGTCGTTCGATTCACCGGTGGATATGATTCGAATGCGCTGTCGACGCCCGAGGCGCAGAGCGACATCGCCGCGCTACTCGGACCCGGGATACGGCTCGCTTTGCCCATGGGCTCGAACGCGTTTTTCGATATGTTCCAGGAAGTCGACTTCGTTTACTACAAGGACAACGTCGACCTGCGCCGCATCTTCGACATTACCCGTCTCGGTGGAGGCTGGGGTGGGCGCCGCTTTCTACTTCAAATCAACAACGAGTTTCGGGACGAGACGCGCCGGCCTACCACGGAGTTCGACTCTCCCGTCGAGATGCGGACCAACGAATTCGACGCGTCGATGACCATAGCACTCGGATGGCGTCACCAACTAAGCGCACGCTACGACCAAACGCGATCGAAGATCGAAAAGACCTTGATCGATGATGGCGCCATCCTCGATCGTCTCAACTACGTCCGAGACTCCGTATCCATGGATTTCTCGCGCCGCGTGAGCGCCAAGACGAACGCCGTCACGCAAGTTTTCTACGAAAAGCTCTCTATCGACGACCCGACCCGGGATAGTGATTCTTACGGGATGCGTGCCGGCTTTGATTTTTCTCCCACATTGTCGTCGGGCTCCATCGTTCCGTCGAGTCCTTCCGCGGGCCTCTCCGGGCAACTCCTGGTCGGTTTTCGCCGTCTCATCCCTGTGGATGTGAACCGGGTTGAATATGCCGGCCTCATCGGTTCCGTGGACGCGATGTACGTTTCGAGTGACGGGCATCGACTGGCGGGAATTTTTTCCCGCGACGCGGTGACGTCCATTCTCGGCGAGAACTCCTACTTCATCGAGCAGCGCTTCGGCGGCTCTTTTAGTTGGCAGCTTCATAGGCGGTTCTCGATCGAGCCCGGCATCATGAGAGGCAAAAACGATTACCCGTTGCCGAGGCTTCTCACGGTTGATGGCGACGTGATCGAGCAGGAAATCGTGGACGAGCACATTTCCTATCGTCTCTCGTTCACTTACGGGATACGCCCGGGATTGGACGTCGGCGTCACCACGGAATATCTGGACCGTCGCTCTAACGTCTTGCTCTTCGAGAAGAATCGGCTAATGGTGAATTTTTTCATGACGCTCGCCCCCTGACGTCCCGACCGCTGACTCCCGGCGATGTCCCGGAAGAGCGTGTTATCATTAAAGACTAGACGTAGAAGAACAGGTGGATCCAGTGAAGGAAGATAAGAACCGCAGCAAGAGTGAGCGGGGGAGCGGGACAGCCAAGAAGAAGGCTTATCGCCGTCCCGAGATACTCTACCGCGAGCCCCTCGAAGCCATGGCCGCCTTGTGCACGCCGTCGCCTCCCGCCAAAGCCACGGTAGGCACCTGCCCCACCGCCCAGAAATCGTAAGCTTCAGCTGGGCTGTACTGGATGTAGGGGGAGCAACGCTTCCGCGAGTATGGCCGCTCGTTCCGAGGCCGCTTTGGGGACGACGAGAGGGTCGC
>SMVB01287975.1_pt1 | contig 11786 bp, 10 predicted proteins | sample 2456461 | NCBI WGS metagenome assembly SMVB01 (sample SAMN11095934, study PRJNA526329) | marine sediment metagenome | biome: Marine sediment; feature: Surficial sediment; material: Deep marine sediment; isolation source: Hadal surficial sediment | place: Pacific Ocean | collected 2014-05 | depth...
GTTAAATTTGTACTCTACATCGCTTTTGCCTCGATTCTAGGCCTGCTCATCACTCCGCTAATCACAGTGGTGATGTACTTTGACCTTCGTGCCCGCAAAGGAGAATTTGGCGAAACCTCTGAAGCTGACGAATCAGAATTAACCAAAGATAACTGATGTACACCCAAAACCCAAACCGCAACCCATAATTTAAGCCAGGGATTTCACTGATTGCCACGAATGGAAATTTATTAGGATTTGATTCCCGGTCTGTCATGCCGGCCAGAAATAGGCCGGAATGAAAAAACGAAACGGGTCTCCATTTTTTTGAATCCGTGTTTTATCAGTGCAAATCGGTGGCTAAAAAAAATAAAGGCAAACCATGAGTTCAATCGAATCGGAAGAAAATTACGAGGGAAGCTGGGAAGGCAAAGGACGAAGCTCCAATACCGCCGCCGTGTTGGGTTTGCTCGGAATTGGGGTGTTGTATTTTTACGCCCAAACATTTCTCGCCATCGTTTTTATGGCGTTCAGCGGAGCCGAAACCGGAGCGTTAGACGAGGCTGAAACTTTTTTAGAAAAAATCGCGGCCACTATGGAAATTTATGCTGATCCGATTCTGGCGGCAGTGGTTCTCTCCCAATATTTGTTTATGCTGTTGCCTGCGTTTTGGCTGGTGAAACGCTGGCATACCGCCAAAATTTTGGATTATATGCGATGGCGAAGCAGCTCAGTTTGGGAAGTCGTTTTGGCAATATTTGCGACGCTGGCTTTCGTCCCAGCCGGAACATTCATCGCCGCGGAGCTAACCCGCTGGATGGATATTCCGGATATCCTTCTCGAAGTCAACTCCCGGCTCTTTGCCGCCGATTCCCTGCCGCAGTTTTTCTGGCTGGTTCTGGTAGTGGCAATTACTCCGGCAATTTGTGAAGAAGGCTTCTTTCGGGGATATGTGCAACGGACGCTCGAACGCACGACCCGTGGCAAAAGCGTCATCATCGTCGGCGTTATTTTCGGCTTGTTCCACATGCAGCCCTTGGGACTGATCACGCTCGCTTTGATGGGCGTTCTGTTTGGATTTTTTTACTATCGAAGCAAAAGCCTGTTGCCAGCCATGACGGCGCATTTTACCAACAATTTTCTAGCGATTTATGTTTTGTACCAAACGCCCGAATTTGCCGGGGTTGAACTCGCGGGTACGGAACAAATTCCATTATTGTGGGTAGCCGTCAGCTTACCTATTGGAATTGCTCTGGTTTGTTTCTATCACAAAATAACTGCACACAAAATAGCCGACGCCTGAGCAGATTTCCAGGTAATTAGTAACCGTTTTCGAAATAATGTGGCAGTGTGGGTAAAAGGTGTTTGGGTGCTAGTATCTTGAAATGAATCAACTTGATAAAATACCTAAACACTTTAATACCTGAGCACCCTAACACCGTATATCGCCAGGTTTTTAGGAATCACTGGACGAGGTATGCCTCACCAAAACAGAGTTACCCCAAACGGCGAATTTATCGCCACCTCATCCCGGGGAACCTTGATGGGCAACCGGGGCAGGCTTCACACCCCAGAAAGGAAAATCGTGCGCTCCTGGCAACTCAAAGCCTGGATCACCTGCCTCCTGGAATTTAAAGAACGGCATCGGCCAATCATGCCGCCCAACAGCTGGACCGAACTTTTCTTTCTGGACGAAGTCACCGCTTTTGCGGCAGGGCACCGGCCATGCGGCGAATGCTGCAGGCAGGATTTCAGAAAATTCAAAGAGTTGTGGATGGCAGCCAATCCAAACCTGGTGACGGGGCAATCGATAAAAAACATCGATGAAGTTCTTCACAATGAAAGGGTCTCGAAAAATAAAGCGAAGGTATTTTACCATGAACTATTAAGGAATTTGCCAATTGGTACCATGTTCATGCTACCGAAGATTGCCAATCAATATTTTGCCTTGGGGAAAAACAGAGTGATTAAAGGGTCGCCGCAAAGATATGAATCATATCTCTCTGTTCCGGGAGAGATATCCGTTCGAGTGTTGACGCCACGTTCAGTTGTTATGACATTCGCTCAAGGTTACGAGCCGAAATTCCACGAAAGCAGCTTTCCTCTCTAAATTATGCACCATCTTTTTAATTGCATATTATGCTTCTGTGATCTATCTTTTTTGCGATTTACAATTTACGAGGATAATTTATGCGATTTTTTTTGTATTTATCAACAATCGGGTTGAGTGTCACCAATTTGTGCTTTGCGTATTCATCATTCCTTGCGCAAGATCTTGATTGGCCCTCTCTCAAAGAGAAAATTAGAAAGCAGTTTCCAAGCGTGGCTCAACTATCGACAGAAAGGCTGACGCTTTGGTTGAGTGTATCGGATACCACAAAGCCCCTGCTGCTCGATTCGAGAGCGTTGGCGGAATATAAGACCAGCCATTTGCCGGAAGCAAAGTTTGCCGGCTCAGAGCAAGAAGTGCTGAAAGCCACTCGTGATTTGAATCGCGGGCATCCCATTGTTGTTTACTGCTCAGTGGGCTACCGCTCTTCGAAATTGGCGGTTAATCTTCAGGAACTCGGCTTCAAAAATGTTTACAATCTGGAAGGCTCTATTTTTCAATGGGCAAATGAAGGCCGGCCTGTTTACTCGCAAGGTGTTGAAGTCAAGCGGGTTCATCCCTTCAATCGCAAGTGGGGAAGATTATTAAAAAAAGAACTTTGGGCTAAGTCAGAAAAAAATCATGAGTAAAAAGTGCGCTATTTAGTTAAAGCAAAGCTAAAACCAGGCAAGGAAAATGCGTTGCTGCAAGCCATTCAAACCCGCGCTTTGGGTAAAGGCTCAGTTGCCGGCGGTGAATACTTGCGGGATATGTACCAGGCCCGCCACCTCGAAAATGGCGAAACCCGCTGGGTAGAGGTTTGTTTCTGTGCCGAACCGTTGCAGGAAGAACTTCCTTACTGGCAAGAATATTTCGAAATAATCGACATTAATAACGCACATAACAAAGAAAAATGCAAAGATCTAAATGGCAGCGAACCCTGGGCGTGTCTGGACTGCGATTGCACCGAACGGCTTGCAGCGAAAATGAAAAATTGGGGAGAAGAATTTATTGACAGTTTGCAGAAACGTGGAGCCACAGCTGACTTCAAACAGCCAAAAATATATCACCCCTAACGAGGTTAGTTTTGATTAAATTGTTTTTCTAGAAACATTTCACCGCTACGCGGTTACCCATTTCATTAGCATATATTAATAAAGGACTTTATATGAAGTAAACCATAAATTTTGTATCTTTGCTCAAGGGTTAGTTGCTTATAGGACATTCCGGTGCTCCTCTTAGTAGCTTTTCTTGGGTAGAATTAATTACTTCAAAAGCAATTAACCCTTTTTTACTAAAAGTCGCACGTATTACTTGAACTCAGTTCAAATAAAAAGGAGATGATTATGGAAAAGAGAGTATTGTACCAGGTATGTATGTCTACTTTGATTTTATTATTGTTTACTTGGAATTTAGCACAAGGAACTCCCGAAACAACAGATGATATCTTCAGGTCATTCAACACCAATTTAATGTTAGCAAAAAATGGTCAAAAGTTCGGGTACCTTCAAAGTTCTATTTTGTACTATTCTTTTCAATGGGTATTTGTCTTCACCATCGATCGCGAAGTAGGTAAGGACATTCGCAAATCTAATTTTAAAAGATGGATTAAGAATATTACAAACCTCCCTAAAATACCCGATGGTGATGACTGGATTACTAATTATATCGGCCATCCGCTTGCAGGTGCTAGTGCTTTCGTCTTTTTCAAAAATTTTGGGTTCTCAAATAAAGCCAGTTTCTTTGCTACAGTTTTACAGAGTACCTTGTTTGAATACACAGTGGAAGCCTGGAAGCAACCACCCAGTGCGGTAGATTTAATTGTCACCCCTTTGGTAGGAAGCTTAATCGGTTCTCAAGTTGGGGTGAATACGTTCATCTTTTCTTTTTCTTACACGATCAGCAGATTTATCTTTCGATTATTTTAAATTTAGTTGAATCCATGAATACATTAAGAATTGTACGGATCTCATTGTTGTTCAGTTTAACCCGTGGGGGTGAAAAACTCTATCCAGGATGAAAATTCCTTGAAAAAGTTGCCTGAAAATCGATAATGTTTAATTTTCAGGAGGTTGCATGTTCTCATTGCTCACTTTTTTTCTCGGTCTAATCATCAATCTGTCTAAGTCAAAAAAGCAGTTACTGGCTCAAATTTTCCTGCAACAGAAAGAACTTGAGATATTGATGCGACTGGGCGGGAAGTTCGTACCTTCTCAGTCAAGGAATACAATGCTGGTTTTCACTCAATTAGTTGGGATGGGAAAGATAAAAAGGGCAGTCCTGTCGCGAGTAGTATTTATCTCTACCAATTGAGTGCAGGGACATTTACCCAAGTAAAAAAAATGAGCTTGCTCCGGTGAATTGATGATTAATGAGCCTGATTTAGATAGTGCCCGATGCTAGCAGGAGTCCCGCTTTCTTCTTGAAAGAAAAATGTAATATGACTATAATTCAAACACTAGCGCCAGATCTCAAAGAGGTACTAAAAAAAGCAGATGAAATTTGGGTAGCTGTTGCATTGATTACTTCCTATGGGCTCAAATTCATCAATGATAATATCTCGAAAAAATGCAAACAGAATTATCTCGTAGGTATTAACCTTCCAACAGAACCGAAAGCATTGAAACAATTACTAAAATTTTCACATGAGCTTTCGGTAAACCTTATTTTACAAAAAGAGTTTTATCATCCAAAAGTTTATCTTGTTCGAAAAGGCAGTAAATATACGGCATTTCTTGGTTCTGCCAATTGTACAGCTGGTGGGTTTTATAAAAATATTGAAATATCAATAAAAATTGAGAATCAAAGAAATTGCAGAGAACTACTAATGTGGTTTGAAAATCTGAGAAAAGATTCAAAACCTTTGACAGACTCATTTATAATGGATTATACGATTAGTTACAATAAAAGAGTTGAAAGGAAAAAAGCAGATGAACATGCTGTCAAAAAAGAGAAAAATAAGTTCAATGAAGAAATAAAGCTGAATCAAAAAAAGCGCACGGATTTGGTGAAAATGTTAAAAAAGTACAGGGCGAATAAAGAATATCAGGCAGTAAAGAAGAAACAAAATAGGGCTGTAGAAGAACTTAAACTTAGTTTGGATTATCCAAAATTTGCCAAAATTGATGTTGACCGTTTTTTTAAACTATGGGATTTAGGTCGACTCATCGAAATACCGAAAACAAAAATTAAACTGGAAATAAAAAAGTTCTCACGTTTATTAAGAATGATTTGTGATGAGAAAAATGATATAGAAATTCGATATGATAAAGCATTAGCTGGAAATTTCAAAATCTGGGGAGTTAGTGAAGGACTTATCTCAAAAGTCTTGACTATTCACGATCCGCAGAAATACTATGTTAAGAATAAAAAATCTGATTCTGTATTGGGGAAATATGGACTTCAACTACCAAAGGAATTAACTCCTGGTGCTAAATATGAGTTCACTCTAAAACCTGATTGAACAGAAGGGATTGAGACAGTCAATTTATATCTAGCGTCACCTTCAAACCCATCTTACACACAAAGTGGGAATAGACCTGATTGAACAGAAGGGATTGATTTGCAACTCAACCTGCCAAATTTGCGTCTTGCCAAATTGCGCTTCACCCTCGAAGCTCTGGAAACGCTTTATTTACCGGAATATAAAGGTTCCACTCTGCGGGGTGGCTTCGGTCATTCATTTCGCAAAGTCGTTTGCACCATGGGTCCCATTCCCTGCGAAACTTGTTTGTTGCAGTTAAAGTGCCCCTACCCGCAATTTTTTGAGACCCCAATTGCCGGCGAAGCGCCGCCTTTTATGCGCGGGGTCAAAACCGGACCGCAGCCGTTTATCGTTGAGCCGCCGTTAGACAATAAAAGAGTGTATGAGAAAGGAGAGTCGCTCGAGTTTGGTTTAGTACTTATCGGCCGTTCGGTGGAGTACCTGCCATATTTCATTTACACTTTTGACCAGCTCGGCATCATGGGCATCGGGCGCGGTAAGGGCAAGTTCAGGTTAACAGAGGTTGCTGCCTTTGGCGATGAGTGGCAGGTTATCTACGACGGTGCCAGCAAAACTATCAGCGGTGATTTCCAATCCATGACGAAAGACACCCTGAACAAAGAGATAGATTCTTCTCAGCTTTTGTCCCTGCGCTTTCTAACTCCGACACGCATAAAAACCAACGGCCGATTGACCGGAGACATCGATTTTCGGGAGCTTGTTATCAATCTTCTGCGCCGTATTTGTACCCTGGCCTACTTTCACATGCCGGAGCAGGAAATCGAGTGGGACTGGCGGCCCATCCTTGAGGCCGCTAATGAAATTGAAATTGCCGAAAAGAACTTGCGTTGGCATGATTGGGAGCGTTATTCCAATCGCCAAAAAACGCGCATGAAGCTGGGTGGGTTTTTGGGTGAGGTGACCCTGCGAGGGGATTTAGGGGATTGGCTGCCGTTACTGCGTTTAGGTGAGTTTGTGCATGTGGGGAAGGGAGCTACTTTTGGGTTAGGGAAGTACGAGTTGAATACAGAAGCTCACTAAAATCGTCTATGTATCAAAAGAATCACTCAGAATAACTCTATTTCTTCACTAAACATTTATGCCTCATTTTTTTATCAAATCCTCCCAGGCCATCAGTTTTGTTTGAACTAAATAACGTAACTTAAGTCAAAACGTTTGCTCTATTTCACCAGGATTATTATATTGAAATAATAGATTTTGAAATTTATGCCACCAATCTGCCACCAAAGCAGTAAATTTAAAAATATCGGTAGAAACAAACCCCAAGAAATAGTCCTCAAGAAGGGCTTCTAAGTGTTTATTTTTAATAAAATAGCGGGAACGTGTGGGAATCGAACCCACCCATCCTGAATAGTCAGGACGCAACGGTTTTGAAGACCGCGGAGGCCACCAGGCACCCATGCATTCCCGGGTAGAAAAAACAGTTAGTTAGAACACCTATCTTTTTGCTGAATTGATGAAATTAGCGTTTTGGCGGCAGATTGGTATCATGGATTTTTTAAGTTGCAAAAAACTAACTGACTTTATTTTTAATATAGCCAGAATTTAGAAAATTTTCAACCAGTTTCTTGGGTGGTGTGGCCGAGCTTCAATATACTTTAGCTTAAATATCTTCGACGAGGCTTGGATTTGTAAACTTTTGAAAAATAAAAAAAGACTTGATAAAGCAAGGGAAATTCTAAACCGCCTCAAAGAGGGTTTGATTTAACGTCAGTTCGACGTAAGGAATAAAATGAGGAGCAAAGACCAAAAACGACCCGTCCAATGTCATTCCTGTGGATTGCAGGCAGAAATTTTGTCGTTATTACAGCTAGATTCCGGCTGTTGCAGATTCATTTTTTGCCACTGATGAACGCGGATTCTCACAGATTGTTTGACAAAAATAGAACCTTTCCTTAATAATATTCAGATAATCAGTGGAAATCCGTGTCAAGCCGTGGCTTAGGCCTTATTTGCAGCAGCCTGTTAAAGATTGCCGGAATGACGGTATATGTAAGTTTTTGGCCTTTGATTTCTTATATCGAACTCAGGTTATTATAATGAAGAGGTAACGATGGAGCTAAATATTCCTAAAAGGATGCCTCATCTTTGCATCGTTTAGTTTCAGAGGTTTACCATAATACCTGTGAACCACAAACAATGCAAAAAATTCTTGACAATCAGTTAATAATTTCATATTTTTACAGGTTTAGTTTTTCAGAATTTGAAGTAGATCGGGAGATAAAATGGCGAAAAATTACGTTAGCAACAAACAAACAACGCCAAGACTTTTTTCAAATGAGTTGATCGAGAAATTGTCACATGTGCACCCGACGGTGCCCATCGTGCTCTATTTACCGTTTATCTTATATTTTTTATTTTCAACTTTTAAAGCCGGAATCATTCAAACCAGTCTAATTCCTTTTTTGTTTTTGAGCGGAGTCTTGTTCTGGTCTTTAATGGAATACATCATTCATCGCTTTGTTTTCCATTATGAACCCAAAAGTGCACTCGGTCAACAGATTCACTATTTATCACACGGCATCCACCACGATTATCCAAAAGACCCGATGCGGCTGGTCATGCCGCCTGCTGTAAGTATTCCTCTTGCCCTATTCTTCTATGGACTATTTTGGATAATTCTCGGCGGGGCTTCTATGGCCCCTATTTTCTCCGGATTCGTTTTCGGCTATTTAGCTTATGACATGATCCACTACGCCACGCATCATTTTACTATGAAGGAAACAAAGATGGGCTTGTGGCTGAAACACTACCACAGCAAGCATCATTATCAGGATGAGAACTACAGCTATGGGGTGAGTTCGCCTTTGTGGGATTATGTTTTCAGGACTCGACCGCCACAGACGGAGAAAGTATAGGAAGACTTTTCTAACCTGAATAATTCATAAACCGCAAAGAAGCAGAGTATTGAAAAGTCAAAATTAAATTCATTATTTTTCACTTCTTTCAGTAAAACTCTGGTTGAGAGGAGAATTTCTTATATCAGATACATTCTTAGCGCCTTTGCGGTGAAAATTTATGAATAATCAGACTGACCGAATTTCTACCAGGCCAGGATATTTAATTCTTAGCCTTTTCTTTTTCAGCGATCACCCAGAACCCGCACGTCCCCATTTCGTTCTGTAAACCCCAGTCCGTCAAAATAAAGTAACAGCGGCAAAGCGTATTTCCGGCTGGTGCCGCCTAATAGGTCTTTAAATTGACCGACCGTGATTTCTTTATTTTTCTCAAAGTAGGCCGCCACTTTTTTTTCGGCCTCCTGGACTCGTTTTTGATGAAAATAGATGTTACCCTCGGCACGAATGACTTCTTTTAATCCGATCATGAGACTTAATACTTCTCGAGCCTTTTTTTGATCAGCCTTTAGTTTTTCAGCTATTTTCAATTCAGAGGAAGTGGAATACCCTTCATTAAAAAGCAACTCAGCAATTTGTTTTCTAAGGTCCTCTTGTTCAGGAGAATATTCTATCTTGTGAGTCGTGAGCCTAATTAATCCTGAAGATTCCTTTAATTCATTGTTCTTCTGTAAATCTTGCAAAACGAAATCCAGCAGTGCTTGATCCAGTTTAATGGTAATAAAATTCTTAAACTCTGCTTTTCGGATTCCTAACTTCGCGGAATTGTTTTTGTGAAAATCGGCTGCTGCCTTAAGTACCAAGTTTTTGGCTTCTTCAAAATTATTGCAGTGAATCACCGCCTCCTGTCCGGCTTTTTTAAGAAGGACAACTTTTCCCTGACTTTCCAATTCACCGAGCAGAGCCTTAATCACTTCCCGTGAGGAAGCAATTTTACTGGCCAATTGATCCAAGGTCTGTAAGACAAATGGAGCAGACAAAAGTTGGCTTTCCAGGACCTCCGCCGGATTCTCCTTTTCCAGCGCCTGTAGTTTCGTCAGGACCGCCGGCTCGGATAATTTATGCCGCGGCGCATTCGCATCTAGAATCACCCCGCCGCCGATAGTTAGGGTCGGAGAATATTGCCGAATGACAAAGGGGTCCAGCCGGCGGGCGCTGGCAGGTTTTTCGAGGTGGAATTGCACAAAGGCACTTTCACCCGGGTCAATTTTCGAAACTTTAATAAGCGAAAGTCGCGCCATAACTTCGGTGGTGCCAACGTGAATTCGCACCCGCGAACGTGGTTTAAGGGCACGCGGCGCCGATTTCAAGAGTTGCAATCGTGCATCGAATCGCTGGGAAGATGAAAAATAATTGACTGCGGCTAAAACATCACCGCGATTAATCTGCTGTTTCTCAATCGACTGCAAATTAACTGCCGCCCGGTCGCCGGTAGAAACTTTTTCAACCGCTTGTCCGTGACTTTGAAGACCTCGAACTTTGGCTTTCTGCTTTTGCGGCAGGAGTTCTAAATTTTCTCCAACTTTAAGCTGTCCCGAAAGCACCGACCCCGTTACCACAGTGCCAAAACCCTTCATGGTAAAAGTACGATCCACCGGCATCCAGAAAATGCCTCCATCCTGTCGTGACTTTCTTTGCGAGTAAAGGGCTTCTAACTCCGCCTTGACTTCCGGGATGCCTTCACCATTGATTGCAGAAACCGGAATCATGCGCGCATTTTCCAAAAATGACCCTTTGATCAGATTACGCACATCATCCTCAACCAACCCCAACCACTCATCGTCTACCAGGTCTTTTTTTGTTATGACGATAATTCCCTGTTTGACCTGCAAAATTTTCAGGATATCCAAATGCTCGCGGGTTTGCGGCATAACACCATCGTCGGCGGCAACTACCAGCAGAACAATCTCGATAGTACTCACTCCGGCAACCATATTGCGGATAAACTTTTCATGTCCCGGCACATCAATAATCGTTGCTCTTTCACCAAAGTGAGCAAATCCCAAATCGATAGTAAGACCGCGCTCTTTTTCTTCCTTTAAGCGATCCGTATCTACTCCGGTGAGCGCTTTCACAAGTGCTGTCTTGCCATGATCGATGTGGCCGGCCGTGCCGATGATAATATGTGACACAAGAAAACCTCTCGGGGTGAAAATGAAAGCCCCCCTTGAATTCCTGCGTTGAGGCGGAACAAGGTGAATACAAAAATATAAATAAAAAAACCGCCAAAAGCAAAGTCTTTGGCGGTTTGAAATGCAAACTTGAGTCTATTGTGATTTTATTCCCCGCCAAACTCCCAGGGCCTGGAATTGTTAAATGATTTAACGGTCGTTACCGGCTCTGGCGTTACTCTTACCACGTGGTGCTTTTGGGGAACAACTGTTCTCACATCATTATTAAGCTTTTCATCTGAAGGCTTCAAATCAACTTGTGATGGGTCGGATTTGACCTCAATGTTCTTTGCTGTAAACTGAATTCCTCTGGCTAAACCGCGCAGGCTTGAGCTGATGATAATGCGAAATCGCTTCAAAGCTAGCGCAAAATGATTGCGATTACGAAACCCAACATCGCTGATTTCCAGATGCTGACCCGGCTGAAGTTTAGTCACTTCGACTGCCGAATAGTTTTCACCAACCTTTTTAACTTTTATTTTTCCTTTGTATTGAATTTGGCTGCCGGTCTTTTTGTAAAGTCTAATAATATCGTCAGTTTTAATACCGTCCATTTCGCCCTGGTCGATGACAGCAAATTTTCCTTGAATCTCGATCACCCGGGTTGGGAAAAGAGTTTGTTTACGGTATTTTACCCTGACAACTTTGAACAAAAATATAGCTGCAATAATCAAAACGCCCGAACCCAGTAAAGCAATTCTCTTATTCGATAAATAACCGGGTTTTTGGGAATCACTGGCCGCAGCAACAGTTTTTAGTTCCCGCGTTTGCGACTGCTGAGTTTGCTGCTTGGTTTCTTTCGGAAGCTCGGACCCGGATTTTTTTTTCTGCATAACCTGCCTTTTTGCAGGTGTTCTCTTGGTAAAATAGGTTGGTTTTGCCGGTTTCCTGACCTCTTTCTTAGCCTCTTTCGGTCTCGCCGAGTAGAGATTAGGTTTAACAGTCTTCGCTTTCCCGGGTCTATTACTTAAAGCAGTCCTTGGTTTCTCAGTTTTATTATTTAAAATAGTCTTTGTTCTGTTTGCCACAGATAGTTTAGTCTTCTCGTAAGGAGTCTTTGGTGACGAAGACGTTAGCGTACTTTCTCTCTTCTCCTTCTTTTTACTTACAAATCTAACGGTCCCCTGAAATTCCTGTTCAAGTTTTGACTCTTCCTCCGCAACGGATTTATCCGGGTTACTGACAAC
>SMVB01280975.1_pt1 | contig 11784 bp, 9 predicted proteins | sample 2456461 | NCBI WGS metagenome assembly SMVB01 (sample SAMN11095934, study PRJNA526329) | marine sediment metagenome | biome: Marine sediment; feature: Surficial sediment; material: Deep marine sediment; isolation source: Hadal surficial sediment | place: Pacific Ocean | collected 2014-05 | depth 0-1...
ACAAGCCCCGGTCGTCGTAGTAGGCGAGTGAATTGTCGGGATGGACGAAACGAAACGCGGGAAGCCGCCGCCCCATGATGGTGAGGTCCGCGGCGAGGACTCGCCCGAAGCGGACCTCGCCCTCGCTCGATACGTCGCGCTCGAGGAGAATCTGAAAATGGTCGCCGGGACGTATGTCTCGGGTGAAATCGACGGTCCAGGCGTAGATCTCGGCCAATTCCCATGCGAGACGCGTGCGCTCGCCGCGTTCGAGGACTGAGTCGGCGACCAGTCCGTCGAGTGCCACGTACAGCGAGTGGTCGATGGCGCCTTCGAGACGCACCACGTCGGGTGACCAGCGAATAGTGTCCACCAGAGCCGTCCATCCATCGGCCGTATGCCGGTAGCGGACGATGCGTGCCGCGTCGGGACGAACGCTGACCTCCACCGGAACGATGCCGGGCAACTCGCGCACGAAGGTGAACACCATACCGGCGCGGAGGCGTCGAGGATCGAGGGCCACTTCGTCATCGAACCGGTCGAGGGCGAGCCCGGCAACCCCTTGTCTATCAAAGAGTTCCGAGATCGTCTCGCCCCAGCGCAGGGTGTCGGACACGGTGTCGAATGCCCGGCTCACCACGATGGGCGGCGCTACCGGCAACGGACGAGGACGCCGCCACACGGTGACTCCGGTGGCGGCGACTAGACCGACGGTGAACAGGAATGCGTGCTGTTTCCTCAATCCATTTGCCGCCGGATAAAGGTGGGGATCTCCATTTCGGGCACTTCAGTACCACTGTCCGACGACGATGCGGCCCGCTGAGTTTCCGGCTTGGCGGGAGGCATTGCCGGATGCGTCACTCGCTGTGGCGACGGAAAACTCAGAATGCCGGCGCTCCGGCTCGCCGCCTCGCCGGTTACCTGCCGGTCGAACCCGGTGGCGATGACGGTCACCCGCACCTCGCCCTCCATGGCGGGATCGCTGGCGGACCCGAAGATGATCTCGGCGTCCTCACCGGCAGCGTCATGGATGATCTCATTGATCTGGGTGGCCTCGCCCAGAGTCAGGTCTTCGCCGCCGGTAATGTTGATCAGCACCCCAGTGGCGCCGGCAATGGACACGTTGTCCAGCAGGGGACTGGCGATGGCCTGCTGGGCCGCTTCGAGTGCCCGGTTCTCGCCCCGGCCGATGCCGGTTCCCATCAGGGCGGCGCCGCCGTTCTGCATGATGGTGCGGACGTCGGCGAAGTCGACGTTGATGATGCCGGTGGAGGTGATGAGCGTGGCGATACCTTGGGTGGCGTGGAGCAGGACTTCGTCGGCCTTCTTGAGCGCGTCCTGGAACGGTATGCCCTTCCCTACCACGGCCAGCAACCGCTCGTTGGGCACCACGATCATGGTGTCCACGTTCTTGCGCATCTCCGCGATACCCATTTCGGCCTGGCGCATCCGCTTGCGACCCTCGAACAGGAACGGCTTGGTCACGATACCCACGGTGAGCGCCCCGATGTCGCGCGCCAACTGGGCCACCATCGGTGCCGCGCCCGTGCCCGTGCCGCCACCCATCCCGCAGGTCACGAACACCAGATCCGAGTTCTGGATGGCGTGCAGGACTTCGTCCTTGTTCTCTTCGATGGCCTGGCGCCCGATCTCGGGCCGGGCACCGGCGCCCAGCCCCCGGGTGAGCTTCTTGCCGATCTGCACCCGGTGGTCGGACTTGGAATGACTCAGGGCCTGCGCGTCGGTGTTGACGGAGATGAATTCGACACCCGCCAAGCGCTCGTCGATCATTCGATTCACCGCGTTGCCGCCGCCGCCACCGACACCGACGACCTTCATGCGGGCAGTCTGCACACTCTGGTCTTCTTCCAACTCGAACATCATAATCAATCCTCTCTGGCCCGAACGATCAGAAAAAATCCTGGAGCCACCGTTTGACCGGTCCCAACAGCTTCTCCACCGCCGGCGACCGGCGACCACCCACTCCGGCAAAGTTGCTCAACGCTACCTCGTAGGCGCCATGCAAGACAAGTCCCGCAGCCACAGTCATCCGCGAGGATTCCACGCTGTCGGCCAACCCCGACAGTTGCTCCCCCGGGCTGCCGATCCGGACCGGCATGGCGAACACCTCCCGCCCCAACTCGACCATACCCGGCGTCAGGGCACCGCCGCCCGTGAGAACCACGCCGGCGGGCAACCGCTCCTGGTACCCGGCACGGGCGATCTCGTTGGCGGCGAATTCTAGAATCTCCTGCAGCCGCGCCTGCATGATGTGGGCGAGCACTCTCCGCTCGGCCGTCCGGGGCCCCTGCCCCGGGGTGCTGGGCAGCTCCAGCACTTCGTCCTCGGCGATTATCGGCTCGAACGCCGCGCCGTACCGCTGCTTGAGGCGTTCGGCGTCAAGCTGGGTAACCTGCAGGCCGTGAACGATGTCGCTGGTTACGTGACCGCCGGCGCACAGCAGCGAACCGGTATGGCGGATCTTCCCCCCCGAGAAGATCGAAACATTGGTGGAGCCACCCCCGAGGTCGATCAGGGCACAGCCGAGATCGCGCTCGTCGAGCGTGAGAACCGCGCGGGACGCCGCCAACGGCTCCAACACGAACTCCCCAACGTGATAGCCCGCCCGCTCGACGCACTTCCCCAGATTCTGCAGCACGCTCGAGAGGACGGTCACCAGGTAGACCTCCGCTTCGAGACGGGAGCCGGTCATGCCGATGGGGTCGCTGATTCCGGCCTGCTGGTCGATGAGGTAGTCGAGCGGAATGGCGTGCAACAACTCGTGATCCCTCCCAAACGAAATGTTTGACGCCACATCGTTTACCCGGGCCACGTCACCGGTTCGGATTTCGTCGCCCGTGACCGAGACCACACCATGGGACGTCCGGCCGGCGACATGCTCCCCGGCCACGCCGGCGTACACCTGCTCGACTTCGACGCCGGCCATGCGCTCGGCATCCTTCATGGCCTTGGCGATGGCGCGCGTGGTCTCTTCGATGTCCCGCACAACGCCGCGGCGCAGACCCGAGTTGCTGGCCATCCCCACACCCAGAATGCGGGCGTAACTGTCGCGGGCATCACCCGCCGCGTCGGCGATGACGGCAACGACCTTGGTCGATCCGAGGTCTAGGCCGGCAACGAGACGGGGCGGCGATGATGTCACGTGGGCCTCTGGCGAACGACAACCTGATCGGCGAACCGGCCGTCGAGTTCTACGAACGGCTTGCTGCGCCGTATCAGATCGCGCTCCACGGCCACGACGGCGCGGATAGCCGATGACGAAGATCCTGGGCTGAGCCACAGTCGTTTGCGATTGAATGTGAGCAAGACGTCGTCCTCTACCCGTCGTGCGGTGGAAATGCGACCGTACAACCCCGGCGCCACCATCCGAATCCGGGCCAACAGTTGGGCCGTCTCCGGATCAGCAACCAGCATCACCGGGAGATCAGGCGCCGATCGGCTGGGATCGTACGGCAACACCACGCCATCGGCGTCGATGAGCGCCATCCTGTCAGATCCTGGACTAAGGGCCACCGGCGTCGTTTCCACTATTATCAACCGGAGTGTGCCTGGGAGACGCCGGTCCACCCTGGCGCTCCTGACCCCGGCCACACCCAGGATCCCATCCCGATTCTCATTCCAGTCGTCGAACAGGTTCGCCGAATCCGCGGCAGCAAACGCTTCGAGAATGTCATCCGCCGGAAGATAGCGAACACCCACGACCTCTATCCGCCTGAGCCGGAAGAAATCGACCTGGCGCAACACCCACGGGGCCAGCAGCCACAGACCCAGTACGCCGGCCACCCCGCCGAGCAACCACCAGGTTCGACTCAGGCGGACCGCAGCCACTCGACCAACGCCCGCCCGACGTGGGTGACGTTACCCGCGCCCAATGTGAACAGGGCATCCCCTGGCTTCAAAAGCTGGCTCAGCTGCTCCTGCAGCGCCTCACCGTCCGGCTGATACCATGTCTCCACTCCACCGGCCCGGGCCGCGTCGGCCACACCCTCTCCCGTGACGCCAGGAATCGGCTCCTCCCGGGCGGCGTACACATCGGTTACCACCACCAGATCGGCCTGTGCCAAGGCCCGCCCCATGGCCGCACCTTCCCGCTCCGTTCGGGAATAGAGATGCGGCTGAAACACCACCACCAGGCGCCGGTCGGGAAATACCTGTCTCGCCGCGCCGAGCACCGCCCGAATCTCCGAGGGGTGATGGGCGTAATCGTCGACGAACTCGATACCCTTGGCCTCACCCAGCCGCTCGAACCGGCGGCCAACGCCGGTGAACGCCTCGAGACCCTCGATCGCCGGCGCCAGAAGAACGCCCATCCTCCAGACCACCGCGATCGCCGCCGCCGCATTGAGCACATTGTAGAGGCCTGGGACCCGAAGCCGCACCTCGATCTCCTCGCCGTCGGGCAGCGACACGGCACACAACGTGTGATCGGGTGCCTGGGCCACATCGGTCACCTTGATGTCGCCGGCGCCCACGCCGAAGGTCACAATTTGGTTTACTACACCAGCACTAACACGTTGTACCGCATCATCTTTCGCTGGAACAACGACGATGTCCGCACACCTGAGAAACGAGGTGAAGGCGGCCTCCATCGCGGCCACCGAACCGTAGAATTCCAGGTGCTCGGGCTCCACGTTGGTGACCACAGCCAACCACGGGTTCAGCTCCAGGAACGCCCCGTCGAATTCGTCCGCCTCGACCACGAACAGATCCTCGCCCCCGACCCAGGCGTTGCCACCCCACTGGGCGACTCGGCCCCCGGCGATACCGGTCGGCGCCAGCCCCGCCGCGGTCAGCATCTGGCACGTCATCACGGTCGTGGTCGTCTTGCCGTGGGTGCCCGCGATCCCGATCACCCGGCCGGGCGCCACCAACTCCGCCAGCGCCCGTTTACGTGGCACCACGTTGATTCCGGCCTTGCGGGCATACTGCAACTCGGCATTGGACTCGGGAACCGCCGCCGACACAATGACGGCACGCGCTCCCTCCAGATGCGACACGTCGTGGCCTGCCACCACATCGACCCCAACCGCCGCCAGATCCGGAGCCCCGGATGGATCGAGATCGCATCCGCTCACGGACACACCCCGACTCCGGGCCACCAGCGCCAAGGCACTCATCCCGGCTCCAGCCACCCCCATGAAGTGCACGTGCCTGGCGTCCGAGGGGTCGAACAGGTCCATGTTTTCAAACTGTGGAGATGCGCTAATGTAATATGAATTCAGGAGTTGTGAAAGCCTGAGGTCACCCGAGCAACGCTAAAACGTGCCGGGCGATGTCTGAACTGGCATGAGGCCTACCCCGTTGGTTGGCGGCTACGGACATTTCGATACGAACCTCTGCATCGTTGACCAGGGACATCAGTCTGCTGCCGAATCGGTCCGCCGTCAGTTCCCTCTGGGGAAGGAACCAGGCTGCTCCGGCTCGTGCCATCGCCTCCGCGTTCCGCGTCTGGTGATCGCCCGCGGCACTGGGCAACGGCACTAGAATACTGGGCAGCCCCCAGGCGCAGAGTTCGGCCACGGTGACCGCGCCAGCCCGCGACACCACTACATTGGCCACCGAATAGGCCTCAGCCAGCGGGTCCAGGAAATCGAACACCTGGACCCTGGGCGGACGGTGCCGGGCCGCGAATTGCCGGTACGTCCCCCGCCCCGTAACCCAAAGCAGATTCATGCCTTGGCCACCGCCACCGTCGAGCCATTCGGCCACCGTCCGGTTGATGGCCAAGGCCCCCTGGCTCCCGCCCGTGACCAGCACGGTCGGGGTGGCGCCATCGATGCCGAATCGTACCCTGGCGGCGTCCCGGATGGTGAAATCCGGCGGCGAGACCGGGTTACCGGTGTCGAACACCATCGTCTCGGGGCCCAGCCGCAGATAGGCCCTCGCCTCGGGCAATCCCAGGTAAATGTGTCGTGCCTGACGGCTGAACCAGCGCGTGGTCATGCCGGGGATCGCATTCTGCTCCTGGAGCGCCGTAGGCACCCCACAGCGGCCGGCGTACCACACCACGGGTGCGGAGGCATATCCGCCGGTCCCCAGAACCGCCACCGGGCGTTCCCGCTCGAACAACGCGCCCAACTGGCGCCACAGCTGGATGGCGGTAACCGGCCAGCGGGCATTGCGCCACCACTGGCGGCGGTACAGCGGCTCGCTCGGGAGGAGGAAGTGACGGAATTCCTTGGTGGGGAGGATATCCCGTTCGACACCTCTGCGAGCTCCAATCAGCACCGGTTCGACACTGGGATCGAGCTGCCGTACCGCCGCCGCCAAGGCCAGGGCCGGCATGAGATGCCCACCCGTTCCACCCCCGGCGACAAACAACACGCGACTCACGACCGGCTCACGCGCGGGCCTTCCGGCGTTGCCTGCCGATGTTGACCACGATGCCGGTAGCCGCGAGGGTGATGACGAGGCTGGTCCGCCCGTAGGACATGAACGGGAGAGGGAGCCCGGTGGTCGGCAGCACTGCCAGGGTCACCCCCATGTGGAGCACGGCGGTGATGCCGACGGCCGCGGTGAGTCCTGCCGCCAGCAGGGTGCCGAACTTGTCCTTGGCGGTCCGGGCAATGCGAAAGCCGAGCCACAGGTAGGTGCCATACAGTCCGACGACGACCACGATCCCGAGGAAGCCCCACTCCTCCCCGATCGAGCTGAACAGGAAATCGGAATAGGCGAACGGGAGGTAGCCGAGTTTCTGGTGTCCTTGTCCGAAACCGACGCCGAAGATCCCGCCCGATCCGAGCCCCATGAGGGACTGCTTGACCTGGTGCATGGCCCCGGCCGATGCCTGCTCCGGATTGAGGAAGGTCAGTGCCCGGGCCAGGCGGTAGTCGGCGCTGCCGATCTGCTGGATCAGCACCAACACCCCGGCCACACCGAGGAGAACGAAGTGGCCGATCTTGGCGCCGGCGGCAAACAGGACGATCCCGCCCAGCAGTGCCACTATCGCGGCCATGGACAGGTTCGGTTCGAACAGAATGAGTGCCGACACCAGGCCGATGACCACCAGAAACGGCATGACCCCCTTCTTGAACTTCCGGACCTGGTCGCCCTTCTTGACCGCGAGCATGGCACACCAGACCACCACGCTCAGCTTGGCGACCTCGGACGGCTGAAAGTTGATGGGCCCTATGTCCACCCACCGGCGGGCGCCGTTGATCACCGGCGCGATCGAGTAGGTGAACGGCAGGAGCGGGATGACCAGCGCGCCGACGGTCAGCGCCAACAACGGCCAGGCGAATCGCTGCCACAGGTGATAATCAACCCGGGCTACGATGCTGAGAAGCAGGCCACCCACGAGCGCGCCGGTAAGCTGCCGGGCCGCAAACCCGACACCGGTTTCGCCGGGAGCGATGAAGCTCGACGCACTGTAGGTGTTGGCTATGCCAAAGGCTACCAGGATGGCGGTAACGGTCAGCAGCAGGCGGGTTTCCCAGCGCAGGTCGCTATCGGCAATCTGCCGTTTGATGGTCACAGCCGGCCGACCGCTTCCCGGAAGGTGGCGCCGCGTTCTTCGTAGTTGGCAAACATGTCGAAGCTGGAACAGGCGGGAGACAGGAGCACCGCATCACCTTCCCGCGCCAAATGGCGCGCGCGCGTCAACACGTCTTCGAAGCGGCTCTCCCGGTAAACCGGAACCGTGCCGGTCAGGTCACGGACGATGATCGGCGCCGCCTCTCCGTAGGCGACGACGGCGCGGCAGTGTTGCAGCGTTGGCGCCAGGCTGGTGTAAGGCGCGCCCTTGTGTCTCCCGCCAAGCAGGAGCACGAATGGAGCATCGAGAGCGGCGGTCGCCATGGCGGTCGATACCACGTTGGTGGCCTTGGAGTCGTTGATCCACACCACGCCGTCCACGGTGGCTACCGGTTCCAAGCGGTGGGGCAACGGGTCGAAACTCGCCAGTCCCCGGTCAATACCCTCCAGAGAAACCCCCACGGCGTAAACCGCCAGGACGGACGCCAGGGCGTTGGCCACGTTGTGGGAACCCAGAAGATGGAGATCGCCCCGGGAGGCCACCACGGTGTCGCCCACCATCAACTGACGGGTGGCGGCGTCGTACCACCCGTCCGCCCGCTCCGTCAGGCTGAAGCGAAGGTGCGTCCCAGGTACCGCGGCCGCGATCCTTTGGACCTCCGGGTCGTCGGCGTTGGTGACCCAGATCGAAGCGGGCGTAGCGTTCCTGAACAGATTGGCCTTGTCGCCGTAGTACGCCTCCAGCGAGCCATACCGATCCAGATGGTCGGGCGTAAGGTTGAGGAGCACGCCTACCGTGGGAACAACGTGCGGCGCATCATGAAGCTGAAACGACGACAGTTCGACCACTACCCACGGGGGGGCGGCATCATCCATCGCCACTTCACTGAGGGCGAGCCCGATGTTTCCCGCGGCCACCGACGGGCGCCCGGCGGCGGCGAGCAGGTGGGCCACGAGTGCCGTGGTGGTGGTCTTGCCGTTGGTGCCGGTAACCCCGAGCACCTTCGTACCATCGGCCAGCGCTCGGGCGGCGACGTCGACCTCGGCGAACACCGGAGTGCCAGCCTTCTTGGCCGCCAGTATGGCCGCCGCGGTCGGGGGGACGCCTGGTGAAACCACGACGGCGGTCGCCGCGGCTATGCGGATCAGATCGTGCGACCCCAATTCGACCACCACTCCGATGGCCTCCAGCTCTTGTATCGCTGCCGCGTCGGACGGCGACGCCTTGTCCGAGGCGTACACCGCCACACCGCCGCGCCGAAGCAGCCGGCTGACGGCGATGCCGCTCCGGCCCAACCCGATGACGGCGACTTCGCGCCCGGGTTTCCGCCACTCGGCAAACACTAGCGCACCTTCAGCGTGGCCAGGGCCACCAGGGCACAGAACACCCCAACGATGTAGAAACGGGTGACGACCGTGGTCTCGCGCCAGCCCAGCTTTTCGAAGTGATGGTGCAGCGGCGCCATGCGAAACACCCGGTGGGCGTTGGCGTACTCGCGGCCGCGAGTGCGCTTGAACCACTTGTAGACCCCGGACTGCACCAGGACCGAGACCGCCTCCGCGGCGAACACGCCGCCGATCAGGAGCAACAGGAACTCCGCCTTGAGCAGGATAGCCACCGTGCCCAAGGCGCCACCGATCGCCAGGCTCCCGGTATCGCCCATGAACACGCCGGCCGGATGGGCGTTGAACCAGAGGAATCCCAGGCTCGCGCCCAGAAGCGCGGCACAGAACACCGCCAGTTCCCCGGCCCCGCTGAGGTAGAACACGTTGAGATATTCGGTGACATCCACCCGGCCATAGACGTAGGCGAACACGCCGAACGCGCCGGCGGCGATGGCCGTCAACCCCACGGCCAGCCCGTCGAGCCCGTCGGTCAGATTGACGGCGTTGGTCGTTCCGGTGATCACGAACGTCACGAACAGGACGAACGCGACCGGGGTGAATACTACGACGACATACTTGAACAGCGGCACGGTCGTGGCGCTCGCCGGAATGAGATCGGGAGACACCACTGGATAGACCAGCAACATGATCCCGAGCAGGAGTCCGAAACTCGACTGCCCCAGCAATTTCCACTTGGCCACCAACCCTCGCGACTTGCCTTGGACCACCTTCAGGTAGTCGTCCAGGAACCCGATCGCCCCCATCCACAGCGTGGCCAACATCGCCACCAGGACAAACCGGTTGCTCACTTGAGCCCACAACAGCGTCGGCGCCAGGGTGGCCACGATGATGATGATGCCCCCCATGGTGGGGGTACCGCGCTTCTCCTGGTGAGTCGCCGGCCCGTCGGCCCGGATGACCTGCCCGATCTTGCGAGACCGCAGTTGCCTGATGACGACGGGAGCAACCAGAAAGGCGAGCAGCCACGCCGTAACCATCGCTCCCCCGGCCCGGAAGCTGATGTAGTTGAAGAGATTGAATACTATGTGCGTGGAGCTGAGCGGGGCCAGCCAATGATAGAACATGGGGTCTCAGCCGTCGGGGGATCGATCGTTGTCCAGCAGGTACGGAAGTATACCTTCGAGCGCAACCCCGCGGGATGCCTTGAGCACTACCAGATCGCCCGCCTCCAGTCGCGGCGCGAGCGCCGCCCCCAAGCCGGCGACGTCGGCGGCGCTGATCAGGGAATCGCCCAGTTGCTCGCGATAGGCCTCCAGTGCGGGAACGAAAGCACCCACCGCGGCGAGGAGATCCGGCTTGGAGCGCACCAGTTCGGCTGCGATAGCGTCATGATACTCGATCGCCGAGGCCCCGAGTTCCCGCATCGTGCCAACGACCCAGACCAGCCGGTGTCCCTGGCGAAGACGTTCCGCCGTGGCGATCACGGCGCGGAACGACTCAGGATTGGCATTATAGCAATCGTCCATGATGGTCAGACCGGCCTGGCGGCGAACGTCACCGCGCCCGTCGGGAAAGCGGACATCGTCCAGCGCCGCGGCAGCGCCCAGCGGCTCGAGCCCCAATTCCCTGACGACAGCCCACGCCAGCATGGCGTTGGCCGCCAGGTGCTTCCCTGGCCCGGGGATCCGGAAGCTCAGACCGTCGATCCGCACCACCGGGTGTCCGTCCGCGCCGAGCTCGATCGATTCGGGAACGACGTCGGTGTCGGCCAGGCCGGCGGTCACCACGCGCCCCGCCAAGGCCTTGGCTCCGGTTGCCAGTGCGGCCGGGTCGGGCCCGACGACGGCGAAGGGAACGTCGCGCACCAGTTCGAGCTTCTCGCGCAAGGCACCCTCCTCCGATCCAAAGCCCTCCAAGTGGGAGGCCCCGACGTTGGTGATCACGGCGATCGTCGGGTCGATGATCTCGCGGGAGCGGGCGATCTCGCCCGGCACCGAAGCACCCGCCTCGAGCACCAGCGCCTGCGCGTCTGCCGGGGTCTGCAGAATGGTGAGCGGTATGCCGATCAGGTTATTGAGATTGGCGTGGGTGGCGTGGGTGCGAAACCGTGTGCCAAGGACCGCCGCTACCATTTCCTTGGTGGACGTCTTGCCGTTGCTTCCGGTGATGGCCACCACCGGACCATCCATGGTGTCGCGGCGGAGCCGGGCCAGTCTGCCCAAGGCCACCAGCGTATCGTCGACCGGATACAGCCGCAGCCCCTCCACCGAGGGCGTGCCGCGCCGCACGACCGCCGCCGAGGCACCTCCGTCCCGAGCCGTCGCCAAGTACTCGTGGCCGTCGAATCTCTCACCCACCAGCGCCACGAACAGCGCGTCGGGGCCGAGGGTCCGAGTGTCGGTCGAGATCTCGGAGAACGTCCTGGCCGCTTCCGCCTGGGGCTCGATACCGAGGGCGGCACCCACGAACGACTCGGACCAGGGTCCGGTCACGGTCCGACCAACTCCCGGACGATGGCCGCCTCATCGAACGCCACTCGTTCGGTGCCGATGATCTGATACGTCTCGTGTCCCTTGCCGGCCAACACCACAGTGTCGTCGCTCGCGGCCGCGGATATCGCGGCGGCGATCGCCTCTCGGCGGTCGACGATCCTGAGATGGTCCGCCCCGCCCATGCCCCTCTCGACATCATCGAGAATGGCCTCGGCGTTTTCGGTACGAGGGTTGTCCGACGTCAGCACCGGAAGGTCGGCCCACTGCGCCGCTATCCGGCCCATGATCGGCCGCTTACCCCGGTCGCGATCGCCGCCACAGCCGAACACCACGATCAACCGACCCGTCACCAGTGGCCGGAGTGTCTGCAACACGCGCTCCAGTGCGTCGGGCGTATGGGCGTAGTCACGCAGCACGGGACACGGGCGATCGCTGATGCGCTCCATCCTGCCGGGGACCTGGGGCACGGAAG
>SMVB01232837.1_pt1 | contig 11783 bp, 10 predicted proteins | sample 2456461 | NCBI WGS metagenome assembly SMVB01 (sample SAMN11095934, study PRJNA526329) | marine sediment metagenome | biome: Marine sediment; feature: Surficial sediment; material: Deep marine sediment; isolation source: Hadal surficial sediment | place: Pacific Ocean | collected 2014-05 | depth...
ATGTCGGAGTAACTCACCAGCCCCACAATTCGGCTTTCATCGATTACCGGAGCGCGGGACAGACCAAAGTTGTCAAACAGCATGGTGCAATAGCGGATATCCATCCGCGGGGTGACGGAAATAACGGGTTTGGACATGACTTCGTAGATATTGATCCGATCCGGCGAAAGGTTTGGCGCCAGCACCCGCAGGGCGATATCACGAAACATGACCACCCCGTATTCGTCATCTTCATGCCGCTTGTCCACGATAATGGTACGCGTATCCGGGTACTTGAGAGATTTCAACGCATCAGCAACGGTCATCATGCCGTCAACGATATCCACCTCGGTTTTCATGACTTCGCTGACGCGGATGATTTTTCTTTTTTCGAGACTCATATCTGTTCCTCCACGGCCTCGGTCAAAGCCGTAATCTGGTGGCGGACACCGATGGCGTCCTCCACGTTAATCTGAAACGTGATGCCGGTTCCCGGTGATTCGTCGAATTCCCCGGCCTCGGCCACTTCCTCCAGTATGTGGCGGCTCAAGTGCTCCTCCACCAGCATCAGCAGCACGTCGACCTGAGCGTTTATGCTGAGTCCGAGAAAAGTTTTGGTCGGATTGATACCCTCGCCGCGGGCCTGGTTTAGCACCGTGGCGCCGGTGGCACCCGCTTCCCGCGCCGCCTTGAGTACGGCACTGGTGTGTGTATCTTCGACCATGACAATAATGAGTTTGAAATGCATGGGAGTTCCTCCTGGTTAGTCCTTGTTATCTTGCGTTCGGGTGTGCCCGTTGTTTCTATGTGCGCGATAGGCGCTCAATTGGGCGTATGCCATGACGGCAACAATCGGAAACAGGCTGGCAAATGCAATCAGGCCGAAGCCGTCGAGTAAAGGGCTGCGGCCGGGAATGGTCTCTGACAGTCCCAGGCCCAAAGCCGCAACCAGCGGCACGGTTACCGTTGATGTGGTTACACCGCCGGAGTCGTACGCCAGCGGAATGATGGTTTTCGGTGCAAAGAACGTTTGAATGATCACCAGTACGTAACCGCTGATGATGAACCAGTGCAAGGGCGTGCCGGTGATGATGCGAAAAGCGCCAAGCGCTACACCCACTGCCACGCCGATGGCTACCGCAATGCGCAGACCGTTGGTGCTGACGGTGCCACCTGATACCTGGTTGGCTTTTAAGGCCACGGCGATCAGGGCCGGTTCAGCGATGGTGCTTGCAAAGCCGATAGCGGCGGCGAAAGCGTAGACCCAGTAGTAGTCTTTCCAGTCCACTTGCGCCGGCATGACGGCGCCGGCGCCATAAATAAATTCCGGAGCCGTGAGTTGTTTCGCCATCAGGCGGCCGATTGGGAAAAGTACCATATCCAGGCCTTCCAGGAAAAACGCCAGACCCAGGATGACCAGTACCATGCCGACCAAAATCCGCCTGGGATTTTTGATCTTTTTTCTCAGTATGAACAACTGGAAACCGAACAGGATGGCCATGATGGGCATCACGTCACGCAACAACAGCATCAGGGTCCGGCCGAATTCGGAAACCGCGTCCATCAGATCAACATCCCGTAGGCCATCACGAAGATCATCGGCATCAGTACCGCCAGGGCAATCATTCCGAAGCCATCCAGCATGGGGTCCCGCCCGCGGATACTGGTGGCCAGCCCCACACCCAAGGCGGTGACCAGCGGCACGGTCACGGTGGATGTGGTCACGCCGCCGGAATCATAGGCGATACCGATAATTTCCGGGGGGGCAATAGAGGTCATGATCACCACGCCAATGTAACCGCCTATGATCAGGTATTGAACCGGCCAGCCCTTCAGAATTCTGAGCACGCCGACCAACAGGGCCACGCCGACGGACAGGGCCACAGTCAGGCGCAGTCCCAGTGCGTATTTGGCCTGCGCGGTTTCATTGTTGACGATCATGCCGCCGGCAGCGGCAACCTCCGCTGCCTTATCGCTTATGAGAATCAGGGCCGGCTCGGCCATGACGGTGCCGAAACCCAGCGTAAAAGCGAACAGGAAAAGCCACCACAGATTGCCGGCACGCACGAAATTGAAGGCCATTTCCTCGCCCAGCGGAAACAGCGCCATCTTCGGTCCCTGGATAAAAAGCGCCAGCCCCAGCATGACCATGAAAATACCGGCCAGCATTTTTGCCACATTGGGCAATGGCTGCTGTAACACGGCAAACTGGAAAAACGAGACCACCAGGATGATGGGCAACAGGTCCATGAAACTGTCGCGTAATGAGCGGAGCGGCTGCTTCAGTAATGAAATTATTGTGGAAAAGCTTTGGCTCACGCTCCTACAGCGGTTGTTTCAGGATCCAGAAAAAGACAGTAATGAATGATGTGACTCCGATGATCAGTGCGATCATAAAACTGGTGTAGGCCACCTGCAACAGCGCAAACTTTTTGTTAAGCACCACGCCCAGTGCATAAATATTGCGGATCATGGCTTCGTAGGTGATGGTTTTATCCTGCATCAATTCCGTCATGCCATACAGGAAATCCTCTTCTGTCAAATTGGCGAAATTGCCGAAAAACAGGATATTGCCCTCACTGTGCTGCAAGTCTTCCAGCGTAATCGGCTTGTGACTCACCCTTGGCCGGGCAGCCAGGATTGCGAAGATGATTGAGATCAGCGTGCCGAGTAAAAACAGGATGGAAGGAACCAGCAGCCAGGGATTTGCATCCAGCTTGGGGGCCACTGCGGCAATGATGATGGAAATGATGATGCCATTGATGCTGATCATCATGTTGGCCTTGTTATCGGCCAGGCCGGTCAGGTCCATTTGCACGCGGTATGCGCTTCGGAACATGGTTTCAATGCCCCGACGCGTCCCTAAGCCTTTGTGGTGCTTTTTATGCTGCTCCACGAGTGAATCATTCGGGTGGTTTTCTTTAGTCATGATAAGGATTCACTACGCTGGTTTCGAGTTGCAACTGCATAGTACAGCATCTGTGTCAATCCATGAATTACTGCCAGGGTGATGTTACATGCGGGACATTCTGACGCTGTGCCCACTCATTGATGACATCGATGTAGGTCCTTGTTATGGCCTTTAGTTCTGTCTGTCGCTCAACCCACTCCGTCTTCAGGTCCTCAAGCCGTAACAGGGCGCCCTCCGTTACCGGCGCACCGGTAGTATCGATGACATCCAGGAGGAAACGGAGCTGTCCGGCCAGCATGGTTTTCCAGGCATCCTCATCCTCGTAGGTCTGATGCAGTACCTGGTTGATCTTGTGGTCCCAGGCAGAGATTTCATCGACCGCCTCGGCGCCGATTTTTTGCAGCTCCTGGTCCCCTGGATGCTCGGCCATCAGTGTTTCGATCTGGCTTTGTGCCTGGCGTACCACCTCCAGCTTGTTGAGGGTTCCGTCGAGTAAAGCGCCCACTTCCGCCATGCGATCAGACCAAAACCGTATCTCATCGTCGGTGGCGCTGATACGCGGGTCAGCCCTTACCGAAAATGCCACCGACTGAACCGAGTCACCCATTGAGACCCGGGCACTGTAATTGCCCGGTGGAACGCCCGGACCGTCAAAACCAGCGAAAAGCGAGATGTTTTCAATGCAATTCAGGCCCTGGTAATTGAGGTCCCAGTTCCATTTGTTCAAGCCCTTTTCGGTGGTGGGATACTTGAGCTCGAATGGACTGCGCGGGTCCATGTTGCTGATTTTACAGCGCTCAAAGTCGCCTTCTTCACTGGAGTAGCTTCGTATTACTTTGTCAGCGTCATCGAGTATCTCGATGGTGAGTGCTTCATCTGTCTCTTCGCCGATGGTGTAGTAAAGAGGTACGCCGCGTTTCGGATTTTCGCCTTCAAATGCGCCCGCACTACCGCCTCCAGAGCCCATGCTGATCGTGCCCGGTGTGAATAAATGCAGCGGCTTGTCGGCAAACCCGTTTGCTGCCTGGCGGACCACGAACAGATCGTCCAGCACCCAGAAACCACGGCCCTGGGTCGCAGCCACCAGCTTGTCCTGGCGCAATGAAAGGTCGGTTATCGGCACCGGCGGCAGATTGAGATCCAGGGACTTCCAGTCTTCACCGCCGTTATAAGAAACGAACATGCCCAGCTCAGTACCCGCGTACAGCAAACCGGGCTGCTTTGGATCTTCACGCACGACGCGCACAAACGCATCCTGCGGCAGGCCCTTATCGATGCGCTTCCAGTGCTTGCCATGGTCGCTGGTCTTGTAGATATAGGGTTTGCTGTCATCCAGCTTGTAGCCGGTGACGGCAAGGTAAGCCGTGGCCTTGTCGTGGGGGCTGATTTCAATGGCATTGATCATGGCTTCCCCGGGGTGTTTCGGGGATACATTTTCCCAGTTGGCGCCGCCATCGCGGGTGAGGTGCACCAGGCCATCGTCACTGCCCACCCAGATCAGGTTTTCCTCGTGAGGTGACTCCACGATGTAATAGATCGTATTGTAGAACTCGGCGCCGACATTTTCGGGTGTCAGCGGGCCGCCGTTCCGGCCCTGTTTTTCCGGGTCATTGCGGGTCAGGTCCGGGCTGATTTCGGTCCAGCTTGCGCCACGATCGGTGCTTTTGAGCAACAGCTGAGTACCGTAGTAAATAATGGACGGGTCGTGGGGTGAGACGGCAACGGGCGCATTCCAGTTGCTGCGGTATTTCAGATCGCGCGAATCCATGCCATACACCATTACCGGGAAGGGAATGATGTAGCGCGTCAGCCGGGTCGAGTGGTCGTACTCGGTCAGCGTACCGTTAATGGTGGTGGCGTAAATCAGCGTGGGGTCGTCCGGGTCGAAAGCTATATGCGCGCTTTCGCCACCACCCACAGCAAAATAATCCGGTACACCAATTCCCCCATGGTTGCTTTCACTGGCGATCGCGACGGTGCTGTTGTCCTGTTGACCGCCGTAGATCCGAAAAGGCGACAGATTGTCGGTCGAGATGCGGTAAAACTGACCGGTGGGTTGATTCATGATACTGGACCAGGTCTCGCCACCGTCAAAAGTCACTGTTGCGCCACCGTCATTGGCGTTGATCATGTTCCGGTTGTTGTGCGGGTTGATCCATTGGTCGTGGTGATCGCTATGAGGTGTGGTCATTTTTGTCCAGGTCTTGCCGGCATCGACCGACTTCATCATCGGCACGTTCATCACGTAGACGGTGTCCTCATCCACCGGGTCGGCCGTGATGTGGATGTAATACCAGGCGCGCGAATGCAGCACGCGGTGGCCGTTGATCAGCTTCCAGGTTTTGCCGGCATCATCGCTGCGCCACAAGCCGCCCTTATCAGGCTCGGCCTCGATAATGGCGTAGATGCGATTTGGATTGCTGGCCGAAACGTCGACGCCGATCTTGCCGATCATCTCCGGCAAGCCACCGCTCAGCTTCTCCCAGTTATCCCCGCCATCAACGGACTTGAAGATGCCGCCATCGGTGCCGCCGGAATGGATGAACCAGGGCTTGCGGCCGTGGTTCCACATGGCTGCATAAAGGATTCGCGGGTTGGTGGGGTCCATGCTGAGGTCTGTCGCGCCGGTATTGGCACTGACTTTGAGAACGTGTTTCCAGCTTTTGCCGCCGTCGGTGGTTCGGAAAACACCACGTTCCTCATTCGGCCCCCAGATTTGGCCCTGAACCGCGACGAAAGCGATGTCGGGGTTGGTGGGGTGGATTTCAATTTGCGCGATCTGACCGCTGTTTTCCAGTCCGACGTGTTCCCAGGTCTTGCCTGCGTCGGTGGATTTCCAGACACCATCGCCGCTGCTGGTGGTGACCCCACGGATCGGTGCTTCGCCGGTGCCGACATAAAGAACATTGTTATCCGACTGGGAAACCGCCACCGCGCCGATGGTGCCCACTTTAAAAAATTCATCGGAGAGGTTTTCCCAGGTCGTGCCGGCGTTTTCCGTCTTCCAAACCCCGCCACCTGTAGCGCCCATGTAATACAACATGGGATTGTCGGCCACACCGGCTACGGTCGTTACACGCCCGCCGCGATACGGTCCAACCAGCCGCCACTCGAGGCCTTCGAGTAAGGTGGTATCCACACTATCCCGGGCCAGTACAGACCCTGCCAGCAGGTTCAGTGAAATAAGCAGGGAGGCGTTGAAAGCGTAAAATCTTGAAATGGTCATCGTTGTTTTCATCCAGGGGTGGAAAGTAATTGTTTTGTTGAAGAGTAAATGCCGGGTCAGCGAGTGAGCAAGTAATCGGCCGTTTTTTCAGGTCAGTAGTTCATAGGGACCGCCGCGTTCCAGGGCCGCCTGGTAAGCCGGTCTGTCATGGATGCGCTGCAGGAAATCCATTAGCCGTGGCCGTGCTCCATCAAGACCGCCGCGGGATGCGGCAGCTTCCAATGGAAAACTCATCTGGATATCAGCAGCAGTCAATTCGTCACCCGCGAACCAGCCTGTATTCTCCAACTCACTCTCCAGGAAATCAAGGTGACGTTTGATTTGCGGCGCAATGTACTTGCCTTTAACACCCGCAGCAATCAAGCCGGCAACTGGCCGCAACAACAAAGGCATGCCCGGGCCCGACAGCCGGTCAAAAATCAGTTTAAGCAGCATCGGCGGCATGACTGAGCCCTCGGCATAATGCAGGAAATACGTGTAGCGTAGTGCCTGAGGTGTGCCGGAAGGTGGTTTCAGCTTGCCGTCGTCATAGCAATCAACCAGGTATTCGATAATCGCTCCGGATTCGGCCAGCGTGTTTCCCTGATCGGTCACTACGGGTGACTTACCCAATGGATGAACATCGAGGAGTGAATCCGGCGCCAGCATGGTCTCCGGGTCGCGCTGATAAAGCTTGATTTCGTAATCGAGCCCAAGTTCCTCCAGCAACCAGAGGATGCGTTGCGAGCGCGAATTGTTCAGATGATGGACAGTAATCATGTTAGTTTCTGAATGATGTCAGGCGGTAGCCGTGAAATTTAATCACTATTTGGCAAAATTTACCACTCTTCCCTCCGTAAGATCGAAGTTCAGTAAAGCCGGGGGCGGCATAGTGCTTTTGGCCTCATTCTTGCATATCATACATACGGCAATTTTAAAAATGGAGTTTGAATATGAATAAGTGGATGGTGATATTGATATTGTTTTTGGTGTTGTTGGCCGCTGCAAAAATACAGGCATCGGATTGTGAGTTTGAACGTTTGCTCGACCAGTCACTGGATGTTTCAGACAGCCAGACCCTGGCCATTGCTGCGGCCGCTGGCGACCTCAAAATCGTGGGTGTTTCCGGATCGGACGAGGTGAAGATCAGCGGAAGAATCTGCGTTTCAAAGGAGGGCTGGCTGGACGAAGCCCGGCTGGAAACCCGCTCCGGAGATCAGGCAGAAATCAATGTCGTATTGCCTGATCTGGGCGGTAACTGGTCATTTTGGCGCGACATTTATGCCTACATGGATCTGGTGCTCGAAGTACCCGACGACCTGGCCCTGCAGTTGCAGGACAGCTCCGGCGATATCGTAATTGAAGATATCTTCAGCCTCTCGATGCAGGACAGTTCCGGCGATATCGAGATCAGGAATGTAGCGGGAATGGTCGAAATCAAGGACTCTTCCGGTGATATCGACGTGAGTGAACTGCATGGTGATTTTACGATTATTTCTGATAGCTCAGGCGACATTCGCGGTGTGGACATCGACGGTAACGTGCGGGTAATGGCCGACAGTTCCGGCGAAATCTGGTTTACAGATGTCCGCAAAGACTTTATCGTTGAGCGGGACTCCTCCGGCGACATCGTTGCGGAAAATATCGGTGGTGACTTCACAGTGCTCAGGGACAGCAGCGGCAAAATCCGGGCGAGCGATATCAAAGGTGAAACCAATATTCCCGAAAACAAAAGATAAGCCCCTGAACGCAGCCGGCTTGCGGACTATGCACGGTTTAAAAGGGGCCGGTTTAAAAGGGGCCCCTTTTTGAGGGGGGGGTTACCGCAGGGCGGCGGAGACGATTTCGCGTGCCTCACTCAGGATTCTTGCCAGGTGATCTGGGTCCCTGAAACTTTCTGCGTAGATTTTGTAGATGTCCTCAGTGCCGGATGGTCGCGCGGCGAACCAGCCGTTTTCGCTGACTACTTTTAATCCGCCGATGGAGGCGTTATTTCCCGGTGCTTTGGTCAGGCGTGCGGTAATGGGCTCGCCAGCCAGTTCTGTGGCTGTGACCTGGTCGGGTGAAAGGTTCTTCAGTATGGCTTTTTCTTCCGCGTTTGCCGGTGCATCGATGCGCTCGTATACGGGCGTGCCGAATTTTTTTGTAAGGTCCTGGTAGTGCTCGCCCGGGTCGCGGCCGGTTTTAGCCGTTATTTCTGCTGCCAGCAGGTTGAGGATGATGCCGTCCTTGTCGGTGGTCCACACCGTGCCGTCATGGCGCAGGAACGAGGCACCGGCGCTTTCTTCCCCGCCAAAGCCGAAGGAACCGGCGAGTAAGCCGTCGACAAACCATTTAAAGCCAACGGGTACTTCTACAAGCTTGCGCCCGGTGTCTTTGGCTATCCGGTCGATCATGCTGCTGCTGACCAGGGTTTTGCCTATCGCGGCGGCGCCACTCCAGCCGGGACGATTGGCAAACAGGTAGGAAATGGCGACAGAGAGGTAGTGGTTGGGATTCATCAGGCCCACTGAAGGCGTGACGATGCCGTGACGGTCAAAGTCCGTGTCGTTGCCGAAGGCTATGTCGTAACGGTCCTTGAGCTTGATCAAGCCGGCCATGGCATGCTGAGATGAGCAATCCATGCGGATCTTGCCATCCCGGTCGACGCACATGAAGCGGAATGTGGGATCGATGGTTTCATTGACCCGTTCCAGTTCAATACCGTACTGCTCCGCAATCGGCTGCCAGTAGGCGATGCCCGATCCGCCCATTGGATCGGCCCCGATGCGAATGCCCGATTCGCGGATCACATCCATATCGATGACATTGACGAGGTCATTGACATAGGGGCTGATGTAGTCATGCCGGTGAACGTTGCTTGCCTTGATGGCGCGACTCCAGGGCTGACGGTTCACTTCCCGCAGATCGGCCAGCAGATCATTTGCCCGTTGTTCGATCCAGCCGGTGGCAGCGCTATCAGCAGGGCCGCCATGTGGCGGGTTGTACTTGTAGCCGCCGTCCGCCGGCGGGTTGTGCGATGGTGTGATGATGACGCCGTCCGCAAGATTCGCTGTTTTTCCCCGGTTATGACACAGGATGGCGTGAGAAATGACCGGGGTCGGCGTGTATCCCGATTCCGCATCGATCATCACCTCGACACCGTTGGCGGCGAACACTTCCACCGCGCTGATCAGGGCCGGTTCCGACAGGGCATGGGTATCCACGCCAAGAAACAGGGGCCCGTCGATGTCCTGGTTTTTCCGGTAATCACATACAGCCTGGCTGATTGCCAGGACGTGCCCCTGGTTGAAATTGCACTGATTGGCGCTGCCCCGGTGACCGGAGGTGCCGAATGCGACCCGTTGTTCCGCTATAGCCGGATCGGGAACCAGGCTGTAGTAATTGCTGACCAGTCGCGGGATATTCGTCAACAGGGACTGGGGTGGCGGCTTGCCGGCCAGGGAGTGAGTATTCATGGCGAACGGATTCCTACAGGGCCTGTCCGGCATTGTGGATGGGGTCGTTATTTTGACCCCGTTATTTGCTGTCGCGGATCTTCTTGAGCTTCTTCTCCATCTTCTTCTTCAGCTTTTCGTACTCCTTATCCTGGATCGCCTGGTCGAAGCTGATCTCGAAGGGACGGTAGAACTCGCACGTCATACCCTGCACTGAAGGGTTCGAGTGCATCTCGCCCTTGAGAAACTCCTCGTTTTCGAACACCCAATTGACCTCGATGACCATGTTGACGCCGTCCTCCTCGCCGCTAATGGTGCCCTTGTATTCGCAGTTCTCGACCCTCTCCATCAGGACGTCCTCATCCCTCTTCCTCGAGGCCTCTCCGAACAGACTCGAGCAGTCCTCCTCGAGGACCCAGATTGTTCCCTCGTCTTTTACTTCCCCAAGCTTCTTTCTAAAATTGATCGGACCCGTGCAGTCCATCCATCCCTCCAGGTTTTTCACATTCCAGTGACCCTCCTTCGGGCAGGTGCATTCGGAGCCTGAGCCTGATACGGATCTGCCCTGGGAAATAGTCTCCTCGGCCACAGCCGGGAGTCCGAACCAGGCTATGACCAGGATTACGAGAAGTGCGATACGGTACCGATTCATGAGCTGCCTCCCTCCGGCTGAGTTGATCCGGAGTGATTCACATTCTACTTCAAACCAATAGCTTACACGATTATTGCATATTGGCTATCCAGGACCCAGCCTGGAAACCCACACGGATGAGCCGGCAAGTTTTTTCGATACCGGTGGTGACCTTTTTCGTCTAAATCTTCTTCCTCTGACCCCCTTACAAGGCCTGGCCGGCAGCGTAGCCGGACGACCACGCCCATTGGAAGTTGAATCCGCCCAGGTGGCCGGTGACGTCAATGACTTCACCGATAAAGAACAGCCCCGGCGATGTTGATTCCATGGTTCGGGAGGACAGGTCGCGGGTATCCACGCCGCCCAGCGTGACCTCTGCGGTGCGGTAGCCTTCGGTCGCAGCCGGCTTGAGGTCCCATGACTGCAGCTGTGTTGCAACACGTTCCAGCAGCCGGTCGGGCCACTCGGCGAGCATATTGTCCCTTTGTTCAGGCCAGTGTAGTGCTTCCAGTTCCTGCACCAGTTTTTTCGGAAGAATTGTTCCAAGACGGGTGCGCAGCATGGCCTTGGGGTGTTCCTTTTTCCATGCAATGAGCAGTTTTTTTGCATCGAGCCCGGGCAGCAAATTGACGCTGATGATTTCACCCGGCATCCAGTAACTGGAAAGCTGCAGCACGGCCGGCCCGCTGATCCCTCTGTGTGTAAAAAGGATATCTTCTCGAAATGAGGCTTTTTTGCAAGCCAGGATGGCTTCGCAGGAGACTCCGGAAAGGCGACTACACAGGTCTTTCAGGGCGCCGGAAAATGTGATTGGGACCAGCCCCGCTGATGTGGGCAGCAGGCGCAGCCCAAACTGCTCTGCCAGTTGGTAGCCGTAAGCTGAGCCGCCCAGGCTGGGAATGGAAAGGCCGCCCGAGGCTACCACCAGGGTTTGAGCGGAAAAAGAGCCGTGGCTGCTTTGCAGGTGACAACCTTCATTAAGCACCACCGAAGTCGTTTCACAGCCGCTACGAATTTCCACACCGGCCCGCGTGCACTCACCCAGCAGCATGGAGAGAATCTGTTTTGATGACTGCCGGCAAAACAACTGGCCGCTGAGGCCGTTAACGGTTTGTTTTTCAAAATATTCGATGTTGTTCTTCTCCACCCATTCAATGAAATCCCATTGCGTATAGCGGCTGAGGGCGCTCTTGCAGAAGTGGGGGTTTGCGGAAGTGAAACGATCAGGCGAGATCTGCAGGTTGGTAAAATTGCAGCGCCCGCCCCCGGACATCAGGATTTTCTTGCCCACCTTGTTTGACCGGTCCAGGATCAATGCACGCCGGCCCCGTCGTCCCGCGGTAATCGCACACATTAACCCGGCGGCCCCGGCGCCAATGATGATTGCATCGTATGCCTTCATGAAGGCAGAATACCGGTTTGCCGGTCTGAATATTCGGGGTCAGAGTAAAAACTTTCCTATTTTTTATTTTGCACTGTCCTAAAAAGTTTTTACTCTGACCCCAAATATTCATTCGCTGGCCCAAATGTAGAAAGCGCATGCTTTACGGCTTACAGTGGCGGCATGGGCCACTGGATTTCCCAAATTGAGCTTTTCCACCCTTATTGGGATGATTACCG
>SMVB01329793.1_pt1 | contig 11783 bp, 7 predicted proteins | sample 2456461 | NCBI WGS metagenome assembly SMVB01 (sample SAMN11095934, study PRJNA526329) | marine sediment metagenome | biome: Marine sediment; feature: Surficial sediment; material: Deep marine sediment; isolation source: Hadal surficial sediment | place: Pacific Ocean | collected 2014-05 | depth 0-1...
CACCAAGGTACTCGAAGTTTCTTCCATTCATAGGTGCCCGATAAATATTCATTCCTGGTGCCAGCAAAATTTGTATTCCCTTAGCCTTGGTTTCTTGCCCGATTGATGCCCCGACTCTTTCAACCAATTCCCTGTCCCAACTTGCTGCTAAAGCAATAGATGCCGGAAAGGCAGTTGCTTCCCCGTTAATACTTCGGACACCTAAGGGACCATCTGTCATTCTTATTTCGGGAATACCTAGACGTTCGTTTGGACGAATGCTAAAACGATCATAACCCCCGAGCATATCAATCTTTTCTTCAAGAGACATTTTATGGACGAGGTGTTCTGTTTGGTTTTCGTCATCCACAGCCGTTTGTTTAAGTTGGTTTGCACAGCCTGTAACAAGCAGTGTCAAAAGTATTGATACAACGATTTTAAGCGGGTTTTTCATTTCGTTAAATTTAATTGGTTTTACCCATCTGATTTAACCCCCTTTATTCGGACGGTCGCCGCTAGAAAAAGCCGGCCTTTTGACGTTTGGTGACAACTTCGATCGGCGTTTTGTTGTTGCATGAAGAGATAGCTTATCTGAGCAGATCGAATCCGTCGGTCTTAATTACTGGTGCTCATTGAGGGTGGTGGGTTTTTCGTGCCCCAGGCCGTTGGCTTGTCGCTCATATGCAACAGCAAATGCCCTCCCTCTTTAATTTCAGTATGTCTGAACCAGGCCTGATCAAGCGACTTTCCGTTCAATTCTGCACTTGCGATATAGATGTTCCTATCTGATAAATTCGTCGTTTCGACAATAAAGGTTTTGGCATTTTCAAGATGAATCGTCGATTTTTCAAATAACGGGGTGGTGATGATGTATACGTCCTGACCCGTATTTGGAAAGAAGCCCATTGCGTGAAAAGCAAACCAGGCTGACATTGATCCCGCATCATCGTTACCGGGTATGCCGCTAGTCGAGGAGTTATAGCGTGTTTTAACGATCCTCGAGACCTGTTCTGCTGTCTTGTCATGTCTTCCGCTGTAGACATAAAGCATGGGTGTCAAGAAGCCAGGCTCGTTTTGGATATGGTGATAGTCTTTGGCAAAGAAATTATCCAATCTTTGCGTGAAAACCTCATTGCCACCCATCTTGGCAATCAATGCTTCCATATCATGGGGAACATAGAAAGAATATTCCCATGAGTGGCTTTCATAGAAAAAATCAGGCCAGGTGCCATCGGTCAAAGTAGTGATTCTGGTTTGCTTACGTCCGTCATCGGTGCCGTGGTGCGTGCTCAGATCGTTGACCCACGAGCCATCTTTAGCGCGCGGCATGATGAACCCGGTAAAGCCATCATGCTCCAGGTTTTTCCATAAGTTTTCCCAATTATCCGCTCGTGCCCGGTATTTTATATAGTCCGCTTTTTCCCCCAGGCCGTTGGCCACTGTGGCGATCGCCCAATCATTTGCAGCGTATTCCAGGGTTCGAGTACCGGCCCGTTCGAAATCAGTAGAGACATAGCCGAGGGAGTTATAATCTGGCAGCCCACCACGGCCGTATTTGCGTTCATCCCCACCAGGAGGGACTTCGGCATTTTTTATCATGCCGGCGTAGGCGGTACGGTAATCAATACCATTCAATCCTTTCACGAAAGCATCGGCAATCACCATATCAACATTGCTGCCACCCTGGGTGTTACCACTATCATTGCCGCTACGTGCATCCGGGAAGTAACCTTCCCTTGAGTAAATATCAATCAGAGAATTTACGATCTCTCGTTGCCTGTCCGGCTGAATCAGCAGCAATAGTGGGGAGGTTGCCCTAAAGGTATCCCAAATAGCATAGTAATCATCATAATAAGGTGCACCGTTACTGTTCCAGTCAGGGTTTTCCCCTGTTCTGTCGGTCGGCATCAGCATGCTGTGATAGAGCGCGGTGTAAAAAATCTCCTTGCGATCTTCAGAGCCGACGACATCGACCCTGGATAGAACTTTCTGCCAGGCATTTTTCGCACTGGTGACGGCTTTGCCAAAATCCCAATGAGGTATCTCTTCTTCAAGGTTGGCGCGTGCCTTGCCGATACTCACAAATGAAATACCTACCTTTACCTGGACTTGCTCACCACGGTCTAACTGATAAGAGAAATACGCGCCCGTTGGCTGTCCCCGGTCAATGGCGATAGCCTGGTCGGGGTGAACGGTGTCGTTTATCCATACGCCATATGCGTTGGCTGGTTTATCGAATTGAGCGCTAAAATAAACGGTATAGGCTTTGCCGATGTTCCAACCCCCCCGAACACGGCTATATCCTTCAATACGATCAGGGCTGATAATGTGTACTTCAGAGCCGACCAGTTCCTGGGCTTCATTACAACAATGGCCCTTGCCTAAGAAGCTGTTCAGGTCGACTAAAATATAATTTTCCCGATCGCTATTAAATGTGTACTTGTGAAAGCCAACGCTGTGCGATGAAGTCAGATCGACATGAACTTGATGGTCAACCAGATCAACACTGTACTGGCCGGCACTGACCACTTCATTGTTTCGGTTTGACGCGTAATTTTGAATATCCAATTTCCCACTCGTCGGGGTGAATAAAATATTTCCGTATTTTGGCCCACCACCGGTGCCACTGACATGGGTATGACTAAAACCCTGAATTTTGCCATTTTTTCTGTAACCTGAATTAGACCTCCGGTCGCCTACGTCCGGACCGAGCTTGACGATTGCATACGGTGTCGCTGTTCCGGGAAAAGTGTTGCCATCACCTTCGGTACCAATTAACGGATTAACATAGTCGACATACTCTTTTGCTGCGGCAGAACTTGCTGCGGCAAAAAGAATAAAACAAATAATTGCCACCCCAGCCCTGACTGAATTGCTTTTTCTTTTCATATTGAGTGTTCCCGTGGTTTGATTGGCTAAATGACAGAGTGCATATAGTTTTGAGGCTCTAGCATAACCCAGATGAGGCGCGGAAATTGCTGAAATTCACCAAGATTAATGAAAGAAAGAAAACTATCTCTGCTGTGACGAATACATCTACATGACGGCACTTGGCAAGTCGGAATTGCGGGTCATTGACATGACGCAGAAACCCTACCGGATGAAGGTTATTGATTTGCCGGATTGCCAGGTAAACGTTTTTGAGTGTGCTTGGCACTGTTTGTGATCGCTGTAATGGATGGGGTACAGCTCTCTCAATAACCGTGAAATTCCGGGAAAAGGGCTTTAATCCCTCCTATACTCCTACCTGAACATAAAACACTCATCAACCGCATTCACATAAGTTGATTAGTATCATTGGAGCGAATTTTTGATTTCTAATATTGGCATAAGAAGCATAAAATCGGTATTTGTCATTCTATTTATTATTATTTTATCCGCCTGTGCCAAGGAACAGGAATCTGGCATGATTGTGGAGGGAGCAAAGCTTCATTTTGTCGTGCAGGAAGGGCAAATTTACAATGAATTTTATCGTCAAGGCCCCGTCGCGGCTCATACGGTTCTGACTTCAGGGCCGAAACCTCGATTAATCGTTGCCTTTCCCGCAGGCAATAGCGGGGTCAGCCTTTGGTTTAAAGAGATGGCTGATTCGGTTAAATGGCAAACAGTGGAAAATATGACAGGCGTTCTCCAATATAATGAGGGCGGTGATCCTCTTTATGGCATTGAGGCCGTCCTGACGGTTTCTGCGGCGCAATTAATATTGGATAAAGCTGTATTGGGCAATATTCGTACAATTCGGGATCATATGCATGGTGTTAAGATTCCTGAGATTGTCGAAACTAAGGCCACAGTTAAAAATAATAAAGTCACATGGTCACGAGATCGCCTTGACAAGCGAGGTGGATATAAGCTCTCGGTTGAAGTTGTTGATGGTGAGTTGATAAGAGGTGAGGCATCGTCCATCGTATTCAAGGCTAATAAAGCCGGAAAACTGCGCCTGCATATAGTTGCTTTGACCGGAGACACCCCCTTGACCCCGATTGAAAGTGGTGCGTTGCTCAATGAAAAGGCAGCAGATGACCTTGTGTCCCGACAGATATTGTCTTTTCTGACGTATAAGGAAAAGATGCTCGCCGGATCCTGGCGCTTTTTAACTTATTTTGGCCGGGATACTTTGCTGTCCCTTCGTATGTTGATGCCCGTACTAAAGCCAGAGGCTATTGAGGCAGGGTTGGGGTCGGTGATTGAACGCCTGGACAGCAACGGTGACGTGGCTCATGAAGAAGATATTGGTGAATTTGCCATACTCCGCCATTTGAAGGGAAATGGCGAAGCGCTTGATGCACCGATTTTTGATTATAAAATGGTTGATGACGATTATATGTTGTCAACGATTGTTGCCCATTATCTGCTTAGCCATAAAGACAGGGCGGGGGCTTTTCTTGCCCGTAAGACGGTTCGGGGGCAGACATACGGTGACGCCCTGATTGATAATATGGAATTCGTCCTGAAGACAGCGAAACCATTCGCCAAGTCACCTGTTGCGAGCAATCTGGTTGCCATCAAACAAGGCATACAGGTGGGGGAATGGCGTGACAGTAATGAAGGTCTCGGCGGCGGAATATATGCCTATAGTGTGAATGCCGTTTTTGTTCCGGCAGCATTGGAGGCGATCGTTCGCTTGAAAAACAGTACTATGCTTGATCGTTATATGGAGGACAAAACAATTTTCTCCCAAGCGGAATCCTATAGTCAGGTCTGGCAGGAAAAAGCCCCTCAATTATTCAAGGTGTCATTATCAGCCTCAGCCGCAAGGCAAAAGGTTGTGGAGAATGTGGCGCGACTTAGCTTGCCCGAAGACACGGCTTTGTCCTCTCTGGATGAGGAAGAAGTGGGTTTTTATGGCGTCTCTCTGGACGAGGGAGGTAATGTCATTCCCATCATCAATTCGGATGTCGGGTTTATGATGCTTTTTAATACACCTACAGCGGATGAGATTGAATATGCTCTTCAGGGAATTATGCGACCATTTCCTGCGGGGTTAATGACGCCGGTAGGTCTTGTAGTGGCAAATGCAGTCTATGCACCCGAAGATTTAAAAAGAACTTTTACCAACGGTCATTATCACGGCAGTGTCATTTGGTCATGGCAACAGGCTTTGCTGGCGGCGGGGCTTGAACGGCAATTGATGCGGATTGATTTGCCAGAAGTAACCCGCCAACTCATCATGGGGTATCAAAATGACCTATGGCAGGTGATCAAAGAAGGGAAAAAGATCAAAACCTCTGAATTATGGTCATGGGCTATAGTGAATAATGAATTCACCATTTCCCTTTTTGGTCAAGGGAAGGGGCATTCGATTGAATCCAATGCGGCCCAATTATGGAGCACGGTTTATCTGGCTGTTCAACCACCAGTACATAATTAATATGCAGGGCTTTAGTATAACAACTTGTAAATAGAGAATAATGTGTTTAAAAAAATTATTTTATTGATTGTTATTATTGCTTTAACAGCCTGTAACACTCAAAAAACAAAACAGACCAAACAAAATCAAGATAATGAATCTTGGGCATTAACATCTTTTGTAAAAGTAGATAGTATTAATCCAATTCTTGGACCCAAACTAGATACAGAGTTTTTATGCCCGGTCAGAGGGAGTAAAGTGAAATGGGAAGGGAAAGATGTATTTAATCCTGCAGCTGTAGTAAAAGACGATAAGGTTTATATGTTATACAGGGCGGAAGATTTTGTAGGAAAATATAAAGGCACTTCTCGTTTGGGCTTGGCTATAAGCGAAGATGGCTTGCATTTTAATCGTTTACCGGAGCCAGTATTTTATCCCGAAAATGATAAAATGAAAGAATTTGAATGGGAAGGCGGCGTAGAAGACCCACGTATTGTAGAAGATGAAAACGGGACTTATGTCTTAACATATACAGCCTGGAATGGAGATAAGGCGCGACTTTTTGTTGCAACTTCTACAGACCTATTAACATGGACAAAGTACGGGTCAGCATTTAAAAAAGCTTATAACGGAAAGTATGCCAAGGTTTGGTCAAAAGCTGGCTCTATAGTCTGCAAACGTATTGAAGATAAGCTGGTTGCAACAAAGATTAACGGAAAATATTGGATGTATTTTGGTGAGTCGAATATTTTTCTTGCATATTCTGATGATTTGATTAATTGGGTTCCCTTAGAAAGAGATACTCATTCTTCTTCAGAAAAATTGATAGGACATAGTATAGATGTTCCTGATTTATTACCTGTAATAATGACCAGAAAAGGTAAATTTGATAGTCACCTAATAGAGCCGGGACCGCCTGCAATTCTAACAGATGAAGGAATACTGTTAATCTATAACAGTAAAAATAGTGGCGACTATGGTGACCCTTCATTTGCTCCAAAAACATATGCTGCAGGACAGGCTTTATTCGATAAAAACGATCCTTCAAAAATGATTAACCGTTTAGACAGCACCTTTTTCAAACCGGATAAACCATATGAAATTGATGGTCAAATCAATCATGTTTGTTTTCTGGAAGGATTGGTTCATTTCAAAGGAAAATGGTTTTTGTATTACGGTACTGCTGATTCTAAAATAGCTGTTGCTGTCAGAGAAGATTAAATTAATTATCAGGTTTCAAAATAATATTTTCGTTTAAATATCTCAATAAAATTAACAATCAAACTTTATGGGCTTTTACAGTATCTCTTGCAGGGGTAATACTCCGTCACCTTCGGTACCAATTAACGAATTAACATACTCTTTTGCTGGGACAGAACTCGATACAGAAAACTATCTCTGCTGTGACGAATACGTTATATTTTTTACCTATAACTTATCCTGAAAAGCCAATTTCGACAACCATCAAGCCATCAGAGGATGACTATGCGCAAGCTACTTAATTTTTTTCTGTTGTTGTTAATTACCAGCAATGTCAACGCCTATCCTGATTCTGGTTTTGACAGTAAATACCAACTGCAACGAAGCGGTTCCTACATACAGGATAAGAATTTTTACCTGTTAACACTATTGCAAGAAGTAAGTGACAGCAGTGAGGTCTTGAACCAGGATGCCGCCTTTAAAGAAGTGCATAGAAGTAAAATCGCTGACCTTTCGCAGGCCAGCAGGCATTGCAAAGAAAACATTCAATGCCATGCCGATGCTTTCTTATGGGAAGTGAAAGAAATCGAAGCAATCGCTCTGAGTTTTGCACAACTCTACCAGCAACAACCACAGTTACAACACCTGGTGAGTCAACACCTACGCCCATCGGGGCGTTTTCAGGCGTGGCACAGCTTGTCGGATGTTGAACTTTTGAAAGCAGCGTGGCGGGATACGGCAAGGGGAATGAACAACATTATTCAAACCTACGCCCTGGGTGTGCCGCCTCGATACGGCAGTATTGACTCCATGTCTTATGCGGTGGGCGACCATGCCTATCAAGGGCTGATCAATACCAGCACTTATGTTATCAATGAAAATGCCGATCAGCTCAGTCACTTTTTTGACCCGTCTCTTAGGTTCGTTCTACAGTTGCTCCAAATCAATGGTCGTGATGAAGCCGGCCGATTTGAACCGCTGGAGACACTGGAAAACAAAAATGCGCTGGAATTCATTGCTGACATTAAGTGGGAACAATACGCTTATTCACATATTTTGGTGCCAGGCCGAGGCCCCGAACTGGAAGGAGTAGCCTTGGACCCATACGGAAAGCTACATTTGGCGATGGCGGTGAAGAGATTCCAACAAGGTCTTGCGCCGCTGTTGCTGGTATCGGGCGGCGCAGTTCATCCGCAACGAACGCCTTATAACGAAGCATTGGAAATGAAACAAGAGCTGATGAATGTTTATGGCATACCTGAGCAAGCAATCATCATTGAACCGCATGCTCGCCACACCACTACGAATTTTCGAAATGCAGCAAGACTGGTATATCGATACGGTATTCCGGCGGATAAAAAAGCCTTATTTACCACCAATAAATACCAGGCGGGTGACGTGGTTAAAAAGGCCTTTGCTGATCGTTGTATGGAGGAACTGGGGTATCTGCCTTATACCTTGTATGAACAACTCTCGCCGGTCGATGTGGAATTTATCCCCAGAATTGAATCACTGCATGCCAATCCAATTGATCCTTTAGATCCTTAATCATCTCACTGAATAATTACTAGGAATATTGAGCAGTGATGTATTGGCCGCAGAGAACTTTTCAACGTCCTGAGCCTTGAGCTTCGTTCGGTCTCCGTGGTGAATAAAACGAAGTAAGTCATTATGAGTAGGCAAGATACGCTGTGCATTATTCAGGCCAGCATAAATTTGATCGAAAACGCGGATTGCGAACTTGTCTTTTTTGCCGCGTACCGAGTTTAGTTCCGGTCGACCGTGCATGCCGAAGTAGACATATTGATAGCTGGCGTGATCAAAAATAGTGTGCAGTTTATCTAAATCATAAGTGTCGGGAAAACTGGTTTTCCAGACATTTACTTTGTCTTTTAACCAATCGGTCCATGATGCAGGATTAACGTTGTCAATCCAGAATTGGGAATCGGTTCGCTGGCTCAGAATATAATGATATTTGACAAAATTGATGGTCATTTCATAATGACCGTTCATGATGCTGTTGTACTGCTCCTGGGGGCTGGAACCGCTGAAGAAGCGTGGCAACATGGAGGCTAATGCCCAGGCCGACTGTTCTACTAAATGTATTCCTGTCGACTCCAGGGGCTCAATAAAGCCACTTGATAAACCGACCGCAACGCAATTTTTAACCCATTGTTTTTTTCGGTAACCGACTGGGAACTTGAGTTTTCTTATCGCTACTGAGTCAATCGCGCTGCCCACGTAATCGCGCAATACCCGTTCAGCTTCATCGTCAGTGCTGTATTTTGAGGAATAAACGTAACCTATGCCTTTTCGATTGGAGAGTCCGATGTCCCAAATCCAGCCATTTTCTCTGGCGCTTGAGCGGGTAAAGGATTGAATCGTCTGATTTGGCTTATGCGGTATTTGACAGGTTATCGCAGAGTCACAGAATAAAATATCGGAGTAATCGGTAAACGGCTGTTTATAGTGTTTATCAATCAGTAGTCCGACAAAGCCTGAACAATCGATAAATAAATCACCCTCAACCAGCCTGCCGGATTCCATATTCAACGCGCTGATATTGCCATCGTTGTCTGTCTCGACGCCAACGACTTTGTCTACGATGTGCTTGATTCCGCGATCTTTTGACAATTGCTTGAGTGCATCTGCCAGCAATCCGGCATCAAGATGGTAGGCGTAAGGAATAGGGCTGGAATAAGGCTTGTCTTTTGCACCTTTTGGCGCGAGATTCAGACGAGCCAATGCATATTGAATACTTACCGCGTCGTCGAAACTACGTTTATGCGGATCTAAACCTCGCAGCCAGTAACTTTCAAGGCCTTCGCTGCCCGCCCGTAACGGTCTTTCAAACGGGTGAAAATAAACATCGTTGGGATCTTCTTCAGGACTTTTTGTCCAGTTTTCAAAAATAATTCCATGCTTGAAAGTCGCGTTACAAGCTCGCATAAATTTAAACTCGTCAACACCAATATCGGCCAAAGTGGATCGCAAAGAAGGGGTCGTTGCTTCCCCGACACCAATGGTCGGGATGTCACTGGCTTCGATCAGAGTAAAATTCAGGTCGGAGCGCAATTGACTATCCAGTTTTGATAGCAGATAGGCTGCGGTCAGCCAACCGGAGCTGCCACCACCCACGATTACTATGTTATGCATAGGTCTCAATCCAATTCGTTCTGTTACCGTTTTGCGGTAGATAAGGAGGTCAAGTCATGTCTGAAAAGAGATGCCTGATACAAAAATCGACACGCTGGCAATGCTTCAGGGAATATACCTTGTATGGGTACATTCGTCTACCATGTGTTTGGAACGACTTGTGCGACAGCAAGCTCCAATAAACATGGTGGGGGTATCCGACCATTCCTTCAGTGTAGGCTGCCAAAGAAATATTCTTTAAACGGCAGCGCTGCTGCGCCAATTGCAGAAGCATCGCTAGGGGCTTCAGCCGAGACAACCACTGGCAAATCTCTGGGGCGTGAACGCCGAGAAGGAAAGTTGATGAATTCGATATGCGGCACCAGTGCATCAGCCAACTGCTTTGGTATACGCCCGCCAAGCACAATGGCTTGAGTGTCCAGTATCGCGGATGAAGCTGATGCAACCAGGCAAAAAGAGCCGGTAACTCGGCTGATCCACTCATCTACGCCGGGCCAGTTAATATCAAAGCGGTCAAGCAGCTCAGAAACAGAATTTAGAATTACTCCATTACTAACCAAAATATGGCGTAAAAATTCAAGCGTGGGCTCCGGGTAGATGTCTTTTGGGAGAAGCGTTGAAAGCTCCCCCGCGTTTCCTCTGGCGCCGTGTAGTAATTCGCCATTAGAAATTACGCCACCACCAAAACCGGCAGCAATGAAAAGGTAGACAAAATTATTAAATCGTTTGCCCACACCGACCAGTGACTCGCCAATGGCAGCGGCATTACCGTCATTTTCTAACCATACAGGTAAATCAAATCGTTTTGATAAAATTTTCTGAATATCTATCAGAGCCCAATCGTCCAGCATGGGATGGGTGTTGATAGCTGCTCTATCGTCGACGAAATAGCCTGAAATACTAACACCGACTCCGAAAATATTTTCTGGGTGATCGATGTGTTCCTTGGTGAGCTTGGCGATGATTTTTTTCGCTGATTGTATAACGGTACTTTGCTTCATGGGCAATAATGAAGCGTGCTCTTCGCCCAATACGGTGCCGGCAAAATCCATCGCACAAATATAAAGTGCGTCAGTCATAATAGATATGCCAATCGAATAAGCAAATTCCGGGACAATTTCCAGATTGGTTTGCTGTTGCCCTCGTTTGCCGTTAATGATTTTATTGGCTGTGCGTAACGCGCCACGGGCAATCAGTTTTTTCACCGCTCGGGATATGGATTGCTGCGCGATTCCTGTCAAACCGGCAAGTTGAGTTTGCGAGATTTTCCCGCATCGCATCACCGTTCCGAGAATCCTTTTTTCTTTTTCAGACACCTCTCGAAATTTGGCGTGGCCCAGAATTTTATGATGAAGATGTTGGGTTTTGATATTTGAGGTCGCCATATTCATGATATTTCTGGTCTTTATTGAGGCTCAGTATATCAGTCTAATCGATTGATTCCTGCTATCAATATTCACCTATCAAAGCCGATTTTTGCGAATTCTGTTATAAAGCGGCATCTTTCTGTACGGTTACCGTTAACCGCTGGGTCTTGATACCCCGCTTCTGAGCCGCGATGAAAACTGTCGTTTGTGTTTCACCATGGTCCCGATAGCCCCGGTCCACAAAGTTACTCCTGTTGGTGGTCGCAATGTTCGCCTTGACACCAAACTTATAGCGCATATGCGCCTTGCCCTCGCGTCACTGCGGGTTGACGACTAACAGTTGGCGCATGTGTTTTTACGTCATTCTACCTGTGTTGGTCATGCGCTTGCCGAACCTTGAACTGCCGAGTAGATCAAGAAAGCGCCAAATAAAAGTGAAGCCAATCCCGCCGGCCTGAATGTGTTCCTGAATTTTTGCGCTGACCAAACCGCAAATTGCCGATGCCTTGATGGCGGTGTTATCAGCAGACCTGCGCCAACTGCTATCAATAAGTAACCGATGATAAGCATAACGGTGGGGTATTGCGTTTGATCAGCGAAAACGATGAAAACTACTCCGAAACCCAGTCTGCTCAGTATTTCAAAAGGGTGAAAATAGGCCTTTTTGCTAAACTTCACAATGCCATTCGACCAATATTCTGGATTGGCTATCATCAAAACGCTAAGTAGCA
>SMVB01083966.1_pt1 | contig 11780 bp, 11 predicted proteins | sample 2456461 | NCBI WGS metagenome assembly SMVB01 (sample SAMN11095934, study PRJNA526329) | marine sediment metagenome | biome: Marine sediment; feature: Surficial sediment; material: Deep marine sediment; isolation source: Hadal surficial sediment | place: Pacific Ocean | collected 2014-05 | depth...
AAGGAAAAGGCCAGCTTCCTCAGCCATGGTGCCACAGGGAAAGGGAATGATCAAATCCGCTTTGAACTCACCTTCGCCGCTCTGGCTCCAAAAATTCATGTGATTGCTCCCTGGCGGGAATGGTCGATGGTTTCTCGACAAGACCTCATTGATTACGCACAGCAACACCGCATTCCCATCACCGTGACCAAAGCCAAGCCGTATAGCATGGATGCCAACTTGCTTCACATTAGTTATGAAGGCGGTGTACTTGAAGACCCCTGGGTCGCTCCACCACAAGACATGTTTCAAATGACCACATCCCCTCAAGATGCACCGTCTACCCCTCAAACACTCACGCTTCAATTTAAGAAGGGCAACCCCATTGCCATCAATGACAAACTGCTGAGCCCGGCCACCTTACTCCACCGGCTCAATCAATTAGGCGGGAAACACGGAATCGGCCGAGTGGATTTGGTGGAGAATCGGTTCGTGGGGCTGAAATCTCGTGGTGTCTATGAAACACCAGGTGGAACGATTCTTCATATTGCTCGACGAGCGTTGGAATCACTCACTCTTGATCGGGAAGTCGTACATCTCCGGGATAGTCTCATGCCACGCTATGCCGAACTGATCTATAATGGTTTTTGGTTCTCGCCTGAGCGGATGATGTTGCAGGCGGCATTTGACCAATCCCAACAAAACGTCACCGGAACCGTTCGCCTTCAACTGTACAAGGGCAATTGCACAGTGACGGGTCGAAAATCTGATCAGTCACTCTATCAAGAGCATCTCGTCACTTTTGAAGAAGGGTCCGGATACAACCAACAAGATGCCGGCGGCTTTATTCGCCTGAATGCCTTACGCTTAGCCACTCGAACATCCGTGGGAAAAATTAAGTAGTCAGTTTATCCTCACTTGCAGCACCTCCCTCCAATGAAAACTTCTCCGAACAAATCATCAAGCAAGACTCAAACTCATCCTCAACCTCAGTCCACCCAAAAACCAGGCAAGCCAAAGCTCTGGGGGGGACGATTCCAAGGCCAGACGGACGCATTAGTCGAATCCTTCACCGCTTCCATTGGATTTGATTGTCGTCTCTATGAGTATGACATTGAAGGCAGCGTGGCTCATTGTAAAACCTTGCAGCGGGCAAAGGTACTATCCACGCGTGAAAGTCAGACAATAATCAAGGGGCTTCACCATATCCGGGAAGACATTCGCGCCGGTCGTCATCAATGGAAGATCGAAGACGAAGATGTGCACATGAGCATCGAGCGTCGTCTTACGCAACTCATTGGACCACTTGGTGGAAAACTTCACACGGGTCGAAGCCGGAATGACCAAATTACCCTAGATCTTCGACTATTCCTCCGTGATGCTCTCCAACATTTACAACAAGATCTATGTCGGCTTCAACAATCCCTTGTGACTCTCGCCGAGCGATACATAGGCGTGATGATGCCAGGCTACACCCATCTGCAACGGGCTCAGCCGGTTTTATTTTCACACCATGCGCTGGCCTATGTGGAAATGCTGGAACGAGACAAAGGGCGCTTGCATGATGCCTTGGTTCGCATCAATGTCATGCCACTGGGCTCCGGGGCGCTTGCGGGGACCAATTACCCGATTGATCGCCACTATACCGCCGCCTTATTGAAGTTCCCGGAAATTACTCAGAATAGTTTAGATGCCGTATCTGATCGTGATTATGTGATCGAAGTCTTGAGTGGATGCGCCATTATCATGATGCACCTTTCTCGTTTGAGCGAAGAACTCATCTTGTGGTCTTCCCAGGAATTTCAGTTCATCGATCTTCCCGATGGATTTTGTACCGGCAGTAGTATGATGCCTCAGAAAAAAAACCCTGATGTTCCAGAACTCATTCGTGGAAAAACCGGGAGAGTGTACGGGCATTTGTTTAGCCTCTTGACGACCATAAAGGGGTTACCGCTCAGCTACAATCGAGACCTTCAGGAAGATAAAGAACCGCTGTTTGACACGATCGATACCACCACCACATCCGTCAAAATTTACGCGGAACTTCTCGCTCAACTCACTGTACGTCCGGAACCAATGAACAAGGCAGTCTCCGAAGGCTTTCTCCTGGCAACAGAGTTAGCCGATTATCTTGTGAAACGCGGAGTCCCTTTTCGAGAATCGCACCACATCGTTGGAAATTTGGTCCGTGAATGTTTGACCAAAGGCAAAGATCTCCGTGATCTCACTCAACAAGACTTATTCAAGGCCTCTTCCTCATTTGATCACAAAGCCATTCGAGTTCTGACACCGGAGGCTGCCATTAACCAGAAAAATATTGTGGGGGGAACCGCCACGGCTCAAGTGGCTTCACAAATCAAAGCTTGGAAAAAGGCGTTACGAGTAAAGCCCAATGCCTCCAGCAAGAAAAAACGAATGTCATGAATGCACGGCACGGACAATCTGACCGCTTCATCTTGACATTAGGTTTTGTCGTCTTCTTGATTATTCCAATTGGGTGTGGAGCAGTTGCACCTCCAATTCCTCCTGAAGATATCGGTATCGAAGCAAAAATCAGGAAACAAGAACGAGAGAATGCTCAATCGGAAGGACCTCTTACCCAAGGCATTGAGACAACAGTTGAGGAAGAAGCCGTTGAACTGCCTTCCCTCTTTCCTATAGGAACGCGATGAGCTCACACGTCATTACAAAAATATTTGTTCAAGGTACAGCCTACACGGTACAATCAACTTCTATGCGTTTGATCATACTTGTTTGTAAAGGAACATAAGAATGCCTACTATGGAATCCCCCGTCGTAACACGTCCCAAGCTCCTCTTATTAGATCCGTACCCACGCAATAATCCTTACCATATGACCGCAAGCGAACGCCGGTCCATCTGGTTTCCCAAGCTCAGCCTGCCTGTCATTGCCGCATATACGCCTTCAAACTGGGACATTGAACTTGTCGACGAAGCAACCGAGGACATCAATTTTGAGACGCCCTGCGATTTAGTCGGGTTGTCAGTCATGACTTGCTATGCTCCACGCGCTTATGAAATTGCGGATGAGTTTCGCGCGCGAGGCAAAACAGTTGTGCTAGGAGGCGTGCATCCCACGTATTGCTCCGATGAAGCTCTGAAGCATTGCGATACGATTGTCTGTGGAGAAGCCGAAGACCTCTGGCCTCAAGTCGTGGCAGATTTCGAGGCTGGCACTCTCAAGCGCATATACCGCATGGATCAATTCCCTGACTTGAAAAACTATAAACCTCCACGTATAGAACTTCTGAGCCCCGATTCGTACATGACCAGATTATGCAGCTTTACGACTCGTGGATGCCATTTTGATTGCGAATTTTGCAGCGTGTCTCCGTTCAACGGAAAAACAACGCGCCGGCGTCCTGTTCCGGAAGTCATCGCAGAATTGCAACATGCCATAGAATGGCTGCGTTCGGATATCATCGAACGTATGACCCGGGGATCTCTCTTGAACGCCTTATCCACTTCCTTGAAAATTTGGGTCGGATTGGAAGAAGGGTCTATCGTAGCCTTTGTGGATGATTTACATAATAGCCATCGAGCCTATTGCCGTGAACTCTGGCAAGCCTTGAAAGGTCTCAATATTAAATGGGGCTGCCAGGCCACCTTGTTCTTAGGAGATGACCGTGAATTGGTCAAATTAGCCGCCGATAGCGGATGTGTGTCGGTTTTTGTGGGCATGGAGTCTTTATCGGACGATTCGTTAGGTGAAACGAACAAAGGCTTCAACCAAGTTCGAAAATTTGAAGACCAGATTAAAATGTTTCACGATCATGGCATCATGGTCAACCCGGGCATCGTGTTCGGCTTCGACAATGATGATGAAGCAGTGTTCGAGCACACCGTCAATTTCCTTACACGGAATAAAGTGGAACTGGCCTACTTTAATATCCTCACCCCGCTTCCAGGCACGGCATTATTTGAGCGCTTACAACGAGAAGGGCGGATCATTGATCAAGATTGGTCAAAGTATGACGGCAAGCATGTCGTCTACAAACCCAAACGCATGACAGAAGACCAATTACTGGAAGGATTTTTTTGGGCGAACCATCAGTTTTATTCTTGGCCATGTATCTGGAAACGTGTCGCCCATACCGGCCAACGTTTGATCCCGCGACTAGAAATGAATTGGGAATTCCGGAAGCTCATTTACCGCACGACACCCAAAGGGACACTCTCTCCTGTGGCAGACGTCCTCAAAAACCTGCAAGGGAAGCTCCCGGCATCTGAAACACAGCAATTGATCCCCAATGCCCTCCTCCCACAGGCATCTCAATCCACAAAAAACCCGGAGCTATGCTTGAATGTCAAAGCGAGGCGCCACGATGCCTTTGCGGCCTTGTTTATAGAGTTAGAAGGCACGTTGGACCATTTGAATGCACGTGAACTCTTGGCTCGAATTAAACAAGCGGCTCAGAATGCAAAAATGGACATTATCGTGAACTTTGAAAATCTGAAGCATGCGACACCCAAGGCCATTCAGACATTATTAGACGGGGAAATCCTGAAAACCATCACGCCTCATGCCAATTTACGATATCGAAAATTGAAAGAGGCTTTTCACTTGGCTATGACTGATATACCCCTTGGCGACTCGGAAATTTTCGAAGACGTTCCCATTCATGTATGATTTTCACTACAAGGGGAAGGAACTCTTTTGTGAGGAAGTCTCCATTCAACATATTGTCGAACAGGTGGGAACGCCTTGCTACATTTACAGCCACCAGACATTGATACGCCATTTCCACGCATTTGATGACGCCTTTCAACACATTCCCCATATCATCGCCTATGCGATGAAAGCCAACTCCAATATCGCGATATTGAGACTCTTAGCCAAAGAAGGCAGCGGCGCGGATATTGTGTCTGGCGGTGAATTATTCCGTGCATTGAAAGCCGGAGTGCCCTCTCACAAGATCGTCTTTGCCGGAGTGGGAAAGTCTTCCGAAGAAATTCGTTATGCGCTGGAATCCAAGATCCTCATGTTTAATGTTGAATCACCTCATGAAATCCTACAAATTAATGAGGTGGCCAAGACCATGGGGCTTCGTGCGAATGTGGCCTTGCGCATTAATCCGGATATTGACCCGCAGACCCATCCCTACATTTCGACTGGATTGAAAAAAAGCAAGTTCGGCATTCCAGCCGATCAAGCATTGAAAGAGTTTAAAACAGCCAATCAACTTCTGAATATTGATGTCGTAGGGGTGCATTGTCACATCGGTTCACAATTAACCCAAGTCACACCATTCGTGGATGCCATCAAAAAAATATTGAGTCTCATTCAGTCACTGCAATCTGAAGGAGTGAAGATTCGTTATATGAATATTGGTGGAGGTCTCGGAATCACCTATTCGGATGAAACCCCTCCACATCCTAAGGAATTAGTCGAGGCCATTTCTCCACTGCTTCAAACCTCCTCATGCAAAATTATTATGGAACCGGGACGGTCAATTGCGGGAAATGCCGGCATTCTCGTGACACGAGTGCTCTACAATAAAATGAGCGCCAGCAAGCAATTTGTCATCGTCGATGCCGCCATGAACGATCTGCTCCGCCCAAGTTTGTATGATGCGCATCATGACATTCAGCCGGTACTCAAAAATGAAGCCGCTCTCGTCAATACGGTTGACGTAGTCGGACCAATTTGCGAATCAGGTGATTTCCTGGCAAAAGACCGGAAAATGCCTCAACCGCAATCCGGAGACTTATTGGCTGTCATGAGTGCAGGAGCCTATGGATTTACCATGGCCTCTAATTACAATTCCAGGCCGAAGATACCGGAAGTCCTCGTGAAAGAGGACAAGACGATGGTCATTCGACAACGAGAAACGTATGAGGACTTGATTCGCGGTGAATCAATTCCAGAAATATTTGCCTGAGCGGAGCGCCACACCATGTTTTCCGGTTCATTCGTCGCCATTGTTACCCCGTTTTCAAACGGAAAATTCGATGAAAAGGTCATGGCTGACCTCATCGAATTCCATATCGCAAACGGGACGCATGGCATTGTGCCTTGTGGAACGACCGGTGAGTCGGCCACCCTCACACCACAGGAACATGAACGAGTCGTGGCTGTGACGGTAGAGGTCGTGAATAAACGTATTCCCGTCATTGCCGGAACAGGTTCAAACTCCACTGACGAAGCCATCATCTTCACCAAACATGCTAAAGCTGTCGGAGCGGATGGCGCCCTTCTGATTACCCCGTATTACAACAAACCACCCCAAGAAGGTCTCTTCCGTCATTTCGAAGCCATAGCCAAAGCCGTTGATTTTCCGCAAATTCTTTACAATATCCCTGGACGAACCAGCATTAACATGCTGCCATCCACGACGGCGCGTCTTTCGCATATTCCGACTATTATCGGTATTAAAGAAGGCAGCGGATCGCTTCAACAGGTCTCAGAAATTATTCACCAATCCAAGCCGGGTTTTCTCATGCTGTCCGGCGATGACCCATTGACCCTTCCCATGATAGCACTCGGAGGGAAGGGCGTTATTACGGTGACCGCAAATGTGGCCCCGGCCGACATGTCCACGATGGTTTCGGCCGCGCTCAAAGGCGACTATGAACTCGCAAGAACACTCCATTACAAATTGACACCATTATTCAATGCATTGTTTTTGGAAACCAACCCCATTCCAGTCAAGGCCGCACTTGCGATGATGGGTAAAATGTCCGAGGAGGTCCGCCTCCCACTCACGTCCCTCGCCGACGAATACCGCCCGAAACTTCGTGAAACCTTGCAACAGGCGGGGATTGTGTAAGGTAATGGTACGAACAATCATTACCGGTGCGGCGGGCCGAATGGGTATGCGGCTGGTAGCCTTAACACATGAGACCGATGGTCTCTCATTAACCGGGGCCATTGAAAGGCAGGAGCACCCCGCTCTGGGGAAAGACGCCGGGGAAATCGCGCACATTGGCAAAACAGGCATACTGCTCAGTGATGATCTTCAGGCCTGCCTTGCTCAAAGTGATGTGGTGATCGATTTCACCAGCCCATCCTCATGCCTTACCAAGCTCGGCCAAGTGGTCAAAGCCTCGAAAGCGATGGTGATTGGAACAACTGGATTCTCCGATCAAGAACTTATCCGACTCAAGACCTTAGCCACGAAAATTCCTTGTGTATTTTCTCCCAATATGAGCGTTGGCATCAACGTCCTCGTGAACACAATTGGCAAAATCGCCAAAGCCCTGGGCGAAACCTACAACATTGAAGTTATTGAAGCCCATCACAATAAGAAAAAAGATGCGCCAAGCGGAACAGCCCTCAAACTAGCCGAAGCCTTAGCTGACGGGATGGGATGGAATTTACAAGAAGTCGGAGTCTATGCACGACATGGAATGACGGGTGAACGCAAGACCAAAGAAATCGGAATACAATCCATTCGGGCCGGGGACATTGTCGGAGATCATACTATTCTCTTTGGTGGTCCTGGCGAACGGATCGAAATCATCCACCGCGCCCATACCCGCGACACCTTTGCCCGAGGCGCCCTCCGCGCCGTCGAATGGGTGGCACACAAACCTCCCGGCCTGTATTCCATGGCCGATGTCCTTGGCTTGGAATAATGATCATCGGTTATGAGTCTATCTCAGAACCGGAATCATCCCTCTCCTTACTTCTTTCCATTGACAAACCTAAAAGGCGCGTGGTTTTATCGAAACAGTTTTCTTTGCTGAAAGATCTATATTTTTCTTGAAAAGTAGGAGGCCGGCTTCATGGATATGTTTGGAAAAGTTCCGATGCTAGAAATCCCTCTTCATATCACACCCGATCAAAAAAAATGGCTTGATAAAATGGTTGATGAAGGCCGTATTGCCATTCCTCCGGGAGGCACATTGGAAAAAGGTTCGGTCATTTCAATGTTCATCCGTATGCTTATTTTCAACGCGATGGAAGAACAATTGCGCCAAGCCGCCATCGAAGCTGAAGACGAAGATGACGACGACGATGAATGACTGTTAGGCCAGCTTGGCGCAGACGGATTTGACCTCGGTGTACACATCCAACGCTTCATGCCCCATTTCCCGTCCCCAGCCGGATTGCTTGTAACCTCCAAAAGGCAAGGCCGCATCAAAAATATTATGGCAGTTGATCCAAACTGTTCCGGCACGGAGACGGGCGGCTATTCTATGCGCTTTATTCAAATCTTTTGTCCAAACAGACGCAGCCAAACCATAGATATTATCGTTGGCTTTGTGAATCACCTCATCCACATCCTGAAAGGGTTCGACGCATACAACTGGACCGAAAATTTCTTCTTGAATAACTTTCATCGTGGAGGTCGTCTTGACCAGAACGGTCGGTTCCACGAAGTATCCCTTGGTTCCACAGCGTTTTCCTCCCACCACAGCTTCAGCGCCTTCAGCAAGTCCCGATTCTAAATAGCCCAACACCCTTTGCTGTTGTTCCTCGGAAACGAGAGGACCCATTTGCGTGGAGGGATTCATTCCCGGACCAAGTGTGATTTGCTTCGCGTGATCTGCCACACCTGCCACAACTGTATCAAAAATGCTTTTTTCCACATAGAGACGGGAACCCGCACAACAGCATTGGCCATGATTAAAGAAAATGGCGCTCGCCACTCCGGGAATTCCACTTTCCAGATCGGCATCAGACAAGACCACACTCGGGGATTTCCCCCCTAACTCCAACGTGACTTTTTTGAGATTCCCTGAAGCCGCCTTCAGAATGAGCTTGCCTACTTCCGTAGAGCCGGTGAACGCAATCTTATCTACATCCGGATGAGCAGCCAAGGCTGCACCTGCTGTCTCTCCGTAGCCTGGCACAATGTTCACAACTCCCTCCGGAAAACCCGCTTCCATGAATAATTCACCCAATCGTAAAACAGAAAGCGGTGTTTGTTCGGCTGGCTTCATCACAATCGTACAACCTACGGCTAATGCTGGTCCCAATTTCCAAGCAGCCATGAGTAAAGGAAAATTCCATGGAATGATTTGACCAACCACCCCAACCGGTTCACGGCGAGTGTAGGCCAAAAACTCTGCCCCGGGCATATAGGGAACCGAAATGGGAATCGTATTCCCTTCAATTTTCGTGGTCCAACCCGCCATATATCGAAAAAGGTCGACAGCTAAGGGAACATCCGCCGCCCGCGCAATGGTCAAGGGTTTCCCATTATCGAGAGATTCTAATTGCGCAAATTCCTCAAGGTTTGATTCCAAAAGGTCGGCCAACTTCCAGATGATCTTACCCCGATCAGACGGGGTCATCTTACGCCATGGACCTTGTTCGAAAGCTTTTCTCGCTGCCTGCACCGCTAAGTCAATATCTGCCTTGTCACCTTCAGTCACATGCGCCAACACTTCCCCGGTAGCAGGATCGTAGGTGGGAAACGTCTTGCCTGATTGCGCATGAACCCACCGGCCATTAATCAACATCTTGCGAGTTTGGGCAACAAAGGTTTTGACCTTAGGATGCCAAGCCTCCGTCATTGGTACAGTACTCATGCGATGTCTCCTTCTTTCAAGAAAACTTTATACATTGTATGGAGGTCGATTGTGACGACGCGATCATTCGACAGAAACGAGAAAGACGAAGTATCGAGAAGCTATCATTGTAGTGCCGAAAAAGCTTGATTGCTCGCAGCAATGGTTTTTGTAATATGTGTGTTGGAATGGGCTGTTGAAAGTAGCATGGCTTCAAATTGCGAAGGGGCAAGATAGATCCCTTGTTGAAGCATGCCATGGAAAAAATTCGCGTATCGACTTGTATCTGATTTTTTAGCGCTAGCATAATCAGTCACAGGGCCTTTGGTAAAAAATCCCCCCAACATTGAACCGACGCGCGTTTGAAAATAAGGAATATTGGCCTGTTTGGCTGCTTCTCCCAACCCTTCCGCCAAAAGTTGTGATTTTCGGTCTAACTCTTTATAGATGCCGGGAGCCTTGAGTTGACGTAACGTTTCCAACCCAGCGGCAACGGCTACGGGATTTCCTGAAAGAGTGCCGGCTTGGTAAACAGATCCTGCCGGAGCGATCATTTGCATAATGTCTTTTCTCCCCCCATAGGCTCCGATAGGCAACCCACCGCCAATAATTTTCCCTAAACAGGTCAGGTCTGGAATAACCTGATATTTCGCTTGAGCTCCACCGAAATGGACTCTAAATCCTGTAATCACTTCATCAAAAATCAAAAGAATGTCATATTTTTTTGTGATCATACGTAGCCATGGAAGAAACTCATTTGCGGGAGGCACCACTCCCATGTTTCCAGCTACGGGTTCCACAATGATAGCCGCCAAATTCCTGGCATTTTTAGCAATGAGTTGTTCCGTGGCTTTGATATCGTTATACGGAGCCGTCAATGTATGCCGGGCGAAAGCTTTTGGGACACCGGGAGTATCTGGAATCCCGAGGGTAGCCAAACCAGATCCTGCCTTCACCAACAGATGGTCGGCATGACCATGATAACAGCCTTCAAATTTTAAAATATCGTCTCGTTTGGTATACGCTCTGGCTAGACGAATCGCGCTCATGACAGCTTCTGTGCCAGAACTGACTAAGCGTATTTGGTCAATAGAAGGAACGGCTTGAACGATTAACCTGGCAAGTTCTGTTTCAGCTTGGCAGGGTGCTCCGTAACTGGTTCCTTCTTTTGCAGCCTTGTTGATTTCTTTTAAGACATTCAAATGAGCATGCCCAATGATCATCGGTCCCCAGGAAAGAACATAATCGATGAAATGATTCCCATCAAGATCCTCTAATATAACCCCTTTTGCTTTTTTGATAAATAGCGGATCACCCCCTACAGATCGAAAAGCTCTGACGGGACTATTGACACCTCCAGGTATAACTAACTGAGACTTTTTAAAAGCCGCACGGGATTGAGTGGTTTTCACTAAAATTCTCCTTCCTGTAAACATTCAAACTTTACAAAATTTTAATTCCTTTAAGGCAAACTAAAAAAATGAAACCGCCTTCAACTTGCTATTCCCCAACACTTGCTACCAGGTTATCGTTTAGGTCCCCCCTCTGAACAATGGTATTAGAGGGATTTTTAAATTTAAAACAGGAGTCAAATTTATTCAGTTGGAGATGGTCCCACTTCATTGGACAGGTTTGCGGCAAAGTTAAGCGACAATTGATTTGTTGATGTTATGCCACTGGCTTCCTCTTTTCAGGGGTGGACCTCTGAAGATGAGAAAGCTTATAAACCTCATCCGGTGTGTGTCCATCGCACGTCGAATGCGGTCGTGTTTGGTTGTCATGGCTGAGCCAGGCGCGCATTGTGGGTGCAAGCCTGAAAGCCGTTTTCAAAGGCATGCAGATACACACATTCATATTTCAGGATCCGCCAAAGCCGTTCGATGAACACATTATCGATCCATCGCCCTTTCCCGTCCATTGAAATGGTAATCTCATGGTCTTTCAGGACAGCGGTGAATTCATACGACGTAAATTGCGAGCCTTGATCGGTGTTGAAAATGTCTGGTTTGCCATACAGCGCCAGTGCTTCCTCCAGTGCCTCAATGCAGAACGACGTCTCCATCGTATTGGACAAGCGCCAGGAAAGGACTTTCCGGCTATACCAGTCCATGATGGCCACCAGATAGAAGAATCCTCATTTGATCGGGATGTCGGTCATATCTGTGCACCACACCTTTCGCCTGAGTAACCGCCAGGTTCCGCAAGAGATAGGGATAGATCCGATGGTGCGGGTGTGACTGGCTCGTACGCGGTTCCTGATACATGGCGTGCAAGCCCATCATGCCATCAACCGCCTCACTCGGTGACGGCCTACGTCATACC
>SMVB01014686.1_pt1 | contig 11778 bp, 10 predicted proteins | sample 2456461 | NCBI WGS metagenome assembly SMVB01 (sample SAMN11095934, study PRJNA526329) | marine sediment metagenome | biome: Marine sediment; feature: Surficial sediment; material: Deep marine sediment; isolation source: Hadal surficial sediment | place: Pacific Ocean | collected 2014-05 | depth...
ACGGCGCGAACGGTGCTCGGCAGGGCCGTGCCACCTACAGCGGATTGATCTGGTACAGCGTGCCATGCTTCGCACGCCGAAGGCGGGAGAAGCGTGTCTTCAGAAACGACCCGTCCTACAGCGGATTTATCTGGTACAGCTGTGCCATCGTGACAATGAACGTGTACAGCAGGAACATCGCCGCCGCCAACAGTGCCGCGAAGCCGAGCGACGCCCACAACCAGTGCGGCCGGGCCTTGCAGAGGCCGGCCACGCCGCACGCGATCGCCGGCGCCACGATGAGCGGCATCAACGCCCGGTTGTCGATCGCGAACCGTGCCACCCACGGTACCGATCGCGGGTCGATGATGTCCGAGTCGATCACCTTCACCAGCAGCATGGGAATGATCCAGGCGAACACCGCCACCGCCGCACCGGCGATGATCACGTAGAGGCCGTGCGCGGCAAAGAGCCAGCCGATCAGTGTCTTTCCTGGCCGTTGCGCGGTGGCATCCATGGAAGCTCCGCGTTGCGTCGCGTTCAACCGCCGGACCCGAAGCCGGTCATCAACGCCTCCATGAAGGCCATGTCGACGTCCTGCAGCGTGCCGAATTCGCCCGCCTCGATCCGGCCCGTCAGCTCACCCATAAACACTGTCACCGACGCCATCAGTTCCGCCGGGCTCTGGCCCAGGGCCGCCGCCTGGCTCGCCGACTCGGCCATCGTCGACGAGGCGTCGATGTACCAGCGGCCGTGGATGGCCACGATCGCGACGGGGACTTCCAACCCACCGACTGATTGGATAAACGTGCCCTTGTCACCTTCGACCGCACCCATGCTCATGTTGCGGTTGGCGATCGACGCGAGCAGGGATCCGTCCGCCGTGGCGAGTTCATCAGCGAACCGCTCGCGGAGCGCCGCGACCAACTTCAGCTGTGTGCTCTGGCCGGCCTTGAACGCGTCGACCAACCGCGCCTGTGCCGGAGTCAGGTTCCCGAAGTAGAAGAGATCGACGGGATGGGCGTAGGACTCGTCCAGCATCGCGGCCATCAAGGCCTCGGGCGATTCGGCGCCGCCGCCGGTCGGCTCGGTATGCCGGGACGGTCGCGCGGTCGGCCTTGGCGGTGCGCCGCTGGGCCGCGTCTCCTCGACGACGTCGCCGGTTTCCAGCAGGCTCGTGGACATCTTCAGCGTTTCGAGCCGCTGCCGCGACGTCCGGCCCGACACGCGCCCCAACTCGCTCCCGGCGTTGCCGTAGGCCTCGGCGGCCTTGCTCAACTGTTCCCGGCGTGCCTCTCGAACGGAGTCGACGGAGCCCGCGGCGGCGCCGGTGACTTCGACAGCCCGCTCCATCAGCATGATGTGGCTCTGCAGGCCGCGGGCGCGGCTGCGGTGGAGGCTTCCAAGCTCCTGGTAGGCCTGGGCCGCCGCGATCCGGGCGGCATCGGCGAAGTCGTTGCCGGCCAGGCTCGCCGCGGCCTTTGCCTTGCTCGCGGCGCGGTCCAGTTCCATCGCCGCCTCGTCGTACAGTTCCGCGAGCGTCGCCGCCGACGCCTGCAACTCGTCCAGGGCGGCCTCGATCGAACTGCTGATCTCGTCGAGCCGCGTGCGGGTCGTGCCGGCCTCGCCGACCGCCGTCTCGGAACGCGCCTGCAGCGCCTCACGGGTCGCGGCGATCGAGTCCAGACGCTCACGCATCCGGTCGACCTTGATTTGCGCGATGGCGTGCTCCGGCTCGTAGTTGTAGCGCAGGTCGAGTTCACGATGGGCGAGCCGGAGCTCGACGCCATCGGCCGCGCGATCGATCCGCTGGGCCTCCACGAAGACGCCGTATCCGTCGGCTGCTCCGAGGTCGGCCGCCTCGCGTCGCAGGACCGCGGCCTCAATCCGCAGCCGTTGTGCCTCGTCCTGGTCGGACCGGTTGTCGCGGGTGAGTTCGGCGATCGGTCCGTCGAGTTCGGCCAGCCGGCGGCTCGTGGCGGCCAGGGTTTCCTGGGCGTCCTCGCGCGCGGCGGCAAGCTTTGCATCGGCCGCAGAAACGTCGACTGCTTCCAGACCGGTCGCCATGCCGTCGAGCTGGTCGGCCGCTTCGATCATGCCGATCAGCACCGACCGCCGGCTGCCGAGCTCGGCCTCGATCTTCATGGCCTTGTCAACGCTTATCGCCGCCAGCCGACGGTGCACGCCGGCGGCAAGCTCGGCCGCGGCAGCCCGTTGACCGGGTGCGCCGCCCTGGGTGTTTCCGAGCTCCACGATGACCCGGCCGAACCGCCGGCGGGCTTCGTCGACCTGGCTCGGATCGCTGAGCACAGCGTCGGCGCTGCTGATCTGCTTCGTGGCGGCGGCGATCATCTCGTGGACTTCGGCCCGGCGTTTGGCCTGGCCGTCCTGGCAGGCCGCCAGAATCAGCAGTCCGCAGCCCGCCGCGACGGCGGTCATTCGTTTGGCAGCGATCATGGGGTTCTCTCGTAGTTAAGGACACGCAAGTGTAGCCGCCGGCGACGGCCAAGGGTGCCTCCGATACGTCGAGATTTGGCGACGCCGAGCTGGCGGATCTGGGCCGCTCGCAGCCCGAATGACTTCTTCAACGGGCTGATAGAGTTCGGCAGCGCGTCGCAAGCGGTTGCAGCTACCTGGGCGCTCGCTGAACGTCGTCGCCGAGACCCGTGTCCGGTTCCGCGAGCCGGCCCAGCCGGGGCGGTTCATAGTCCACGGGGTAGTCGGGCCGGGGCTGCATCATCGACTCGATCCACGTCACCGTGTCCCGGAGCATCCGCTGGCCGCCGCGGCCGAAAACGGGCTTCCAACCGCTCACATCCGGGTGCGGCCGCCGTGCGAGGTGTCTCGGCAGACCGTACTGGACGATGAGCGACATCATCGGTTCGTCGTAGTTGACCAGGGGCCACTCGGGGTCCACCTCGAGCCGCTCGAGGATCAGCAGGTTCGTATATCGGACCCTCTCGTCCTTGTGACGGCGACGGTGCAGGAAGAACCGGCCGGCGTCGACGCCGCCGTGACATCGCGCGGTCGCGCAGGTGTTCAGCAGCCACGCGTTGTGGACGCGACGCCGGAAGAGATTCAACGTGAAGGGCTCGGTGATGACCTTGATCTCGGGGTACAGGTCCCGCGCCTTGAGCGTGAAGAGAACCTCGACGATCTCGATCGATTCGGCCCTGTACAAGGCGCGTCGGTCCCGCTCCGACGCCGGGATGACGCTGCTGGTTCCGTACAGCTCGATCATCGTGCGGATCGTGGCCGGGTCGACCGCCACCTGCGGGGGACGGTCGAAGTCGATCTCGTAGACACGCATCAGGTTGACGTCCGCGAACGACACGATCTGCGCGGGCAGCACGGGCTCATCGTCGTTCGCGCCGCCGCCGTTGTCGGCGGGTTCAACCGGTTCCGGCGTCGGGTCGCTGCGGGTCAACGCGAGCTGCGCCTTGACGACGTTGAGCAACTGGATCGGGTCGGGTTCCGGGTGTTCGCGGATGAGCGCGGCGAGTTCCTCGGCGGCAAGCTCGTAGCGGTGCTCTTCGACCAGCCACTGGCAAAGCTGGAACCGCTGCCGCGGTGTCCGCGCGGCCGACCGGTAGTTCTGGTACTGCTGATCGAATGTCGGGCGCAGGATCACGTAGTCGACGGCCTTGCGGACCAGCTTGGTGCGAATGCCGTCGATGTTGACGATCACGTGCTCGAACGTGTCCTCGATGATGACGCCGACACGCTTCTGGCCGCCGTTGAGGATCACCACGCCCATCTGCCCCGGTTCCGGATCGACCAGGCGGATGATCTTGAGCATGCGTGACTTGGAGTAGCTTTCCAGCCGTGTGTCGAGGCGACGAACCACGATGATGTCGTTGTCCTCGAGGGTGACGTGCCCCATCACGATCTCGTCGCGGCCGACGTGCAGGATCACCCGTTCACCGGGTGTCTGGTCGGTCTGCCCGGCGGCTTGTCCAAGGCCGAGGGTCGCCAGCGCGAATATCAGGCTGCGAAGCAGGGTCATACCGGATTGAGCTCAGTTGCAGGCCGACGCCAACGGCCCGACATGCTTGGGGGGGATTCTAGGTCAGGTGGACTGCATACCCATGAGTTGTCCGCAGGGCGGGTGGGTCGGGTTGCGACTTGCCGTGCGGCCCCGATCTGGGAGACTTGCCGCGAGCGGGTACCCGCGAGGTTCGCAGGCCCGCAGTTGGGAGGACTCAGATGAAACTGGGCGTGATGGCAGCGATGTTTGCCGGCAGCGAGCTGGACGGTGTTCTGACCTACTGCGCCGAGCTCGGCCTCGATGCGATCGAGCTGCCCGTCGGCGGGTATCCGGGTCGGCCCTTCTTCGACCCTGGGGCCGTCCTCGCCTCCGAGCAGGCCCAGGCCGACCTCAAGGCCAGGCTGGCGGATCACGGGCTCGCGCTGTCCGGCCTCGCCGTCCACGGCAACCCGGTTCATCCCGACGCCACGCGAGCCCGGTCCGATCACGAGGCGTTCGAGACGGCGGTCAAACTTGCGCCGAAGCTGGGTACGGATGTGGTGATCACTTTTTCGGGCTGTCCGGGCGGATCGCCGGCTGACACGACGCCCAACTGGGTCACCTGCGCCTGGCCGCCGGACTTCCAGGACATATTGCGATACCAGTGGGACACGGTCCTGGTCCCATACTGGGCCGAGCAGGCGAAGCTGTGCCGCGACAACGGCGTGCGGGTGGCGTGGGAGGCTCACCCCGGTTTCAGCGTGTACAACCCGGACACGCTGGTGCGTCTTTCGGAGCGCGCGACCTCGGCGGCCGGAATCCAGGGGCCGACGCCCCTGGGCGCGAACCTCGATCCATCGCACTTCTTCTGGCAGGGCATCGATCCGGTGATCGCGGCGCGGCACCTCGGCGAAGCCGGCCTCCTTTTCTATGTGCACGCCAAGGACACGGAGCTGGACCCCACCGAGGGGCCGCTCAACGGCTACCTCGACACGCGCGACTACCTCGACCTGAAGCATCGAGCCTGGACGTTCCGCGCCTGCGGGTACGGTCACGGGGCCGAGTTCTGGAAGCCGTTCGTCTCGATGCTGCGGCGGTACGGCTACGACCACGTCCTGTCCATCGAGCACGAGGATCCGTACATGTCATCACAGGAAGGCCTGGAGAAGGCCGTCGCGTTTCTCAGCGACATCGTGATCGAGGAGCAGCCGGGGGAGGCGAAGTGGATCTAGCCCGAATGACTTCTACACGGGCTGCTCGGGTGGCACGGCCGGGCGAGCGATAGCGAGCTCGCCCGTGTCTTCGGGCGTCCAACCACGGGCGACGTCGCTATCGCTCCGTCGGCCGTGCCACCCAGACGCTACAACCCGCAAGGTCGACCGGGGCTGCCAACTCCCCTGAGTCCGAGCTTTCCCGGCAGCTTCAAGCGAATCTTGCCCGCCCCGGCCGGACGCGCTCACAGCCCCGGCTGCGTGAGCCGAAAAGATATCAAGCGAAATGAAACAGGATACCGCCTTGGCTGCCGCGATCGCATCGAGTCTTGCCTACGTCATCGTCGTGGGCGTGTCGACGTCGGCGCGTGCGCCGACGCCGGGGTTCGCGGACCCCCCGGTGGCCATGCTCGTTCGGTTCGCCGACTCCGAACGGATCCTGAGGATCAACGACCCGACACAGATGAGCACGATCGCCTTGTGGCTCGACGCGGCATTCGAGAACCCGCGCTCGAAGTTCGATCTTCGCCTGTTGCCGCCGGCGAGCAACGAGCTCGAGGTCAGGTTCGAGTCCGGGGAGACCGTGACGATCTTCTTCTCGGGCAGCAGTTCGTCAAACTTCCGAATCGAGACGCTTCGACAGATCCACGAGACCCAGATCCTGTACGTCGTCCGGCTCGACGGCGTCTCGTACACGATCGACGGTGTGCCGAAGATCTTCGCGGGCTACCTGCAGCTCGCCGAGCGCAAGCGTATGCCGCTTGGCAAGCGTCGCGCCCGCAGCCGGTATCGCCACCTGGACAAGGCCAGGGCCGACGCAAAGAGCGCCTGGCCGATCGGGATGATCGACCACGTCGAGCCGGACGACGAGGACGAGTTCGGACGCTAGGTATGGACTGGGGCTGGTGCCGAGGGACGCCTTCGGGATTCGGGAACATCTCCCGGGGGGCCGTAGTTGGCCTGTCCGATGACGGTCCTGGTCCTGCTCCTGGTCGCGGCGGTGGTCCTTGTGGGCTATGCCAACGGTGCCAACGACAACTTCAAGGCGGTGGCGACGATCTACGGTTCGTCAACGCTGGGCTACCGGGCCGCGCTGGGTCTCGCGACGGCCGCGCAGTTGACCGGCTCGGTCATGTCGTTGTTCGTGGCCGGGGCCCTCGTCTCGGCGTTCGGCGGAAAGGGCCTGCTGCCGGACCAGGCCGTCGCGGAGCCAAGTTTTCTCCTGGCCGTGGCAGTCGCGGCGGCGGTGACCGTTCTGGCGGCGACGCGACTCGGCCTGCCGGTGTCGACGACCCACGCCTTGATCGGCGGCCTCGTCGGCGCCGGGCTGGCGATCGCCCCGGGCCGTCTCTCCTGGGCGAGCCTCGGTGGCCACTACGCCGTGCCGTTATTGCTGAGCCCCGTGGTTGCCACCGGGTTGGCCGCATGCATCTATCCCGTCGCCCGTGCCGTCCGACGCAGACTGGGTATAGAGGAAACCACCTGCATCTGCCTGGGCAAGCGTATCGAGCCAGTGGCCGTCGGCGACGACGGCGGACTGGTCGTGGAGCGCACCGGCGTTGAACTTGCCACGGACGAGGCGGGTGCGTGCCGGCCGATGTACCACGGGAATGTTGTCGGCGTGTCGGCGCAGCGGATCGTCGACACCTGCCACCTGGCATCGGGGTTCGCGCTGGGCTTTGCGCGCGGGCTCAACGACACGCCCAAGGTTCTTGCACTGCTCGTCGCGGCCAAGTGGAGCGGGCTATCCGTCCCGATCTCGCTCGCGGTGATCGCGGTCGTGATGGCGCTGGGCGGCATCATCCACTCGCGGCGTATCGCCGAGACGCTCGGCCGCCGGATCACGCAGATGAACCGCGGCCAGGGATTCGTGGCAAACGCCGTGGCGAGCACGCTTGTGATCAGCGCGTCGCTGATGGGAGCGCCGGTCTCGACCACGCACGTCTCGACCGGGGCCATCTTCGGGATCGGGCTGTGGACGAATCGGACGAGGTGGGCCGTGGTCGGTCAGATCATCCTGGCCTGGGTGGTGACATTGCCGATGGCGATGGCCGTGGCGTACCTTGTTGTCAGAATCATTTAAGGGTGGCACGGTAGAGCGAAGCTCTGCCGTGTCCTGGACGTCGCACCACGGCAGAGCTTCGCTCTACCGTGCCACCCCCCCTTGCCTCTGCCCGGACAGCGCGGTATGACGGAGCCATGACTGACGAACCCGCAGCCGAGAACGAGGCGCCCCTCGACCCGGCGGAAGTGAAACGCGCAATAAAGGCGTTCAAAAAGCGGCTCAAGCTCACCCGGCTCAACGAGGAGTCGAAGCTGGGTCGCAACCCGCTCACCAGCGGGAAGAAGTCGGACGTCGTCGCGATCATGCCTCCTCACCAGTACGCGGACGCGATCTGGCAGGAGCTGATTCGCCGCGGCAGGCTCAAGGACGCCGGGAACGGCTTCTACGAGCTCGTCGAGTAGGAAAAGGACCGTAATTCCTCTTTCCTGCCTATCGTGAACGCTCATGTCAGCGACGGCGATCACAATCGGCACCTTTGACGGCGTGCACCGCGGGCACGCGGCGCTGGTCGAGGCCGCGCGGGATGCCGCCGGTGTCGGTGGGCGGGTGGTTGCCCTGTGCTTCGATCCGCACCCGCTGACGGTCCTGAGACCGGAAGCGGCGCCCTTGCGTCTCTCGACGTTCCGCCAGCGGAGCGACTGGCTCCGCGCTGCCGGTGCCGACGAAGTGATCGCGCTCGTGCCGACCGACGAGCTGCTCGCGCAGTCGCCCGAAGCGTTCCTCGACCGGGTGCTGGCCGAGCACGCGCCCGACATCATCGTCGAGGGCCGGGACTTCCGCTTCGGCCAGGATCGAAGCGGCTGCATCCAGACCATCGAGGCCCATGCGAGCACGCGGGGCTATCGGGTGATCGCCCTGGACGACGTCGAGGGCACGCTCACCGACGGCAACGTCGTGCGTATCACCAGTTCGATCATCCGCTGGCTCATCTGCGCCGGCCGGGTTCGCGATGTCGCGAGGCTGCTCGGCCGCCCCTATGTGGTGTCTGGTCCGGTGGTCCGGGGTGACGGCCGGGGCGGGGCCGACCTGGGCATGCCCACCGCCAATATCGACCCCTGCCAGACCCTGCCGGCGGACGGCATCTATGCCGGTCTCGCGGTAGGGCCCGACGGGCTGCAGTACCCGGCTGCCGTGAGCGTCGGGACGAAGCCGACATTCGGCGAGAATCCACGGGTCTGCGAAGCACACCTCATCGGGCTCGACCCGGACACCGATAAGTATGGCTGGACCCTGCGGCTGGAGTTCCACGACTGGCTGCGGGACCAGGTCGCCTTCGAGGGCATCGACCTCCTCGTCGAGCAGATGCATCGCGACGTCGCTCGCGTGAAGGAGACGATGGCTACGGCGGGACCAGGAACTCAGGGCAGTCATGGACACACGAACGACCCGAAACCCACTGACGATGACCGACTATTGCTCCAACGCCACCGTTGAGGAGGTCGCGCGGCGGATCGTCTCCGCCAAGCGTGTCCTGCTGACGACCCACTCCAAGCCGGACGGCGACGGGATCGGTTCGACGCTGGCCATGTGGCGGGCACTCAGCCAGAAGGGCATCGCGGCGGACATCTACCTGATGGGCCCGGTCGAGCCGCGTCTGCGTTTCGTGGCCGGTGACACGCCGTTTCACGTGGACCGCAAACCGCCCGCCGACGAGCACGACCTTGTCGTCGTGATGGACACCGGCGCGTGGTCGCAGCTGGAGCCGATGGCCGACTGGCTGCGCGAGCGGCACGACAGGGTCGTCGGCATCGACCACCATGCGAAGGGCGACGATGTTGCCTCGATGCGACTCGTCGACGTGACAGCGGCGTCGGCGACGCAGATTCTGCTGCCGATCATCGAGGCGATGGGTTGCGAGATCACCGGGGGAACGGACGGCGTGGCCGAGGCGCTCTTCGTCGGCCTCGCGACCGACACGGGGTGGTTCCGTTACTCGAGCGCGGGGGCCGAAGTGATGCGTGTCGCCGCGCGACTGCTCGATATCGGCGTCGACAAGTCCAGGCTCTACCAGATGATCGAGGAGACGGCCCGGCCGCAGCGGCTGACGCTGATGGCCAGGGCGCTCGCATCGCTGGAGTTCGCTCTCGACGGGGCCGTCGCGATCATGACGCTGCGGCCCGGTGATTTCCGCGAGTCCACCGGCTCGATACAGGACATTGCGGAACTGGTCAACGTGCCGATGAGCGTCCAGAGCGTGCGGGTGTCGGTGCTCATCGTCCAGATCTCGCCGAACCGGACGAAGTTCAGCTTCCGGTCCAAGCCCGAGGTTCCCGACGCGTCGTCGGTGGCGATGATCAACGTCAACCTGCTCGCCCAGCGGTTCGGCGGCGGCGGGCACGTCCACGCCGCCGGCGCGAGCGTGGAGATGGATGCCGACGCGGCCCGCGCGGCGCTGCTGGCGGCGCTCCAAGAGACAGCATGCCGCCGGGCGTCGTAAAGAGGCCCCCCTTTACTTCTTTGGCTTCGTCAGGCTGTTCGCCGTCACGATGAAGTGGAACTCCGCGAACGGGCCGATCAGCGGCGGGTTGTCGAACGGACCGGGGTCCATGCGGTTCTGGTTGACGGTGATCTGCGGTATCAGCACGCCCTTGAGCACGAGCACGTCGATCGGGCCGCGCTGATCGAGCGTGGCCAGCTTCCGTCGGATGGCGCTGTTGAGCCGGATCGTGAACGGATCGCCAAGTTCGACGCCCGTCTCGGGGTCGATGGCCCGGACACGCAGCCCCGGCTCCCCGCCGCCTTGCTCGGCCATGGGCAGCATCCGGATGTGCCACACGACCGCCGACTTCATTTCACGTTGAATGCGCCGGGCCCAGCTCTCGACGGCCCGCAGGTACGCGGCGCGTTGTCGCCTTCCGGTCATGCTGTCGTAGTCGCCGATCTCGAACTCGGTGGTCGCCTCGGTGTAGCTCTCACGGATCGCCCGCAACAGCGCCCGCGGGCTGGCGTTCGGCACGGACTCGTCGATCGTCACGCGCTCCGGCGGCGTCTGGGGCGCGGTGGATGGCGATGACCCGGTCGTCCGGCCGAGACGACGTATGAGCGTCTGCAGGTCGCGCTCGAGGTCGGCGATCCTGGTGCGCGCCGCGTCGAGCTCGCGTTGCATGTCGTTGACCTGGGTCTGGAGACGCTGGTTGGCCTCGCGGAGATCGCGGTCGCTCTGTGCGCTGGCCTCGCCGGCAGAGCCGAGCAGGGACGCGACAACGATCGCGAGAATCCGCCAGCGGGTCGTTCCAAGGGTTCCGGAGGTGAGCATGGCTTGCATTCCTGGTTGCGAAAGAGGGCCGTTTTCCGGGGTTCGTGGGGCAGGCGGTATGATATTCGGGTCGCGTCGTGGCCACACCTGTAGAGGGATACGATTCCATCGGCCATCTGTTGCAGGTGGATTGAGTGTCTGCTCACCCGTCCGGTCCCGTCAGACCGATGGAGTGCCCTATGAACGACATCCGGTCGATCCTGAAGCTCGCCGCACGCCGGCTGGAAACGGCTTCGATGCTGCGGTGCCTGAACGTCGTCGTCGTCGCCGTCGTCGGCCTGGTCATCGTGATGCTCATCGCCGAGCGTGTCGGTGCCGCTCTCTTCTGGCCGTGGGTGTGGCTGGGGCCGGGGCTCGCCGTGCTGGCGTTGCTGGTGACCGCCCACATGTGGAGCCGGCGTCGGCAGACTGAACTCCAGGTCGCCGTGGAGGTCGATCAACGGCTTGATCTGCGGGAAAGACTCTCGACCTCACTGCACGTCGCCGGGCGTGACGACCCGTTCGCGCGCGCGGCAATCGAAGACGCGGTGACGGCCGCGCGTGACCCCCGGACACGCGAGCAGTTGCGACGCCGGTTTGCCGTCGAGACGCCGGGCCGCTGGTGGCTGAGCCCGCTGGTCATCGCCGTCGCGGTCGGTCTGTGGTTCGTCGCGCCCGCCGACCTGTTCGCCGCAGACGAAACCGACGACGCGGACCTCGCCGAGACCCACCGGCAAGGCGACGACGCGATCGAGGCGGTGGTCAAGCTGATCCAGAACAGCCCGGAGCTCCGCGACGAGCTGGCGGATCTTCTCGGCGATCTCGCCAAGGACGCCATCGACCCCGACGCGTTGAAAACCCGCCAGGACGTGCGGCGAAACGCGATCAAGAAGCTCACGGACGTCAACAAGCGACTCGACGAGATCCTCAACGGCACCAAGGGCAAGACCGCCGACGCGATCGAGAACGTGCTCAAGCAACTCAAGACGCCGCCGGACGGACCCGCCAAGGCGCTCGCCGAGGCGCTCGCGGCCGGCGACTTCAAGGCAGCGCAGGAAGCGCTGGCCAAGCTCAGCGAGGAACTCCAGACCGGCAAGCTCAACGAGCAGCAGAAGCAACAGCTCGCCAAGCAACTCGACGATCTCGCCAAGCAGATGCAGCAGCTCGCGCAGCAGCAGCAGCAACTCGAGGACATGTTGCAGCAGGCGGGTCTCAATCCGCAACTCGCGCAGAACCCGCAGGCGTTGCAGCAGGCGATCGCCGGCAACCAGAACCTCAACCAGCAACAGAAGCAGCAGCTTCAGCAGATGGCCCAGGCACA
>SMVB01065588.1_pt1 | contig 11777 bp, 12 predicted proteins | sample 2456461 | NCBI WGS metagenome assembly SMVB01 (sample SAMN11095934, study PRJNA526329) | marine sediment metagenome | biome: Marine sediment; feature: Surficial sediment; material: Deep marine sediment; isolation source: Hadal surficial sediment | place: Pacific Ocean | collected 2014-05 | depth...
AGCCGCTGGGCTCCCAGGTAGTAGCATGGCCACGCACAAAAAGATGCCGTCAATCCATGCCAGCCGTGGGCAAGTGAGAATTATCGGTGGGAAATGGCGTGGTCGACGATTACCGATCGCCCCACGGGCGGCATTGCGACCCAGCCCCGATCGTGTTCGCGAAACATTATTTAACTGGTTGGCGCCCTACCTCAGTGCCGCGCATTGTCTCGACCTATTTGCCGGCACGGGCGTACTTGGCCTGGAGGCCGTATCACGGGGTGCCGCGAGTGCGACCTTGCTTGAGGGCGACCCACTGGTGGTGAAATTTCTCCGCCGCCATATCCATATGCTGGACGCGAATAACGTGACGGTTATCGAATATGACGTGTGCAAATGGTTGCGCGACACGGTCGTTGACCCCTTCGACATTGTCTTCTTGGATCCACCGTTCGGGCAGGGCTACGTCGAAATCGTGCTCCAGGAATTGGCACGCGGGTGGCTAAAAAATCCTTCTTGGGTGTATATTGAGGCCGAGAAAATCCCGATATTGCACTTCGCAGCCGACGGTTGGCGGTTAGTCAATCACGGGCAAACGCGCCAGGTTCATTTTGCGCTGATCGGATACAACCCGAAACAAACGAACAGTTAGTTTGACCCGGGGGTCCCCCGGGTCGACAGCGGCATATATCAAGGCCTCTTGATGGAGTAGAAAATTGACAATATCCGCCCTATATCCCGGCACGTTTGACCCCATTACGAACGGACATGCCGATATCGTCGCTCGCGCGTCGCGCATTTTCGACCGCGTTATCGTCGCGATTGCGGGCAGCACCGCGAAGGTGACTACATTTTCAACCGACGAGCGGGTCGATTTGGCTTCGGCGGTACTGAGCGACTACAAAAATGTCGAAATTGCGCGGTTTGATGGTCTGTTGGTCGAATATGCCAAGAGCTGCAATGCCTCGGTCGTACTTAGGGGTCTGCGCGCGGTGTCGGATTTTGAGTTTGAGTTCCAGCTGGCGGGCATGAATCGACGTCTGGCGCCGGATATTGATACGGTGTTTTTGACCCCGTCAGAGGAGTTCCTGTTTGTTTCCTCCTCGTTGATCCGCGAGATTTCAGCGCTCGGCGGCGACGTCTCGGAATTCGTCCATCCAACGGTCGGCGCGGCGCTTCAAGCGCGGCACAGCCAAACCCGCCGGGATCCGCGCTAGCGCGCCTTGACACTATTCCCATGGCTTTAATGATCACCGATCAATGTATCAATTGTGACGTCTGCGAGCCAGAGTGCCCTAACCAAGCGATCACCGAAGGCGCCGAGATTTACGTGATTGACCCCGCGCGTTGCACCGAATGTGTCGGCCATTTCGCAACCCCGCAATGTGTCGAGGTGTGCCCGGTTGATTGCATTCCGCTAGATCCGACGCAGACCGAGACGCCGGCCCAATTATTGGAAAAATATCAACAGCTCAATCACGACGGGATACAGGCGTAATGCGCCAGATACGAACCGCCGTGCTATTGGTCATCGGGTTTAATCTACTCGCCGTTTTTTCTGTGTGGGCGGACAGTCCGCATCCCGCGTTGCCCCCGAGCGCGGCCGTGGCCTCTGCACATCCGGCAGCGACCGCGGCTGGGCGAGAGATTTTAGTAGCGGGTGGCAATGCGTTTGACGCGGCAGTTGCCGTTGCCGCAGCCCTGGGTGTTGTTGAACCCACGAGCTCCGGGTTGGGGGGTGGCGGTTTCTTCCTTATCCATCGTGCAGCGGACGGTAAACAGGTAATGCTGGATGCGCGCGAACGGGCGCCGGCGGCGGCCACGCGCGACATGTATCTTGATCCGGCGGATGAGTTTGTTCGCGAGCGCTCGATGAACGGCCCGTTGGCGGCGGGGATCCCGGGCATGGCAGCCGCGCTGGCGTATTTAGCGGAACATTACGGGCGACTACCTTTAAGCCAGTCCCTGGCGCCGGCGATACGACTGGCTACCGATGGATTCAACGTTACACCGCGCTATCTGCGGCTCATCGGATTTCGCAAAGAGACTTTGGTGACACAGCCGCACGCTGCGGCGATCTTTCTCGGCGTCGATGGCAAGGTGGAACTTGGGGAGGTCATCAAACAACCCGATTTAGCCAATACCTTACGCCTACTTGGTGAGCGCGGCGCGGACGGATTTTACCGCGGGGAAATCGCCGCACGCCTGGTGGCCGGTGTGGTTAAGGGCGGCGGCATTTGGACCGAACAAGACCTGGCCAACTACGCGATAGTCGAGCGCGAACCGATCGTTTTCGACTATCGGGGAATTCGCATTGTCTCGGCGCCGCCGCCATCCTCCGGCGGTGTGGCGCTGGCCGAGGCCTTCAATATCCTGTCCGAGTTCGATCTGGCGGGTATGGACGAAAACACGGCTCGCCACGTCATTATCGAAGCGATGCGCCGGGCGTATCGAGACCGCGCGGAATACCTCGGCGACCCCGATCATGTCGACATTCCTCTCGAACGGCTACTCAGCAAGTCTCACGCAATACAACTTGCGGCCGATCTATCGCTTGAGAAGGCAACCTCGAGCAGCGATTTGAGGCCGATCGGAAAAGAGCAAGGCCGAGACACCACACACTTCTCCGTGCTCGACACGCAAGGCAATCGGGTGGCGGCAACGTTGAGTATCAACTATCCATTTGGCGCGGCCTTTGTCCCGGAAGGTACGGGCGTGCTGTTAAACAACGAAATGGATGATTTCTCAGCGCGTCCGCTGACGCCCAATGCCTACGGTTTGGTAGGTGTTGCGGCGAACGCGATCGCCCCGGGTAAGCGCCCCTTGTCGAGCATGACGCCGACCTTTCTCGAATCAGACGATAAAATCGGCATTCTGGGAACCCCGGGTGGCAGCCGGATTATTACCATGGTGATGATCGGGATCCTGGATTTCGCGGCCGGCAATAAGCCCGAGTCTTGGGTCGCCGCGAAGCGCTATCACCATCAATATCTGCCCGATGTCGTTCAGTTCGAAAGGGGCGGACTGTCGCGCGATGAGCAACGTGACTTGGAACGTCGCGGCCACAATTTGCGTGAAGTGAGCTACAATTATGGCAACATGCATGCCATTTTATGGGATCGGGATCGCGACGAGGTCTTTGCGGCGAGTGATCCGCGTGGTGAAGGTAATGCAGAGGTATTTAACTTGCTCGATAGTGACGACAACGTAAAAAAAATAATACCCAGAACACGACGAACCAGGAGTAAGTAGAGACCACGGTGCGGTCCCGGCCTACGTTAGTGTTGACAACGCGGGCAGAAAAAACTGGAACGTTGACCAATCACCTGCTGGCGGATAACCCCCGTGCGACAGTCGCAGGGTTCCCCGGCCCGTCCATAGACTTTCAATTCCCGGCGAAAATAACCGGGTTTGCCGTCGCTGTTGGCAAAATCACGCAAGGTCGTGCCGCCGGCGGCGAGTGCCTCTTCGAGGACGTCGCGCACGGCCATCACCAGTCGACCATAGCGCTCGCGACCGATACGACCGGCGGCGCGCTTGGGGTGAATGCCCGCACGATACAGCGCTTCACTGGCATAGATGTTGCCGATCCCAACGACGATGTGAGCGTCCATAATGAAATTCTTTATTGCCGCGCGGCGTCCCCGTGAACGCGTGTAAAGCATTGCGGCGTTAAACGCACCATCCCACGGTTCGGGCCCAAGGTGCCGCAGTAGCGTATGGTCCGCCGGCGCTTGGTCGGTCCATAGCACCAGTCCGAAGCGCCTTGGATCGTGTAGTCGCAGGGCGTATCGTCGTCCGAAAATCAGCTCGACATGGTCGTGCTTCTTCAAGCTGGTCTCTGGTGGCACTACGGCGAGGCTGCCTGACATGCCCAAGTGGACGATGAGCGTACCGGGATCGAAGCGAAACAGGAGATATTTCGCGCGTCGCTCGATCGCACGTAAGCGCAAGCCGGTTAATCGTCGCGCCAGATTTGCCGGTACCGGTTGGCGCAGGTGGGGGTTGCGGATGTTGACTTGGGAGATCGTGCGGCCGGTCAATAGTGGGCCAAGCCCGCGGCGGGTGGTTTCGACTTCCGGTAATTCAGGCACGCCGTCGGCGCCACCAGATGAGCAAGCCGTTGAGCGCGAATGCGCCCGGTAGGATGATCAGGAAACCGAATCCGATCACTGCCTTATGCCAGTTATTTAGCACCAGGGCGTTATCTTCCGCGGCGCGGGTTGGCACCGCGATCAGGGCATCGTCATGCGCAAGCCACTCGATGAAGCGCACACCGAGGTCTTGATTGCCACTGTTTTGTAAATAGGCATTGGCGACGAAATCGCCGTCACCGACAACGACGACCCGCTGCTCACGCTCGGCAAAACGCCGCGAAAACGCCAGTGCTAACGGTAACGGACCCAGAAAGTCCTCCCCCTCGTCGAAGTCGACGTTACCCTCTAGCGGTTGCGTTTCGCTCCACGCTTGGTCGCTGCTGAAAATTAGGCGCGAGGCGGCCCACCCGGGCGGCGCTTGATCGTGAATTGCGGCCGCATGCAACATCAGCGTAGTGTAGTTAAAACCGACCAATGCCGGGTGGTCGGCATAGCGGGTGAGAAGCACAAAGGCCGGGTGGTCGATGCCGTGCGCGACGGAAACCGGATCGACTACGGTGCCGGGAATGTGTTTGAATCCGACCACTTCTGCAAGTCCTTTCATGGTCGCCGGAGCGTCGGGTTCGGTCAACCACAAGAGATTTCCACCCCGTTCCAGGTAATCGATCACCGCGGCAGTTTCCGCCGCTTGATAACCGAGTTGCGGACTCGCGATGACGAGCACCGAGGTGTTGTCCGGCACGGCGCGCAGGTCGGCGAGACTGATTTCTTGGACATTGAAGCCGCGCTTCTCGAGTACTAGCGCCCAATCGGATACATCGTGGTTGGCACCGCGAACCGGGCTACGTTCGCCATGCCCGGAAACAAAGGCGATCCAGCGATCCTCCGCCCGGGCGAGTCGGCTGAGCGCATCGGTGAGCGCCTGTTCGGTATACACGGTGATCCGCTCAGCTCGACCATCGCTGGCGACAATTAGTTCGCCGTAGCGAATTTCTTCATCACGGACCCGATCGGGTTCGTTGGCCGGATCAACGAAATCGAGGACAAAATCCGGACGGTGTCGGCGGTAACGATCGACCAAATTTTGCACTTGCACGCGGCGCTTGCTGTTCGCAGCCATGTAACCGGTAACCCGGATCGGTGCTTTAAGCGTATCCAACACGCCGATGCTGGCGCTGGACAAGGTATGCGTTTGGGTCCGGGTCACGTCCCTCGAGAAGGACACGTCGGAACTGTACCAGGCGAATAGGACCGCAACGACAAGGACGACAACCAAGCGCATTGCATGACGCACCCGCGCCAGCCAGCGCGATTCGTTAAAGGGGTTTGCGGTCACCGTCGAGACGCCAGGCGGTCATATATAGGGCGGTGGCCGTGATGATCGCAAAGTAGCCCAGGTCGGCGCTATCGAGCAATCCTCGCGCCATGCGCTGAAAATGATGGAGACTCGACAGATAGGTGAACAACCCGCCGTCGTGTCCGAGGCGCGCGGCCCAATCGATCTGCCATAGCCCGACTAGTACGCCGAAACTCATCATCGCCGCCACCGTCGCTTGGGTAAACATGGCCGAGAACATCAAACCGATTGCGGTATACGCTGCCATGAGCACCAATAGCGCGAGCAGGCCCGACAGGTACAAACCGAGATCGAGCGTCGTGCCCCACATTAGGGTCAATGGCATCAGTGCGATGATCACCCAGATCGCGGCCAGCAGCGCCCAAATCCCGAGAAATTTACCCCACACGATCTGCCACGAAGTGACGGGCGAGCTATACAGCAACGCAAGGGTCCCATTGCGACGCTCGCCGCTCAAAGCGGACATGGTGATCACCGGGATTAAAAACAACATCACCAAAGCGCTTAAGCCCAGTATGGGTGAAACAATTACCTCGGTAACACCAGGGGTTTCCGGCATCGCGCGAAGCCGGTCCTCGATTTGTAGGTAAATCTCGATCTGGGCGAGAAATTGATAAGCGACGACAACCTGCACCACGCACAGTAGCGACCAAGCCAAAGGCGTGCGGTACACCGACGTCGCCTCGTGTTTCGCGATGACTAGTATCATGCCACCGGATCCGTATCCGGATCGTTCGCGGTTAAGTCCACGAAGACCTGCTCCAACGGCGATTGATCGCGAGACATCTCGCGCAAACCCCAGCCGAATTCGATGGCGTGGCGGCACAGCGACTCGGCCGCGACGTCGAAATCATGGACCTTGAGCCGGTAGCAACCGTCGCCCAGCGCTGCGCCCGTCGCAACACCGTCAATAGCGTCCCAAGCGGATATAGTTTGCGTCGTGTTCAGCCGTACGCGCATGGTATTTTGTTCCGCCGTGATGTGCTGATTAAATACGATGCGCCCGTGATGCAGAATCGTGACCCGGGTGCATAAGGCCTGCGCCTCGGACAATACATGCGTTGACAGAATAACCGCGAAACGCTCGGCCAGTTTCTGGATCAACTCACGTACGGTGCGGATTTGATTGGGGTCGAGACCGCTGGTCGGCTCATCGAGGACCACGACGGCGGGTTGGTGCAGCACGGCCTGGGCAATGCCGACCCGTTGGCGGAAGCCCTTGGATAAATTGCCAATGAGACGGGCTCCCACCGCCATAAGATCGCAGTCGCGTTTGGCCGTACCGACCGCGGTTGCCACCGCTCCAGCCCGCAGACCACGCAATCGGGCGCAAAAACTCAAATATTCATCAACGGTGGCGTCTGCGTACAACGGCGGTATCTCCGGCAGGTAGCCGAGATGACGTTTCGCCAGAAGCGGTTCACGCGCGAGGTCGTGGCCGCAAACGCTGACCCGCCCGGCATGCGGTGCTAACACGCCGCACAAGATGTTCATCGTGGTCGATTTCCCCGCACCGTTGGGCCCGAGCAAGCCAAGGATCTCGCCGCGCTGCACTTCGAGATCGATTCCGTGCAGTACCTTGCGCCCATGGTATTCGCGTTTGAGGCCGTGTGCGTAGAGCAGGATGTCTTCGGCCATAGGAGGGATATTATTCGCGACCCCGAGTCTCTTGCCAAGCGACTTTGTGTACGCCGCGGCGGTAATTTTTTTGATTATTGACGGGTCGCTTGCCCGCTGTGTCGCGGTCGGTGGTTTAGTTGCACCGGCGGCGGTCGCTAACTGACACTAAGGAGGGTTCAATTTAGGTGCAAATTAGGCGAAGATGGGCACCGCACCGCGGTCAAGCGGGCGAGTATATGGAGTAAAACAATTGATGCTAAGTGGAATCGTCGAGCTGCCTTGGTGGGGTTATATTGTCGTCACGCTAGGGTTGACGCATATCACGATCCTTTCGATCACGATCTATCTTCATCGGCACCAAGCGCATCGTGCGCTCGATCTGCATCGCGCGGTGGCGTTGTTTTTTCGCTTCTGGCTCTGGCTCACGACCGGTATGACGACCAAGACCTGGGTCGCGGTTCATCGCAAACATCATGCCTTCGTCGATAACGCCGGTGATCCACACAGCCCGCAAAATTATGGGCTGTCAAAAGTCTTATGGGAAGGCGTAGAGCTGTACCGGGTCGCCATTGCGGACCGCAAAGCGGTGGACAAATATGGTCACGGGACACCCGACGATTGGCTCGAACGCCATGTGTTCGCCGGTCACGATACCATTGGAATTGGCGCTATGTTGTTGATCAACTTGACCGTGTTCGGTCCCCTTGGATTGACCATTTGGGCGGTACAGATGGCGTGGGTGCCGTTTTTTGCGGCCGGTCTTATCAACGGTGTTGGCCATTGGGGTGGCTATCGGAATTTTGAAACCCCGGACTCTTCGACCAACATTACGCCCTGGGGGATCCTCATCGGGGGTGAAGAACTGCACAATAATCATCATGCCTTTGCCAGTTCCGCCCGTTTTTCAACTAAGCGCTGGGAATTCGACCTCGGCTGGTGCTACATCCGCCTATTAGCGATGTTGCGGCTGGCGCGGGTAAAAAAATTAGCGCCCGTACCGCAGTTAAACCACGACAAGGGCTTTGTCGACCTGGACACCTTAAGCGCCGTCATCAGTGGGCGCTTTCACGTCATGGCGGACTATGCCAAACACGTCATCCACCGAGTGCACACCGACGAGGTGGAAAGTGCCGGCACGACAGCGCGCCGGGTCCTGCAGCAAGCGCGGTCGTTATTGCTGCGCGAAACGTGGCTGATGGACGAACAACAACGCTCCTTACTGGCGGCTGGACTGCAGCACAGCAAAGCGCTCGCGGTGGTCTATGAATTTCGCCAGCAACTGCACCAGATTTTTACCGAACGTCGTGCAACGCCGGAACGATTACTCGCGCAATTACAGGAATGGTGCCGCCGCGCCGAGGCCACCGGGATCGCCGCGCTTGAGGACTTCGCCGAATCGATGCGCTGTTATACGGTACAAACGACATAAAAAAGGCCCGGTTATCGTCCAGGCCTTTGTCGACCGTGGCGGCAACGGTCTATTTGATCTTCGCTTCCTTATACAGCACGTGTTTGCGCACGACGGGGTCAAATTTATTGCGTTGCATTTTTTCCGGATGATTGCGCTTATTTTTTGTCGTCGTGTAGTAATGGCCGGTCCCAGCCGTGGATACGAGTTTAATTTTGTCTGCCATGATGGTGTTCTCCGCTAGAGTGCTCGCCCGAATTGCTCACCCCTCGGCGTGATGATCGCGTAGTACATTGGCGTGCATGGAAAATTTCTGCCTGAGAGAAGAAAAATTTCATCCGCGTCGAATAATCAAGTGAGGGCGCGTCGACCGGGTGCAAAATGCGGGCTAAACTTTTTCGCCGTTCGCGCGGATATCACGCAGGACGTGATCGATACCGAGCTTATCAATAATGCGTAGGCCTTTGGTAGTGATCCGGAGTTTTACCCAGCGATTTTCGCTTTCGACCCAGAACCGATGATTCTGGAGGTTGGGTAGAAAACGCCGGCGGGTTTTGTTGTGCGCATGTGACACGTTATTCCCAGTGATGGGCCTTTTGCCGGTAACCTGACACACACGAGACATTGTCCTTTCTCACTTGTACCTATCGGGCGCGTAATTCTAGCGGGTTTTGCGTTACACGCCAACCATGACGGGCTATTAGGACTAATCTGCGGCGAGCAGCCCCAAATCGGCGAAGGAGGCAATTTCTCCGGCCGTGATGACTAGATGGTCGAGAACACGGACATCAATGAGCGTTAAGGCGGCACTTAATCGACGCGTCAAATCCCGGTCCGCGGCGCTTGGTTCGCACACGCCTGAGGGATGGTTGTGGGCGAAAATCACCGCCGCTGCGTTGATTTCGAGCACCCGTTTTACCACTTCGCGTGGGTGCACCGTGGCGCTATCAATGGTGCCAAGCGCTAGTATCTCAAAGCTAATTACTCGATGTCTGGTGTCAAGAAACACGGCGCAGAAGGCCTCGCGGTCCCGATTCCCGAGTTCGGCAGCGAGAAAATTCCTTGCCTGCGCGGCGTCCGTTATCGGTGCGCTACGTTCCATCTCGTCGCGTAGCACGCGGCGGCCGATCTCTATACCGGCCTGCAAGGAGGCATATTTTGCGTCCCCCAGCCCCGCGTAGCCGGTAAATCTGCTGCGATCGAGTGCCACTAGCCGCGCGATACCGCCGCTTGCGGCCAGCGCACCGCGGCCTAACGCGACGGCATCCCGGCCCGCGATACCGTGACCGAAAATGATCGCCAGTAGTTCGGCATCAGATAATGTGCTCGCACCACCTCGCAACAGCTTCTCGCGCGGGCGCTCCGCCGCGGGCCAATCCTTGATAGCCATCTAATCTTCCTTGTTTAACCGGGTAATTATCCGATGCTTAGAGTATATGGAGTTCCCCTGTTGAGGTAAAATCACGCTTTGCAGGCGCAAAATCAAGCATGAGCAATCTAATTAATAAGCGGATCGTCCTCATTGTAACGGGGGGAATTGCCGCCTATAAGGCCTTGGATCTGGTGCGCCGGCTACGTGACACCGGCGCGACAGTACGGGTTGTGATGAGCGCGGCCGCGGCGCATTTTGTTGCACCATTGAGTTTCCAAGCTCTGAGTGGCGAACCCGTCCACGCCGATTTACTGGATCCGCACGCGGAGGCGGCGATGGGCCATATTGAGCTCGCGCGCTGGGCCGAAGCCGTGGTTATTGCGCCGGCGACGGCCGATTTTATGGCGCGCTTGAGAGCCGGATTCGCCGACGACCTGGCCTCGACGGTGTGCCTTGCCACCACCGCGCCAGTGGTGTTGGCACCGGCGATGAACCGCCAAATGTGGCTTCATGCTGCCACCCAGGACAACGCCACGGTGCTGGCTGCGCGTGGTCTGGTGCTCGTCGGCCCGGACTCGGGTGCGCAGGCGTGCGGGGAAACGGGGCCGGGGCGAATGGCAGATACTGACCACATTGTCGCGGCCGCCGCCGCGCTTTTTGCTACCGGGACCCTGGCCGGGCGGCGGGTGATGGTGACCGCTGGTCCGACCCATGAGGCGCTCGATCCCGTTCGCTACATTACTAACCGTAGCTCTGGCAAGATGGGTTACGCCATTGCTCAGGCCGCAACGGAGGCCGGCGCCGACGTTATTCTCATCACCGGGCCGACGACGCTCAAGGTGCCGCCTAAGGCCCAGACCAAAGCGGTGGTGTCGGCCGATGAGATGTATGAGGCGGTGATGGCGTCGATCGCAGGTATCGATATATTTATCGCCAGCGCGGCCGTCGCGGACTATCGAATCGAGGCACCGGCACAACAAAAATGGAAGAAGGCGGACCGTAGTTTAAGCCTGACTCTGTCACCGACAAGAGATATACTCTACGATGTTACCGCGCGGCCTACACCGCCGTTTACGGTTGGATTTGCGGCGGAAACTGAAAAGCTTCTCATCAACGCGCGTTCGAAACTCGAAAATAAATCGCTCGATATGATTGCCGCGAATCACGTCGGCAGCGAAGGGCTGGGTTTCGACAGCGACGATAACGAATTGCATGTTTTATGGAATGGCGGCGAAGCGCACCTGGCCATCGCAGCTAAAGACGTGATCGCCCGGCAGCTGATCGCGCTAATCGCCAAGCGCTACCACTACGGGTCGTAACGAATTCAAATAACGCACAACATCTTAACTGTGACCTTGCCACCAGTGCGCAATTAATAAAGTGTCCCAAGCCACGGATCTGTTGAGTAATCTATCAAAGCGGACGCTGGTGCTCGGCGGCGTAGCAGTGATTTTTGTTATCGCGATGGTGATGGTCATCTCCAACGTCAGTCAGAAAATTGATGCCGCAAACCGAGAGCAGCAGCAAAACGCTAACCAATCCGTGGTTAATGATTTGGGGCGGCGCATAGGAGCCGTATTCGAGCCACAACGGCTTAGGCTTAAGTCGCTGGCGCAAAAACCAGCCATCATTGCGGCATTGACCGCGGATGAGGCCGTCCGCAAAAAAGTCGCCGCCGCGGAGCAAGGAACTATCCCCGGCGCGCTCATGCTGCGCCTGCTACCCCGGGGCGCGGACCGGATCGATCCTAATTCGAAACCCCCACTGACCTTTGCTTCGGTTGATATGCTGCACGACGCTGCCGAAAGCGGCCAAGACGTTGACGCTGAGCTGCACTTAAATGGCACGGAAAACGAACACATAGTGATGATTCAACGGGTTCCGCTCAATGGCGATATCGTTGGATTTCTCCACTTGAGTTTAAACTACGCCACCATTAGGGCG
>SMVB01126652.1_pt1 | contig 11777 bp, 10 predicted proteins | sample 2456461 | NCBI WGS metagenome assembly SMVB01 (sample SAMN11095934, study PRJNA526329) | marine sediment metagenome | biome: Marine sediment; feature: Surficial sediment; material: Deep marine sediment; isolation source: Hadal surficial sediment | place: Pacific Ocean | collected 2014-05 | depth...
ACGGTGAGAAAGATCCGGCCCGATCGCTGCAGTCCGTACACGTTTAAAGTGCACCCGAAGAATGCGTGACACCTTTCTTAACGCAAGCTGCGATTGCAATCCTTCGCTGGCCAGATTTTGTAAAGAGATAGGGCGACTGAACTGGATAAAGGTCTTGCGGCCATTAACCAGTGTGCTGAACAGGCGCCTGAAACGGCTGGCGATTTCCCAGTTCTCGGAAAAAATGATCCGCGTAAACCCGCTGTCCTTGTTCGGTGCCTGGCCAACGAGTACCGTCACCGGCACCAATTGAATATCAAGGTTTTTATCCGCCCAGCTTCGCTCGATCATTAACTGCAACATCGGGGAGTGGCTGCGGGTATCCGGGCGCTTTATAAACAGGCCCTTCAGTCGTTTCAGCACGGCATAGGAGCGTTGGGGAACATCCGCGACGCCCGCTATGGGCAGCAACGGTCGGGCCAGTCCCTGATGTTCGCAGAACTTATCGAGAATCAAAATGGATGACAGTGCGTATGCGTTCATCACGTAGCAAACCGGTTGTTCGCCACTGATGCCGGTGTTGCCGTCCGCATCGGTCTGGATACGTGGTTTGACCCACAAGTTCAGAATTGACCGCAGCACCAGGTACCAGCGCAGCTTCAATTTGCTGAACAATGTGCTTTGATTTTTCTGTTTGCTCATTGGTACGTGTATACAGCTTCCAGTTATCAGGCTCATATAGTGTATCAAGGAGTTGGCTTTGGCTAATAAGCAATCGACGTCTCGACGCATTCATACATCGTTTGCAAAAAATCATTCACGCATAAAAAATCCGGGCGAGACACGAGGCCTGCCCGGAAATTCCGGCAGAGCCGGAGAGGATCGGTATAGCAATTAAAATGTATGAATATGTTTTGTTTTATATAGTTATATGTGTATCGTAATGTTATTCATTAATAAATGTCAACACCGCCAGAGTAAACCGGGATGACCTTTTTACGATGAACTGGACAAAAAGTAAAGTTTTACGTTGTTTTCAGCGGGTTACCGATGCGGCATTGCAATGCCTGTAGCGGGGTCAGTCGGACAGGGCGCGCAGTATTTCAGCCTGGATTTGTTCAGCGGCTTCTGCCGGGCTGTCGGCAGCACGTATGGGTCTGCCGACCACCAGGTAATCAGCGCCATCACGAATCGCCTGGTAAGGTGTCGTCACCCGTTGCTGGTCATCGTCATTATGAATCGGGCGGATGCCGGGGCATACGGCAATAAGACGCGGGTCGGTTTGCTCGCGTAAGGCCCCGACTTCCAGACCGGATGAGACCACACCGTCGCAGCCCAGCGCCAGCGCTCGTTTGGCGCGGGACAATACCAGGGTTCTGGCGTCGCACTGAAACCCCAAATCATCCAGATCGCCCTGATCCAGACTGGTGAGCGCGGTCACGGCAAGTATCTGCATATTGCCCTTGGCCTCAACTGCTGCCCTGAGCATGCTGTCGTTGCCGTGAACGGTACAGAAATCGATCTCGTGACCTGCAAGCTGCCGGACCGCAGCAGCCACAGTGGCCGGAATATCAAACAGTTTGAGGTCCGCGAATACCTTCTTGCCCTTAGCCTTTAAACCCGCCAATATCTCAAAATAATGCCCGGATAAAAACACCTCCAGACCCAGCTTATAGAATTCAACCGAGTCACCGAGCTCGCTGATCAATGCCTGTGCTTCATCCAGGGTTGGTACATCCAGAGCAAAAATCAAGCGCTCCCGAGTTGCGATCTGAGTGTTAGCCGTTGTCATTGCTGCTTTCCTGTTGCTGATCCCGTTGCTGATTCTGTTGCTGCAAAAAATTACTTATCAATAAGCCGGTTTGCTTTGCTTGTTCCATGTGGAAATGGTGGTGGCCATCGAATTCAACGTGTTCGCAGTCCGGGATGGCTGCCAGACGTTGTTTCAGTACGTCCTCGCCCAAATAGGTGGTCAGCAGAGGCGTGCTTATCACCATCGTTGGTGCACGAATGGCTGCAAGGATGCCCACGGCCTGTTCGTTGGTCATCAATTGTGGTGAGCGCCAGTTCAATCGCGGGTCGGTGCGCCATTGATAGTGTTCGCCGGTATGCTCAAGATTGCGTTCACACAGCAGGCGTGCAGCTTGTTCGGACAAGTCTGACTTTCCCTGCCGGGCGATAACGGCATCGGCAACCGACTTGTAATGCCTCAGGTTACTGCCGTTTCTTCGTACGGATTTGATCGACATGCACAACTGGCGCGCGGCTTCATCGGCGGGCCGGAAAATCACCCCGGCCGTGTCGAGCATGACCAGTCGGTCCACACGCTCTGGAATGGCCGCAGCGTAGTTACTGCCCATCCCGCCGCCAAGCGAATGCCCGACAATATGGCAATCATCCCAGGCCAGATGATCCAGCACCGCGTCCAGATCATAAAGGTACTCGCTAAAATAGTAGCGGCTATGAATCGGCCGGTGAGATGAAAAGCCGTGACCGGCAAAATCCAGCGCCAGCAAGTCAAAGTCCCCGAGGTATGGCGCAAGCGGAATAAATGAAGCCGCATTATCCAGCCAGCCATGCAGACACAGCACTTTGGGCGCTCCCGGCCTGGGCCAGTGGAGCCCGGTGAGGTTGCCCCAGGATAGCGGGATATTAACGGGATCAGGCTTCACCGACCGCGCTCCAGGTTTGCATAGGCCAGCACCAGCCATTTTGCCCCGGCCCGGTGGAAATTGACTTCAACACGGGCATGCTCACCCGAGCCTTCAAAACTGACCACCGTGCCGCTACCGAACTTCCGGTGACTGACAGATTCACCAAGCTGGAATGGCCAGCCCTGGTCGATGCGCGAATTTGTTTTCCGGTAATCCGGCTTGCGGGGGCTGGACCAGGGGCGTTGAACCTGCATGCGCGGGCGCACCTCCCGAATCAGTTCAGAAGGGATCTCATCCAGAAAACGGGAAGGGCGACTGTGATTTTCCGAGCCATACATGCGCCTGACTTCGGCGTAGCTCAGGCAAAGTTGCTCACGTGCCCGGGTCATGCCAACGTAACAAAGGCGCCGCTCTTCCTCTAGCCGGCCACCCGATTCGGTCACGCTGCGCCGGTGCGGGAACAGTCCATCCTCCATACCGGCGATAAATACCATCGGAAACTCCAGTCCCTTGGCCGAATGCAGGGTCATCAACTGTACGCAATCATCCCAGGCTTCACCCTGGGTCTCGCCGGCTTCAAGCGCTGCGTGGCTCAGGAACGACTGCAAGGCTGTCATTCCGGCTTCCTCGTCCTCCCTGGGTAGCACGAAAGCTTCGGTGGCATTGACAAGTTCACGCAGGTTTTCAACCCGTGACTCCATTTTTTCAGGTGGTTCTTTTTCGTAATGGGTGACCAACTGGCTGTTTTCAATCACGCCCTGCATCTGGTTTCCAAGCGTCCAGTCAGCCATGTTTTCACGCATATCGCTGAGCAACTGCAAAAAATTGTGCACCGCCGAGGTGGCCCTTGCCGGCAGCAGGTTCTGTCGTATGCACTCCTGTGCAGCCTGCCATAACGGCAAACTGCTTGCGCGTGCCTGCGAACGCAGGGTGGCGAGTGTTTTTTGACCGATTCCACGTGCGGGCGTATTGATCACGCGTTCCATGGCAGCATCATCATTGGGGTTCTGGATCAGGCGAAGGTAGGCCAGCGCATCCCTGATTTCTGCCCGCTCGAAAAAACGCAAACCGCCATACACACGATAGGCGATGGATGCCTTCAGCAAATACTCTTCGAACAAACGCGATTGAGCAGTGGTGCGATAAAGGATCGCAACCTCTTCCGCACGCCGCCCCTTGCTTAACCATTGCTCTATCTGCTCGATAACAAAACGGGCCTCATCCTGTTCATTGAACGCAGAATACAGAGTAATGGGCGTGCCCTTGTCACCGTCGGTCCACAGTTTCTTGCCCATCCGGTCTTCATTGTTCGCGATCACAGCATTGGCGGCTTCCAGTATGGTGCCTGTTGAACGGTAATTCTGCTCCAGTTTCACGGTTTGTACATCGGCAAAATCACGGGTGAATTGCTGTACGTTTTCGACCTTTGCACCGCGCCATCCGTAAATGGACTGGTCATCGTCACCGACCACCAGCACACTGCCGCTGTCACCTGCCAACATGCGGATCCAGGCATACTGGATCGAGTTGGTGTCCTGGAATTCATCCACAAGTAAGTGGCTGAGGCGATTGCGGTAGTGGTCGAGCAGGGTCGGGTTATTCAGCCACAATTCGTGCGCGTACAACAGCAGATCGGCAAAGTCCACCAGTCCGGCGCGGTCACAATAAGCCTGGTAAAGCTCATAGACACGGACCCATTGCGCAGTTATGGGGTGATCCATGTGCTCGATTGCATGCGGTCGCTGGCCCTCATCCTTGCGGGCATTGATATACCACTGTGCCTGTCTGGCCGGCCATTGTGATTCGTCAAGACCTTCTTCCTTGATCAGGCGGCGCAGCACCCGGTGCTGGTCATCTGAATCGAGAATCTGGAAATTCTCCTGCAGACCGGCTTCCTGCCAGTGCATGCGTAAAAGCCGGTGGGCAATGCCGTGAAATGTCCCAATCCACATGGGCCGGGTGGATACCTGCAGCAGGTTTTGAGCCCGCTCGCGCATTTCACCTGCTGCTTTGTTGGTAAAGGTTACCGCCAGGATGCTCAGAGGCGATACGTGCTCAACCTGTATCAGCCAGGCCAGCCGGTGGATCAATACGCGCGTTTTTCCACTGCCGGCACCGGCCAGCACCAGGGTGTGTTTTGATTGGGTCGTAACGGCATTGCGTTGCGCTTCGTTCAACTCATCGAGCAAATGGGATACATCCATGGTTACGTTTGTTCCCTGTCGATTGCGCGGTAACCAATATCATGACGGCAGAATGCACCATCCCAGTGAATTTTTTCGCAGGCTGAATATGCTTCTGCTGCTGCTTCACCGACACTTTCTGCGATAGCACAAACGCACAACACCCGGCCTCCGGTGGTCACAACCCGGTTGTTATCAAGCCCTGTTCCGGCATGAAACACATGCACATTGCCTGAACCGGCGGTTTCCAGCCCCGAAATTTCGTGACCTTTTGAGTAGTCTCCAGGGTAGCCACCGGCTGCCATGACCACGCCCAGCGCCGGACGGGGGTCCCAGTCTGCGCTGGCCTCGTCCAGTGTTCCGTTGACAGCAGCCAGGCACAATTCCGCCAGGTTGGAGTTCAATCGCATCATCACCGGTTGGGTTTCCGGGTCACCAAAGCGGACGTTGAACTCGAGTACTTTCGCATCGCCCGTCGGGGAAATCATCATGCCGGCATACAAAAAACCGGTGAACGGCATGCCCTGTGCGGCCATGCCCGCTATGGTTGGACGGATAACGGTATCCATCACTTTGTTGTGCATTTCCGCGGTGATAACCGGCGCTGGAGAGTAGGCACCCATGCCGCCGGTATTCGGCCCAAGGTCACCATCATTCAGGGCTTTGTGATCCTGGCTGGTGGCCAATGGAAGAATATGTTTTCCATCCGCCATCACGATGAAACTGGCTTCCTCGCCTTCCAGAAATTCTTCTATCACGACCCGATGACCGGCCTCTCCAAATGCATTTCCTGCCAGCATATCGCGAACAGCGGCCTCCGCCCCGGCAACCGTTTGCGCGATGATGACGCCTTTGCCTGCCGCCAACCCGTCAGCTTTGACGACGATTGGGGTACCGTGTTGACGGATAAACCCGATGGCCTCGTCGATGTCCGTGAAATTTCCGTAAGCAGCGGTAGGGATGCCGTGTTTGGCCATAAAATCTTTGGCAAATGCCTTTGAGCCCTCCAGTTGGGCTGCAGCAGCGCGAGGCCCGAAACAGGCCAGACCGGACGCTGAAAACCGGTCAACAATCCCCGCAACCAGCGGTGCCTCCGGCCCAACGATTGTCAGGTCGATTTGCTTACTGCTGGCAAACTCAATCAAGCCATCAATGTCCCCCGCCGGGATAGAAACATTTTCAACCCCGGACTCCAATGCGGTTCCGGCGTTCCCGGGTGTAACATAGACGTTTTCTATCCCCGCAGCCTGCGCCACACGCCACGCCAACGCGTGCTCACGCCCACCGTTTCCAATGATAAGTACTTTCATTTTTTGCCTGTTTGAGAGTTGGGATTTCTGATTGATTATTGTAGTCTGAAGGGTGAGTCGGGGCGACCTCTTTGTTGTCATGGCGGACGGCCTGTCTTCCCCGTGCAAACGGGGATCTCTTTTCTTTCCCTGCGGAAGCCGTAGGGTGCGTTGTTTTTTAACGCACCAAAAGGGCAGTGCGATTTATGAACATCTTGAGCCTTCGGCTATTTGCGCTTGCACATCCTTGTGCAGCACAAATATCGGCACATCCTTGTGCCTCTGGTGCGTTAAAAAACAACGCAGCCTACGTCCGAGGGGCAGAATCAAAACACCACGCAGAATCAGTGTCTGAAATGCCTTACGCCGGTAAAAACCATTGCTACACCATGTTCGTTTGCGGCGGCAATAACCTGTGCGTCGCGCATCGAGCCACCTGGTTGGATAACCGATCTGATCCCGGCTTCTGCCGCTGTATCCACACCATCACGAAACGGGAAAAATGCATCGGACGCCATCGCTGCGCCGTCCAGAACCAATCCGGCTTCGTCGGCTTTCCAGCGTGCAATCCTGGCGGAGTCGACGCGGCTCATCTGGCCCGCGCCAATACCGACGGTGCGGCCATCTGCCGCAAAAACGATGGCGTTGGATTTGACCATGCGTGCAACTTTCCAGGCAAACAAAAGGTCTAGCCACTCCTGCTCTGTTGGTTCACGATCAGTGACGCATTTGCAATTGTCACGGTTAACAAGGTTGTGGTCTTTTTGCTGGACCAGCAATCCGCCTGAAACCCGTTGGTAGCTCAAACTGCCGGATTCCACGGCGTTTTTGCCGATCAGTAATAAACGCAAGTTTGATTTGGATGCAAAGCGCTCAATTGCACCATCACTGAAATGTGGCGCAATCACGACCTCGACAAATTGTTTGTCCAAAATTGCCGTGGCTGTATCGGTATTCACCTGTTGATTAAACGCGATGATGCCGCCGAAACTGGAAATCGGGTCGGTGGCAAACGCACTCAGATATGCCTCGGTGTTATTTTCAGCCGTCGCTACGCCACACGGATTGGCATGCTTCACAATAACGCAGGCAGTTTGCCCTTCGAACTGGTTCACACATTCCAGCGCCGCGTCTGCATCGTTGATGTTGTTGTATGACAGCGCTTTACCCTGCAGTTGTTTTGCTGCTGCCATACCAGCAGGGTTGGTTGTCGATTCGACATAAAAGCTTGCAGCCTGGTGTGGATTCTCACCATAACGCAATTCCTGCTTGATGCGAAATTGCGGTGTGAAGTATTCCGGAAGCACCCGGGACTCGCTCCCGTCAACAGATTTGCGACTCAGGTATGCAGCCACAAGGCCATCATATCGTGCAGTATGTGCAAATGCTTTGACCGCCAGGTCATAGCGTGTCTGTGCTGCAACCGAACCATTGGAAATCAGTTCTGCGGCAACCTTCGGGTAGTCGGCTGGATCAACGATGACGGTAACGCGCTGATGGTTTTTTGCCGCTGCGCGGACCATGGTCGGACCGCCGATATCGATATTTTCGACCGCATCATGCAGCCTGCAATCATCATCAGCGGTGACCGCTTCAAACGGATACAAGTTGACAATGACCAGATCGATCGGCGCAATGTTTTGACTGCGCATCACATCCTGATCCTGCTCGCGGCCAAGTATGCCGCCGTGGATAACGGGGTGCAGGGTTTTAACCCGACCGTCCATGATTTCATCAAAGCCGGTATGTTCGCTGACGCCGGTTACTGTCAATCCCGCTTCGTCCAGCACTTTCCGGGTCCCACCTGTGCTGAGCAAATTGAAACCCAGTTCACGCAGTTGTGCCGCAAATTTTTCTATACCGGTTTTGTCAGAAACGCTTATCAGTGCGAAGCGTTCCGTGCTGGTCACCGTCGAAACCGCGTGATCTTGCTCGAGCGTGCATTGATTGAGTAACGCTGCATTTTGGTGCGCAGGGTATTGCGTGTTATTCCCAGCATATCGGCTGCGCGTGACTGGTTGCCGCCGGTGCACTTCAGAATTTCTTCTATCAGCGGAGGTTCGATCTCAGCCAGCAGCATCTGGTACAGGTTTTCCGGGCGGGTGCTGCCCATGTCCTGAAGATATCTGTTAATGGTGGCTTGTACGTGTTGGCGCAATGGAATTATTTGTTCTGAATCCTGATACATGAGTGTTCGAGTCGTCTTTTTAAGTTGCTGTCTAACGTTTGTTGGTGTTTCTTTTGAACCCTAACATATTTGAGTTTGCAAGCTGAGAATTATTCGGGCACGGAGTTGGAAAAAATCAAATTTTTCGGATTTGCACCCCAATGAAGCACCCCTTTGATGTGTTCAGAGAAATTGAATTTCGAAGCCAACGGCCTGTTGACCGGGGTCTCCCAGTTCCAGCAGAACCGGTAAAAAAACATCTGTGCCCAATCCTGATTTATGGTCTGCCCCGGCACGCAGGTAATCCGCCGGTTGGAGGCGGCGACGGGCGATTGCCTGATTTGAAGCATCCAGTAGAGTGAGTTCAAGCACGGGGAACACCTGGCTGTGGGGCGCCAGGTTAACAAACGTCAGGCTCAACACCAGGATGCCGGTGCGACTGGGGTGGGCGTGAATGACACGACTGACCAGTTGAATTTGAGCCGGGTCTGTCAGTAATCCGTTTTGTTCAGCTTGTAACCAGCCGTTTGTCCAGCCGTTTGAATTGAGCCATGCATTAATCTTTGGCTCCTGCAGTAATGGTTCGCGGAATGTCCAGGCAGAGTTGGCAACCGTCAACAGAATCAGGATTGCCGTCAGACCTCCCCACATCAGCCGGTTTTGATTATCTGCAACGGTGACCGGTTTGGTGTCTGGGTCCATTTTAACTGGCGAGCGACTGCCACTGCCGACGCCATGCCCAACAACCGGCGGGCCGGCCTGCGCTCCGTGGGCGGGTGCATGGGCCTGGTCCGAAGGCCATTGGTCGAAAAGAAAACTCAGTGCATCGAAGGATTTATTGCAGTGTCCGCATTTCACCGTCCCCCGGGCATATGAAATCAGCGCGGCGGTCAGCGGGTGAACAGTCTTGCATTGTGGGCAACGGGTAAACATGAGGGGCTAAAGTATAGAGCAGCGCGACACGACACTAGCCTTGATTCGCCGGGTCCTCATCGATGCCTGCATTGACTCCAGCATCGCCCTCGACCTCAGCCCCGGCATCGACCTCTTCAACCGGGTCCTCGCCGCTGCCGGTCAAAAAGCGATAGCGTTCAAGCTTTTCTTCGTAGCGTGCGCGAATTGCTGTCTCCACATCCGCAAGTGTTGCCAGGCGTCCTAAGTCATACGTCATTCTGGCAAGCTGTTTATCTATTGTGTTCTGCTCTTGCGGTTTGATTTCCAACCCTGCCCGTTGTTTATCGGCGAAAAGTCTGACCTGACTTCTAATCGTTTTTTGTGTGCTGGCATACGACTGGTTGATCAATTTCAAATCATAGTCCAATTGTGCGATTTCAAGTTCGCGGGCTGTTTCTATGTCTTCTTCGGAGCGAAACTGTACAACCAGCAGACGGTCGGTCAGTCGCTGACGCTCCGCCAGTGGAATTAATGGTTGTCTTCCCTTGGGTGCCTCTTCCTGTTTTACTTCGACTATCGGCTCATTGGTTTTTTCAACGTGCCGAATCACCAGTCCCGTGGCGTTGAGCACATCGTAGGGCTGGTCGGCGTATTCCGGGGGGACTGCTGAGCCGTAATGAACCTCGCCGTTGTTGTCTTTCCAACGATAGGTTTCAGCGGCCAGTGCGAATACTGGTATCGACAGACTCAGAGCGAAAGCAATCGCCGCCGTCCTTTTGCGGTTAGCCCGCATACCGGTAGGTGAAATATGCGGGTTAGACTCCATACTCACTACGATACCGCCGAATTGAGTCGATGTCGATATCGGCGGTCGACTGTGTTTCCAGGAATTCGATCAAGTCATCCAGGCCAGCAATGGCAATCACCGGTATGTTAAATTCTTCTGCAACCTCCTGTGCGGCCGACTTTGAACCCATGCCACGTTCCTGCCGGTCCAATGCAATCGCCACCCCGCAAGCGTTGGCGCCGGCCTGTTGGATCCAGTGGATTGATTCGCGTACCGAGGTTCCGGCTGAAATCACATCATCTGTAATTAAAACATGGCCACTGAGGCTCGCACCGACCAGGAAGCCACCTTCGCCGTGGTCCTTGGCTTCCTTGCGGTTATACGCAAAAGGCGTATTTCGCTGGTGACGGGAATTTAGCGCGATGGCAATGCCGGCGGCCAGCGGTATGCCTTTGTAAGCGGGCCCGAATAACATATCAAAGCCGAGGCCGGAGGCCAGAATGGCTTGAGCATAACAGTCCGACAGCAATTCCAGGCTGTAGCCGTCGTCAAAGCCGCCAGCGTTAAAGAAATAGGGGCTGATACGACCGGATTTCAATTCAAATTCACCAAATTTCAGGTTTTCCCGCTGCATGGCGAGTTCAAAAAACTGTTGCTTGTAAGACTTCATTAGTATTTTCCGAAAACAGATACAGGCAGTATCGCGTGGCTACGCGCACCGTGCAATATTGTTTGCGCTCAGTAGGTCATGACAACACCCATGCAGACGGTTATGCTGAACCCAATCCCCAGCCAACAGACCGGCAATCAAACCAATGCGAATCACCTCGATTAATACCAATGGAATCCGTGCCGCTGCCCGTAAGGGATTTTTTGACTGGATGCAGCGACAGAAAGCCGATGTGGTTTGCATCCAGGAAACCAAGGCCCAGGAACACCAACTGGGTGACGCGGTATTCTACCCGCAGGATTATCAGCGCTATTTCCATGATGCGCAGAAACCCGGGTATAGCGGTGTGGCGGTGTATACACGCCATCAACCGGATGATGTGCAATATGGTATCGGTTGGGATGTGATGGATGCTGAAGGTCGCTGGTTGCGCGCAGATTTTGGAAATCTGAGTGTCATATCACTGTATTTGCAATCCGGGTCATCAAAACAGGAACGTCAGCAAATCAAGTACCAATCCATGGATTATTTGCAGCCGATGCTGAAGGAAATGGCCCGTGATGGCCGTGACTACATTATTTGTGGTGACTGGAACATCGCGCATAAAAACATCGACATCAAAAACTGGCGCAGCAATCAAAAAAACTCGGGTTTCCTGCCGGAAGAACGCGCATGGATGGACGAGTTGTTCGGCCCGGTTGGCTTTGTGGATACATTTCGAGAGGTGGATCAAAATGAGCACCAGTACACGTGGTGGTCCAACCGGGGGCAGGCATGGGCCAATAACACCGGTTGGCGGATTGATTACCAGGTCGCGACAGCCGCCATTGCGGCCAAGGCACATAGCGTTGAAATCTATAAAGAGGAACGTTTTTCGGATCATGCACCGCTGACGATTGATTACGATTACGAGATAACGTGACCCCTGCCCCGGCACAACTGTCTTCAGGGGGGGCTGGATCGAAGCCTGAACCCCGGCGCTGGCAGGACATCCTGCTAAATCGCAAGATGGTGAGTTGCATTTTTCTGGGTTTCAGCTCCGGTTTACCGCTTTACGTGCTGATCAATTTGGTGCCCGCGTGGCTGCGTAGTCATGATGTGGACCTGGCGACCATTGGTCTGTTTGCGCTGGTATCGCTGCCGTACACATGGAA
>SMVB01425929.1_pt1 | contig 11776 bp, 8 predicted proteins | sample 2456461 | NCBI WGS metagenome assembly SMVB01 (sample SAMN11095934, study PRJNA526329) | marine sediment metagenome | biome: Marine sediment; feature: Surficial sediment; material: Deep marine sediment; isolation source: Hadal surficial sediment | place: Pacific Ocean | collected 2014-05 | depth 0-1...
CCGGGGACGACGCGCTTGTCGCGAAACTCGTCGAAAGCTGGCGCGACGCCGAGCTCTCCGACCCGGACCGGGCGATGCTCGAATATTCCGAGAAGCTCACGCTTCGGCCGTGGGACATGGTGGAGCAGGACGTTCTCGCGCTGCGCGAAGCAGGCTTCAGCGACAGCGCTATCCTCGATATCAACCAAGTGACCGGCTATTACGCCTTCGCGAACCGCCTCGCTGACGGGCTCGGCATCGAGCTAGAGACGATTCACGCGGAGGAAAGCTCTCAAACGGAGCCGGAGTAGGGTTTCTTCAGTAAGTTGCGCTTCACTTTGCCGCTCCCGGTTTTCGGCAGCTCGTCGACGAAGAAAATAAAACGGACACGCTTGAAGCGCGCCGTGCGCTCACTGGCAAAGTCGAGAAGCTCGCCTTCGGTGACGCTGGCGCCGTCTCGGCACACGACGGCGGCAGCGGGGAGCTCGCCCCATTTTTCGTCGGGGACAGCAAAAATCGCACACTCGACCACGTCGGGATGTTCGGAGAGCATGCCTTCGAGCTCGGCGGGATAGATGTTGATCCCACCCGACAGAATGCGCTCTTTCGTGCGTCCGACGAGCGTCAGGACGCCTTCGTCATTCGCAAGAGCAAGGTCACCCGTAAAGCCCCAACCGTCATCGGATTTGAAGAAAGCCCGCGTCTCTTCGGGCGCATCCAGATAGCCTTCCATCAAAACGGCCCCTCGAACAGCGAGCTCACCCACCTCACCTGGGGATGCTACCTCGCCTTTTTCCGTGAACAAGCAATGCTCGATGCGAGGTCCGGGTTTTCCCACTGCCTGCGGGTTCTTCCGGCGCTCTTCGGGAGTTTGGCAGAGAAGATGCCCCGTTTCTGTCGAGCCGAGCGCCTGTACGAACGTCACATGGGGGAGCGCGGCCTCCGCGCGCGCGAGAAGTTCCTGAGAGGCGGCCGCGCCACCGTAAACGATCTTCCGAAGCCCGTCGAGCCCTTTGAAATCGCCCTCGTCCAGGAGCATGGCGATTTGAGACGGCACCATGAATGCTCCGGTGATGCCGTGTGCCGCGACTTGCGTGCTCAGCTCCTTCGGGCTCCAACCCCGCAGAAAGATGGACGTGGCGCCCGCGAGAAGTGCTGGTTGGAACCACGTGAATATGCCCGCCGCGTGGCACAGGGGTGTGGTCACGGCGAGGATGTCCTCGGCGTGAAGCGGGATGTCTTCGACGGCGGCGATGGCGGAGAGGATGCGCGACCGGTGGCTCAACACGACGCCTTTGGGGTGACCCGTCGTGCCGCTCGTATATTGGATGCAGAACGGATCCTCGGGCTGGATGGTCCGCGCGACTGGCGTCTCGGGATGTCCGTCCAAGAACGCGTCGAAGCTGGAAGCGTCGATCAGATCCGGTACCACGCCGAGCTCATGGAACGTCGCCTCAGCCGTCGGTCTCGTCTTGGCATCGACGATCCAAGTTTCGACCCCGGTTTGACGGCACACATAAGCGAGCTCGGACGGCGTGTAGCGGGGGGACACGTGGACCGACACACAGCCCGAGCGAGCGGCGCCGTAGAAGCCGATGGCGTAGGCGGGCGAGTTTCTGAGCATGAAGCCGATCTTCGCTCCGGGTGGGAGGCGCTCGGCGAGCGCGTGGGCGCATTGCTGCGTCATGCGGTCGAGCTCCGCGTAGCTCACGTTCTTGCCGTCGAACACGATGGAGGCCCGCTCTGGGCTGCGCTCGGCCGAGCGGCGGAGGATGTCACCCGTGACGGCTGAATCAGCAAGCATTGTCGACGTGCATTCTATACTCGATTCCTTTGCGAGCCACGACTCCGCGTGCTAGTCTCGTAGCATGAGCTCGACCGACGGTTTCATGCCGATCGCTTGTCCCTGTTGCAGTTGTAGCAGGGGAGCGCGCGGCTCCCGGTCTGAGTGATTCCCACCTCTCGCTAACCGCGACGCTCCCCGATATCTGTCGAACCCCCAGGACAGAACTATCTAGAGGAGCACAACGGCTATGTCACAGATCTACATCATTCACGAGAACGACGATTGGACCGCCCCCTTGCGCGTCGAGCTGAACCGGCGCGAGCTTCCCTTCCAGGAATGGTTTCTCGATCGGGGAACGATCGATCTCTCCTCGGCACCGCCCCACGGTGTTTTCTACAACCGCATGAGCGCCTCGTCCCACACGCGCGGCCATCGCTTCGCGGCGGAGCACACGGCCGCGGTGCTCGCATGGCTCGAGCGCCACGACAGGGTCGTGGTCAATGACTCCCGGGCGATGCAGCTCGAGGTAAGCAAAGTGGCGCAATATGCGGCGCTCGGAAGCTACGGCATCCGAACCCCCAAGACCATCGCCGCGATTGGCCGAGAGGAAATCCTCGAAGCAGCACGCGGCTTCGATCGGCCGTTCATCACCAAACACAACCGAGGTGGTAAAGGCCTAGGCGTCCGGTTGTTCAAGAGCCTCGAAGCACTCCGAAGCTACGTGGAGAGCGACGCGTTCGAAGAGCCGCTCGACGGGATCACGCTGATCCAGAAATATATCGAAGCGCCCGACGCCTCCATCACGCGTTGCGAGTTCGTGGGCGGGAAGTTTCTATACGCGGTCCGCGTCGACACGTCCCAAGGTTTCGAGCTCTGCCCCGCCGACGAATGCCAAACGGGAGATGAATTCTGCCCAACGACCGTGAGCGAGCGACCGCGGTTCGAGATCCTTCGCGGCTTCCACCACGACCTCCTCGGTCCCTTCGCGGAGTTTCTCGCCGGCAACGGCATGAAGATCGCCGCCATCGAGTTTATCGAGGACCGAGACGGCATCGCCTATGCCTATGACGTCAACGTCAACACGAACTACAACGCCGATGCGGAAAGTCGCGCCGGCCTTTCAGGCATGGGCGCGGTCGCGAGCTATCTCGGCGCGGAGCTCCTGCGTCTCAACGAGAAAGTTCTCGAGGCAGTCTGCGCTTCGTAGTGAGGGTCGATTCGACTCCAGGCTAGGCTACCCAGTCCCAAGGTGATGGATCTCATCTCCGAAGATTTACCCATATCTAGCCAGGTAAACCTGAAAGCTCCGCCGTCCGCATGAGACGTGTTAAGAATGGCCACAGAGACACAGAGACACAGAGTTTCGAAAACACAGAGTGCTCTTCGCACACGCTTTCTCTGTGCCTCTGTGCCTCTGTGCCTCTGTGCCTCTGTGCCTCTGTGGCCATCCCTTTTGGTTGCGACCGCAGGCTGTGCTGGACGAAGTTCGAAAGTGTGAACAAAATCCTCGTTTCTGACTGGTTAGGGCCTAGGCGGCGTCCGGGACTTCGCCCGGAAGACGTGGCCCTTCGGGCAGTTGAACGGCCCGTAATCATCTGGAACATAAAGACTTACCAAACATCGACAACATTTTGTCGATAGGTAGAAACCTAAGAGCCTAATTGGAGTTTCCCGACTCTTATTTCATAATAGCGGGTTCAGCTGGGCACTACCCCCTCTACCAGGTGCCGAATTATGGAGGGACTCGTCAGATTCGCGATCTGGTCGAGAAGGTAGCACTTCGCAATCATCGAGGTGAGGCCCGAGTAGGAGAGTGGCCCAGGTCATTTCTCGGAAGTGTCTCTTGCGTGCCGCATCCGCTCGCCGGTTCCAGCGCGCTGTAGCATCACGATCTCGGCGAGAATGCTGACCGCGATCTCCTCCGGGGTCTCGGCGTTGAGCTCGAGGCCCATGGGCGAGACGATGCGCGCGACATCTTCATCCGAAACGCCAGAGGCGCGCAGCTTCTCGATACAAACTTCCCAGCGTCGTCGTGAGCCGATGACGCCGATATAGGCGGCAGGGGTCGAAAGAAGCTCGGGGAGCCCTTCGAGATCTACGGGGACGCCGCGCGTCGTGAGCAGCACGTAGGTATTGCCATCGATGGACGTGCGCTCCGGAAGCTCCGACAGCTTGCACTCGATGTGCTCGTCCGCGTCGGGCACGGCTTCCGGACGCGCGAATTCAGGCCGGTCGTCGGAGACGACCACGCGAAAGCCGAGCCAGCCCGCGAGATGGGCGACGGCTTTGCCGACATGGCCGCCGCCGACGATAAGAATCTTCGATCGTGGTTTGACAGGCTCCACGTAGACCTCCACCTCTCCGCCGCAAACCCCGACATCGCCTTTTTGGATGTCGCGAAACGCATAAGAGAGAATGCGCGTCTTTCCGTCCGCGATCGCGGCGAGAGACTCGCGGATGACGCGGCTTTCCATATCGCCGCCGCCAATCGTTCCTTCGATGCGGCCGTCGCCGAAGACGACCATCTTGCTGCCGTTATGGCGCGGGACGGATCCTTGCGCACGGATTACGGTGGCGACGGCGAACGCCTTACCTTGGCGTTCGAGCTCAGCGAGTTTCGCGTAAATTGACACGATAGAGAGGCATTCTACACGACACAGCCGCAAAACTCAGGGCGCCGGCGCCGGTTCAGAAGCGCCGGCCGAACGACCTCCCGCGGGCTTGCGAATGTTCTCTTCCCAATAGACGGGTCGGGCGCCGAGAACCGCCGCGCCCGCCGCGAGGCTCATCACGGCAAGAAGCATGAAGGCGTAGCGATAGGTTCCTTGCGTGTCGTAGATGTATCCTACGACAGGCGGGCCGGCGGCGAAGCCGACCGTAACGCAGGCCGTCAGGACACCGATCGTGCGACCGAGCATATTCGGACCAAAGCAATGCTTGGACAAAACGGGGATGTCGACGATGGCGCCTCCGTGGGCGAGGCCGCGCGTCAACACCAAGGCCCCGAGCAGAAACGATCCTTGGACAGGTATAGCTATCAGGACTGCGAGCGCCATGAGCACGTAGCAAATCATGACGCCCTTCGTGGAGAGCTTGTCATAGACCCAGCCGAAGCCGACTTTGCCGAAGATGCTGATGAGCGCGGCAGCCGAGGCGGCGCCCGCGGCCACAGCGAGGCCCAAGCCGACATCTTTGTCGAGGTAGAGCACGAAATGCTGGGACATGGCCTGATCTACGAAGCCGATGAGCAGGACGGCAGCCGCCAGCATCCAGAAGCTTCGCTGCCTCAAAACGGTGGAAAAATCTCTGCTCTCGCCGCTCAGGTCCTCGGCTTCCTCGAAGTCCTCGTCTTTCACGATCCAGAGAAATACAGGCAACGCGACGAGCCAAATCCCGGCGCTCATGAGGGCCGCCGCTTCTCGCCAGCCAAACGTCTCGATGAGATATCTTGCGAGCGTTGGGGTCACGGTGCCGCCGACGCTCGTCCCGAGCAACGCCGCGCCCACGGCAAAGCCTTGCTGCTCGCGAAAGCGGCGCGACACGAGCACCTTCATCGAGATCATAACGCCGACGGCACCGAGCCCGAGAAAGAGACCGATGATGTAGAACATCGTCAGCGAATGGATAGCGAGAAAGGCGATCATCGCAAGGCCGGATAAAGTGCCCGAGAACAGGACGATTTTCCGTATCGACATCCGGTCGAGAAGAACGCCGAAGAGAAGGCCGATGACGGCGCCAGCCCCGAACTTCATCGTCGCGATGAGCGTCACCTGAGTTCGGCTCCACCCGAACTCGTCGATGATTGGCGAGTAGAGCACGGGCATCATGAACGTGGGCACCCCGAACATGAAGACGAGGCAGAGAAACGCCGCAAAAACGACCCACCAGTTTCGGGACAAGCTCATTCCTCCCTTCAGCTAGCTGCGCATCGTAGCTTCGGCGCGGGCCTCTGACAAGTGGTCGCGCTCGAGAAGTGTCGCCATACGATCCATGCGTGATTGCGCCCAGAGCCACGCGAGACCGCAACCGAGTGCGCTTCCGAGCACCGTCCACCGGAGTCCGAAGCTTTCGGAAAGCACGCCGAGGACGAGCGCGCCCGCCGCGGGGCTGACGCGCATGGCCACGCCATAGAGACCCATCACCCGGCCGCGCATATGGCCTTCGACGGTGTTTTGCACGAGCGTTTGACACGTGATGCTCGTCGCCACGGTACCGAAGCCGATGACGGTCATACAAAGGACCGCGACCACGAAGTTGTCCGTCGTCGCAAACAACGTCTGGAACACCGCGACGACGAGGAGCGAAGAAACCCCGATGCGGGTGAGGCCAGCCGGGTGGCCGCGTCCGGCGAGCCAGAGGCTGCTCATGAGCGCGCCGACGCCGATCGCGGCGATGAGGGTCGCGAGGCCTTCGGCGCCGCGCTCGAAGACCCGATCCGCGAAGGCGGGCAAGAGGTCGAAGAACGAACGTGCAAAAACGGTCGCGGCGACGATCAAGATCAGGATGGAGCGGACGCCGGGGTGCGTCGTGACATAGCGAAAGCCTTCCTGGATCTCGGTCCAGATGCTGGTCTCGGTGCGGTCTCTGACCTCGTTTCGAAGTGGCTCGATGCGGAACATGATCCCGAGAAAAAAGAAGAAGCAGAGCGCGGCGCCGGCGAAGGAGGCCGCGACGCCGAAGGCGGCGATGAGAAAGCCGGCTATGGCGGGCCCGATGAAGCGCGCCAAGTTGAACAAGCTCGAGTTGAGGGCCACCGCGGAGGAGAGATCTTCCAGGCGCACGAGGCTCGGGACGAGAGACAAGCGAACCGGCTGCGCGAAAGCTTGGATGACACCGAGCACGAGAACGAGTACGAGCAGAATCTCGGTCTGCAGAAGACCCGTGAACGCGAGGGTGGCGAGCGTTGCGGCTTGCACCGACTGTGCGAACTGCGTCCAGCGAATGAGTCGGATCCGCTCGAAGCGGTCGGCGATGACGCCGCTGACGGGCGCGAGGAAAGTGGCGGGGAGCGCGTCCGCCATCGCCATGATGCCGAGCCACGTGGCAGACTCCGTGAGCTCCCAAGTGAGCCAACCGACGCCGACTTTCTGTAGCCAGAAGCCGACTAGAGAGATCGAGCTTCCCGTCGCGTAGAGTCGATAGCTGCGATTCTCGAGAGCGTGCCTTATACCGTCGAACATCAAAGCGGGGGATCTTACTACATTCGCGGCCTATGCTATTCTCCGCCGAAAGATGCCCGATCCGATTACTTTCGCTATGACTTTACCGACCGACGCGGCCTGGAAAGCCATCGAAGGTGCGTACGATCTCCAAGTGCACGTCGCGCCGGACGTGATAGAGCGCCGCACCGACGACATCGACCTCGCGCGCGATTTCTTGAACCGCGGGCTCAAAGGCTTTGTGCTCAAGTCCCACTACGTTCCCACTGCGGAGCGCGCCCAGGTGGTGGCCCGAGCGGTGCCCGGTATCTCGGCTTACGGTGCCGTGACGCTCAATCACGCGGTTGGAGGCCTCAATCCGGTCGCCGTCGAGATCGCGGGCCGCTCCGGCGCTCGGATCGTATGGATGCCCACCGTCGACGCGGCCAACGAGACCGCAGGGCGTGCTGGCGGAGCGAGCACAAAGCTTCCGTTCTGGGCGGAGATCCAAAGAGAGCTCTCCGAGAAAGGGATCGCGCCGGCGCCCATTACTGTTCTCGATGAAGCCGGGGCGGTGACCGAGGCTGCTCGGTGCTGTCTCGGCCTCATCGCTGAGCACGAGATGATCTTGGCGACGGGCCATCTCGGCCGCCGCGAGATAGCCGCGCTCGTGGCGGCGTGTCGCGAGGCGGGCGTCCTCCGCGTCGTCACCCACGCGGAGTTCCCGTCACAAAGCTTGACCGCCGACGAGCAGCGAGAGCTCGCCGACATGGGTGCTGTGATCGAGCACTGTTTTACGACGACCCATACGGGAAAAGCTCCGTGGGAGCTGTGCTTCGACAACGTCAGGGCCGTGGGTCCGGAGCGTTGCCTGCTGTCGAGCGACCTCGGACAAACGATCAACCCACCCGTGGCTGAAGGCCTCGCGAGCTTTGCACAACGCTTCCTCGATGCCGGCTTTTCCGCGAAGGACGTGGCACAGATGGCCGTGGTCAACGCCGCGCGGCTCGTCGAGCTTTGACCGCACTATTTTTTGCCACAGAGGCACAGAGCCACAGAGGGAAAAGAAGGCGGTTCGCGTGACAGCGGTCGTTGCAAGACGATTTAGGGGCAACATGGAGAGCACACGTTGGCGCCGACCATGCGGGTTGGTTGCAGCTAGGCCCGACTTAGTAGCAAATACGTCTTGAGAATCCGTATATCCGTGTTCGTATGGCTGGCCGCGAGTCCTTGCGACCCCTACAAGCACGAAGAGATCTCTCAAACCTCTGTGCCTCTGTGGAAAAAAGTAGGAATAATTTCGTGGGGATTGTGCACGGACCCGGAGCGATAGTGCATGGGTGTTGAGCATTCGGACAACGTGCTCGCCTCCGTCCACGTCTTGTCGAACCGCATCACGCGCGCGTTCGAATCGAGAATCGAGGCGCGCTACGGGATCTCCGTCGCGGAATGGCGCGTGCTGTTGAGCCTTTTCGGCACGTCGGGTCTGACGGCCAAAGAAATTCACGAGCAGTGGGCGATGGACAAGATGACCGTGAGCCGCGCCGTACGGCGTCTCGAGGAAGACGGCCGGGTGAAGCGGCACCGTCATCCCGAGGACGGTCGGAGCTTCGTTTTGGTCGCTACGCCACGCGGAGTACGGCTTGTGAAGAAGATCCTTCCGACTGCCGATGCCCGCTACCGCGAAGTCCTGTCCTGTCTCACCGGACGCGAGCGCAAAGCACTCGAGCGGACGCTAGTAAAGCTCCTTCGCCACACCGCGAACTTGAAATAGTTCAACTAGTATCATATGATACTAGTTGTTTGGAGGTCCGCTATGGCTTGGTTCTCGTCCCGAAAAAGGCCTATGCATTTAGGCCGCTACCCGATGGAGAAAATCCGGCGCGTCGATAAGCCGACGACGCTCATCACCGATGACATCCAGCGCGTACCGAAACGGGCCGGCTTCTTCGTCCGTTGCGCGCATGGCGATGTCGGCCCGAAAGCAGGCGAGGAGATCAAACGCTTCATCACGAAGACGCCGCTCAACCGCGCCTTTGGGCACGTCCATTGGCAGCAGATCGCGGTCCATCGTGGAGACCCAGTCAAGGAGAAGGCGCCGCTCCCCGACGATCCCAAAGAAGTCGCGAAGCACATCAAGTCGCTCTGCCACTTCCTCGATGCGGATATCGTTGGGATCTGCGAAATGCCGAAATGGGCATGGTACTCGCACCAGCGGGACGGCACGTCCATTGAGACCGATCACAAATACGCGATCGTGATCCTCATCGATCAAGGATTCGACACGATGGAAGCGTCGAGCGGAGACGATTGGGTAAGCGGCACGCAGAGCTACCGGGCCTATTTGAAAGGCAGCACGGTGGCTTGCGTCGTTGCTGATTACATTCGCCGTCTCGGCTACCCCGCTCAGGCCCATTCGAACGCCGACGGCGATGTGCTACAGATTCCCTTGATGGTCCTCGCGGGCGTAGGCGAGCTGAGCCGCATCGGCGAGCTCGTACTGAACCCATTCCTCGGGCCGCGCTACAAGACGGCGATCGTCACGACCGACCTGCCGCTGGCCGTGGACAAGCCCATCGATTTCGGGCTCCAGGACTTCTGCTCGAAGTGCAAGAAGTGCGCCCGCGAGTGTCCGGCCCAAGCCATTCCTTACGGCGACAAAGTGCTCTATAACGGCTACGAGATCTGGAAGCCCGATGTCGGCAAATGCGTGAAGTACCGCGTGACGAACCCGAAGGGCTCGGCCTGTGGCCGGTGCATGAAGATGTGTCCTTTTAATAAGGAGGGTCTCATGGTGCATCGCTGGGCGCTCTGGGCGGCGATCCACCTTCCCTTCACGCGGCGCTTGTTGATTTGGCTCGACGACGCTCTCAAATATGGTAAACAGAATCCTTTGAAGAAGTGGTGGCTCGACCTCGAGATCGTGAATGGGCGTGTCGTCGAGCCGAAGGGCACCAACGCGCGCGACCTCTATCTCGACCGGAAGCTTCCCGACGGCAACGAGAATATTGCGGTCTATCCGGTCTCGACCTTACCGGGCCCCGACGACGAGCAGGCGGTACCGCTCGATCGAAAACAAGGGCTGGCGGATTGCCGCGCGGCCGAGCAAGAGCTCGTACAAATCCAATCTATCGGAGGGAATTGAGCTTTCGGACGGAGAAAATCATCTGCGGCGAAACGCCCGGTCATTTAAACAGAGGGGCGTTGCGACAGTCCAGGCATTTCGCCGCAGAATTCAATAAATTCAGAGAAAAAGCGTGAGGGCGGCTCCCTTCGGGAGCTTCCAGTCGTCTTACCCTTCCCGGAGCCACCCTCGCTCCTAGCCTTCTTGTTCCGAGTGTAACAATACGAGAACCCGGCTTTCGAATGGTTAAGGCTTCGAAAAGGACGTGTTAAGACCATGTAAAATCGCCGGGATGGGAGGTGGCAAGCGTTCCCCAGGCTGCTAGAATTGGGGCGTGAAGTTTTGGACAAGGTATTCCACCATCGCGCTGATCGTCGTGATTGGCGCTCTTCTGCCGGTTCTGGCCGCTCTGCAATATCACTGGCTGGGAGAGATCTCGCGGTTCGAGCAGCAGCACATGCGCGCAGACCTGCGGTCTGCCGCACGCCGATTTTCGATCGACTTCGATGCCGAGCTGGCCAACTTGTACCAAGCCTTGCACGTCAAGACGACTAAGCTCGAGGACGTTGCCGGCAGCATCGCGTCGGACTACCAGACGTGGGCGCAAGCGTTCCCCTATCCGGAGCTCGTGAAAGCGGTCTATTGGGTCGAGGTCTTCGCCGAGACCAAGCCAACCATCCGGCAAGTGGATCTCGATGCCGGAGTTTTCCGCGAAGTCGACTGGCCCGCGGAGCTCGAGCCGGTCCGAGACGTCTTTCTCGTGCCCGGGAGCGTGAATCCTTTGCAAGCCGTCGTGTCCGCCCTCGTCGTGCCGCAGCACGGGACCGAGCCGGTGCCTTGGGCTGTCGTCATGCTCGACCTCGATGTTATCGCCGGGCCTTTCTTGACCGACCGCGTGAGCTTCTTCGCCGGGGATACGCCTATAGATTTTGAAGCCATCGTGGTTGGCTACCACGCCCTCGACAAGGTTTTCCATGCTTCGGACCCTCGGCTGTCGGCTGAGGAGCTCATCGCGCATGAGGGCATCGACGAGTCCATGCCGTTTTTTGGGCTTCACACGCGTGATTTCAGAACTGACTGGATCGAGGCCCTCCCAACGGCCGCGACCGAGCATCATCTGCGTCTCTACATCCGGCACAAGCCGGGAGCGCTCGCGGCGGCCGTGGGCGTGATGCGGGCCCGCAATTTGGCGGTCAGCTTTGGGTCTCTCATGCTCTTGGCGGGATCGATTCTGGTCCTCGTGCTCACGACACGTCGCTCGCAGCGCTGGGCGAGGTTGCAGCTCGAATATGTCGCGCGCATCGCGCACGAGCTCAGAACACCTCTTGCGGTCATCGGTGTTGCGAGCGAGAACCTTGCCGACTCGGTCGTCTCTGATCTGCCGACCGCGCGCAAGTACGGCGAGATGATCAACAAGGAAAGCCGCCGGCTCTCGAAGGTCGTGGAGAGCGCGCTCTTGCACTCCAAGTTCGAGTCGGGGGCCGCGAAGGACCTGGAACGCCAACCGGTCCGCATCGCGGAGATCATCGAGGCGGCGCTCGGCGAGACCGACGTGTCGGGGGCTGCAGTGGTCAAGCACGTGGCGGACGAGCTTCCAGATGTGATGGGCGACGGCGCGGCGCTCAAGTCGGCCCTGCAGAACTTGTTCGCCAATGCGGTCAAACATAGCAGCAAGCCCGCGAGCATCTCGGTGTCCGTGAAAGCCGCCGAGGGCCTGGACGGCTCCGCGATCGAGATCGCGATTGAAGA
>SMVB01426693.1_pt1 | contig 11774 bp, 8 predicted proteins | sample 2456461 | NCBI WGS metagenome assembly SMVB01 (sample SAMN11095934, study PRJNA526329) | marine sediment metagenome | biome: Marine sediment; feature: Surficial sediment; material: Deep marine sediment; isolation source: Hadal surficial sediment | place: Pacific Ocean | collected 2014-05 | depth 0-1...
CTTTGATTCTAATATCACTGGGATCGTAATGTGGCGCTTGCTTTTTTTTAAATTTATCAAAAAGACCCATAGGTTTTTTATGTTGATGGTGACGAGCACCATGGTTTGTGGTACCAAAAATACTAAAAGGCCTCGTCTTATCATTATTTTTCGATTTATTAACAAGGCCTTTTATTAATTGCCAGCCGATATACATGATCATTGCTAGCAGGATTATATTTATTAAGAATCCGATGACAATAAAATTTTAATGCTAGGATTCTCCACCTTCAGTTTTTAACTTCATTTTAGCCTTCATAGCAGCTAAAGCATCTGATCCTTGAGAGGGTGAAGTTGTGCCAAGTACATCATCAATTTCATCATCTAAACTTCTGTTTTCGTTAGCCACATCTGCATAAGCTTCTGAAAGCGCCTCAGTCTCATTCACCTTTTCTTTCATCTTTTCCAGCATTGCAATAGTTCCGTTGCTATCGATCTGGGCCATTTGCTTATTTAATTTGGTGGTGGCCTGGCTAACCTTTGCTCTTGCTTTTAGCGTCTTGAGCTCATTCTCGTAGTGTCCTATTTTTGATCTGAGCTTTTTTACGTTTACATCCAGTTGCACCAAATTTTTGTCAATGCTTGCGGCATTTTGCTCTGCAGATTTTGACTCGTTTTCCGAATCTTGCTTTTTATTCAATGCCTCTGTTGCGAGCCGATCCGCATCGGCGCCATCCAATTCACCTTTTTCCACTTTTGTTAAAAGCATCATGGCCTTGCTTTCATAGCTTTTAGCTCTGTTCCTGGCGTCCGATGAATCTTTTTTAGCTCTGATCGACATTGCCTTCACTTCAGCCAATGCTTTGATACTTTCGTTCAGGTCGTTTTTCAAATCCCTGATCCCTTGCTCTGTCAACTTTATTGGATCCTCCAATTTGTCAACCAAGTTGTGGGCTTCAGCCTGCCCTATTTTAAATAATCTTTTGAATACACTCATCTTTTTGATTTTTTAATTTTTTGAAAATTTAATTAGTTCATTAGAATACTCACTCAATAATAGACTTAAGGAATTAAGTGAGCCTTCCAACTCGTTCAGGTCAAGATTTTCCAGTTGTAACGTGTCCCTGAAAATGACCTTTTTACCAGTTTCATCCAGTACAAAAGCTCCATGGATAATATCCCTGTTTTTGATGAGGAGGCTTTTAAATATTTCAAGAGAATCGTTTTGTATTTCAAATAAATATTGCTCCATGATTAAAATAGGATCCAGACAACCTATGATCAGGTTTTGTATACCGGCGTCTTCCTTTTCAACCCATAAAACACCATCTTCTTCATTTTCATTTAATATATTGAAATCCAAGTCAAGGAGATACTCTCGTACTTTTTCAAACTGGTCATTCATAATGTTTAGATTTTTTATTGTGATTTTTCATTTTTAAAGTGGTTAAATTTAATAAATTAATTGTTGAATTATGTGTTGATATTAGTATTAATTATTAGTGTGAAACATTTCATTTAAAACCAATTATTTGTAATTTTAATTCTAATAACGTTAGAGTTGCTCAAAAGGTTAGCAAATAGGGAAATTATTATGTCATCTATAGGAAAAAATATAAGAAAAATAAGAACGGTTAAAAAGTTAAGTCAAGCCTCTTTTGCTGAATTATTTAACCTGGCTCGTCCCAGTGTGGGGGCGTATGAGGAAGAGCGGGCTGAGCCAAAGCTTGAAACTTTGATTCTAATAGCTAATTATTTTGGCATTTCTATTGATTCATTGCTGACCAAAGAACTGACCATCAATGACCTTTATAATTTCAATGTGCATCTTGAGGGGGATATAAAAGGTGCAACAAATCATAAGAAAAAGGCAGAGACGGATAGTAATTTCATTAAATCAGTTCTGGTACCGCATGATAAACATATAGAATATATCGTGCATATTAATAACCGTGATTTTATTTCTAACCTTCCAAAAATATTAATACCAAAACACCATGAAAAAGATATTAGGGCGTTTGAAATTGCAACTGATGACATGCATAATAATTTCCATGGAATAAATCTTGGAGACCTGGTGTTTGGAAAAAAAATGAATATGCCAGGCAAATTTATCAATGATAAACTCTATATAGTTATCACGAAAGAAAGAATTATTATACGAAGAGTAAAATCTAAAAAAGATCAACTTGAGTTAATTCCTGACAATTCAAATTTTAATCTTATTGATCTTAAAAAAGGAGATGTTTTAGAGGCATGGGAAGTGATCGGTTATTTTTCACAAAAAATTGAAGCTCCAACTTTGATCTCAGAAAGGATTATGCATCTGGAAAATCAATTTGATGGATTGAATGAACGATTATTGAAAATTGAAAAGTCTTAAAAAATGTCTTTTATTTTGGTAAGCATTTGGTTTATTTTTGCGATTTATACATTATCTTCCACATTTCGGAATTTACCAAAGTTCTCAACTCTTCCATTTTTTCACTAATCTGATCCAATTCTTTGTCTGGATGAATTTGATTGAAATAATCTACGTAATCCACTTCATCGATCTGATCTAAGTTAGTATAGCCATCGGCTGAGAGATATTGAAAATTTTTGCCATGCCCGGGCCATTTAGCCCATAAACTCCATCCTGTTCTATTATTATTTTGAATGGCTAATTTATGCAACGGCATGTAAATTTCTTCCTCCATTTTTAGATATTCCCTACTTTTTCCAGGTTTCACGCTAATTTCGTTGATCACATAATATTTACCTTTAAGATCCAAATTACTATTAGTGGATAGTCTTTGATGGAATACTCCCGAAGTAAGTTTTATTCTGGATTTATCCGTTCTTTCCATGAAAGTTTTCCAATCATCTGCAGTTTTTTCAGGATAGGCGGCCTCCAATATTTCCTCCGGAATTCCTTTATCCAATTTGGAGAATGAATCATACCACGAAATTGTCACAAAATTATATGGATCTTCAACAGCATTAAACATCACCTGGCAAACAACCCAGCCAATTATATTGTTTTGTTTAATCCGTTCTTCATGAATTTTTTGCCAAAGTTGTTCGACTTCAAGATATTCTGCTTGATTCTCAACTTTCATATAATCGACAACACCAATTATATTTTGTGCGGGAAGAGTACTATTGATGAGAAAAATAAGAATCAGAAATATGAAAGGATTTTTCATTTTTTCAAGATATTATGTGTTGGGTTGGAAATAAATGTAAACACTATTAAAGTGAATTGCTATAAGTATGAATGCGTAATTTATTTATAAATGTTTCAAAAAGAAGGAATTATATAAAATGTTTGAGAGATATAGTTGAGCTAATCCATGAATATTGAGAATGTTTTTAATGTAGAATAAAGTTATAAGATGAAATTATTCAAGAAATGACGATTACTTTAATTTTAATAAGGATTGCAATGAATGTAATTGCTATATTATTTTTTGTTTTAAAGAAGATTGAATCGCTCAATTTTGGTATTATATACCTGAAAAATAACAATAGTATGAGAAAGACTGTACGGTTATACATTTTTGTTTTCTTTTTTTCTTCGATTATGGCGCATGCTACCATTGATGAAAATAGATACGAGGAAATCATTAATACAACGCAATTGAAAGAAGGATTTTTCAATTTTTACATGGATGAGAAACAAGGAAAAATATATCTTGAAATTCAAGAATTGAAAAAAGAATTTCTTTATATAAGTTTCCTGGCAGCAGGCCTGGGTTCCAATGACATTGGTTTGGATCGTGGACAAATAGGAATGACAGGTGTTGTAAGGTTTGAACGTTATGGGCCAAAGGTATTATTGATCCAGTCAAATTACGATTACAGGGCAGAAAGCCAGAACGCGGATGAACTAAAATCTGTCGAAGAAGCTTTTGCACAATCCGTTTTGGGAGGCTTTAAGATTATTGGAGAAAAAGAAAACAACATTCTAATTGATATTTCTGAGTTTGTTATCAGGGATGTACATAATGTGGTTGGCGCTCTCAAATCCAGTAAGCAGGGCAGCTATAGTTTAGATAAAAACAGGTCAGTGATTTACCATGAAAACACAAAGAATTTTGAATTTAATTCAGAATTTGAAGCCTTATTAACTTTTAGCGGCAAACCTGAAGGCGCCTATGTAAGAGATGTTGTACCATCGCCAAATTCAATAACTGTTCGACAACGTCATTCTTTTGTATCCTTACCCGATGCCAATTATCAAAAAAGAGTTTTCGATCCGAGAGCCGGATATTTTAGCATTGATTATTTGGATTTTGCAACACCAATTGATGAAGATATTCATAAAAGATTCATTTCAAGGCACCGGCTTCAGAAGAAAAATCCAAAAAAGAAAATAAGTGAGCCAATAAAGCCTATCATTTATTACCTGGATAGAGGAGCCCCCGAACCCATTCGATCTGCATTGATCGAAGGAGCCAGCTGGTGGAATGAGGCCTTTGATGCTGCTGGATTTAAACATGCTTTTCAGGTAAAATTACTTCCTGAAGGGGTGGATCCATTGGATGTTCGATACAATATAATTCAATGGGTACACAGATCGACAAGGGGCTGGTCTTATGGCGGCTCCATTCGGGATCCACGAACCGGAGAGATTATCAAAGGTCACGTGAGCCTTGGTTCGCTGAGGGTAAGACAGGATTTTTTAATTGCCCAGGGCCTGCTTTCTCCTTACAAGAAAGGGCAAAATTCATCTAAGGAATTAACAGAAATGGCATTAGCCAGATTGCGTCAGTTGTCTGCACATGAAGTTGGCCATACGCTTGGTCTGGCACATAATTATATTGCCAGCACATATGGTCGCGGTTCGGTGATGGACTATCCGCACCCGTTGATCAAACTGAACGAAGAAGGTGAGATAGACCTTTCCGATGCCTATGCGGTTGGTATAGGTGAGTGGGATAAATTGGCAATCAGCTATGGTTATTCTGAATTTACAAACGACCAGACCGAAATAAATGAATTAAAAAATATTCTTGAACAAGGTATCAAAAGAAATATAGTGTTCTTATCGGACCAGGATGCGAGGCCAAAAGGAAGCGCTCATCCAAAAGCGCACTTATGGGATAATGGAGTTGATGCAGGTGAAGAACTATCTCATATTCTTAAAATTCGTAAGCAGGCTTTAGCTGATTTTTCGGAGAATACTATCAGGATTGGAGAACCGATGACAAAGCTGGAAGACGTATTGGTTCCGCTTTATTTTTTACACCGGTATCAATTAGAGGCTGCAGTAAAAGTTATTGGAGGATTGGAGTACAACTATGCCATGAGAGGAGATGGGAATTATTCAACAAAATTTGTAGATCCGGATGTACAATTGAAAACTCTTGATGCAGTATTGGAAACTATGCAACCAAATCTTTTGGCGCTCGACGAATCGATAATTAAATTAATTCCTCCCAAACCATTGGGTTATAGCAGAGGAAGAGAAAATATCGAATCGCAAACGGGATTGACATTTGATCCAATTGCCGCCGCAAAAACAGCAGCGAAAATGACCGTTGACCTACTACTCCATCCTCACAGATGCAACAGACTGATCGAGCATCATGCAAGAGATGCCAATCAACCATCGTTTAATTTAGTTTTAAATCAGGTGTATAAATCCATTCAAAATATGAAAACTTTTTCAGGCCTCGAAACTGAGATAAAATACATTGTGGAAGATTTATTTATAGACCAATTAATTTTCCTCAGCCAAAATGAATTGACTTCTTTATCAGTAAGAGCTGCAAGTAGACTATTTTTATCCAACATAATGGATTCGCCAGGTAGAGGGAATAAGAGCAATTATCTGAAATCTAAAATTGAAAAATTCATTAATAATCCGATATTAATTCAACCTACAAAAGCACTTGTGCCGCCTGATGGTTCTCCAATAGGAAGTGTGGACTATTCAATTGATTTTATAGGAGTTCAATGTACTAGTTTTCATTAGTTTACAGTAAAAAAATTCAATGAATACTTGAAAAGAATAATTTTTAGAAATTTATTGCAATAAAATTAGTAACATTTGAATAATTCAACTGAAAACCATAACCTTGCGGTCATGCGAAAAACATTATTATTACTGGCATTTTGTCTGACTTTTATTAGTAGTCAGGCACAGGAAAGCCAATGGGTAAATACTATTCTGGAGGCTTCATCGGAAATGAGTCCCAGGGAATATTCCGCAGAGCAATTAATAGGAGTACCAGATGTAACATCAGGAACAGGCGAAAGCCCAAATGCCTGGATGCCCTTCAGTGAAGATCGGGAAGAGTATGTGAAAGTTGGCTTTGAAAATCCGATAAAGATCCGACAAATAGCTATTGCTGAATCGTATAATCCGAGCGCGATTTACCAGATATATTTGTATGATCGATCTGGTAACGAGTTTTTGATAAATACATTTTATCCTCGCCCAGTCGAATTGAAATCAAGAATGTTGCATGTGTTTTTTGATTTGACAGAATATGAAGTCGCTGCCTTGAAAGTTGTGTTACATGGCGACGTTGTGCCTGGATTCTACTCTATTGATGCAATAGCTATTTCCAGTTCTGCCTCACCAGTGAAGCAGGAAGTTAATATCCTGGAAAGCGCCATTATAAATGTAAACCCGGAAAGGTTGAGTGAGACGGTAAATAGCATTTACAATGAACTGAAACCACTGGTCACTCCCGATGGGAAAACCTTACTTTTTAGCCGGAGATACCATCCTGGCAATACAGGTGGCGAAGAAGACCCTGAAGATATTTGGTTTGCTCAATGGGATGAAGAAAAAGGAGAGTGGAAGGAAGCTATAAATATGGGACGACCATTGAATACAAAAGGGCCAAATTTTATCAGCTCGATCACACCCGATGGAAATACGGTAATTATTACCCTGGGAAATAGATATACAAGAAACGGAAAAATGAAATCGGGAGTGTCTGTGAGCACAAGAACCAGCGAAGGATGGTCCAAACCTGTTCCTTTCGAGATCATCAATGAATTTAATATGCATGAAAAATCCAATTATTTCCTGGCGAATAACCGGGAGGTTTTATTAATGTCAGTAGAAGCCGAACCTACCTTTGGATCAAGGGATCTTTATGTAAGCTTTTTATTGGAAGATGGAAGATGGAGTGAACCGTTAAATTTGGGATCGGATGTAAATACGGTTCTGGAAGAAGGATCACCTTTTTTAGCTCCGGATGATAAAACGCTGTATTTTTCATCTGATGGATATTCTGGGTATGGGAAACATGACATTTATGTGTCGCGAAGGCTTGATGATACATGGACCAGATGGTCTGAACCGGAAAACCTTGGGCCACAAATAAATTCTCCGGAAGACGATGCATTTTTTAATATTCCGCCAACAGGTGAGTATGGCTACTTATCGAGGAATGTTTCTGAAAATAATTCAGATATTTTCCGCTTTGAATTGCCAAAAGAGCATCAACCGGATGCGGTTGTAACGATAAAAGGCGTGGTGTATGACAGGAAGACGCAAAGACCCATGCAAGCCCGAATATTCTACGAAAGTTTACCTGAGGGAAAAGAGATCGGAACAATCGAATCTGATCCAATGACAGGAGAATATCAAATCATCCTTCCATCTGGAACAATGTATGGGTACCTGGCAGAGGCCGAGGGATTTATTGCTATCAATGCAAATATTGATTTGACGGATACAGAGGTGTATGGAGAACTCAACCAAGATTTGTATCTGGTTCCGATCGAAAAAGGCATTGTGGTACGTTTAAATAATATTTTCTTTGATTTTGATAGATTTGAATTGAAAGCGGCGTCTTTCCCTGAGCTTAAGCGAACTATTGAACTCATGACTAAAAATGTGGAAATTGAAATAGCCGTTGAAGGGCACACCGACAATATTGGTAACATGGATTATAATTTTTCCCTGAGTGAAAAACGTGCTGTTGCTGTTGTGGATTACCTTGTCAAAGGGGGAGTTTCCAGAGATAGATTGCAGTCAAAAGGTTGGGGTAAGTCTAAACCTGTTGTGAGTAATGATGATGAAATCGATGGAAGAGAGTTAAATAGAAGAGTGAACCTAAGAATATCCGAGTATTAATTTATAGTTGTTGATGGCAAATAGACATCAACTGACAACTTTTTACAAATCACCCATCCCCTTTCAACACAGTTTTCATTTCATTGATTTTCAAAAGCGCTTCGATTGGAGAAATCGTATTTACATCAATCTTACTCAAAAGCCCACGAACTTCCTCCATTTTGGGATCTGCTTCAAACATGTTTAATTGATAATTCCGCTTGGGGATATCTTCCATTTTCTTGTCAGTTTTTTTACTGATCTTTTCTTTTTCCAGGTGATGCATAATCTCATTGGCGCGGATCACAATGGGATTGGGCATTCCGGCCATTTGAGCTACATGAATACCGAAGCTGTGTTCGCTTCCTCCTTCTTTGAGCTTCCGTAAAAATATAATCTTCTCACCTGCCTCTTTCACCGAAACATTGAAATTCTTGATCCTTGAAAAATCATTGGTGAGCTGATTAAGTTCATGATAATGGGTTGCGAAAAGTGTTTTAGCTTTATATTTTGGATTGTTATGTAAATATTCCACAATTGACCATGCAATGGAAATTCCATCATAGGTGCTGGTGCCTCGGCCAATTTCATCCATCAACACCAGACTTCGGTCACTTAGGTTATTAAGTATGCTGGCAGTTTCAGTCATCTCCACCATAAAAGTTGATTCCCCTTTTGCAATGTTATCCGAGGCCCCGACCCTGGTAAATATCTTATCGATTATCCCAATAGTGGCTAGTGTCGCCGGAACAAATGATCCGATTTGAGCCATGAGAGAAATCAATGCTGTCTGACGAAGAAGAGCCGATTTTCCAGCCATATTTGGTCCGGTAATAATCATGATCTGCTGGGATTCATTATCCAAAAAAACATCATTTGGCACGTACTCTTCACCTGGCGGTAGCTGCCGTTCGATTACAGGGTGTCGTCCTTTTTTAATGTCCAGAATTTTGTCATTGGTGACTTTTGGCTTTACGTAATTCTGGTTGTATGCCAAAATTGCAAAAGATAAAAGGCAATCGACGGCGGCAATTGCCCTGGCATTTTGCTGGATCAAGCCAACAAAATCTGACGCGCTTTCCACCAATTCATTAAAGATCCGTTGCTCGATAACATGGATTTTATCCTCCGCACCAAGGATTTTTTCTTCATATTGCTTAAGCTCTTCTGTGATATATCTTTCTGCATTGACCAGTGTTTGCTTTCGAATCCATTCAACAGGCACTTTATCTTTGTGGCTATTTGTCACTTCCAGATAGTAACCAAAGACTTTGTTATAGGCAATTTTTAAAGAAGATATCCCGGTATTTTGGATTTCCCTTTGCTGAATTTGGATAAGGAAATCTTTACCGGAGAACGAAATTTTTCGCAATTCATCCAGATCCTTGTCTACACCGTTTTTAATCAGATTTCCGAGATTGGAAACAATTGGCACTTCTTCCTTAAGCTCTGTTTCAATTTTATTTAATAAAAACTCACAAGGGTTGATCTGATCAGCTAATTTATGTAGTTCAGGAACATTGGTTTTTTTCAATAATTCTTTGACTGGCATTATTTGCAGCAATGAATTTTTGAGCAAAACCATCTCTCTGGGATTAATCCTCCCAACAGCTACCTTTCCGACCAGTCTTTCCAAATCGGCAATATGTTTCAAAAGTGATTCGAGTTCATCCCTCAAATCTTCATCTTTAAAAAACGCCTCCACCATTTGCAGACGTTCATTGATAGGATTCTTCTCTTTCAATGGCATAATGAGCCATTTTTTCATCAACCGTCCACCCATTGGAGTAATGGTTTGATCCAGGATATCGATAAGTGGCACACCACCATCTTGTTGTGGAAATATCAATTCCAGGTTTCTGATCGTGAATTTATCCAGCCATACAAATTTGTCTTCTTCGATCCTGGAGATGGAAGATATGTGGTTGATCTCTTTGTGTTCGGTTTCTTCGAGGTAAAACAATATAGCTCCGGCAGCTATAATTCCCGGACTCAATTTCTCAATTCCAAATCCTTTTAGTGTGGTGGTTTTAAAATGAGTTGTTAGTTTTTCATAGGCATAATCGTATGCATACACCCAGTCATCAGGAGTAAAAATATTGTAGGTATCTTTGAAAAAATCGTCGAATTCCTTTCGCCTGGCTTTCGAATAAATGATTTCCGAAGGATTAAAATTCTGAAGTAGATTGTCAATATATTCCAGTGTTCCGGTGGAGGTGTAAAATTCACCGGTCGAAACATCCAGAAATGCCACACCAGAATCGTCTCCGTTTATTTGTATGGAAGCCAGGTAATTATTTGCTTTTTTCTCCAGTACGTTATCGTTAAATGAAAGCCCGGGAGTAACCAGCTCAGTAACCCCACGCTTCACGATCCCTTTGGCCGTTTTCGGATCTTCGAGCTGATCACAAATTGCTACTCTGTTACCGGCGCGTACAAGTTTGGGCAGATAAGTATCCAAAGAGTGATGCGGAAAACCGGCAAGTTCAATATATGAAGCAGAGCCATTTGCCCTTTTAGTTAATACAATATCGAGGATTTTACTTGCTCTGATCGCATCTTCCCCAAATGTCTCGTAAAAGTCACCCACCCTGAATAATAGAAGCGCACCTGGGTGTTTCGCCTTTATGGCATTGTATTGCTTCATCAGAGGAGTTTCCTTAGGCGCTGACTTTGTTTTGGACATGCTTCCGCGTTACTTATTATTGATTCCTATTATTCAGATTGAGAATAATTGCGAAGATATTTATTCTATTTTTGCCCTGAAAATTTATTTATACTTTAATTTTTTTTAAGTCAATCATGAGAAAACTGCGCAATGAGGAATTGGAGAGGCTTACTGATGAAGAGATAAAAAAAGCCAAAAAAAATCCATTTGTGATTGTGCTGGATAATATCCGTAGTAGGCACAATGTAGGTTCCGCATTTCGAACTGCTGATGCTTTCTTGTGCGAAAAGATCTTGCTTTGTGGGATCACAGCCAAGCCACCCCATCGTGAAATTCATAAAACAGCGCTGGGTGCAACCGAGACCGTTGAATGGGAACATCATGAAAATGCCATGGAAGTAATAGATCGCCTGAAAGAAAAAGGATATAAAATTGCATGCGTGGAGCAAGCAGATGAAAGTATTTCCTTAGAAAAATTTCAATTGAATTCAGATGAAAAATTGGCTTTGATTTTTGGGAATGAGGTGAAAGGGGTTTCTGAATCACTCGTCGAAAAATCGGATTATGTGATTGAAATTCCACAATTTGGAACAAAGCATTCTATCAATGTTTCAGTGTCAATCGGTGTGGTAGTTTGGGATTTAATTTGCAAAATGAAACAATAACTTCACGCAAAGACGCAAAGGGATAAAAACATAAAAATTTTATCCTATACTTAGCGCCTTGGTGGCTTGGCGAGAGAAAATAGAATAAACTCGCAAAGACGCAAAGACGCAAAGGAAAAAGCATAAAAAATTTATCCTATACTTGGCGCCTTGGCGGCTTGGCGAGAGAAAATATAATAACTCGCAAAGACGCGGAGACGCAAAGGAAAAAGCGTAAAAAATTTTTCCAATACTTAGCGCCTTGGCGGCTTGGCGAGAGAAAATATAATCGCAAAGACACAAAACATACAATTATTAGTATGTGAAATAAAACCAATCTATGACAGAAAATGAAATAGCCAAGATTGTAGTAAACGCATCCTACAATATTCATGTTGAGCTGGGGCCAGGTTTATTAGAA
>SMVB01353903.1_pt1 | contig 11773 bp, 10 predicted proteins | sample 2456461 | NCBI WGS metagenome assembly SMVB01 (sample SAMN11095934, study PRJNA526329) | marine sediment metagenome | biome: Marine sediment; feature: Surficial sediment; material: Deep marine sediment; isolation source: Hadal surficial sediment | place: Pacific Ocean | collected 2014-05 | depth...
CGGCGACCCCGATGCCGATCAAGATCGCCTGCAACGCGACCTTGGACGCCGCCGGTACGTTGCCTTCACCCACGCGACGCGCCACCATCGCGGTGGTCCCCATCGACAATCCGATGGCGACTGCGAAGACGATCATCAGCATTGCTTCGGTCAAGGTCACAACCGCGACCGACATCGTCCCCAGACGCGCAACGAAGTAGACATCGACGACGCTGAATAACGCTTGCATCGACATCTCGAGCACCATCGGGATGGCGAGCAACAGGATCGCGCGTCCGAGGGCGCCCTGGGTATAGTCGCGCGGCTTACCCGCGATGGACGCGACGATTTCCTTCCATAAGTTGGCCCTCGGTGGGTCTTGGCGCGTCGACATCGGCGCGCAGCCTAACAGAAAAGTGGATTGCGGGTTCGGCGCAGACGATCCGGTAACTGCTACCCTGACCGCATGAGTGGAGCCCTGTTGGACTGCGTCGAAATCGAACCGCGGAGCGCGGCGCGCTCCGCGGTCATCTGGCTCCACGGCCTGGGCGCCGACGGACATGATTTCGAATCGATCGTGCCGCAACTCGGCGTCGATGCCGAGCACGCCGTCCGTTTCATTTTCCCCCACGCGCCGAAGCGTCCAGTCACGATCAACGGCGGCTTCGTGATGCCCGCCTGGTACGACATCCGGGCGATGTCGTTGAGCCGCGATGTCGACGAGCAAGGCGTGCGGGAGTCCGAAAAACACATCCACGCATTGATCTCGCGTGAGAACGAGCGTGGTATTCCGGCGCGGCGGACCGTACTCGCCGGCTTCTCCCAGGGCGGCGCGATGGCCCTGCACGTCGGCCTGCGCTACCGCGAGCGGCTCGCCGGGATCGTCGCGCTGTCGACCTACCTGGTGTGCGGCGAGAGCCTCGAGGACGAACGTAGCGAGGCCAACAGCGACGTGCCGATCTTTCAGGGGCACGGTTCCATGGACCCGATGGTCCTTCCTGAGGCCGGCCGGTTGGCCCATGATCGGCTGACAAGTCTCGGGTATACCGTGGTTTTCAAGGCCTACCGCATGGGCCATGAAGTCCACCCGGAGGAGATCGTCGACGTCGGGAACGCCCTGAACGAGATGCTGGGCTGATCCCGAATCCGGGGCACCGTGCCGGTGCTAGAATCGGTCGTTCCGTCATCAGTAAAGGAGTTCTCATGCGTCGCAATCCAGTCGCGCTGATCTTGGCGTTGGTCGTACTCGTCCCGGTCACATTCGCCGCCGGTTACAAGTACCCCGAAACAGCTGCCGGCGACGTCGCCGAGGACTATCACGGCACGATCGTCAAGGACCCCTACCGCTGGCTCGAGGACGATGTCCGCACGTCGGACAACGTGGCCGGCTGGGTCAAGGCCCAGAACGAGATCACCTTCGGTTACCTCGAGGGCCTGGAACAACGTGAACCGATCAGGGACCGCTTGACCGAACTGTGGAACTACCAGAAGTACAGTTCGCCGTTCAAGAACGACGGGAACTACTTCTACTTCAAGAACGACGGCCTGCAGAACCAATCCGTGCTCTATACCGTCGGCGACAATCTCGCGGGCGAGCCGAAAGTCGTACTCGACGTGAATACGTGGTCCGAGGACGGGACGGTTGCCCTGGCCGGCCTATCGTTGAGCGACGACGGCAGGTTCATGGCCTACGCCAAGGCCGAATCCGGATCCGACTGGAGCAAGTGGTACGTCCGAGACCTGCGAACGGGCAAGGATCTTGCCGACGTCCTCAACTGGACGAAATTTACGGGGGCCTCGTGGACCCAAGACAGCAAAGGGTTCTTCTATTCGCGCTTCGACGCGATGGCCGAGGAGGATAAATTCCAGGGGCTCAACAAGAACCAGAAGGTCTACTACCACCGTGTCGGTACCAACCAGTCGGAGGATGTGCTCGTCTACAAGCGCCCGGACGAACCCGAATGGGGGTTTTCGGCCAACGTCACAGAGGACGGCCGCTACCTGATCCTTTCGGTGTGGAAAGGCACCGATCCGCGCAACCGCGTGCTGTACAAGGACCTGCTCGAACCGTACGGCATGCCGGTCGACCTGATCGACAACTTCGATTACGGCTATAGCCTGATCGGCAACGACGGACCGCTATTCTATTTCAAAACAGACTACGAGGCTCCGAACGGACGCGTCATTGCAATCGACATCCGTAATCCCGAAAAGGAGAACTGGCGGGAGGTGATCGCCGAGTCAGACTTGCCCCTGAGGAACGTCGGCCTGACCGGGAATATGTTTGTCGCAAGCTACCTGCGCGACGCCGTCAGTTACGTGCGCATGTTCCGCACCGACGGCACTCACGTGCGGGATGTCGAGTTCCCCGGGATCGGCGGCGGCGGCGGCTTCGGCGGCAAGCGCTCCGAGGTCGAGACGTTCTACACCTACTCCAGTTTCAACCGTCCGCCGACGATCTACCGCTACGACATGCTGACCGGAGAGAGCGAACTCTGGAGGCAGGCCAAGGTGGCGTTCGACCCCGAGGCCTACGAGGTCAAGCAGATCTTCTACACGAGCAAAGACGGTACCCGGGTGCCGATGTTCATCGCGCACAAGAAGGGGCTCGAACTGGACGGACGGCGTCCGACCCTACTTTACGGGTACGGCGGGTTCAACATTTCGTTGACGCCGCGCTTCTCGGTCACGCGGCTGAGCTGGATGGAGATGGGCGGCGTCTTCGCCATGGCGAACCTGCGCGGCGGCGGCGAATACGGCAAGAAGTGGCACGACCAGGGCAAGAAAACGCACAAGCAAAATGTGTTCGACGACTTCATCAGCGCGGCTGAGTGGCTGATCGCCAACGACTACACCAACACCGACAAGCTGGCGATCCAGGGCGGCAGCAACGGCGGTTTGCTCGTCGGCGCCGTAATGACGCAACGTCCGGAACTATTCGCTGCGGCGCTACCCGCGGTCGGCGTAATGGACATGCTGCGGTTCCACAAGTTCACCTCGGGACGCTACTGGGTGGACGACTACGGCAGTGCCGACGACGCCGAAGAATTCAAGGTGCTCTACGCGTACTCGCCGTACCACAACATCAAGCCGGGTGTCCGTTATCCCGCGACCCTGGTCACGACCGCGGACACGGACGATCGCGTCGTGCCCGGACACAGCTTCAAGTTCGCCGCTGCGCTACAGAAAGCGCACCAGGGTGACGAGCCGGTGATGATCCGAATCGAGACACGAGCCGGTCACGGTGGCGGTAAACCCACAGCGTTGCGGATCGAGGAAGCCGCCGATCAGTGGGCCTTCCTGGCCGAGAACCTGGCCATGGAGTTACCCCCACCTTACAGCGACAAACCGAAGAATTAGCGTCATTTTTGCGGGTTGCCTCCCTCCGAGGCGGAACCTAGATTCCGCCTCGGAGATGAGGAGGACCTGCCGATGACAACCCTTGCCCGCGCGCGCCCGACCGAGCTCGGCGCTTTCATTGTTGATCTTCAAGGGACCGTCCTGGCATTTGACCAGGAGATGGAACAGCTCACCGGCTGGCCGGCCTGCGAAATCGTAGGCCGCGACAAGGACCACTGCGGTCCCGATCGTAACCGCGTTTCACGCATCGCGCTTTACCACGGGACGGTCAAGGTGCCGACGATCACCGGAAGCACCTCTCTTACATTGAACTGCGCGGATGGCCGTCAACTCGAGGTCGAAGCCAGCATCGAGCGCTTGGAAGCCCCCGGCGACCGAATACTGGTGATCGCGCGACGTGTGCTCTCGCGTTCGGCGGGCCATGTTCTGCGCGACGGTCTGGAACGTATCGATGCGCTGACCGGGCTACCTCACGCCGACCTGCTCATGGAAAGCCTTGCCGCCGAGTTGGACAGCGCCGCAGAGACCGCGCAACCGCTGGCGCTCATCCTCGCCGATGTCGATCATCTGCGCGCCGTCAACGACGGACTCGGACGAGAAGCCGGTGACGATCTGCTGCGCAAGATCGCGGACATCTTACGCGTCGCGGTCCCCGACGAGACGCATCTTTGCCGACTCCATGACGACGATTTCGCCATCCTACTGTCCAACGCCGGTCGCGGGACCGCACGACAACTCGCCGCTGGCATCCGCTCGACCGTCGAACGTTACCGCTTCTTCGAGGACGGACCGGGAGCCGACCGGCGCATCACACTGAGTCTGGGTGCGGCCTCCTTCCCGGCCGACGCCGAATGTGCGGACGATCTGCTCGACCGCGCCCGCAATGCGCTGGACGAGGCGCGCTCGATGGGCCGCAACCGTGTGTGGTGCTACCTGCGCCGACCGCGGGTGCCGCTCGAGGTGCCGGTCTTTTTCGACGGCGCAGAATCGTTATTGGTGGGTTACACGCGCGACCTGTCCCCTTCCGGCATCTTCGTACAGACGGCTGCGCCAATCGATATCGGCATGCGTTGCGCGCTGGCGTTTCCCCTGCCGGGACGTGAAGGCAAGGTGCACGTGATCGGTCGCGTCGTGCGCACGGTCCGGCCCGAGTTCGGCACCACCGAAGCACTGCGCGTGCCGGGGATGGGTGTCGAATTTGAACGTTTCAGTGGCCGCACCGATCGGCGTGCCATTGACAGCTGGGTCCACCGGCACGAGGACGAAACGCTGCGCCCGGAGATCCACCCGTTGAGTATCCCCTGACGAAAAAAAACCGATAGACGAAGCAGGGAAGGCCTGCCGGCAGTTTCCGCTGCCGGCAGGCTTTTCTTTTGTGATCTTGACCCTATAATCGCCGCCATGTCGACGTTCACCTGGATCGTGGTGCTGGGTTCCTGGGTGCTGATCCTCGTGCTCACCCTGCTGGCCTTTCGCTTCAATCGCGACCGCGGGGGCGATTGATGGCCGGCACCTCGGTCTTCATCGGGCTGATTACCTATCTCGTGGTGATGGTGGTCATCGGGATCGTGTCGTCGCGCTACATGCGCACGCTCGACGACTACGTGCTCGCCGGAAGACGCCTGGGACCGTGGGTCGCAGCGATCTCCGAGCGAGCCTCCGGGGAATCGGCGTGGTTTCTTCTTGGCCTGCCCGCGGCCGCCTATGGTGCGGGGTTCAGCAAATACTGGGACGTGATCGGGATCGCCCTCGGCATCCTCGCCTCCTGGACGTTCATCGCAATGCCGTTGCGCCGTGAAACCGCCCGGCTCGGGGCCTTGACCCTGCCGGACTACTTCGAGTTGCGTTTCCAGGACAAGACGCGGCTGCTGCGCATCATCTCGATGGCCGTGATCCTGTTCTTCTACACGGCCTACGTCGCCGCCCAGTTGGTCGGCGCGTCGAAGATCTTTCAGTCGATCCTGGGCCTTCCCGAGGGCAACGGCCAGTTGATTTGCCTGGTCATCGGGCTGGTGATCGTCGTTGCGTACACGATCATGGGCGGGTTTCTGGCCGTTGCGTGGACCGACCTCATCCAGGGTCTGCTGATGACGGCGGTCGCCGTCGTGCTCCCGGTGGCCGGCCTGATCCACATCGGCGGTTTCTCGGCGCTTATCGAGAAAGTCGGCGCGCCCGTGCGGGGCCCGGAGTTCCTCTCGGTGACGTCGGGGTTAACGGGCTCCGCGTTCTTCTTCGGCGTGGTGGTCGGCGGGTTGAGTTGGGGCTTCGGCTACCTTGGACAACCGCACCTGCTGACGCGTTACATGGCGATTCGCAAGACATCGGATCTGCGGCGCGGCGGGTTGATCGCGATGGGTTGGACGCTGATTTCGTACTGGGGCGCCCCGATGATCGGGATCGTCGGCCTGGCGGTGCTCGGTCCGGGCCTCGCCGACCCCGAACTGGTCATGCCCACGCTCGCGGTTGAACTCCTGCCGGGCTGGCTCGCCGGCATCATGATCGCCGGCGCGACTGCAGCGATGATGTCGACTGCGGACAGCCAGTTGCTGGTGGCCTCGTCGACCCTGGTCGAGGACATCTACGTTCGTTTGTTCCGACCCACGGCCAAGCCCGAGAGCCTGGTTCTGATCTCCCGGATCTGCACGGTCGGGATCGCGGGGATCGCGTTCGTGCTGGCCTGGAACGCGTTGAACGACCCCGGAAGGACGTCGGTCATCGACGGCATGGTGTCGTACGCGTGGACCGGACTGGGTGCCTCTTTCGGCCCTCCACTGCTGTGTGCGCTGTGGTGGAAGCGCACAACGTGGCACGGTGCGGTCACGGGCATGCTCGGCGGGATGATATCGACGATCGTCTGGAAGCAGGTGCCGGCACTCGGTGAGGTGCTCGACATCAAGGCCGCCTGTGTCTTGATCAGCGCCGCTCTCGTCGTCGGTGTCAGTCTGGCGACGTCGAAGAAATAACCGTTGCCCCCAGCGCTTCCGGTCATCGATTCGCACCTGTTAGGCTTGGAAGATGCGGGTACGCGTCGGCACCAGCGGTTTTTCCTACAAGGCGTGGAAGGGGGTCTTCTACCCTGAAAAGATCAAGAACGATGCGATGCTCGCCTACTACGGCGAACAACTCGACACGGTCGAAATCAACAATACGTTTCACCGCATGCCGCGCGTCGAATTGCTCGAGACGTGGGCGGGCAAGGTGCCCGAGGACTTCTCTTTCGTGCTCAAGGCTCCCCGGCGCATCAGTCACAAAAAAGGTTTTGAAGGCGTGGCCGAGCTGCTCGAGTTGTTTGCGACCAACGCGGGAACCTTGGGGACGCGACTTGGTCCGGCGTTGTTCCAGTTCCCACCGTGGTTCAAGAAAGACTTCAAAATCCTGGCCAAGCTGACTGCCGGCATCCCTGACGGCTTCCGCTGCGCGATGGAGTTCCGTCACGAGAGCTGGTTCGACGACGCGACCTATGAATTTCTGTCCGAACGTCGTTTGGCGCTCGTCGTCTCGGACCAGAAGGTCGCGCAGCCTCCCGTCATCAAGACCGCGCCGTTCGGGTACTTTCGTTTCCGGCAGGACAGCTACTCGGACGAAGAGATGACCGCATGGGCGGCGCGGCTGAAACAGACTGGCTGGGACGAGGTGTACGTTTTCTACAAGCACGAAGACGAAGGCGCCGCGCCGAAGATGGCTGCCCGGTTTCGTGAGATCCTCTCTTGAAGCGTTGGGTTCCAGTGCTCCTGATCGTCTGGGTGACGCTCACGGGATGCGCTCCGACGTACAAGAAGTTGCCCAGGTTGGACCAGGTGCCCGAGCTGAAGACGCTCTCGGAGCGGAGCGAGGCCCGGCAGATCCGCCTCTGGAAACTTCAGGTCGGCGAAAACGACGGCACGCCTTACTCGATCGTCGCCGAGGAAACGGGTGCGGAGAGGACCGATGTGCTCGTTGTTCTGGTGCACGGGCTGGTGTCCGACCGGACGACCTGGCGATTCGTCTCGGGCCACCTCGGAGAAACCCATCGCCTCTGGATCCCGGACCAACTCGGCTGCGGCGATTCCGACCGGCCCAGTCCCGTCGAAATCGGAGACGCCGCCTACAGCCCGAACGCCTCGGCGAAGCAACTGCTCGAAGCCTTACGCCAACGCAACGACGAGGCCGGTTGGCCCGACCGGATCTTCTTCGTCGGGCATTCGCTCGGGGGTGCGGTCGTCCTCCGCATCCTGGGTTCCGTCGAACACCACGCGGCCTACCCGCGCATCTTCGACCGGGTCGATAGCGCGATGTTGATCGCGCCGCTCGAGTTCGCCGTGCACCGCTCCAGCGAAACACTCACTGAACTGAGTCGGGTCGGCAGTTTCAAGCTCGCGATGGGAAAATCGACGGGGTACTTCCGAGAAATGATCGCCCGGGAACTCATTCACTCCGCCGAGAAGCCCGACTGGGTGTTCGGGTTCGACGTCGATCGCATTTTCGATGCCTTCGACGGCAAGGAGGCTCGGCTACCGACGCAGGCGATCATCCGCCAGGCAATCCCGTTCAACGAGTCGAGCGGACGCCCGGATTGGGATGCGATCGAACGACTAGTTGCCGACTACGCGAATGTGCGAGTTCCCGTGCTGTTGCTATGGGGTAACCGCGACGAAACCCTTCCGCTCTCGATGGGATACAAGCTGCTCGCCGAACTGCCCGACGCCCGGCTGCGCATCGTAGACGGAGGAAAACACTCGCTGCAGGCGGACCGGCCCGGACTCGTCTCGGAGTGGATTAGGCGCTTCCTCGCAAATCCGGGTGTGGGTTGGACACAGATCGAGTTGGTGGACTAAGGGTTTGCCCGTTACCGGACTGTTGGACGCGAGCTGAAGCGCCCGGATACCTGTCCTTCCAGTCCGTCGGGATCCTTGAAGTAGACGCGGTTTTCGACGCGATGCGATTCGATCCCCGCGTCCTCGAGCCGTTGCAACGCCTCGGCGGGATCGTACTCCTCGATCGTGACGCAGAAGTGATCCATCCCCGCGGTCTTGCTCGCGAACAGGGCCACGAAGTTGTCGCCACATCCGAGGAAGCAATTGTGCGGTGCGTTGTCACGCAACACCGTAAACCCGAAGTGCTTGATGTAGAAGTCGCGGGATGTGGCAACGTCCGTCACCCGCAGCGCAAGGTGGTTCAGGCCGATCGAGGCGAACGTCGGGTCGTCCTTTGCAGCCAGAGCCGGTGCTCCGGCGAGAGTGGCGGCGAAACAAATCGCCAGACCGCGGATGGCGGCGCGGCGCTCGATCGTGCCGTTCCGGTACTCCTCAAGAATTCGTTCTGCCGACATGGGACCTCCTCTTGCAGGCAAGTTTCTTCATACATCCAGTCTAGACCCGGATTTCGGACCGTTTACGATTCTTTACGAACTTGAGCGAAGCTCAGAGTGATTCGGCCGTCGGGGTTTCCGTTCCCGGCGCGGGTCGGAAGAACGCCCAGAGCAAGCCGACCGCGAGAATCGAAGGGACGAGCAGCAGCGCCAGTGCCGGGAAAACGCTGGCCAGACCTGACTGCTTGCTGATCCAACCGCCGATCACGCCGCCGAACGAGCCGGCGCCGAAAGTCATCAGGAAATAGATGCCGTAGCCGAGGCCGCGCAGCCGCGGCGGCGTGAGCTGGGCGACCAGCTTGTTTCCGGCGGGTTGCGTGAAGAAGTGAAAGAAGGCCACGCTCATGAACACCGGGACCATCGCGGGCCCGGCGATCCAACGGATCGCCACGAGGAACGGGATCTGCATCACGCCGCCGATGAGAAACACGAAGGCGGGGTGATGTCCCCGGTCGACCAACCGCCCGGCAGCCCACATTCCGGCCAGCCCGGTGAGCAGCGCCGCGGTGGTCAGCACGCCGCCGAGCGCCGTGCCGCGCGCCAGTTCGTCGGAGTAGCTCACGGCGAAGAACTTCGGTAGGAACGTCGTCATCCCGCGGTAGACCATGCCCATGAATGCGGTGGCAACGAGCAACAATGCGAAGCTCCCCCACCGCCCTTCCCCGGGACGCGACCGGATCTCTTGCACTGTCGGGGACGGCAGGCGCAATGCGCTCAACGCCAGAAAAATACCGAGCAGCGCCAGCGAGCCGATGGCCCAGCGCCACCCGACCCAGGCGCCGAGCAACCCGGCCAACGCGCTCGAGCCGGCTACCCCGGCGTTGCCCGCCATCCCGTGCCAGGCGAAGACGCGGCCCGATGCCGGCATCGCGTGCGTGAGCAACGCCGTCCCCGCCGGGTGATAGATGCTCAGACAGAGCCCCATCCCAGCTGCCGCGGCGCCGAACCACCCGAGACTGGGGCTGAGCGCCATCCCGACCATGCACAGCGACGAACCGGCGAGACAGGTCACCAGCAACGCGCGCGAACCGATGCGGTCCACCAGCCAGCCGGCCGGCAGCGCACCAAGGCCAAACAGCAGCGCGTAGAGCGTGGCGATCTTGCCCATTTGCAGGTCGGTCGTACCGAATTCAGACTGGATCATCCACAATAACGCCGGAACCGACAACTCATAGATGTGGATCAGGCTGTGCGTCAGACAGGTGGTCGTGAGGACCCGGCGTTGGGTCCTGGTCATTCCCAGGACTCGACAGAGCTGAATCGCGCGATCCCGTCAGTCGGCACTTCCACGGCCGGCAGCACGCGGTACAACGAGTAATAGAGCGGCTCGTCCTGGAAGATGAACATCTTCCAAAACGGCAGGCTCATCACGAGAACGAGCGGAAGATCGGGCCCGTTCGTCTCGAGCCACTTGGGGTCGGGGTCGATGCTGATGATGAACTGGGGCGGATTCTCCTCGAGGAACCGGTTGATTTCCTTGTTGCGCTTGTACGGGATCAACTCCGGCGTGATCAGGCCGTTGAGATCGAGGATCTCGCGCTGCGAGACGTACCCGATCGCACCGATGTCGGGAACCGCGATGACGGTCCCCGGCGCGGTGTTGTCGCGCAGCCATTCGCCGATCGCGACGTTGACTCGCCGTTCCGACTCCTGGTAGGTGATCGTGGCCGGCCGGATCACACGAAAATCAAGCACCGTGTTCTGGACCAGCGCGACCGCACCGATCACCAGCACCGCGGATTGCCGGCGCCCACCCCTGCGCCACCACGCAACGAGCGGTGCAAAGCCTCCGATGACCACGAACGGCATGAACATCAGGAGGTAGCGCGTGTACACGTTGACGCCACGCACGCCATACAGACCGATCACACCCAACGACCACGCCGTCATCAGCAGCACGAATGCCGGGTCGCGCCGCTCCCATAGCCCGCGCCATCGACCTCGATAGAGCCATACCACCGCGGCGACGCCGAAGAGCGCCATCTCGAGCGCGGAAGTCGATGCGACGATCTTGAGTTGGCGTTCGACCGAGGGGATCAGCTTGGCCAACCCATGGACCATCGCTCCCTTCGCTTCCGCGGTATTGGGGAAGATCCGTCCGAAGTGGAGGTACAACCCACTGAGGCCCGCGCCGAGGATCAGCGCCGGCGGCACGATCGTCGCGATCACGTTTCGCCGTCGCACGGCGCCCGTCGCCGGATCGGTCAGGAACCAGAACACGGCGAACAGGATCGTCAGCCCGATCATCTCCGGCCGCACGAAGGGCACCAGACCGACCGTGATCCCCGCGCCCCAGGGAGCGGTGCCGCGTTCCCGTGCGCGCATCGCGAACAACACCACCGCAAGGGCCAACGTGGCCGACAACCCGGCTTCCAAACCGCTCGCCGACCAACGCACCAGCCACGCGTTCCCGGCCCACACCAAACCCGCCAGGAACGACAGACCCGTCACCCCGGTCAACCGGCGCATCACGAAGTAAAGCAGGACAGGGCTGGTCGCGCTGGCGACCAGGCTGATGACCTTGCCGGCGAGCAGCGCGTTCCCCGTGACCTTCGCCGCGGCGCCCAACACGAGCAACCACAGCGCACTGGTGAACCCGTAGGTCGGCTCCCCCGGGTTGAACGAGAGTTCGCCGTGTTCGACGAAATTCTGAACGAACCTCAGGTAGATGTAGTAGTCGTCCGGAGAGAAGAAGAAGTAGGGCCAGGCGCGAACGAGCGCGATGAAGGCGAGGGCCCACGGCACCAGGCGTTCGAGTTTGGACCTCGGTTCCATCCGGGGCCCAATCTAAAGACAAAGGCCCCGACCGGCAAGACCGAAAAAGGCCGGTCGGGGCCTGGGGCGAGCCGTGTCAGTTGGCGGCGTGGCGCTGGGCCGCTCGTTTCACGCCGCTGGCTGTTCCGATCAACTCGAGGAATTCAGTGCGATAGCCGTGCCGATCCCGGCCGAGGCCGTTCTCGGCCAGCGCCCTCACGTCGTCGAACGTCATGTCACCCGCGAACTCGGAATCGCGCAGCAACATGCCGAAAGCGGCGACGGCGGCAGCGAAGCGGAAGTCGTCACTGGCCGCGCTCAGACGCCGGCCGC
>SMVB01428322.1_pt1 | contig 11773 bp, 8 predicted proteins | sample 2456461 | NCBI WGS metagenome assembly SMVB01 (sample SAMN11095934, study PRJNA526329) | marine sediment metagenome | biome: Marine sediment; feature: Surficial sediment; material: Deep marine sediment; isolation source: Hadal surficial sediment | place: Pacific Ocean | collected 2014-05 | depth 0-1...
ACCGGCCCGCAGGGCCGTCCGGTCCGCGAGCGAGCGCGGGCGCACATCCGCCGTGCAGGCGGGCCGGCGCGCAGCGCCGTAGCGCCGCAGGCATCTCGCGCACAGCGCGAAGTCACCGGCCCGCAGGGCCGTCCGGTCCGCGAGCGAGCGCGGGCGTGCATCCGCCGTGCAGGCGGGCCGGCGCGCAGTGCCGTAGCGCCGCAGGCATCTCGCGCGCAGCGCGAAGTCACCGGTCCGCAGGGCCGCCCGGTCCGCGAGCGAGCGCGGGGGCGCATCCGCCGTGTAGGCGGGTGCGTGATCGGGAGATCAATCGGGTGCATGAAGGTACCGAAGTACCTTCATGCGTCCGGATTGATCTCCCGATCACGCACCCGCGCGTCCTTGATCACCTGATCGAGCCGTGCCGCCTCCACGATCGAATCGTCGTACACCCACCGGAGATGGGGCATATTGCGGACGTGCAGCACCGTGGCCACCTGCCGTTGGATGAATCCGGCGGCGTGCTCGAGCATGTGTGACGCTTTCGAGTGCTCGCTCTCGTCGCCGAGGACCGAGTAGAAGATCTTGCCGGAGCTGAGATCCTTCGCGAGCTCGACGTGCGTGATCGTGATGAAGTTCGCGCGCGGGTCGGCGATCTCGAACATCAAGCAGTGCGCGGCACGCCGTTGGATCTGCGCCTCGAGGCGGGCGATCGTCCGGGGGTTGGCCATGGCCTCGCCCGGCGTCAGGACTTCGCAGAGTCCGCGAGCGTGCGCTTCACCTCGACCATCTTGAAGGCCTCGATGATGTCGCCTTCCTGGATGTCACGGAAGTCCTTGAGGACGATGCCGCACTCGAAGCCTTCGCGGACCTCCTTGGCCTCGTCCTTCTCGCGGCGCAGGGAGCCGATGGCGCCCGTGTGCAAGACCTGGCCGCTGCGTATGAGACGCACCTGATTGTTGCGCGCAACCGTTCCGTCGAGGACCATGCACCCGGCGATCGAACCGATCCTCGAGGACTTGAACAGGCGCCGGATCTCGACGTGCCCGACCACCTCTTCGATGAGATCAGGAGCGAGCGCGCCCTCCATGCGGTCGTGCAGGAAGTCGAGCAGCTCGTAGATCACGTCGAAGCGCGCGAGCTCGAGCCCTGCGCGTTCCGCTTCCTTGCGGGCCTTGCCGTTCACACCGACGTGGAAAGCGACGAGGATCGCACTCGAGGTCGTGGCGAGGTTCACGTCGCTCTCGGAGATCGGACCGACGCCGATGTTGAGGATCCGGACCGCGACCTCCTCGTGCGTGAGTTCCGCCAGTGCGAACTTCAGCACCTCGACGGAGCCCTGAACGTCGGCGCGCACGATCAGGTTGATCGACTTCTGTTCCACCACCTGCGAACTGCCGAGGATCTGCTCGAGATTGGCGGCGGGGGAGCGCTTGGCGGCCATGGCGACGGCGCGGTTGTTGCGCTCGCGCTCGACGGCGACCTGCTTGGCTTTCGCCAGGCTCTCGATCTTGTGGAAGGCGTCGCCCACGCCGGGCAGCGCGTCGAGGCCGGTGACCTCGACGGGCATCGAGGGGCCGGCCTCCTGGAGCGTCTCACCCCGGTCGTTGTGGATGGAGCGCACCTTGCCGTAGCCCTCGCCGGCGAGGATGACGTCGCCGCGGTTCAGCGAGCCGTCCTGGATGAGGAGGTGGGCGACGATGCCCTTGCCCTGCTGCACCTCGGCCTCGAGCACCACCCCGGAGGCCGGCCCACTGGGGTGCGCCCGCAACTCGAGCAGCTCGCCCTCGAGGAACACGCGCTCGAGGAGCTCTTCGACGCCCTCGTTCTTCAGGGCGCTCACCTGGAGCATGGCGGTCTCGCCGCTCCACTCCTCGGGCGTCAGGCCCAGGCTCGCGAGCTGCTCCATGGCGCGCTTCGCGTTGTAGTCCGGCTTGTCGGACTTCGTGATCGCGACGATGATCGGCGCGCCCGCGGCCTTCGCGTGGTTGAGCGCCTCTTCCGTGTGCGGCTTGACGCCGTCGTCGCCGGCCACGACCAGGACGACGATGTCGACGGCCTTCGCGCCACGGGCCCGCATGGCGGTGAAGGCCGCGTGACCCGGCGTGTCGATGATCGTCACGAAGTGACCGAGCTTCGTCTTCACCTGGTACGCGCCGATGTGCTGGGTGATACCACCGGCTTCGTGTTCCGCCACTCGCGACTGGCGGATGCAGTCGATCAACGTCGTCTTGCCGTGGTCGACGTGTCCCAGGAAGGCGACGGTGGGGGGGCGGACGATCAGCTCTTCGTCCTCGATCGAGTCGCGGTTCTGCCGGAACTCCGCGAGCAGCGCTGCTTCCGCCGCGATCTCGTGCACGACGTTGAACTCGATGTCGAATTCGTGACCGAGCAATTGCGTCGTGTCGTCGTCGAGCACGGCGTTGATCGTGAAGCTACCGAGCCCGCTCGTCAGCGCCGACTTCAGGACGACGTTCGCCTTCAGCTTGATGGCTTCGGCGAGCTTCTGGATGGTGACCGGAGCCTGGACCTTGACGGTCGTCCCGGCGAGCGGCGACTCGGTGACCCTGTCGCGGTAGCGGGGTCCGGCCCCCGGGCCCCGCCGGCCACCCATGCCCGGTCCGCCGGGCCTGGTGCGGCGCAGGAAGCGACCCTGCTCGCGCTCGCGGAGCTGGGCGGCGGTGAGGTTGCCGCGGGCGCCGCCCGCACCTCGCAGCGGACCTCGACCGCGATCGTGCGTGAAGGTGGGTCGTACGTCCGGGGCAGCTTCGTCGCGCGACTGGAGCCGGCGCGACTGCGTGGTCCGGCGCTGGGGCTCGCGGGCCTGGAAGCTGGATGGATCGATGAAGCCGACCACGCGCCCGCGGGGCTTCGGGCTCTCGGGCGTCTTCACGGCCGCCTTCTTCGGGGCGCCTTCGACCGCGGGCTCCGCGGCCTCGAGCTTGGGTGTCGCGGCGGCGTCGGGCTCGCCGGTGGAGGCCGGTGCCTCGGGCGCGGTCTCGGTCTCCGCACCGCCGGGGCCTTCCTCGACGGTGGCGGCGACCGGCGCGACCTCGGTGGTCTCGGCGACAGGCGCTGACTCGACCGGTTCGGAGGGCTCCCCAACTGCCTGCCCCGCTTGCGTCGCCGCTTCGGGCTGTTGCTCCGGCTCCGGGAGAGGCGGTGCTGTCCCGGCCTCCTCGGTCTCGAGCTTGGCGGGTGCGTCGGCGGGTGTCGGCTGCGCCACCGTGGCGGCGGGCTCAACCTCCCCCGGTGCCTCGGTCGCCGGCGGTTCGACCTTCTTCTTTTTCTTCTTCTTGCGCAGGATCAGGCCGCCGGTCACCTCCTGGGGAGTGGGTACGGCCGCCCTCTCCCCGATGACGCCGTGCGCTTCGAGGATGCCCTGGGCCTGTAGTACCTCGAACTCGTCGAGGGCGGACATGTGGCTCTTCGCCTGGCTGAAACCCAGGTCACGAAGCTTGTGCGCGAAGTCCTTGCCGGACATCCCGTACTGCTTCGCCAAATCGTGAATGCGTACTTTGCTCAATCGGATTCTCTTTGCGGTGTCGCTGCAGGCCGTTCCCGTGCCCGTCAGCCTTCCGCTCCTGCTGGCTTCGTGCCCTCTTCCGTGGCGACATCTTCAGTCACAGTCTCCGCGGCGGTCTGGTGAACGGGCTCGGGAGCCTGTTCGGTGTCCGTGGCCGCCGCGTCGGCGCTCTCGCCGGCACCGGCTCCGGACCCGGCCTCCGCGGTCGCGACCTCCTCACCGGCGGACTCTCCCCCGGTGGACTCTTCGGCCTCGTCGGCCTCGTCCTCATCGCCGAAGAATTCGGCCCGGGTCTTGATGTCGATTTCCCAGCCGCAGAGCCGGCTGGCGAGGCGTACGTTCTGTCCGCGCTTGCCGATGGCCAGCGACTGCTGGTCCTCGTCGACGAGCACGGTCGCCGAGTGGTTCTCGATGTCGGGGTAGATGTTGTCCAGGTGGATCGTCGCGGGCTTCAGCCCGTTCATGATCAGTGTCTCCAGCGAGTCGCTCCAGCGGATGATGTCGATGCGCTCGCCCTTGAGCTCATCGATGACCGCCTTGATGCGCGAGCCGCGCACGCCCACGCAGGCGCCGATGCAATCGATCTTGGGGTCCGAGGAAAGGACGGCCATTTTCGTGCGGTAGCCCGGCTCGCGGACCACGCGCTTGATCTCGATGATCTCGTCGGCGATCTCGGGCACCTCGAGCTCGAAGAGCCGTCGCACGAGGTCGGGGTGGGTCCGGCTGACGAGGATCTTGACACGTGAACCGTCCTTGCGCACTTCGACGACGATGGCCCGGATGCGATCTCCGGCACCGTACGTCTCGCCGCGGACACGCTCTTCCTTGTTCAGGTACGCCTCGACCTTGCCGAGATTGATGACGAGGTCGTTGCCCTCGTACCGCTGCACCACGCCGTTCACCAGAGTTCCGACGCGGGCCTCGTACTCTTGGAACAGGACGTCGCGCTCCGCCTCGCGCACGCGTTGCATGAAGCCCTGCTTCACGGCCTGTGCGGCGATGCGCCCCAGCTCGGAGAGGTCGAACTCGTACACCTCCTCGTCGTCCTCGATCGTCATCTCGGCCGTCTCCCGGTCGATGTTGACGACGAGCTCCTCGCCGACGCCGAGGCGCCTGCGGACCCCCGCGGCCAGGGCCTCTTCCAAGCCCTTGAAGATCACCTCGCGGGGGATGTCCTTGTTCGAATGGATGATGTCGATCATCCTGAGGAGTTCTTCGCCGTTCATGCTAGGAGGGGGGCGGGGTGATGCGTTCCCGGTCTGCGGGTGGGAGTGTCGGCGCTCTTGGCTCTAAGATGGTGAGGCAGGGATTAATTAGGGATAGGAGTGGGCAGGCCCACCCCCTGGAACTCGCGCGCGGTCGCACGGAGTTGTCCGGAGCATAGGTGATTCAACATTTTGGTCTCTCACCGGTTGCGAGTCAACCGCCACGGGGGTCTGGTCCGGGGCGGATCGGGCTCCGGCCCGCGGATGCGCGGGGTGCGCGATGAAGGCGATCGAAGACCTCATGGTCGGGGAGAGCGAGGCTTTCAGGGCCTTCTCGCGGGATCTCACGCGGATGGCGGCTTCCGACGTGACCCTCCTGATCGAGGGGGAGAATGGGAGCGGGAAGAGCTCCGCCGCCCGGGCCGTGCACGCTCTGGGGCGGCGCGCGGAGGGGCCGCTCGTCGAGGTCGAGCTCGCGGCGCTCTCCCCGAGCCTGCTCGAGGCCGAGCTCTTCGGCCACGAGGAGGGTGCCTACACGGGGGCACACCGTGCGCGGCTGGGGCGCTTCCGGCGCGCCGATGGGGGCACGCTCGTGCTGGACGGGATCGAGTGCCTGCCGTACGAGCTGCAGGTGAAGCTCCTGCGCGCGCTCCAGGAGCGCACCGTCGAGCCCCTCGGCGCGGAGGAGGCGTTCCCGATCGATGTTCGCGTCATCGCGACGAGCGGCCGCAGCCTGCGCGCCGCGGTCGATGCGGGTGAGTTCCGGGAAGACCTCTACTACCGCCTCGCTGTCGTCACCCTCCTGGTCCCGCCCCTCCGCGCCCGCGCCGCCGACATCCCCGCGCTCGTCGGCCGGCTGGCACGGGGGATCGCCGACCGGGCGGGCGTGCCCTTGCGCCGGTTCGGGCCGGACGCACTCGCGCGGCTCGCGGAGCACACGTGGCCGGGAAACGTGCGCGAGCTCGAGAACGCCGTGGAGCGCGCGCTGGTGCTGGCCCCGGACGCCGCCGGCGGCGGGACGCTCGAAGTCCTGGCCGCCGAGCTGGAATTCCTCGCCGAGTCGATCGCGGACGCGCCGCAGCGGCTCGCGCGGGAAGCGCTCTCGCACGGGGTCTCGCTCGGGACGCTCACGTCCGCCATGATGGAAGAGGCGCTGCACGAGGAGCGCGGCAACCTGTCCGCGGCCGCCCGGCGCGTGGGGCTGTCCCGCCGGGCCTTCGAGTACAGGCACGCGAAGCTCACGGAGACCCGCGCGGACGAGGCGGACGACGCCGCCGCCGACGCCGGGGACGCAAGGCAAGGCAATGATGGCTGATCGCTCGCACTGGTCCGTCGGCCTGATGGCGCTCGCTCTGCTCGCCCCGATCGGCGCTCCCGCCCGGGGACTGCAGGCTGCGCCGGTGGACGGCGTCCACGGCCTCGACGACTCCGATCCCGAGGCCGCGCGCGCGGCGTGGGAGCGCTTGCGAGGGCAGGGCGCGGCGGCGGTCCCGATCCTCTGCGACGGTTTCGGCTCCGCGCCGGTCCACGGGCGACGGAACCGCGCCGGTCTGCTCGCCGAGGTCGCCGGGCCGGATGACATCGGGCGCGTCATCGCGCTGCTCGACGATCCCGACGCGGAGGTCCGCTCGACCCTGGTCGCCTTCCTCGCGCGACCCGACCTCGCTGGGGCCGCGATCGAGCTGCGGGTAGTCGCGCTCGAGGCGCGCAGCCGCGACGACGTGGCCGGACCCGTCCGGCGCGCGGCCATGCGTGCCCTCGGCGATCTCGACGAGGAGTCGGCGGCGCGCGCCCTCGGGCGGCTCGCGCGCGAGCTCCCCGCGCCCGATCGCGCCGTGGCGGCCGAGAGCCTGCCCTCGACGCCCCGCGCGAGCGACGTCGTGCGCGGGCTGGTCGCCGACGGCTTCGCCTCGGAGCGCTCCGCGTCCCTGCGGCGACGGACGCCCGACGACGTGCTGGCGCAGGTGCTGCCCACCTACGGCCGGATGCTCGCGGACCAGCTCGGGGGCGGCGAGTCGGCGCGGGACCGCGCGCCGCTCGTGATCGGCCTGCGACACCCCTCGCGCGCCGTGCAACAGGCCGCGGGCCAGGCGTTCCGCGACCTCCTCGCCCGGCTCCGAGAGCTCGGCGAGGCCGACCGGGCGATGCGCGTGCTCGCCGGCCTGGAGCTGCAGGGGCTCGACGGCCGGGTCGTCCACTATCACCGCGCGCGCTTCGCGTTCTTCCCGGGTGGGGATCCCGAGGGGGCGCGGCGCGCGGCGCGCGCGATCCGCGCCGTCCGGCAGGGGGCCGAGGACCGGGATCGACGGCTGTGGCTCTTCCGGTCGCTGTACCTCGAGGCCATGGCCACCCTCGCGCTCGAGGCGGGCGCGGACGTGGAGCCCCTGTTCGTGGAGGCGGCGGCGGTGCTCGACGGTCTGCTCGCGGAGCGCATGGACCGGGCGGACGAGAGCCTGCGCACCCGGCACGTCGAGATCCTGCACCAGCGCGCGCTCCTGGAGCTGGCGCGCGCCGTCGCGGCACTCGTCGCGGGCACGGACGCCTCCGACCGGGCGCTGCTCGAGCGAGTGCGCGTCGCGCACCGGCTCACGCTCGAGGCCCAGCTCGGATTCGCGGAGCTGAATGGCGAGGCGCTCTCCTCGTGGGACACGCTGCTCGAATCGGAGCTCTCGCCGTTCCGGCTGATCTTCACCGGCCTCGAGCTGCCGGCGCTGTCCCCGCAAGCGAGCCTCGCCGTGCAGGCCGAGCTCGGCCGCGCGCTCGCCAGCGTGTCCCCGGCCGAGATGCCCGGCTTCGCGCCCTTCCCCGATCTCCCGCCCGAGCTCGCCGACCCGCTGCAGGACTTCAGGCGGGCCGATCTCGTGGAGGCGATCCTCGAGGCGCGCAGCGCGGGGATCTGGAAGGCGCTCACGAAGGCGCGGCGGGCGGCGAAGCTCGCCCAGGCCCGGTCGCCCCACGCGATCGCCGTCGAGGAGCTGTCCCTCGTTCAGGAGCTCATGGCCCGCTGGAGCATGATCAAGCGCTCGCTGCGCTTGGACGCCGTGGACATCCTCGACGTGCGGATCCCCTCGAGCTTCGCCCTGTGGTTGGCGCGGGACCTGCGCGCGGCCGGGCGCTCCCAGGCGTCACGGCGGATCGCGACGCGGATGCGCGACGAGCTCCAGTCGAATGGGATCTCGAACTGGTGGTACTACGCGGGTCACGAGCGGCTCGCGGAGGTCGAGATGGCGATCGGCAACTCCTGGACGGAGGAGGACGAGCCCCGGCGCGCGGAGGAGGAGCTCCTGAAGGCCGTGCAGCGGCTCGAGGACATCGAGCGGCGCGTGGCCGAGCTCGGCGCGAGCCCGCGGCAGCTCCAGCCGTACCGCAACGTTCGCAGCGGCGCGCTCGTGTCCCTCGCCGTGAACGCCAACGTGAAGATGGGCGATCCGGAACGGGCGCTCGAGTACTACGAGCGCGCCTACGAGCTGCGGCAGGACGACTTCATGCGTATTCTGCTGGCCTGCTACCGCGCGCGCTCGGGGCGCGACGAGGAGGCGCGCGCGCTCCTGCGCGAGGTCCGACCCTACCCGCAGGTCTACTACAACATGGCGTGCACGCACGCCCTGCTCGGCGACCCGGCGCGCGCCCTGGAGTTCCTGGAGAAGGAGCTGGAGGAGAACCACGCGAGCGACGCCTCGCGCAACCGCCAACGGGAATGGGCGCAGAGCGACCCGGACCTCGCGTCCCTGCGTCAGGACCCGCGTTTCGAGCAACTCGTCGGTCTGCGGTAGCCGCTCCTTTCCGCGCCCCTCCTCACCGGCCTGTCTGGCTCTCCCGGTCCGTCACGTGCGGGCGCCCATGACGGACCGCAGGAGCCAGGCAGGCAGGTGAGGAGGGCCGAGGAACGGCGCGGAAATCGGCAACGGGGAGTGCGGCTCCGGATTCCTGCCGCTATCCTCTTCGCCCCTTTCTCGGGACCAGGAAGGACGTCATGGGCAAGATCAAGCTGACGGGCAAGGGCCGGCGATGGCAACTCACAGGGCATCCGTGGGTCTACGTCGATGACATCCTCGAGGGCCAGGGGGAGGCGGGCGAGCTCCTGCCGGTCGAGGACCCCAACGGCAACCCGATGGGCTGGGGCCTCTTCAGTACCTCGTCGCGCATCGCCGTGCGGATGGTGACCCGCTCGCCGGAGCAACCGAACCGCGAGTTCTGGCTCGGGCGCATGCGCCGGGCCGTCGAGGCCCGAGCGAGCGCGGGCCTGCTCGACCCGGAGGGGGCCTGCCGGCTCCTCGCCGGCGACTCCGACGGCGTCCCCGGCATGGTGATCGATCGCTACGGGCGGACGTGCGTGTTGCAGAGCGGTTCGCAGGGCTCCGACCGCATGCGCGACTTCCTCGTCGAGCTCCTGCTCGAGGTGCTCCCGTTCGAGCCCGACGCGATCGTCGACCGCTCCGATACGTCCGTGCGGCGTCTGGAGAACCTGGAGAAGCGCGTCGAGACGCTTCGCGGCAGTGTCGCTGGGCCGATCGTCGTGCGCGAGGGCGAGGTGGAGTACGAGGTCGATGTCTTCGGCGGGCACAAGACCGGGGCGTACCTCGATCAGCGCCTCAACCGGATCCACGCAGCGCGGTTCGCCGAGGGTCACAAGGTCCTCGACGCCTTCGCTTACGACGGCCTGTTCGCGCTGCATGCCGCGAAGGCCGGTGCGGAGTCCGTCGTGTGCCTCGAGCAGAACAAGGCGGCGTGCGAGCGGCTCCAGCGCGCCGCGGAGCGCAACGGCGTCGCAGATCGGATCGAGGTCCACCGCACGAACTGCATGAATGCACTGCGCGAGCGCGCCGAACAGGGCGAGCGCTACGGCCTCATCATTCTCGACCCCCCCGCCTTCGCCCGGAACCGGAAGGAAGTGGCCGGGGCCGAGCGCGGCTACGTGGAGCTGAACCGGCGCGGGTTCGCGCTCGCGACCGAAGCCGGGCACGTCGTCTCGGCTTCGTGCTCGCACAATGTCCGCCCGCACGAGTTCACGGAGTTCCTCGCGAGCGCGGCGCGCCTCGCGGGGCGCGATGTGTGGCTCGAGGAGCTCGCGGGCGCCGCCCCCGATCACCCGTACCTCGTCACGCTGCCCGAGAGCCACTATCTGAAGTGCGCATTCCTGCGGATCGGCTGATTTCAGGGCGGATCGGCGCATGCGAGCCTTGGCCGGGGACCTCCGGCTTGCGAGAATGACCGCCCGCTCGCCGTGGACCCATGCGATGAAAGTCACGATCCAGCTCAACGGCGAGTCCACTGAAGTCCCCGAGGGTGGGAGCGTCGCGGACCTGCTCGTCGCGCGGGGCTTGCGTCCCGAGCTCGTCGCCGTCGAGCTGAACAAGCAGCTCGTGGCGCGTGACGACCGGGCGCGGACCCTCCTCGAGCACGGCGACCGCGTGGAGCTCGTCACGCTCGTCGGCGGAGGCTGACGCAGGACATACCATGACTACCGACTTCACTCGCGACGAACCCCTGGTCATCGGCGACACCACGTTGCACTCACGCCTGCTCGTCGGGACGGGCAAGTATGCTTCGTTCGAGGAGACCCGGGAGGCGCTCGCGATCAGCGGCACCGACTGCGTGACCGTCGCCATCCGGCGCGTGAACCTCTCCGGCGACGGGGAGCCGTCGCTCCTCGACTACATCGATCGCGAGCGCTACCGCATCCTGCCCAACACGGCGGGCTGCTACGACGCCGAGAGCGCCGTGCGCACGGCGCGGCTCGCGCGCGAGCTGCTGGGCACGAACCTGGTGAAGCTCGAGGTGCTCGGGGATCCGAAGACGCTCATGCCGGACCCGGTCGGTACCCTGGAAGCGACGCGCACGCTCGTCGCGGAGGACTTCGACGTGTTCGTCTACACGTCGGACGACCCGCGTCTCGCCGTGCGGCTCGAGGAGCTCGGCGCGAAGACCGTCATGCCCGCCGGCTCGCCGATCGGCTCCGGCCAGGGGATCCTGAACCCGAACAACATCCGCATCATTCTCGAGCTCGTCAGTGTCCCCGTGATCGTAGACGCCGGCGTCGGCACCGCGTCGGACGTCGCGTTCGCCATGGAGCTCGGCGCGGCCGGCGTGCTGCTGAACACCGGAATCGCCGGCGCGCGCGAACCCCTGCGCATGGCCGCGGCCATGCGGGACGCGTGCGTGGCGGGCCGGCAGGCGTTCCTCGCCGGTCGCATCCCGCGGCGCCTCTACGCCAACGCTTCGTCGCCCTCGGCGGGTACGCTCGAAGAAGCCGGGCCGGTCGTGGCGCAGAACGCAGGCGAGGACGCCTGAAGGGCGCCTTGATCCAGGAAGCCCTCGAAGAGATCCTCCGGCCGGAAGTGGCGCTCACGGGCGCGATCCTCGCCGCGGGGGTCGCGAGCTTCGCGCCGCTCACGATCGCACTCGCCCAGCGGCTCTATCCCGGCCGCATCGTGCACTTCGCGCGCTGGGGGTTCTCGCACGTGGTGCTCGCCGTGTTCGTGTTCGTGACGATGTCCTACGTCGTGGCGAAGAGCCTCCTGCCCTACGCCGACGACGGGGAGGTGCCCGTCGAGCTCGCCCTCGCCGGCACCGCGTGCGTTCAGGGCGTGGTCGTCGCGCTCATCGCCTACTGGGCGTCCAAGCGCGACCCCCAGGGCGTGCACAGCCTCGGGCTCTGGCCGGGGCGATGGCTGCCGGCGTTCGGCGTCGGGCTCCTGGTCTACGCGCTCTTCCTGCCGGGGATCTACGGACTGGAGCTCCTCTGGCCGTGGCTGGTGACGCGCCTCGGCGAACCGTTCGAACCGCGGGGCCTCGAGGCCGGGTTCCTCCAGCTCTCCGGCGCGCGGCTCTGGACCGCCGTCGCCCTCGCGGTGGTTGTCGTGCCGCTACTGGAGGAGGTCCTGTTCCGGGCGTTCCTGCAACCGTTGCTGGTCCAGAATTTTCGCGACTACGGCGGGGTCGTGCTCACCTCCGTGATATTCGCCGGCCTGCACGGCGCGAGCGCGTTCCTGCCGATCTTCGGCTTGTCGCTGGTCCTCGGCGGGGTCATGCTCCGGACCCAACGGCTCGTCGCCGTGTGGGG
>SMVB01103048.1_pt1 | contig 11771 bp, 14 predicted proteins | sample 2456461 | NCBI WGS metagenome assembly SMVB01 (sample SAMN11095934, study PRJNA526329) | marine sediment metagenome | biome: Marine sediment; feature: Surficial sediment; material: Deep marine sediment; isolation source: Hadal surficial sediment | place: Pacific Ocean | collected 2014-05 | depth...
AGCAGTAGAGAAATAATAGACATATAGATGTAACCAATAGGTAGATAATTAATTTCATTTTATTTGTCCATAGATCAAACTTTATTGCTGTATAACATATTATTAACCTGCAAGATTGCCGTTTAATATTTCCTGTTATCCTGCGTAAATATTGATTTTTAAATTTGTAAATACTTCTATGATTTTCTTAATTACTTTAATTGTTACAAGAAAACGCACTATTTAACAATTATACTTCATTTGTAAATTACTGATATCTTGCATAATGTGCTGGATATATAAAACATAATCTTTACAGGATATCATTGCTCAACTTTTAAGTAGTGTAAGTACAAATATTAAACTCCGCAATATGAGTAGAAAGTCAGAATCGGATTATATACGGTGGATAAAAGAGTACATCCTTTTTCATTAAAAAAAACATCCTAAGGAATTAAACGAAAAACATATTCAAAATTATTTAACTCATCTGGCTGTTAATAAAAATTATTCACCTTCAACCCAAAGCCAGGCCCTCAATGCAATAGTTTTTCTGTAAAGAGAAGTATTAGACCTGGAGATAGGGGATTTCAGCGCATTCAAAAAAGCAAAACCAAAAACGCACATTCCGGTCGTATTTTCTAAAACAGAAGCTAATGCAATTATTTCAGAAATGCAAGGTACACCCTGGTTAATCTCATCTATACTCTACGGTTCGGGTTTACGTTTAATGGAAGCACTAAGATTAAGAATTCAGGATGTAGACCTTGAGCAGAATATGATAATAGTAAGGAATGGAAAGGGGAATAAAGACAGGGTTACTTTACTGCCTTGTTCAGTTAAAGTACAGCTTAGAGAACATATCGCTAATAGAAAGAAGATGCACAATGATGATTTAATAATGAACCGCGGATATACAACCTTACCTTTTACACTTTCCAGGAAATACCCGACTGCTGATTCCAAATTTTCCTGGCAGTATGTTTTTGCATCAAAAAGGTTTGTAAAATCGGATGATGGAAAAATTTGCAGGCATCATATTTTTGAATCAACAATACAGCGGGCTATAAGCAGTGCCATTAAAAATACTTCCATTACAAAACAGGGAACACCATACACTTTCAGGCATAGTTTTGTGGCATAGCCATTTCTTCGGAACAACTCATTTGCTTGAAAATGGTTATGACATTAGAACCGTGCAGGAATTGTTAGGTCACAAATCATTAAACACAACAATGAATTTACACTCACGTAATGAATAAAGCCGGCTTCAGCGTCAGAAGTCCACCCGAGTGAGTTAGTATCTCCTATGTGCTTGACTTGTATTCCTATTAGTTCTATATTATAGAACAAATAATCACAAAAGAGATAAAATGACTATTTTAACCAGAACTGAAGAGATGATTTTGCTGGTTGTTTATCAGCTTGATGATAATGCTTATGGAATAACTATTCGTAATAGTTTGGAAAAATTTATGGGTAAAAAATTTTCAATCGGTGCAATTTATATCCCTTTGGAACGGCTTACAAAAAGGGGAATACTGAAAGCATATAAAGTTGAACCGACAGGGGAAAGGGGAGGACGCAATAAACGATTGTTTAAGATAACCTCAAAAGGAATATTAGCATTAAAAGAAACAAAGGAATTACACGATACTATGTGGAATGTAATTTCGGAAGATGGTCTGAAACCAATATAAAGTAACAAACAACGTTAAAGGATTTATTTCCTCAAAAGAATTAAAAAATAAAAATAAATTTACTGCTCAGCCAAAACTGGTTGAGAAGTTTTTAGGGTTTATTCTAAACAGGGAAGACGCGGAAATATTACTTGGTGATTTTGCCGAAGAGTTTTTTACACTTACCTCTAAATATGGGCTTTTCACCGGCAGAATTTTGTACTGGTTCGGAGTTATAAAATCAATGCGTTCCTTTATGGTTTTGTCAAAAAATAAATTCACAAGGAGTTATTTTATGTACGATATATTTCAATCAAAAAATGATAAAAAAATAGCTGTCACAGGTTTGGTCTTGATTGTACCGGCAATACTGCTTTGTGTGGGAGGATTATTGCAGAGTTTTTTTGGAATTACATCTGTAAGTAATGCATTAAATTATCAATCATTTATTTTCAGTCCGTTTGTAATTTTGGGTGGTTTGTTTGCTGCATTTGTAATTAATATGCTTTCTATCTTCCATATCAAATACCAGGATGGAGATATTGTAAGTACTCTCCATATAAAAGGTAAGTTAATAAATTTAGTAATAATTAGTGCCATCACTTTTTTTGGCTCAATAATTTTCCTTTATCTTCTTGTAGAAAATATTTAGATCTTTGCAGGATATTAGATAAAACACACTTATTTTAAAAGTACTAACGGCAGCCAAACTTAAAAGAAAAACGTGGCTGCCATTTTCACATTAAAAGTAAAAAGGATAAAACCGGATCATCAGTTTCGCTGCTATTCCTTTATAATATTATGAACCGGAGTGATCTTCGGCGGTACAGGTGTAACACCTTCGTAGCTCATGATGGGCATAAGCACTTCACCAAACGTTCCAAATTTTTCTTCGGATTCCCACACATCCGTCTAGAACAATGATATATTATTTTTTAAGTTATTAATCAATTTAAGTATTTTCGTCATTATGAATCTCAAACAAAAATTAGATTACCATTACAATACATTCGATAGGAATAAACTGGAACCTGATCCACTTCAGTTTCTTCATCTGTTTAATGATGAAAAGGATATTGAAGTGATAGGATTAATCGCCTCAATATTTGCGTATGGCAGTGTAAAGCAGATAGCAAATTCATTGATTAAAATTATAGAGATCATTGAGAATGAACCTTACAATTTTATTAGTCAATTCGATTTTCAAAAAGACAAAATTAAATTTAACGGTTTAAAGCATAGATTCTATACTGAAAGAGATATTACACATTTATTTTCTTTGATTCAAACTGCTTATATAGAATTCGGCTCGCTTAAAAATTTATTCGGTAAGGGATTTGATAAAAACGATGAGAATGTAAAAAACGGAATTGCAAATTTTTCAGAATACTTTCTCACTAATTATAAAAGAATGTATGGTAACTTTAGCAACGGTATAAAATTTATGTTTCCATTGCCGCAGAAGGGAAGTGCCTGCAAACGTATGAATTTATTTCTTAGATGGATGGTTAGAAATGATGAACTTGACTTTGGTTTGTGGAATGAAATTAAACCAAACAAACTTATTATTCCTGTTGATACTCACATTGCAAAAATATGCAAACAATTAAAGCTTACTAAAAGAAAAAATGTAAATTGGAAAATGGCAGAAGAAATAACCGGCAAACTGAAAAGATTTGATCCTGTGGATCCTGTTAAGTATGATTTTGCTTTATGCCATATAGGAATGAGAAAGCTGGAGTTTTAATTTTCCAGATGAGTTGGAAAATTATATTGATTTAAAATGTTTTTCCTGTTATGATACCATTGCCTCAGCGACATTCTATTTGTAATTATTCAAACTGCCCGGTCTTATATATCATTATAAAATTAGCCGCCATAAAAGGTTTTTTCACCTAAGTCTTTTAATGTTAATGTAGCATCATCGGGGCGTCCATCGGGAAGCTCACTAACTCCTGCATCAATAACTTCTCCAACAAATATAGAATGATCGCCTTTATCAACTGTTTCAACTAATTTGCACTCAATATATGCTTTTGTTCCGGTAAGTATTGGTGAATTAGTGCTCCCGGATTTGTAAGCTTCACCATTAATTTTATCTCCATCTTTTTCAGTTGGTTTAAAAAATGCAAATGCTGTTGATTGCTGATTTTTAGTGAGAAAGTTTAAAGCAAAAACCCCGGATTCTTTAATAATACTATGTGCACCCGAATCAGTTTTTACGCCAACTGCAATCAAAGGCGGATCAAATGATGTTTGGGTAACCCAGTTTACCGTTGCTGCTGCAATCTGTCCATCTTTTGTTTGTCCGGTAAGTACATACAAACCGTAGGGTATCATACGGAGTGCAGTTTTCTTAGCATTTTGATCCATGTGTATTTCCTTTCTTTAATTTAATTTTATTATAAAATAGCCATAGAAAAGTAAAATCATTTATAGACTGTTCCTTACAATGGTCAGTCAGTAAAATGATCTTCAACCAGTAAGTATAAGAATCAAATAATCTAATAGTTTTACAGGAAGATAATTTATAATGCATAATAGGAAATGTTTTTAACAACATCAAGAATAGTTTGGGTGAGTATTTTCAATTTGTTGTTGAGAGGGTTACATCGGAGGAAGCAGGTCATTATCCGGCGAATACAGATTTTATTGATTGGGGAGGATTCTTTGCAATGGTTGTACCAACAATAGGAATTCTATTTAACTAATATTATTCTTAAGTTCAAATAGTAATATTAATAATAATATGCTATGCTTAAGCGAAAATATTTCTGCATTGTTGTTATTGGTTTATTGATTTTAGTAAACTCAAGTGTTCGGTCGCAAACGTTTGGATTTGGATGCCTTGGCTTTTTTGGGGGTTATGGAGGAATAGTATATCAGTCTTACAAAGCCGAAGGGTTGAATCAATTTGTAAAGTATTTTAATGAAATGAAATCTTCTACACTTAACGACCCTTTACAAGACTATTATGGTGCAGTTGGGTACCGTGTTGGAATTAACTTCTTCAGAGCACATTGGCAGAGCAGATTTATTCTTACTGCAAAAGGTTATTATCAATCACTATCCAGAACAAGGGAAACTTCCGAAACTTTACCTGATGGAAATATAAATTATTCGAATGAACTGGATTTGAAAAATTGGGCATTGGGAATTGATTTCGGTTATGCAATAACAAGTTTTTTAAGCTGGAAGATTATAGATGGTGCAGTGCATTTTAATAATGTCTCTTTAACTAATACGGTCAACTCAACCGGAGAAACCGAAGTAAACATTTATAAAAGCAAATCGGGTGTATTAGGTTATTCAGTTGGGACAGGTCTGATAATTTCAATAGTAAAGGATTATATTAGTATCGAAGCATCAGCAGGATATACCGGGCTTACTATAGAGAAATTGAATCCGGAAGAGGGAAGACGATTTCTCGAGGATTTACCGGAGATTAATAATACTAACTTTATAGAATCTGGTGGATTCACAGCCGTTGTCCAGTTGAATATAGGATTCCCCCTTTAATTATGACAACTTATATTGAAATCATAACATGTTATGGCTAATCTTACAAAACTAGATAGAGCTTCCGAAATTGCAATTAAAACTTGCATGAAGGTAAAGAAGAACGAAAAAATTCTGATTATAACTGATGAACAAAAACGTGAAATTGGAATTTCGCTTCATGAGAATGCTAAGAGACTGGGTTTCTATTCTTTATTTGTTGAAATGAAATCCGGAAAGATTAATGGCGAAGAACCTCCGGCGGAAATTGCCGAGCTAATGCAAAAATTTGATATTGTGCTTATCCCAACAGCCAAATCATTAACACACACGGACGCAAGACGAGCTGCATCGGCAAATGGTGTTCGCGTAGCAACTTTTCCAGGTATTACAAAAGAAATAATGATCAGAGGAATGAACGCTGATTATAAAGCAATTGCAAAACGATCAATAAAACTGAAAAAGATTTTGGAGCAAGGAAAACACATAAGAGTAACTGCCCCGGCTGGAACAGACATCTCCTTTGAAATAGCAGGAAGAACTGCGATAGCCAGTAAAGGTCTTTTCCATAATAAGGGTGAGAGCGGAAATCTTCCAACAGGCGAGACATTTTTAGCACCTGTTGAAGGTACGGCTAACGGTGTTTTTGTTGTTGATGGTTCGATGGCTGGGTTAGGTTTGATTGGTGATGTGAATATTAAAGTTGAAGTTGAAAAAGGTTTTGCAACAAAAATAACAGGCGGCAGACCGGCAAGACAGTTACGGGAGATGCTGGATAAAGTTGGAAAGGGTGCATGCAATATTGCCGAGTTTGGGATCGGTACAAACGATAGCGCACGCTTAAGCGGAATCATTCTTGAAGATGAAAAAGTTATGGGAACTATTCATATTGCTTTGGGCAACAACATTTCAATGGGTGGTTCTTTTAATGTGCCGATCCATCTTGACGGAGTTGTTAAAAAACCAACAGTTTATCTTGATAAAAAATTATTGATGGACAAAGGGAAATTATTAGGAGTTTAAACTTAAAATAAATTGGAATCTCACTTTTTCTGATTAATAGGGACTAGCTGCGGGAATGGCAGTCGAGCAAATTTTAATTCTAAGACAGTCTCGCTGTATAAATTCCTTTTATCTTGCATTTCGTTTAATTATTTTTGCATCTCTTATAATAAATTAAAAACATAGGATAAAGAATGGCAATACTTCCGGTTACACTGTTTGGAGATAGAATTCTGCGTAAGAAAATAGATGAAGTAAAAGAAGTGGATTTGGAAACGATTGAACTAATAAAAAATATGTTTGATACAATGAATAACGCCAATGGTATTGGGTTAGCTGCAAACCAGGTGGGTGCTAATAAAAAGATAATGATAGTTGATATCTCTGAAGTGGAAGATTTTGAAGATCAAAAGCCGGTTGTTTTCGTAAATCCAAAAATCACAAAATACTCGCAGGAAAAAATTGTTTTTGAAGAAGGCTGCCTGAGCATTCCAAATGTAAGAGCAGATGTTGAAAGATCGGAAATAATCACTATCGTTTATAAAGATACTGATATGAATGAGCATACATTAGAAGCCGATAAACTTCTAGCACGAACTATTCAACATGAATATGACCACTTGCTTGGAATACTTTTTCCCGATCTTGTTGATGAAGAAACTAAAAAGAAATTAAAAAAACCTCTTAATAAAATTAAAAAACGAAAAATCGAAATTGATTATCCAATCAGTGATCACTTTAATTATCAACTAACTTTTTAGCTGAGCTACCTATGAAAATTATATTCATGGGCACACCTGACTTTTCCATTCCTTCACTTAAAGCACTTCTGGAAAGCAAACATGATATATTAGCCGTGGTTACAGCTCCCGATAAACAAAGGGGGAGAGGGAGGATAGTATCTTTTACACCCGTTAAAGAATTTGCTCTTCAAAATAATTTGCCCCTTATTCAACCGGAAATGTTAAGAAATAATCCACAGTTTGTTGATGAGTTAAGAAAATATAATGCCGATCTTTTTATTATTGTTGCATTTAAGATTTTACCCGAAGATGTGTTCACAATTCCACCAAAGGGATCATTCAATCTTCATGCTTCCTATCTTCCCAAATACAGGGGTGCCGCACCAATTCAGTGGGCATTAATAAGCGGTGAAACCGAAACGGGTTTGACAACATTTAAACTCGCTGAAAAAGTGGACACAGGGAATATTTATTTGCAGGAGAAAGTTGCAATAAAACCGGCAGACAATTTCGAAACTCTTCATGATAGATTAAGTGAACTTGGTGCAAATATAGTTTTGGATACAGTTAAATTAATTGAGTCAGGTGATTATTTATTAAAGGAACAAGATGATTCGCTTGCCACACCTGCACCGAAGATCACAAAAGAAATTGCAAAGATTGATTGGAATAAATCAGCAAATGAAATTCATAATCTTGTAAGAGGACTTTCCCCGGTACCGGGGGCTATTTTTGAGTTCGGGGGAAAACAATTAAAAGTTTATAAATCAGAAATAGTTGAGCGAAATGATTTAGGATCATTCGAGATCAGACAGACGAAAACAGAACTTATAATTGGATGCGGAAAAAATTCGTTAAAAATTCTAGAGCTTCAACAAGAAGGAAAGAAGCGTATGACTGTTGAAGAGTTTTTAAGAGGGTTTAGTTTTGTTATCACCTCTTAAATACTATTGAGGGAATTCATTTTAGTTTTTTGCATTTATTTCTCTTTGTATTTTTTTACTAAGCTTATTGAATATCATTTTATATGATTGAGTTATATAGAATTTCCACTCCTTTAAGTTTAATGCATTTAAATCTTCCACTAATACCCAATGATATCTTGCAACATAAGGAGCAAGAATAATACCCTTTTTGTTTGTTAGTTCAATAAATTCTTCCGGCTGAACTTAATCGAAACTGTTAACGGTGACTCAAGTCCGGCAACACAATACATTTTATTCCCAATCAAAAAACGTAAATCGTTTCCCAATTTCATATCTTCAGTGGTGCCTTTAATTGTGATTAGATAATTAGATGTAATGCTCGTAAATTATTCCACACCTTTCAAAAATATCTTTCATCATTAATAACTATTGCTTATAATTACGCAAAAATTAATTTAAGGTTTATAATTTGTTGTCAGGAGTAATTTTTGGAATATAAAAACAGCATTATTGATCAAGTCGGGAATACACCGCTTATCAAAATTAACAAGATCAATAGAGGATTAAAACCGCAAATTTTTGCTAAACTGGAGTCTGCAAATCCCGGCGGAAGCGTTAAGGATCGTATTGGCATTGCGATGATAACAGCCGCTGAGGCTAACGGTGAGCTAAAACCCGGAGGTACAATAATAGAAGCCACAAGCGGTAATACCGGAATCGGGCTTGCACTTACTGCTGCTGTAAAAGATTATAAATCAATATTTGTTGTTACCGATAAAGTTAGCTCTGAAAAGATCAATTATTTAAAAGCCTTCGGCGGGGAGGTGATTGTTGTTTCAAATATGGCGGAACCCGATGATCCGGAAAATTATGTGAACGTAGCTAAACGTATTCACGAAGAAACACCGAACTCCATATTCGCTTATCAGTATTCCAATCCAGCCAACCCTGAAATACATTACAAAACAACAGGCCCGGAAATTTGGAAACAGACTGACGGTAAAATAACTTATTTTGTTTCAAGCATTGGAACAGGTGGAACTATAAGTGGTATCGGAAGATTTTTGAAAGAGAAAAACCCTGATATTCAGGTTATTGGTGCCGATCCATTTGGTTCTATTTTTAAACATTACAAAGAAACAGGAGAATTAATAAAGGGAACTCCTTACTTAGTTGAAGGAATCGGTCAGGATTGTTTGCCAGAAAATGTGCATTTCCAGTACATTGATAAAATTATTAATGTAAGTGATAAGATCTCATTTGGCGCTGCACGAAGACTTACGCGTGAAGAAGGAATTTTTTGCGGAGCCAGTACCGGTACTATAGTTCATGTTGCATTAGAAATTTCAAAAAATTTATCCGAAGATGATATTGTTGTATTCATTGTTTGTGATACCGGTGAAAGATATTTATCCAAGGGTCATAATTTGGAATGGTTAAAGATGAACCGTTTGCTTGATTCTGAAATTAAAACTTTACGTGATATATCAGATGCGAAAAAAGGGCGTGGTATAGAGGATATAACGTATGTTAAAGATGATATGAAAATTAAAGATGTAGTTCAATTAATTAATGAAAAAGGATTCTCTCATATTCCGGTAATGGTGGGAAGAAAAGCTATTGGATGTGTAATTGAAAATAAGTTAATGAAGAATCTTGTTAATGACCCCGGTTTAATTAATGGAACTGTAAAAGAAGTTATGGTAGAGTGCTGCCCTACTTTGGATGCGAAGACAGATATTTCGGAAGTGAAAATCGTATTAAAAGAAAATGCAGCAATATTAGTAAGTGATTTTGGATTGATAACCGATATTATCACCCGCTACGATTTAATTCATTTTGATGCAAGAAAATAACTAAGTGGTTCTTTGTGTCCATAGTGCCTTGGTGGCAAGGCATTTATCACCACTAAGACACTTAGAGCACTGAGTTTCACGGAGAAAAAAGGAAAAATTATGGGCTTTTCAACAGACGCAATACATGCAGGACAAACATCCGATCCTGTAACAGGTGCAGTAATCACACCTTTATATCAAACATCCACTTATCAGCAGGATGAATTGGGTAAACATAAAGGATACGAATACGGAAGAACACAAAACAAAACCCGGGAAGCTATGGAAGCTAACATTGCAGCACTTGAAAAGGGAAAATACGGAATTGCTTTTGCATCAGGATTAGCTGCAACACATGCTCTAATGAGCTTAGTTAAAGAAGGTGATCATATTATAGTTTCAGACAATGTTTACGGCGGTACTTACAGACTGTTTGAGCAGAACATGACAGATTTTGGTTTAGAGTTTTCCTGGGTGGATACAAGTGATCTTTCCAATATTGAAAAGGCAATAAAAGAAAACACTAAAATGGTTTTTGTTGAAACACCAACCAACCCGATGCTTGTGTTAACCGATCTTAAAGGAGTTGCAGCGATCGCAAAGAAAAATGATCTGCTAAGTGTTTGTGATAATACATTTATGAGTCCTTATTTTCAGAATCCTCTTCCATTTGGAATTGATATTATTCTTCACAGCACCACAAAATATTTAAACGGGCATAGTGATGTAATCGGTGGTATTCTAGTTACAAGTAATGAAAAAGTTCATGAAAGAATCAGGTACATTCAAAATGCTGCCGGTGGTGTACCTTCTCCGTTTGATTGCTGGCTGGTTCTGCGTGCTACAAAAACTCTTGCAGTTAGAATGAAACAGCATGATGAAAACGCAAGAGCATTTGCAGATTGGCTTGTTAAATCTGGAATGGCTGAAAAAGTTATGTATCCCGGTTTAAAAGATCATCCTCAACACGAACTTGCAAAGCAGCAAATGAGCGGTTTCGGAGGTATGGTTTCTGCAGATTTCGGCTCGCTTGAAAAAGCAAAAAAAGTTTTGAACAACGTAAAAATATTTTTACTTGCAGAGAGTCTTGGCGGAGTTGAAAGTCTTATCTCCCACCCTGCAAGCATGACACACGCAACGGTTCCAAAAGAGGACAGAGAAAAGTTTGGATTAACTGATGGACTCGTTCGCTTCTCCGTAGGTATTGAAGATATTGAGGATTTGATTATGGATGTTAAGCGAGCCATCGGGTAAAGTTATAATTTTAACAATCTGTTGATTTCTTTCTCAAGTTCCGGCAGCTCCTTTAAAACAATAGCCCATAAAATATCATCTGATACTGTATCGTATCTATGTATTATCCGGTTTCTTGTATCTACAATTTTTCGAGCTTTCGTAATTTGAATTTCCGGTTTTGCTTTTAATATCCGATTAACAGCCTCTCCAATAATTTCAATATTTCTCTCTACAGCTCTCTTAGTTCTTATGTCTTGTTGAAACCTTATAAAATCCTTTTTGTCAGGCAGAAAATCCTTAATCTCCATTATAGCTTGTTCAATATCAGCTAACCACGTTATTACTTCAATTTCCATAGATACGTATCTTGGATTTCTCAATTTCCTCTCTGAGGAATGGGTTCTTTATCGCTTTTTGCTCTAAAAGGTCTATCTTCCGTTTCAATAACTTTTCTAAACGGAATTTAAATGCAAAGTAATTTTCTGCATAGATGAACGGATCACTACTATCAATTTCAATTACAAAATCAATATCACTATCTGAAGATAACTTATTCTTTGTTATAGATCCGAATGCGAAAAGAGCCTTTACTCTATGTTCATCACAAAGCTTATTTATATTATCAATTTGTTGTTCTAATATTTTCATAACAGTCCAAATATAATACTTTAAACTAAATTAAATTATTCAATCTGTAGTCGGATTTGAACGGATATTATTCGAGTTTTTATATTTCTTAATGAAGAGTGTGTAACTAGATGATGACTTATTTCGCTTTTCTGTTCGAATAGAAGATATTGAGGATTTGATTATGGATGTTGAGAGGGCTCTTGATTAAGGGTTGGTATAAAAAGCGTTGCTATCCCGCGGGGC